>ERZ650309.904-NODE-904-length-14166-cov-21.613280_pt1 | contig 14166 bp, 20 predicted proteins | sample MGYA00376245_ERZ650309 | MGnify/ENA primary metagenome ERZ650309 (study PRJEB26733, sample SAMN07839294) | wastewater metagenome | biome: urban; feature: wastewater treatment plant; material: waste water | place: USA: North Carolina | collected 2016-04-26 ...
GCATAATTTAAATCAAATCCTAGAATATTATTTTTAATAGGGTCGTCTCCAATATTTACTTTTTGAGTAAAAGGCCTTTCTGCCAATCGCATGTGTGTAAGTCCTATTTCAAAATTATCGCTAATTTTATAGTCTAGTCTTGTTCCTATTAGTGTCTTACTTTGAATTCCAAACAAAACATTATTTTCAAATCTTACATCTATTGGAACACCAGAATTTATAATCCCTTCATTTAAAATTTTAATTGAATATTCTTCCCCAAATACGAATAAACCTATCCATCTTGGACATGTCAGAAATAATGTTTTAGGTTATGCTTTGTCAGGAATATATAAAGCGAATCATTACACTGTCAATAAAGTAAATTTAATTAATGAAGATTCTAATTTAAATTTATTTACAGAAGAACAAAAAAGTCGAATATTAAATTATAGTAAAGAAATTTCTTTACTTAAACCAGAAGAAATAACAGAAATTGGAAGTGATACTCAAGAAAAAGATAGTTATACTGAAAAATTTTTAGAATCATATAAAACAAAAGACTTATCTGAGCTTGGTGATACACTTAATAATATCATTAAATTATGTAAGACTGAAAAACCAAGGAATGGTTTTATGGCTAAAATTTTTTCTTCACTTGGTAATAAAATTGATAATGTTAAAAGTTATTATAGTACTATTCAAGATCATCTTGTAAAACTTGAGGAAGAATTTGATAATAAAAGCAATGAAATTAAATCAGCAAGAATTGCAATGGGTGGTTTAATTGAAATTATATTTCAAAACTATATAAAAGACATTGAAACACTTGAAGCATTGAAATTGCATTCATTGTTTTTATAGTTGGTGTTTTTGGCTTTTTAATATTTATACCTTGGGTAATTTTTGATTTTTTTATTAATGGATTAGACATAAATAACATCATTAATAAGTTTGGAGAAGGATTATTTATATGTTTATGTTGTATCACTCCATCATTAGTCATTTCTATTTTTAATTATTATGAAAAATATTGTGAAGAAAAACAAAAAAAAGCATTTGATAAACTACTAAAAGATGAGATTTTATTATCTATTCTTAATGATAATGAATTAAATAAAACTTGGACACTTTTTGAAAAAACCATGTTATTAAGAACAAAGGAACTAATAGATGATCCATCATTATATAATTATAAAAATTTTTTATATGACTTAAGAAAATACAGAGATAATATTGCTTACAAAAAATCCTTAATAATAAAAAAGGTAAATTCATAAATAATAATTGACAAAATGAATTATTTATGATATAATTCAATATATTATAAAAAGGATTTAACTATGATTATCTTATTTACAAAACCAATCCAATTAGATTATATTGGAGTTCAATCTGATATAGATACATCAGAGTTTGATAAATATGAACATAGATTTCTATCTAGTTCAAAACATAATATTTCTATTCAATTTTCAAGATTAACAGATAATTCACAAAAAAAACTTTTGAGTTATTTATGTGATAATCTTCAAAATAAACAATTTTAAGTAATTATATGAAAAATATAAAAAATTTTTTAAAATTTATTTTAAACATTCTACCTATTATCATTATTCTTTTAGGTGTTTTAATTCCTCCAATTTGGTTGATATCATCAATAAAAAATAGTAATGTGGTTTCTCATGAAAAAGTACTTATCGATAAACCTTATACTTATGCTGTTAGATTATTATGCATTGACAATAAAGAATATATTTTTATTAATGGTCAATCATCTGTTGTATTACCAAACAATAATGACAATGGAAAAATAAAATCATGTAATTATTGATTGACATTATGTTAAATAATGTGTTATAATAGATTACTAAATAAAAAAAGGAAATTAGAATGTTAACTACTTCACAAAGAATAACACCTAAAAAGCAACAATTGATTGATAATTTTTTAAAATCAAAAATTCAGGTTGGAGAATATATTGTTGGTTTGGTAAAAAGTTGGTCTAATGAAGAAAAAAAGACTAATCTAACAGTTATTGATATTACTGATGACTTTCTTGTTTGTCGCACTGATAGTTCATCAAAAGACAATATAAATTTACCTTTTGATAAGGTGGTATCAAGATCTACTTTTGATATTGGTGTTAATCCAACTGACCCTACATCTGAAAGATTACAAACAATTCAATATAGCTTGGATTCTATATTTTTTGATCTTGGTTTAAATATGAAAGAATCAGATTTTAGTAAATCAACAGATATTGTTCATGGAGTTCAAGTTCCTAGAGTTAATTTTAATCCATATGTTTTAGATAAAAATGGTAATAAACAATATTTTCAAAGGGAACTAGTATGGAAATTAAAAGATAAACAACTCTTAATTGAATCTTTATATCTTGGTGTTGATTGTGGTACCATTTTGGTAAAACCATATAGCTACCATTATATTGAAAAATTAGTAAAAAATGGAGAAACTGAATTAGCTTGGAAAGATGTAATTGATGGCAAACAAAGATTACATGCTTTACTTGATTTTTTAGATGGTAAATTTAAAGATATTCATGGTAATTTTTGGGGTGATTTGTCAGCAACAGCTCAAAATAAAATTATGTCTTCTCAACAATTTAAGTATGTTCAATTGCCAGAAGATTCTAGTGATGAAATTGTCCTAAAACAATTCTTGCGGTTAAATTATGCAGGTGTACCTCAGTCAAAAGATCATCTAAAATCAGTAAGTCAAATGTTAGTTAGTGTTAAATAATAAAAATTCAATAGTTTAAAAATCCCACTATTTAAAATAGTAGGATTTTTTTTATTTGACAATATGTTTACTTCTATGATATAATATATTATTAAATAAAAATTGAAAGAAAACTATGCAAAACCACTTATTTAAAAATTTTAGTGAATCATTAAATACACAAATTCCACAAGTTTATTTAGATATGGATGGTGTTTTAGCTGATTTTTTTGGTTATTTTGATAAAATAACTGGAAAAGATTATAAAGAACTAAATGGTAATCAAGTCTTGTTTAATGAACTATCTAAAAAATTTATTGAGGGAACTGATTTTTTTGCTAAAATTCCAGCTCATCGTTCATTAAGTTTAATTATGAGTACTATTAAATTAATTTTTGGTAAATATAATATTTTATCTGCCCCATTAGTTAATGATGTTGATAATACAATTAAAAATAAAAATATTTGGTTAGACAATAATATGGCAGAGTTTTTACCTGATGTAAGAATTTATACCAGAGAAAAAGAAAAATTTGCTACTAATAATATTGCAAATATCCTTATTGATGATAACTTGAATAATTTGAAAAAATGGGTGAATGCTGGTGGAATTGGTATTAAATTTAAAGCAAATTCAGATAAATATTCAACTATTGATTTAGCATCTGCTTTGTTAAAAATTTTATCTTCCAGTGATTTTGTTACACCAAGGATTATTTATCTTTATGATTTTGTTAATTATTCAAAGGGAGAAGTTAAACATTTAGATCTTATTGATAAACTCATTAATAATGGAACAAGTAATAATGAAATATTAAAGTCAGAAATTATCAAATATTTTAATTATTTAAATGATAATGAAAATATTAATACTGAATTGCTTTTTAATTGCCAAAGACATGATTTACATGAAAACTTAATGTTGCGTTCTTTAGAAGAGCTGATTGCATTTTATAAATCCTTAGAAAACTAACATAAATTGACTATTGTTTTATAATTTTTGCCACTATATTAGTGGCTTTTTTATTTGACAATTTGATTACTTTTATGATATAATATAAATATAATAAGGATTAAAAGGAACATCAAATGTTAATAGATATTAAATTAGATTTTAATCTTTTTAATAAAGAAACAGTAACATTGTTTACTGAAAATCAAACAATAAATTCTTCTTTAAATGATGAAGAACTCAAAAAAGTATTTGAAGAAAAAATTAAATTTTTAGTGCCAAATATTAACTATGATAAATATTCATGGGGATGGTTAAATGGAAATACTGAATTTTATTGCTCTTATTTTATAACACTAAACAATGAATTTTACATGGTAGCAAAGAAACATTAATTATAAAAGGTCACATCATGAAACACATCAAATATATCTCAGCAATAAAAGAACTAATTAATGATATTAAGTTATATGTTTATTCCGAACATGCCTTTATAGGTACAGAAGCTAGAGAAGCTGCAATTAGAATTATTTTTAGAAATGCAAAAAGAAAATATAGCACAAATAAAAAAGATTTATCTTTTTTTGATTGTCTAGATGTGTGTTTTGGTGCATATATTGAAAGAAATAAAAATAATTTAATAAAAAAACAAGAAGATGATTATATAAAATATGCTACTGATTTAATTATTCATAAGTCATTAAAACCCAGAATAATCTTATTAATGTTAAATAACTTACCAAGAGCAGATCTTGCAGAAAAAATTAAAAGTAATTTAATTTTATATTATCTTTATATTTCAACTTTAACTAAGTTTTCTTTTCCTTATCGACAAGTTAAATAGTTGGCACTTTTAAGTTTTTATATTATATTTAGGAAAATATATGGAAAAATTATGGATTATTGACTGTGAAACAACAGGAATATTTAGAACATCATCTTTATTAGAATTTGGTGGTTTAGTTTTAAATAAAGAAATGGAAATACTAGATAAATTTGAAATTGTTATAAATTATCCTATTGAAATGATAAAGATGCAATGCTCTCAAGAAGTATTTTCTATGCATGAAAAATCTGGGTTAATTAACAGAGTATTAGAATCTAAAATAAGTATCTCTAAAGCCAAAGAAATATTTTTGGAATTAATTGAAAAACATAAATCAAGCATAAAACCTGTTTTAGTCAATAATAATGTTAGAATGGACTACATGTGGCTTGAAGAAAATTTTAAAAATCAATTTATTAATAGCTTTAATTATCGCACTATTGATGTATCATCTTTAAATCAATTATATAACTTATGGTCTCCATTGCCTAAAGAAAAATTTGAAATTCAAAAAGAATACAAACATACAGCTCTCGCAGATGCTATTGAAACATATAAAGAATTAAAATTATATTACAATTTAATTAAGAATATTTGACAATATGTAATGTATTGTGTTATAATGTATTATTAAATTTTAAAAGGTTCTTTGCAATGACAAATGAAAGAAAAATTGATTTAAATATTTATTTAACCCCAGTACTAAACGTTAATGGTCAATTTATTGAAATAGCTCCTGCTTTTAATGGAAACCATGCAGATCTAGAGACTAAATATGATGGCTTCTCTGTTGGCTCAAAAGAAGAATTAGATAATATTGTTAATGAATTTTTTGTTAATGGTCAATTTAATGGCGATTTATTTCAAGCTAGTAATCTTTCTTCTAATCAAGTTCCAAACTTAACAAATGAAATTACAAAAAATAGTGAATGGGTTGATGATATTCTTAAAGTTTTTGATATTGAAAGTAAAGACAAATTTATTGAACTTCTTGAATTTTCAGTCTCAGTGGTTCTAGAGATTAATGATATTCGTGAACCTTTTAATTATAATGATTTTTGATATCTTTCATTCTCCTATTTTATAAAATAAACACTGCTTTTATTATATATAATTGTCAGTGTTTTTTATATTTATTACTTATTTCTATTGACATTTTGTCCTATTTGTAGTATAATTATACTATAAAACAAAGGAAACATCATGAAAACAATAGATGCTATTAGACTTCTGGGTTTAAATGACAATTTTAGTTTTAATGAATTAAAAACAGCATATAGAAAATTAGCTAGTAAAAATCATCCTGATCATGGTGGTAGCGATGAAAAAATGCAATTAATTAATCACTCCTATTCAATATTATTAGAAGAGTATTCTGCAATTGCGCCAGATACTAAAAAATCAGAAAAAGACATTAATATCTTTAATGATTATTTTAAATTCACCAATGAATGTATTAAATTTTATTTCTCAATGTTTAAAATTTAATTTATAATCCAGTTTAGCCATAGCCCATGTCTTTTATAGCAGGTTGGATATCAAATATAAGGATATCAAATATAAGGATAACAAGTAATGCAAGCAATTTTATTAAAAAGTCCTCAATCTATCTATACTGTAATTACAAGTAAACTTAGAGAGTATATTGTTTCACATGAAACCATTTCTGATTTACATCAAAACTCCAAGAATTTTCAAGTATCATTTGCTGATAATTCAGCCATATCTTTTAAAAATATTGAAGAATTTTATGCTCATTATATTGATATTGATGTTGATATGAACAAATCGCCATCTCTAAAAGATGATTTTAATTTTGAAAATTCAATTAAAAATATTTCTAATATATCTAAGATTTTTACCCAAGAAAGTAGTGTAAGTGGTAAAGTTAATATTCAATTAGTTTTTCAAAATTCAATTTTAACTTATGATATATTTCCAAATGAATTAAGCCAACTATATAATTTAATATCAGAAAAGATTCTTTTATTAATTAAATTACCTTGTGATCATCAATTAATAAAAAATGATATTGAATTATATGCTGATATTGATTATATTTTATTAGATGAAATTGTTAAATTATTGCATAGTTTTCAATAATTTAATTGTTGATTTTTGTTGTTTAAATATGATATAATTATATATAAAATAAAATAAAGGAAATAATATGACCGCTTTTCTAACAAAAGATGAACTAAGAGAATTAGACAGAGAATTAGCTTTTTCTGTGCTAACAGGATCTCATAATTATAATCTTAATACTGAAAATAGTGATAAAGACTATAAAGTTTTTGTCTATCCACGTTATGAAGATTTTTATTTTGGATTTAAACAAAATAAAACTGTAATTTCTGAAACCAGAGATAAAGAATATAAAGATATTAGACTTTTACAAGCATTCTTTTCTTCTGGTAATTTTAATTGCTTTGAATTACTATTCTCACAAGAAGTTGAAAATAGTTCAAATGGATTATACCAAGATTTATTTGCTAATAGAGATGAAATTATCCACTCTCATTTACATGATATGTTTGTATCAACTTTTGGTATGATTCATTTAGTCTTAAAAAATCAAAAAATTAATCAAACTGATAAATATAATAGCAAAAAATTATCTCATGCACTAAGATATTATGATATGCTTGAAAAATATTTTAATAATGATTTTAGCAATTTTTCTGATGTTATTTATTACAAAAATGATGATCCAATGAGAAGCATGTTAATTTCATTAAAAAACAATGAGGTCTCTTCACAAAAGAAACAAGAAATTATTGGTAATCTTACAGATTTTTTAAATGATAAAATAAGTTTAAATAGAAACACATGGAATACAAAAGCTAAACAAATGTTTGGTCATGTTGTTAATAAAAATATTATTAAAAATGATGAATTTTCATACAATAAATTAGTTTTTGAAATTGTTTATGATCATTTATCTAAATATTTAAATAAAGTATAATAAACATGAGAATTTTGCAAGCAGAGAAAATTAATAAAAATGGTAAAGATGTTTTTATTAAAACTGGAACCAAAATTAAATATCCAAATCAAGATTATTTAATTATAACTAATATTGATAAAGAATATGTAGAATACAATAATACAAAATCTTTATTTGATAGAACTGATAGTTTTACACCTGATAATATTGATACTCTTGGTATCGAATTTATTGAAAATATTAGTATTTTTGATATTAAAAATGTTTTTATAGTATATATCAATAAAATCAAAATTGATGATGGTTTTCAATTCATTTTATTGATCAATAATGAAGTTGCTGGTAATGCAATAATTAGAGATGTATCTTCTTTAGTTGATAATCCTAATAATTTAAAAATCTTCTCTCTAGATAAAATAATTATTGATAAATTTAAAAGACATGGCTTTGGGTCAATGTTATTAAATGAAGTTCAAAATTATATCAAAGAAATTAGAGCTGTAATGATTTTTGATGCTGTGCCTTTTAATCATTCTATTAATGAAGAAGAATTAATCTTATTTTATTTAAAAAATAATTGTCATAATTATCGTGATGAGTTCTTTTTTAAAGATTCTTTAACTTATCTTTCAGCTAATGAAAAATGTAGTTTTATTTTTAATTATTGTTTCATGTGAAACATCTAAAAAGCAACTTAAATAGTTGCTTTTTTTATTATTAAAACTTACAATATTATTTAATTTATATGTTATAATATTGTTATCTTTAATAAATATAATTAATGAGAAAGATAGTAAAATGAAAGTTTATTTGGTTGGTGGTGCAGTTAGAAACAAAGTTATGGGATTAGAACCAAAAGATTTAGATTATGTAGTTGTTGATAGTAGCACCCAAGAAATGTTAAATCTAGGTTATTGTCAAGTTGGAAATCATTTTCCTGTATTTTTGCATCCTATAACTAAGGCAGAATATGCCCTTGCAAGAACAGAAAAAAGCTGTGGAATAGGACATAAAGATTTTGAATTTAATGTTGAAAGTATTTCTTTGGAAGATGATCTTTATCGTAGAGATTTTACAATGAATGCTATTGCATTAGCTTATGATGATTCATATATTGACCCATTTAATGGAATTAATGATATAAAACAAAAAATTATTAGACATGTATCAAATAGTTTTATTGAAGATCCTTTAAGAGTATTAAGAGGAGCTAGATTTGCAGCTCAATATGATTTCACCATTGCTAATGAAACATTAACATTAATGAAAGATATGGTTAAATCTGATATGTTAAAAACATTATCAGTAGAAAGAATTAAAGGCGAATTTGACAAAGCATTAGCTTCAAATCAATTTGAAATTTTTTGCCATTATCTTTTTAATATTGGTGCTATGGACTATTTCAGACATATTGGTATAATTAATATGAAAAATATAGTAAACTGTGAAAATCTTAATACTAGAACCGCTAAAATCATAAACATAGCTATTTCTCACTCAATTAATAACAATGAATGTTTTATTAATAAGAAATTAATTGATGCAGACTTATATAATATTACTCATTATATTCATCAATTAATTACAAGTAATTTTTTGGAAATGACTAATGTTGATATTTTAAGATTAATAAATCATAATTTTAAAAAACTATTAAAAAAAATAGAACAAAACTTTAATTCATTAGATAAATCTAATATTTTATCTAATCCTGTTTTTAAAAATAAAATTGATTTTCTTATCTCAATTTTAAATGAATTTAATTTACTTGATTTTTCAATTATGATGCCAGAAGAAATTCAACAAAGTAAAATAAATATAGTTAATTTAAAAAGACAAATAATTATTGACAAAAAGTTGAAAATTTGATATAATATATCATTAATTTAATAGGAATTTATAAATATGACCGTGCTTATGCAAAAGAAGCAACAAACATTCTAAAGGCAGAGTTAGCTAGAGATGGGCTTACATACCAAGACTTAATAAAGAAATTATCTGCTATCGGAATTCATGAAGAATATAAATCAGTTGCAAATAAAATAGGGCGTGGTACATTTAGTTTTATATTTTTTATTCAATGTATGAAAGCATTAGGTAAACATGATCTTAGAATTTAAAATTATATGTAATAAAATTAAAAATAGAAGGAAAATTGGTGAAAGATTATATAAAAATAGGTATTAATAAAAAATTAATTGATATTATTGATGATGGTAAAAAAATTTTATATATTCATCAAAATAAAAAATACAATTATAAAGATCCTGAAGAGCAAGTAAGAGCTTCTTTTTACATAGAACTTATAGAAAGGTACAAATATCCACCTCAAAGAATAAATTTTGAAGTTCCAATTCCCAGAAGAACACAAGGCGATTATGCGGATATAGTAGTTTTTACTGATGATGAACAAAAAGATCCCTATATCGTTATAGAATGTAAAAAAGAAGCTATATCTGATGCTGAATTTTTACAAGCTATTGAACAAGCATTTGGAAACGCAAATAGTTTGAATGCACACTTTATTAGTGTTGTGTCAGGGATAACCATAAAATCATTTAACTTAAAGGACTTTAAACCATTAGAAAGAGTTTCAAATATTATTTCTGATATTCCCAAAAAATACGGAAAGGTTTCAAAAGCAAAATACTTAAAAAATATAGAAAATTGTGAAATTGAGAAAGTAGACAAAAGAATACTAATTACTGCTTTAGAAAAGTGTAATAACACTCTTTGGGATGGCGGAAAAATGGATCCCATTGATGCCTTTGATGAACTTTGTAAAATTATATTTGTAAAAATAAGAGATGAAAAGTTACCTAGAAAATCAGGTGATCCTTATGATTTCCAAATAAAAACTCATGAAACACCGCTAGAAGTTCATACAAGAATTTTATCTTTATATAATGAAGCAAAGAAAAAAGACCCTGAAGTTTTTACAGAAACTATAAAAAGTAGTGAAGAAAAAATTACGACTGTAGTATCGCATCTTCAAGGAATTAGTCTATCTGGAACAGATTTAGATACTAAAGGTATAGCTTTTGAAAGATTCATGGAAGATTTTTTCAAAGGGAAACAAGGGCAATATTTCACACCACGAGAAGTAGTTGAATTTATGACTAATTTATGTGAGTTTAATCATGAATCAAAAGTGTTAGATACATCTTGTGGAAGTGGCGGCTTTTTACTTCATGCTCTTGATAAAATTAGAAAAGAAGCTGATGAATTTTATCCAGATCAAATAGGAAATCCAGATGAAGGGATTAAGGAAGGTTCTCAACACTTTAATCATTGGCATAGTTTTGCAAGTAATAAATTATTTGGAATTGAAGTAAGTGAACGAATTGCACGGGTTTCAAAAATGAATATGATAATTCATGATGACGGACATACAAATGTAATTTGTTCAGACGCATTAGTTAATATAGATAAAATGAATAATATCAATAAAGGTTTTCAGAAAGAAAATTTTGATTTAATCCTAACAAACCCTCCTTTTGGTGCAACAATAAAAAAAGAAGAAAAATCTTATATTGAAAATTATGTATTAGGTAAAAATAATCAAAATAAAATTCGTTCTTCACAAAAAACTGAGATACTATTTATTGAAAGATGCTATCAATTTTTAGATGAAAATGGTGTACTAGCAATTATTTTACCTGATGGTATCTTAACAAATAAAACTCTTCAGTATGTTAGAGATTATATAACAAGTAATTTTGTAATTGAAGCTATAATTTCATTACCACAAGTTACATTTGCTCATTATGGTGCTGGATTAAAATCTTCGATATTAATATTAAAGAAAAATAAGCTACAAAAAAAATCGGATTATAATGTTTTCCTAGCCATAGCAGAAAATGTTGGCTATGATGCAACTGGCAGAAAAAGTAGCAATGACCTAACAAATATATTAGCCAAATTTAAAGAATACATAGATGGTACACATATATATGAAGATAATATTTATGTTAAAAATATTAACGAATTAAATCATGATAGATTAGACCCATATTATTATTCTCCTATGTTTGAAAAAATATTGAAAGATATTGAAAAATCAAATCATGCACTAGTACCATTGTCAAAGATATGCATAGACATTTTCAATGGGAGCACTCCCACAAAAGATGATTACTCTGATAATATAAGTGATAAAAAAATTATTAAGGTTGCTTCCTTAAAAAGAGGTAAGGTTGATGTTAATTTGGCTGAAAATGTTAAAGAGTGTGCTGAATCAAATAAAACCATTCTTAATGGTGACATCCTAATCTTATCTTCAGCTCATCAAGCTACTTATTTAGGTAAAAATCCATGTATTGTTGACATTGATAAAAACGTTGAAGAAGAGGGTATTAATTTTGTTGGAGAACTGATTAATATTAGACCTAACCAAAATATAGTGAACCCTTACTATCTATTGCAATTATTTAATACAAATAATTATTACTTACTTATAAACAGAGAAAAAAGAGGACAAACTTCTCATCTTTATCCTAGTGACATGAGGAAAATATTAATACCTATTCCAAATGATAAAGAGTTGCAAGATAATAATGCTAAATGTTATATGGAAAATTATGCAAAATACATAAATTTAATAAAACAAGCAGAGGATATTTTAGATGAAAATATTAGAGAGTTTGAAAAAGTAATTTTTGGAAATTAGAGTGTGTCATAACTTTTGTGCTTTTGTCTTATTTTGGTTAAAATAGCAAAAATCTTCATTTTAACAAGATAAACTAAGCTTATTAGCTCAGTAGCAAAGTAATTGAGCTAATAAGCTTATGTGTAAAACCAAATCTTGATTTAGTTGCAATGATTCATGTCTTAAGATATCCGAATGATAGACTATGACTATTCATGGCTAGGCTATGGTATATCAACAGATGTCAATCAAATCTGGAAAAATTTGATCTTTAAATCAAACAGAAATCAGATTGTCACAAAATTCATGACACACTCAATCATTTAAATAAAGGTTATATGATACAAATTTGATTTATATTTGCTAATTTTATATTATTTATGTTTTGTGCAACTGCTACATAATATCGAATATGACACTACAAGAACTAAGTCAATTACCCACCACTTAGCATAAATGCTTGAAGTGGGGGCTTGTAAAAAGTTCATATGCACTCCTCAACTGTGCATATGAACTTATATCTTGAGGTTATCTCTTATAAAACTCGCCCTGATTGACTAGATTTAGTGAAAGGCTTTATGCCTTGAACTACATTATTATAGTTATTATACCAGTGGATGTTTTCCTAGTCCACTGCTCTATATAGGCTCTGTAAACAATCCACTGGGGTATGGATATAAAACTAAAAATACTACCCAAAAACGCAATAATAAGAATGTAAATCAAGTTAATGAATATAAAATAGGATCAACTGTGCGTTTTGGGTGTAAATTTGGTTATATTAGTGGATTTACGGGGAAATCTGCTTATATAAAGGATATTAATGATAATTATATTACTGAGGATAATAAATCTTATAAGCAGATTTCATTAAAAAAACTTAACCTAATATGTTATAATAATGGTTGGGTTAAGTTTAATCACAATTCATCTCCCCACTTGGCAAAGCCTGAAGTGGGAGACTTCTTGTGATTATAGTTAAACAAGCGTATGAAAAAGATTGTTCTATCACCTTAGAACAAAAAGAAAAATTAGAAAAAGAATTTTACTCATTGCAAGATGCTTTTATTACTCTCAATGCACTAGAATGTGCTGGGGTTGATAATTGGGTTGGTTATGAGGATGCAATGGCAACTATTAGTGAAAATGAAGAATAGTGCCAGATAAATGGTAAATAAAATTTATTTACTTTTAGTAAATGTTTTTTGTTTACTTTTATATAAAATTTGTATACAACTAAACAAATTTTGTTTACAAATATCTATTTTTTTTATTTATTTCTTCATTTCTTTAATTCTAATAAGGAAAAATATGTATAAGAAAATTTATTTAAAATTAAATAAATCATTAAAAGATTTGCAACTAGAAGTTTTAAAGCAATTTTTAGAACTAAAAACAATGATTTCAACAGATCAAAAAGTAGAATTTAAACAAATTAACTCTAATGATGATACTATCAGTATTAATTATTATTTTAATGATTATTTTTGTCCTGGTTATTTTAAATTTGAAAATTTACCATTAGAAATTCAAACTGAAATTGTTGATATGATTAATAATAATAGTTTTATTTTTGTTGGTTCAACAACATCAGAAATAAAAAAGGAGTAACTATGTGTGATTGTAATGCACCATTTGTTATTACTGGCTTTACTTATGAACTAATTAATAAGTATGACAAAGTAAAAACAAAAGTTGTTGATGGAGCTTGTTGCTCAGAATGTTTAGAAAATATAGTTATCCCACAAGTCAATTACCCCCCACTTGTAGAAGTGGGGGCTTGTAAAAGCCCTAATTGACTAGATTTAGTGAAAGGCTTTATGCCTTGAACTCCATTATTATAGTTATTACACCAGTGGATGGTTTCCTAGTCCACTGCTCTATATAGGCTCTGTAAACAATCCACTGGGGTGTGGATAGTCAACCTAAAATGTAGCCTCGGCTACAAGCTATAATAATATTATCTAAGGAAACCTACAGGTTTCTGATCCTGAATTAGCTTATGTTGCTTCGCAACTTTACTAATTATAAAATCAGAATAATATTTATATTTAAAAAGGATTTTATATTTT
>ERZ650309.905-NODE-905-length-14164-cov-3.584024_pt1 | contig 14164 bp, 23 predicted proteins | sample MGYA00376245_ERZ650309 | MGnify/ENA primary metagenome ERZ650309 (study PRJEB26733, sample SAMN07839294) | wastewater metagenome | biome: urban; feature: wastewater treatment plant; material: waste water | place: USA: North Carolina | collected 2016-04-26 ...
ATGCAACAGACCTTCGATCTTCATCTCAAGGTCGAGCAACCTACGTTATGGAATTCGCTCATTACTCTCAGGTACCAAACAATATTACTGAGAAGATCCGAGCAGAACGTGGTGTGAAATTCGAAGAAGATGATGAATAATATGAAATACAAAAACAGGCGAAAGCCTGTTTTTGTGTATTTATATAAGCGATTAATGAACAAAGTTCTTTTGATTTTTATAGGATAAACTTTTCTACATAAAATTTACTAACTTATTATGCAGGATATAAAAGACATACTATTATGTTCATCTGAAATGAAAGAATATATATTATTAATATTATGATGGTTATTCGGTATCATCAGTCCTTGAATTGCCTCTTATATTTCTGATAACAAAAAATGAAAAGCAGTTAAAGGTACTATTATGCAAGAGTTAGAGGATGTAAAAAATCGACTCACCCTTGTTCCTTTCAATGTGTATTCTCAATATGGAGAATTAAATGAGGAGATTTTTGATTGGACCATTAGCCAAGATGGCTTTGGTAAAAAATATGTAGATAACCCAATTGATGTGAAAGTTTTAGAAAAAAATATCAGAAATGACGCGTGTTAATAGTGGTAAGTCAACACTCATTTGAACTCTAAATACTTTAAAAAGAGAGAATCCATGTATGAGCTTTAAAAAGTTCCCCCTAAGTGTTATTGATGCAAATATATCAAATACATATTTGTTAGATAATCATTTTTTAACTCAATTATTAGACATAAGATTTCAAGTAAATGTGTTGAATGAAGAGATAGAAATAGCATATAATGATCGAAATCTTACCTTTAATTCAGATATCTCTCCAGAAAATCACAGTATCATTTTATGAAATATAAAAAGCAGCAATATTTTTATAGCAAAAAGAGCAAGAGCAATCGTTGATAAGATTAATTGAATGAAAATATAACCTAATTTTAACTTATAGGACATTACTCTTGTTTATTATTTAAAGTTTCCACCTTCTATGCAATTTCCCCTTTTCTTCTAAAAATACGTAATACTTTTTATTATTGCTTATCTATTTTTATATGAAAAAGGATTTTTTTTGCCCCGACTCGTGCCATCCCTAGTCATTGTGGAACAGGAGCATGTATGAATATTCTCAATTACTTTTGGGATACGACCTTTGGGTCCAAAGATACACTGGATATAGAGACGATGATTCGATTTGGGTATTTTGATTGGAATGGGCGACCGAGCGAGATGGGAATACTTCTTTTTCTTGCTCAGATGGGATTCAACATTGAGATATATACTCAGTTTCTTGGGCAACTGAACTTCTTATAAAAGATCCTATGGCTCATGCAGCGTACTGGGGATACGAATTTTATCCATTTGTGAGTGTTGATCGAAATAGACTTGCAGTAGAAAAACTTTTGCAACATACAAATACAAAATTTATCGAAGATGAGACTCTTAATCTTCCGGAAATTATTCGAAAAAAATCAGATGGAGATCATCTCTTTCTGATTGGACTTGATGGATATAAGATTCACAATCGTGAGAAACCAGTGGGGGAGCATGGTGGTCACATCATGATGTCGACTGGGTATGTATCCACAGAGAGCGATCTGATTCGACTCTATGAGACCTCGCCAGCATCTGTTATTGAACGAACTGCTCGAGATATAGCAAGAGCTCAAGATATTGATGAGTGATTGTGTATTAAAAATACTCATATACCAATACTCTTCTGAGATCTCTATGTAATATCTCAGAAATCTGCTTAAATAAATACCCACTATGATTGGGTATTTATTTGCTTGCAATCTTTCAAAATCTGCTACTATACGAGAGTTTATCCACTCATTTTTTCGTATGGATTTCTCCAGCCTCGCGACTCCTCTTTTTCTTTTCATCGTTGCCTATCTTGCAGTCGATCTTCTCATCGGTCTCTATGTTGCACGTCGTGTGAAGACTTCTGCAGATTTTATCCTTGCAGGGAGGAGCCTCTCGCTTCCAGTCGTTATTGCGACTGCTTTTGCGACTTGGTTCGGCTCTGAGACGATTATTGCAACGGCTGCTGAGATGCTCAATCATGGGTTTCTCGGAGTGATCACCGATCCTTTTGGTACAGCACTGTGCCTCATACTTATTGGTATCTTCTTTGCGAAGAAACTCTATTCACTTCATCATCTCACGATCGGTGACTATTATCGAGAACGGTATGGGAGATTTGTAGAGATTATCTGCTCACTCATTATCGCACTTTCGTATTTTGGGTGGGTTGCAGCTCAATTTATAGCACTTGGAATCATATTCCAAACAGTGACATGAGGAGCGATTTCGCAGACGTACGGTATGTTTATCGGCGCGCTCGTTGTCCTCATCTATACCTATCGAGGCGGTATGATCTCGGTAGCGATCACGGATTTCATCGAGATGTTAGTGATATTTGTCGGTCTCATCGCAATTTTTTGGTATCTTCAGGATAAGGCTGGTTGATTTGCTCATGTATTGAGCGTAACACCCATTGATCATTTCCGATTGACTCCTGCGGATTTCACAGCAAAAGATTATCTCGCCTACATTGCAGCATGGATCACGATTGGTCTCGGTTCAATACCGCAGCAAGATGTTTATCAGCGTATCATGTCAGCAAAAAATGCGAGTACCGCGCGTTGGGGATCGATTATCGCAGGATTGTTATATCTCTCGTTTGCTATGATTCCTCTCGGTCTTGCACTCATTGCTCGAGTTTTAGAGCCAAGTTTTATTGGTATGAATGATGCAGAGGGCGTGATTCCTTCACTGGTGCTCAATCATGCTCCGCTTTTTCTTCAGATTATTTTCTTTGGCGCGCTGCTCTCAGCTATTATGAGTACGGCTTCTGGTGCACTTTTGGCTCCTGCGACGATCCTCTCTCGCAATTTTCTCCATCCGCTCTTTCGGGGCAATCTCTCGGATAAGAGTTTTCTCCGCCTGACTCGTATCTGTGTGATATTCGTAGCAATGGTTGCTATGTATCTTGCTCTCGGTGACTCGACGATATTTGAACTCGTGCAAAATTCCTATACCTTTGTGCTTGTTGGAGCCTTTGTACCACTTGCATTTGGTCTCTATACCAAGTGGGCAAATACAGCTGGAGCAGTATTATCAAGTAGTTTTGGAATTATTGCTTGGATCTATGCGAGTATGCATGAGACGGAGGCAACGGTAGTACCTGCATTGATTGTATGATTTCTTGCATCTATTCTTGGTATGATACTGGGTGGTATTTTACTAAAAATTATCAAATTTTATTCTCGTTCTTAGAATTTGATTCTATGATTGATAGCAGAAGATCTTTTATCTCTGTTAATTTTTTAGGGAATGGCGGATTTATGCCCGCAATCTCAAGAGTTTTATGATAATCTGTTAAATCCGCTTTCGTTATAAGGAGATTCTTAGAAATATGTGTTTCTATTGTTTCCAGTACAGTTTGCAGATGTTGATTTGTTTTGTTATTGGTGATATTTGATGTTAAATTTTGATCATTCTTAGTAGTATTTGATGCATCAATACTTTCAGTAGTTGCATCTATATATGATCTGGGTCATAAAATTTCTCGCATCATAATCAAAATACTTCTTAATGTTTTTTTGCTTTTTGGAGACAATCATAGAATTCGCTTTGCTTCAATTATATCAATATCTGTGATAGGATTATTATTATGAGACTGTTTTTGTAATTTTTGATAGTAGTCTTCGATATGTCTAAGTAATAACTCTTCTTTTGATGGTACTGGAACGGTATGGATTTCTTTTGAACGCATACTCTCAAATATGATTTCTCATTGATGATGTTTTGTTGTCATATGAAATTACAGTAAATTATATATGATTTTATCTGAGAATTTTTATATTATATAAATTTTTACAAAATGTCAAAATTCATTATGATGACATGACAATAGTAATCAATAGTATATGTTTCGTGTAAATCAAACAAAATGTGGTACGAAAGTACAAGTCGTTCACCAAAAAACAGGGTTAGTTGCTCAGAATCCTACTATTCTTGCTCTTCGTCCGAACTATGGAGGAGCAGCACGCATTGAGATAGGCGAATCCATGCATAAAGATCATTTCTTGAAAGAAACAAGAGATGCAGTGCATTTTGTTATCAATGGAAGAGGTGTATCTCCAGGAGTATTCCTCGAAGAACTCATAGAAGGAAAAAAATAAAAAGAGCTAATTGGCTCTTTTTATTTCTAAAAATAATTTCTACGCAAGTAGATTGTTTCATTTGATCACTTCATGAATTCAAAAATATTCGACCCAGGTTGATCACATATTCCACCATCAAAAGATTGCATTTCGATATTGCTATCATGGACAATACTCTTTGCATCTTCAAGGGTATGTGCTTCCCTTTCGCCAGAGTGATTTGCTGATGTGAGAAAGAGTGGGTAGGGGAGAGTATCTCTGATCGTTTCTGGAATACAAACTTCGGCAACTCTCAGAGAGAGCTTTTGATATTTTGGATCATCGATGAGTTTACCTGGAAGCGGTGCGTTCATTGTTCGTTCTGCGAGACAACTCCAAGGATGGGGATAGGCTCTGAGAATCTTTATTTGTTCTTCTGAGATATTGATGTATTTCGGGAGGTCTTCAAAATTTTTCACGAGAATGGCGAGTGGTTTTGAAATATCTCGATGCTTGATTGCATAGATTTGTTCATATGCAAATTCATCATATGAGCCCGCAAGACCATAACAGGTATCAGTTGGGATGATGTAAATCATAGCTTGATTGTATTATCTTTGGTAGAATGGGCAATTTGTACCATGAGCTCCTTTCATATATCAGGTACTGACTAGGAATTCTCGTAGAATCTCTCCGCCAGTAAATTTGAAGCCTTGTTTTTTGAAGATCTTTTGCCATTCTAGAAGTGTTGGCTGATTGTTTGTATGCATTTGAATCCATTGTCCGAACGATTCATATTCTTTCTGAATTTGGATGATTTCCTGCGCATTATGGATAGCTGCAGTAATCTTGAGCTTATTGCGAATAATTCCTGTATCTCCGAGTAATCTCTCAATATCGCTATCTTCATAGGTTGCGACTTTTGCAATATTGAACTGATCATAGGCATGATAGAAATTGTCCCATTTCGTGAGTATCGTTGTCCATGAGAGTCATGCTTGATTGATCTCAAGAATTAGACGAGCAAAAAGCTCCGTATCATTGGGTACTCGCACACCATAATGATGATCATGATAGTGTTTATGAAGATGATGATGTTTGTCTAATGAGGGTTGATTACAATATTCACAGTATGGATGAGTCTGCTCTTGCATAAAGATAAAAAACTGTATCATATTTAACATTGACTTAAAAATCAAGAAGATCTACGTTTATAGATACTCTGTAATATAATTTATATGAAACTCTTAGCTATCATTGCAACAGCTTGTCTTGCTCTAATATCCACCTCTGTTTGATACTATTTTTTAATATTTCTTCCATCAGTGGAGCAGCAAAAAATGGAAATTCTCAAAAATGAAGAAACACAAAAACAAGAAGTTACGAAAAAACTTAATACATGTATTGATACGGCCGAAAAAAAGTATTTCCAAAATTTGAAAGATTGATGTGAATGGTATAAATCTCAAATTGAATCCTGCCAGAATACAATAGAATCAGACTATAAATTATGTCTAGTGAATGATGATAATGAATACGAAAGATGTAAGGCCAGCCATACATATTGAATGGGTACTCAATGGGATATCAATCGTATCAAAGCATATTGCTGGAAAAAATGATGCACTAAGAAGACTTGTGATACATTTAGAGAAGAAAACGGATATTGCTATCTTCCACGTGACACCATTAATCGTATTGACATTCAGAAATTAGGTGATATTGCCAGATGTAAGGAGCAATATTGATTTCCAGAAAAAGTAAATAATTTTATTAAACAAGAACAAACAATAAAACTATCTCAATAGTTTTTGGTTATTATGGGATTAAAAAAATTCTTTAGGATTTTTCTTAATGGCTAATAGCCGATTTCATTCATTATTCGTTCTTTTAGTTCTTTGATTCCTATTTCACCATTTGCTGCACTTACCAAGATAGCCTCTTGAAAGAGGGGATTGCAAAGAATTTCTTGTTTTTGTTCACTACTGAGAAGATCGCACTTATTGAATACAAGTATTCGATCATTCTTTGCTCCGATTTGCTCGAGAGTTGTATTGACGACCTTGATTTTACCCTCTCGATTTGGATCGTTCGCATCAATAACATGCAAAAGGAGGTCTGATTCGATCGAATCTTCCAGAGTGGATCTAAATGCATCGATCAGATCAGGAGGGAGGTCACGGATGAATCAAATAGTATCGCAGATGAGAATTTCTTGTCCTCTTCCTTCGCCTGCTGCAACCCACATTTTACCGACAGATGTTCCAAGTGTTGCAAAGAGTTTATTCTCGGAGAGAACTCATTTTTTTGTGAGAGCATTTGCAAGGGCAGATTTGCCAGCATTGGTATATCCTACAATTCCGACTGTTTTTAGATCTTTGCGTTTTCGTGCTTTTCGATGCTCTGATCGAGTCCGTTCATACACTTTGAGTCGTTCACGGATTTTGTACTCGTGCTCTCTGAGATGGCGTTTCATGATTTCTGTATTTGTTTCACCCAGCCCACGCGCCAACCTTGAGCCACCTCATTGACGAGATAGCTCCATGCCCATGCCAAAGATTCTTGGTCACATATGCTTAATAGAAGCGAGCTCAATCTGGAGTTTTGATTCGGGAGAGATAGCGTGTTCACTGAATATCTTGAGTATAAGGTCCACACGATCCCATACTTTGATTTTGAATTTTCGCTTTTCAAAGAATTGTTCTATATGAAAAAGCTGTGCTGGCTTCAGAATATTTCCAATAACCAGCAGCTCTGCACTCAATTCTTCTGCAAGAATGGCTATTTCTTCGAGTTTTCCTCATCCAATATAGGTACTGTAATCTGGTTCATCACGTTTTTGTATTCGCTTGATAATCGTGACACCACCATAAGTCCAAACAAGCGATTCAAGCTCGGTCATACGAAAGTTAAGATTTTCTCCTGAGAGTCATCGCGGTGCTACATCGATAATAATAGTTTTCATTTCGAAAAAATAATCCAAAGAGTATACTCTTTGGATTATACGAAGCTATCAGTTGAAAGCAATACCATTTAGCGTAGCACAACGTCGAACGCTACACTATTTGAACTTCGGTTATCGTTTGTCGGCACCATGGGGCATCCATCCTTTTGTAAATTCAGAAAGGTTGTGTGCGATATAGGCGAACACCAGAGATCGTTGTCATGGTTGAGTTGTACCAGGAAATATTCCCCCTCGATTCTAGCACAAATCAACCCTAGGTTTTCTAAGTCTTTGCGTGATGCAAGAAGCAGCGTATCAAATTCATCTGAATCTTTCATGATGCACCTCCTTCCTGATTCTATAAAAATACCAACTTGATTGTACCTACTAAACATGAAATATCAAATAAGCAGTCCGTTTGATATTTTATTATCGATTGGATAATAATCCAAGGTGGTGTACATATGAATTTGAGTTAAGAGTATTTATTGTTGACTTCTTGACTTCTTTTTATACCATATAGATCATATGTACATTAGAACAAATCTCGTTCTCATTTCATTTTCACCCGTACCCCTTTCGACTCTCGAAAGGTAGTTTGTCATTTCAAAAATTCAAATCCCCCTCGAGAGTCGTAAAATCGAGGGGGATTTTCTTATTTTCTATTCTACTATGCAACCAACAATCGTCGTAAAAATTGGAACTGAGTCGCTTGAGAATTTTGAGACTTCACAAAAAGTAGACAAGCTTGTAAGTGATATTACACAAAGTATCCGTGATGGAGTTCGAGTGATTCTTGTAACTTCTTGAGCTGTGGGATTTGGTCGGAAGACGCTTTGAATTGACAAACATCCAGACGAACACAAACCATCGCTTGCTGCTATTGGGTGGGATGTATTGATGAGTTCGTACCGTCAGAAATTCTCTGAAAATAGTATTCACATAGCTGGATTCTTGGTGACACATGCTGATATTGCTGATAAAAGCGATCGGAGAAAAATGATTCAAGAATCGATCCACGCTTGTTTGGATCAAGGTATCCTCCCTATTATCAACGAAAATGATCCTCTCTCGATTGAAGAAATCGACGCGCTGGGTCGTGGTGGGGATAATGATCAGAATGCCCTTCTCATTGCACAATGTTTTCAGGCACAAGATCTTGTACTCATAACCAATACGAATGGTGTCTATGAGAATCCAAATGATGTATCCTCTCGAATAGCAGAAATCCACTCTCAAGATCTCTCCGATGATATGATTACTCAGTTGTGCGCTGGAAAGAGTACCACTGGAACAGGCGGAATGGCATCCAAACTCAGAGTAGGACAAGAGGCAGGAAAATCAGGAATCTGTGTCCATATTTGCAATGGTATTGACTCAGGATTATGAAATATGTGATCAGCTGGCACCACCATTTATCCATCGTAATTTTTGTATGCTCTACCTCTCAAAATTTCCCTTCAAAACAACGAAGAATCTTCCATCTGGCGCAGATAATCGTGGGACACAACTTCTCCTTCAGGCGTGATTTATACGCCAAGAAATTGCTGGTGCATATAACTATACAACTCTTTGACTGAGAGTATTACGAAACATTCAGGAGATTATCAGGCAAGAAATGGAAGCAACTGGATCATACGAGATATCTATGACTGCGCTTGCATCACAAGAAAAATGGGAAACAACTCTTCGCTGGGATAGTGTTGATGTTCTTTTCAAACTCAGAGCCACAGAAAATCGTGAGTATGCACTCAATCCAACGCATGAGGAGGTCGTCACGACACTGATGAAGAACTGGATCCAATCTTATAAGGATCTCGAATGTATGAGCGTCTACCAATTTCAGACGAAGTTTCGTAACGAAAAGCGCGCAAAATCAGGAATTCTTCGATGAAGAGAATTTCTTATGAAAGATATGTATTCTTTTCATCGAGATCAAGCATCACTTGATGTGTATTTTGAGAGAGTAAAGATTGCTTATGTGCGGGTATTTGAGAGACTTGGTATTGCGGGGGATACCTATTATACCCTCTCAGATGGAGCACCGTATGCAAAGTATGGATATGAATTTCAAACAGAGCTCTCTATCGGTGAAGATGTATCCTATGTATGTGATACATGTGGGCTTGGTCACAATAGTGAGATCGTGAATGAACAACAATTTATCTGCAGCTCATGTGGGTCCTCTCAAGTAAACATTTATCAGGTCTCAGAAGTGGGAAATATATTCAAACTCGGAACCAAATTTAGTGATGATTTTGGCGTAAAGTACACAGACCAAGATGGACAAGAGAAGGGTGTCTATATGGGTTGTTACGGTATTGGAGTATCTCGTCTCATGGGTGTGCTAGCAGAGAAATTCTCTGATGATTGAGGTCTAGTATGGTCAGAATCGACAGCTCCCTATACACATACTATTGTTGTTCTTGGTGACCACCTTCATGAAGCTGAATTGCTCGCAAAAAAGCTCGAATGAGAAGGGTATTCTGTCATAATTGATGATCGAGAAATAAGTTTTGGAGCAAAAGTAACTGATGCAGATCTCTTCTGAATCCCACATCGTATCGTGATCTCAGATAAAAGTATTGCAGCATGAGGATATGAGTATAAGATGAGAACGTCAGAAGCTTCTATCATTCAATCGTTCTAAGTAATTCTATGCCGTCAAAATACCATATCATCTATCAAAAGCCTTATCATTGTGCTATTGCCTGTCTCTCGATGATTATCTATCGACATACAAATATTCTTATTGATCAAGAAGAAATAGGTCAAAAGCTCGGTGTCCGCATACCTCACAAAATTAAAGATATATTTGTTCATGATCTTGAGGAAATGACGAATCATGGAAATGATGAGTGAATCTCCACTATTGATCTTGCTCCTCTGATTGAGAAAATTGGCCGCGAATACATACCATCGCTCTCCGTCGAAGTCCTGAGATACCAAGATCAAGATTATGATAAACTCTTTCGTGAGCTGCTTTTCCAAGAAAAGGATATATGGATAGAGTGAGTACTACCCATGAGTTCTTCCGATGACGTCTATATTCATGATCGGTTACTGGATTACTATGATGATTCTTATTGGCTTATTGACCCAGACCCAAAGAGCAAGAATATCCTTCAGACAAGCATAGAAAATGTATGTAGGAGTATCGATGGGTCACGAGGAAAGGAGACGTGAGTACTTGTTGTATCAAAATAAAAAATAAACCACATCGTGTGGTTTATTTTTTATTTTGTGCGATATAGTTTTCTATTACCTTCTTGAGTTCTTCGGGATCTTGTGTATTTGCCTGAATAAGTGCACCATCAACATAGAGACTCGGGGTTGCATTAAGCTTCCATTTGTCTGCTTGTGATTGTTGTAATTTCAGCTCTCATTCATACCATTTATCGTCGATGCATTCCTCCATTTTTGCACCGTCGAGTCCAATCTTCTCAGAGAGAAGAGCAATTTGTGAGGTATTCATGACAGTTTTTGCTAAACCTTTTATGGCACGTTCTGACTCTGTGGTATAGATAAGATCTCGATATGCATCATATTTTCACGCACTCGCAGCACACAGGGCTCATAATGCTTCTTTTCTTGAATTCTGATGATTTGGAAGTGGATAATTTTTTCGTTCAAATGTAATAGATCCACTTTCAGCCATTTGAAGAAGCGTTGGCTCTGAGTTTTTATGAAAAGCTTGACAACCGGGACATTGGAAATCAGCGAAGAGCGTCACAACGGTTTTTCCTGATCCCTCCGAGAGTTTGAGAGTTTGGTCCTTAATTGGAGCAATACAAGTATTTGGTGCCTGATTTGGTTGATCGCAGGGGATATAAGCAACTTTTCCGCATCCAACGAGGAGAGAAGCGCTGATGATACATCCGAGCACAATGGCTCATTGAGAGAGATTCATGAGTAAGGAAAGAAACAAGAGGTCTATAGTATAGAAAAATGAATTTTTATCAAACCATCTTGCATCCATTGCTCTTTCCACTAAACTTACACTATCATTTATTCACACTATGATTACCAAACCAGCACTTCGCTATGCTCTCAACGCTCTTGAACCAGTTATTTCGCAAGAGACACTCGAGTATCATTCTGGAAAACATCATCAAACCTACGTCGACAATCTCAACAAGCTTATTGCGGGAACGAATCAAGAGCTCGATGGTCTTGAAGCCATCATTCGTGACTCAAGTGGAGGGATGTTCAATAATGCCGCACAGATCTGGAATCATACTTTCTATTTTGACTCTCTCTCTCCTGAAGCACTCGCTCGTGGTGAGGATAATCTCCCAAGTGGTACTCTCGCTGAGAAAATCAATGCAAAGTGGGGGAGTTTTGAAGTGTTCTGGTCGGCATATGCTGATCTTGCGGTTAAGACATTCGGATCTGGATGGGCATGGCTCGTCGAGACGCAAGATGGATCACTTGATATTGTCTCTACGTCCAATGCTGAGACTCCACTCACGAATGATACTCTCACTCCACTTCTCACGATTGATGTCTGGGAACATGCATACTATATTGATTATCGCAACCTACGTGCGAAGTATGTAGATAATATGAAGAAAGTAATTGATTGGGCTGTGGTTGCTGGGAGGATGAAATAGTCTGGATAAAATATTATCAATACACTATGTTTTTATATTTGCAAATATAAAAACATAGTGTATTATATTGATGTATAATTAAATCAATATGTCAAATCATGGTCATGCGCCTAGTTCAGGTGGTCACGATAGTATCTTTTCTGGATCTCATGCTTGGTTTTCTACAAAGCATCCTGAAAAGAGTAATCCACTTAATGCAACACTTCACGTGAGTCATAATCTCGTAGATGCTACCGTTGGGACGGTGGTAAAATATGTGAAAGATATTCTCAATCCAACTTGGGCGGCCGTTAAGAATGTTGGATCGCTTGCTTCGCCGAGTGCTTATCGAGAGCATGGGCTCAAGACATTACCAAAAGCAGTATCAGGTATCGTCAGTAATACAGCGACTGCTGCGATGAATATTGTTACTTGAATTCCTCGCGGTATTGATCATGCCTATACTCGCGGTGTGACGGATTCTCTTGTAGATGTTACAAGTGGTACAACTGATCGGATACCACTTCTTGGAAAATTTGGTGGCAATCTTATCAAGGCAGCGAACAGTATTGTAGCTGCTCCGGTACGATTTCTTGGGCGTGTACTTCCAGAAAAGATGTTCGACAATCTTACGGATTGGTGGAATAGTGCTGCGGTTGTGAAGCCACCTGAGAGACATCTTACGACTAAAGCTTCCTCGGGGAGTAGTGGACATGATGGTGGATGACATGGACATCATTAAACACATAAGAAAAATATCTTCCGTTTATAGAAGATATTTTTAATTTGGCTTTATAGAAAAAGAGAATGTGCCTTGTAAATTATGATGCAAGTCTTGTATTGGCTTCTTGAATCCATTGGAAAATTTCATTTGCCTCTTTCTTTATATTTTCAGGTAATCTATCTGAATGAAAATATCATAAGAGACGACGGCGTTGTTTTTCAATACTTTCTTTTGATCATAAATGATCTTTACCAAAGATTTGTTTTGCTGCATCAAGTGTATTGCCATTTTTGGTATGTAGTATTTCTCAATATTTTTTCATAAAAGAATGTATTTCAAGAATGTTTTTTGTAATCAATGACGCATCTCAGCTATCTTTCGCAGCTTTTAGATCTTGGTAGTATGATTGAAGATCTTTTCCATTTCTCTTCGCTTCAGCCGCTTTCGCTGCCGCCTCAGCCTCTTGCTGCTTTCTCTTCGCTTCAGCCGCTTTCGCTGCCGCCTCAGCCTCACTTGCAGATGGTTTTGGTTTACTGATAAAAATAAATTTTCCATCTTTTTGAGCTGCTTGGTAAGCTGAATTGGTTACATTCATATTCCAGAAACGAATGAACTTATTAAGAAGATCTCAATCGTATATATGACTATTTATTCTTGCCTCTATTTCAGATAATTCTTTTGTTGAGAGAGATTTTCCAGTTCGTAGTGATGAAACAATATTATCGAGATGAGCAAAACTTGTAGGATCGAGCTTGCTTTTATTGACAGGGTCAAATGTGCCTGAAGACCACTGGTCCCCAAATCTTCTTCCTTCTTGAATTGCTTGTTCTCAACGCCGTGGATCTACATATACTTTTGCCCCAACATACTCTCATCGCATTCCATTATTCATAAATGCCATCCCAAGACCCGTATCTTCTCCTGGATCTCATGCTTTGAGATTTCGATCATATCATTTGACTTTCATGTAGTCATCTAGTCTAAAACTTGCCGATCAACCAGATGATTCAGGATTTGCTCGTTTTAGATCACGTCATCTGTATGCAAGTTCAAAAAGTCGTTCTGATAGCCAAACATAGTTACTCTTATTTGGATCTGTCCAACGTAGACTACCAGTAGTATAACTAATATCCTCTGTACTAAACTTATGTCTATTATAAGCGACATAATTTTCGGATAGTTTCCATGTATCTGCATCTAATCAAACAAATAAGGGTTTTTTAATATTTGGGTCAAGTGATAATGCAATACTATCAGCCATATCACCACGTATTGTTCACATTCACATTCTACTTTCATAGTGCTGAGAAATAATGATAAATCTATCACTTTTATCTCCCGCATGCAATTTTATGTAATTGTTTAATTCGTCTATTTTTTGTTGAAATTCCTTTGCAGAAATAGATCATTTTCCCGTTTTTGGTGCGTTGACAAAAATTACTGTTTTAAAATCTGCTCATTTTTGAGCTAGGAGCGTATCAATAAAGTGAAAATCTTTCTCTCAAGCATACATTGGAATTCAAACAATAGTATCTTCTGAGATTTTTGCTCATTTATTTTGACGCAATATGCTCGCATGAAGTTCTTGCAATCGGGCTTGAGTGCGGGCATCAAGGGTATTAATATGATCTTTTTGATATGCTTTTTGGGCATCTCAAAAAGCATATTTTTTATAATAAGTCGACGGACCTCCTGACGGACCTCCTGACGGACCTCCTGACGGACCTCCTGACGGACCTCCTGACGGACC
>ERZ650309.906-NODE-906-length-14160-cov-4.208437_pt1 | contig 14160 bp, 6 predicted proteins | sample MGYA00376245_ERZ650309 | MGnify/ENA primary metagenome ERZ650309 (study PRJEB26733, sample SAMN07839294) | wastewater metagenome | biome: urban; feature: wastewater treatment plant; material: waste water | place: USA: North Carolina | collected 2016-04-26 ...
ATCTCAAAAATAAGGATGGCTTACTTTCCAATACAAAACTTACTGAATATATTATCTAACAAATCATCTGTGGTAATATCACCTGTTATTTCTGATAAAGCATGAAGGGCGTATCTGATATCTTGCGCTAAAAAATCGCCGGTAACTCTACTGTGAAGTGCTGCGCTCACTTTATCTAAGGCATGGTTACAATTCGTCAAAGCCTCGAAGTGCCTGATATTCGTCACTAATGTATCGTCTTTTAAATAGGGATTAATCCCAATTGCTTCTACCAAATATTCTTTTAGTTCGTTTATATTTTGTTTCTTTTCTGCACTTATTTCAAATATTGGGTAAATATTTTGTGTTAATTCATTTATTGAAAACTCCAACTTTCCCAAAGCGTCTTCTTTACAAAGATCACATTTATTAGCAACTAATATAATATTTAGATTATTGTTATTAAGTTTATATATATCTTCTAAAACTTGTAACTCTGATAAATCATTTGCATCAAAAATATACAGTAAAATGGACGCATTGGCAATCTGTTCATAGGTTTTCTGCACCCCAATTCTTTCAATAACATCCGTTGCTTCTCTTATTCCGGCCGTATCAATTAATCGGAACATCAGTCCGTTAATTACTATTTTTTCTTCAATAACATCGCGGGTGGTGCCGGCAATTTCTGAAACGATGGCGCGCTCTTCATTTAATAAAGCATTTAATAAAGTGGATTTTCCTGCATTCGGTCTGCCAGCCAATACTGTTGTTATGCCATTTTTTACCACATTCCCGAATTTAAAAGAAACCAACAAGGCGCTGATGTTTTTCTGCAGCTCCATTATCAGTGATTTTAATTCTTCTCTGTTGGCAAATTCCACATCTTCTTCGCCAAAATCCAGTTCCAGTTCTATCAGGGAAGCAAAATGGATGAGTTTTTCGCGCAGAATTTTTAAATCATTCGTAAAACCACCTCTCATTTGCTTGATTGCCAGTGATTGTTGGGTTTCTGTTTCCGCTGCAATTAAATCTGCCACCGCTTCCGCCTGAGACAAATCAAACCTACCATTCAGGAACGCACGCATGGTAAATTCGCCCGGTTTTGCAGCTCTGGCTCCGCTGTCTAATAAGGCTTCGATAATTTTTTGCAGAATGTAAGGTGAGCCATGGCAGGAAATTTCCACGACATTTTCTTTGGTATAAGAGGAAGGTGCCAGAAATAAACTAACCACCACCTCGTCAAGTATCTGATTGTGATACACAATTTTGCCAAAATGAAGGGTGTGAGAAGCTTGCTCTAAAAGATTTTTACCCTTAAATATTGAATTCGCTATTTCAACAGCCCGTGTTCCAGAAAGACGGATAACACCAATTGCGCCGGTTCCGGGTGGTGTGGAAAGCGCAACGATCGTATCTGAAAATTCATTTTTTTGCATAATTAATTAACAGTTAATTGATTACGGCTTGTATAAGTGTTATTAGCCCATAGTTAATATCCAGCAAAACTAATATAAATAGCCTGATTTTTTTTGTAAATTGAACAGATTGCTTCTGGAAAATCATTACTGTCGTCAAGTAAAACAAGAAACATTTAAAAAATCTAAATATTTATAACATAATTTAAGAATTGATAAATGGTTAATAAACATTTCACTATATAATTAACACTTAGTTTATTACCTTTGTCAATTCAACAACCCACTATAATGAAAAAATTAGTTACGCTGTGTTTTCTAATATGCTCAGTACTTGTAGTTTATCCTCAAAATTTCGGTAATTTTTCCGGAGCAATGACCGGAACTTCGATTACAGCTGCTGCTGCTTCCGCTGCTAAGCAATTACAGGCTTTTAATTCAGGTAATGCATCGTCTACAGCGAATCTTTCTCAGTTACAATTACTGGGACTAGATCCGAATGCCGTGCAAAAGTACATTAAAGGTAAGTCAGATGCTTCCGCTGCAGGAGCAACAGACATCAATCCTTTGCAGGATGTTTTGCAAACGGTTCTGGAAATGAGGATGAGACAGGACTCGATGCAATCCCAAATGGATAGTTTGTACAGATATAATCAACCAAACAATCAGGTTAAGCCAAACGAAATCTTCGGACATGATTTTTTCGGTACCGGAAGACTGGCATTGTTTTCAAAGTCGTCAGATTCAAAAGCGCCGGATTCTTATATCCTGGATGTTGGCGATGAGATCAGTGTTGCGGTTTGGGGTTCAGCAGACTATAACAATAAATTCAGAGTGAATGATGACGGATATATTCAGATTCCTGAATTTGGACGTATCTACGTAAAAGGATTAACCTTTGGAGCTGTTAAAGCACAAATGGGAAAACGATTATCTACATTTATCAATCCTGCGAGTACGCAGTATGAGATTACATTGAATTACTCCAGAACTATTGACATAAATATAGTAGGTGAGGTAAATTCTCCGGGCACATACCAGATTCCGGCAATCAATTCGGTATATAACGCCATCAATGCAGCCAACGGAATTACAGATATTGGTAGTGTGCGTGACATTCAGGTGCGCAGAGACGGAAAAACCATCCGTCGTTTTGACGTGTATGAGTTTTTATTCAACCCGCTGTTGCAGGAAAATTTCTTTCTTCAAAAAGGAGATTTCATCTATGTTTCCACTCAAAGTAAATTAATAAAGATCACTGGTTCTGTACGTCGTCCTGCAAAGTATGAATTATTCAAAGGAGAGAACCTGAATGAACTGGTGAAATTTGCAGGTGGTTTTGCTCCGGATGCATACATCAAATCTGTGCAGGTAATCAGAACAAATAACGACAAATCTCAAATTATAGACGTTAACTACGAGCAGATTTTAAGTGCAAATTCCAATTTTGAACTGAAAGACGGAGATGTCGTTAATATTTCTTCCATCCCCGGTGGTATTGAAAATTTTGTAAACATCAGCGGTCCCGTAAGATATCCCGGCAGATATGAATTAAAAGAAGGTTTCAGAGTGGCGGATGTCATCAAAGTGGCAGGAGGTATCAGAGTAGAAACATATCTGGACAGAGCTTACATCAAAAGAAAATTAGACGATAATACTTTTGTTAATCAAAAGATTTCATTGAAAAACATATTGATTGATGAGGCTTCACCTGATAATTTGTTGTTGAAACGTGCGGATCAGATTCAGCTGTTTTCTAAAGATGAATTTATTGAAAAATTCATTGTTTCTATTGACGGATCCGTAATTAAACCAACTATTCAGGAATTCACGGACGGTATTACATTAAACGACTTATTGTTTTATGCTGGTGGTTTAAAAAAGGAAGCAGCCAATTCTAAAATTGAAATTTCCCGCATCATGAATATTGACTCCAGTTCGGAGCAAAAATTCACACCGCAACGCGTTGTGGTGCAAACAATAACAATCGGACCAAACCTTGAGTTAGATGATGTTTCAAAAGCATTTGCGCTGGCTCCAATGGACAGAGTTTATGTGAGAAAGATTTACGGATTTGATGACCAAATGGTTGTTACTTTAAAAGGTGAAGTAAAATATCCGGGTATTTATCCAATCTTAGACAAAAACGAAAGAGTATTGGATGTTATAGAAAGAGCAGGTGGTTTGACACCGTATGCTTTTATCAAAAATGCAAGATTAACCCGTCCTGACAATGCTTTAACACAAACTATTTTTCAGTTGAAAGATGCTTTTGGAGATACAGCGTCCAGAGCGAATCTGATTCTGAAAAATGGAGATATTATAGAGATACCGACGGTAAACCAGCTGGTAAGTATAAAAGGCGCCATCCGTTATCCAAATCTGGATAGCACGCAAACAATCAATGGTAAATTTATACCGGGTAAAAGCGCGCGTTGGTACATAAAGCATTATGCCGGTGGATTTAAAAAAGGTGCGTTGAAAAAGTCAACCATGGTTATCTATCCAAACAGAAAAGTAGATATGACGCATTCCTTTATCGGAATAAAAAACTATCCTACAGTTGATATTGAAGGAGCCTTAATTACCGTTGATATGAAGCATAAAGCACCAAAACCACCGAAAGGACCGGAGTCTGCTTTAAACTGGAATATCGTTTTACCAAGTGTTATCGCAGCGATAACATCCATTGCAACTACATTAACCTTAATATTTGTTCTGAAAAAGTAATCTCATGCAGCAACAGTTCTCAGAAGAAGATATCAGATTGGTGGATGTTCTTGAATCTTTCAAGAGTTATCTGGTTTATTTATTAAAAAAATGGTATTTGTCGATTGTTGGTGTAGCTGCATTGACGGCCGGAGGATATTTCTTCGCCAAAATGTCGCCGCCCAATTATATTGCGAATATTTCTTTTAATGCGATAGATTCACGAACCAGTTCCATGGGTGGCATTATGTCAATGATGGGTGTTTCATTTGCGGGTGGTTCATCTAACGACGTGTTGACCGGTATTTTTACCTCCAGGAATATTTTTCTTAATTCCATGCTTACGGAAGTAGAGATAAACGGCAAAAAAGATAAACTGGCCAATTTCTATTTTCATGCTGTTAAATATGATGACGGATTTGAAAAAGATCCGGTTCTGAAAGATTTTAAATTCAGAGCAAATACTATTCAGGAAATCACCAAAATGGAGATGGATTTTCTGGGAATGATGTACGAGGATTTCAATGGTGGCTTAATGACAGCAGAATATGACCTAACATCCGGTGTTATTCGTGCAGAAATTGAGACGCCTGATTATGAGGTGTCAAGAACATTAGGCTCTACCATGCTGAGCAATACAGTTAAATTCTATCAGAATAAACAGGTAGAAAATGCGAAGACTTCTTTAACCGGTGTAACCAGAAGGCTGGATTCTATTTCCGGTGAAATAGCGATAAGACAACGATTAATTGCACAATCTCAGGATCAGAATATTTTTAATAAAAAAAGATTAGAAATAGTTGAGCAGCAAAAAATTGTACAGGAACTGGCTACATTAAATGTAATGTATAACGATGCAACGACCTCTAAGGAAAATGCAAAGGCGGGTATGGCTCCTCAGAATAACATCGTTCGTGTAATTGATGATCCCATGTATTCTACCGCGCCAAAACATAAGAGTAAATTATTATTTGCTGCTATCGGATTTGCCGTTAGTTTAGTCTTTATCATTATTCCGCTTTTAATTCAGAAAGCAATAAACGATGGACGTGAAGAAGACCGCATAAAGGCTGCAAAGCTAGCTTCTTTAGCCTCCGCAGAATAATTCTTGTTGTACTAATCATAAGAATGCGTAACTTTAAATTGCGCTTTTCACCCTGCTAATATCTGTAACATGGAAGATATTGAATCTTATAAAAATCAATTAGAAGAAATTCAACGTCAGTTAGCTGAAACGAAACAGGCATTAGAAAATGAGAAATCTGTTCACTCAGAACCAATAGCAATTGTTGGTATGTCTATGCGTTTGCCCGGAAAGATAAAGAATGCGGATGATTTATGGAAAGTCCTGGTAAACGGAGTAGATTGTATAGAAGAAATTCCGGCTAACCGTTGGGACAAAGATGCCCTGTATGATCCCGATCCGAATGCACCCGGAAAACTATACATCAAAGAAGGCGGCTTCATCGAAGAAATCGAATATCTGGATGGTCCTTTCTTCAATATTTCACCTATAGAATTAGAAAGCACTGACCCTCAGCAACGCATTTTACTGGAAGTAACGCACGAAGCCTTCGAAAACTCAGGAATCGACGTCAATAGTTTAATCGGTTCAGATACCGGAGTCTTTATCGGTATCGATAATGTGGACTACGAAGCAAGACAAATCCGTTCTAAAGATTATAAATTAATTTCCGGTTACTGTTACACAGGTACCGGTCCTACCGGTGCTTCTGGTAGAATTTCTTATACCATGGGATTGCGCGGTCCGTGCATGACCATCGATACGGCTTGCTCCTCTGCACTTACCTGCACACACGTTGCCATGCAGGCATTGCGCAATAAAGATTGTAAAATTGCTGTCGTAGGTGCGGCCAGTATCATTTCGGAACCGGACCAATCTCTGAATTTCTGCAGACTGAATGCCTTGTCGCCGGAAGCACGCTGCAAGTCATTCGATGATGCGGCCAATGGCTACATTCGCTCAGAAGGCGTTTGTGCCATGATTATAAAAAGATTGAGCGATGCACAAAAAGACGGAGATAATATTTTGGCCATCATTAAAGGTTCTGCCGTCAATCAGGATGGGAAAAGCAAACGCTTAACCGCGCCAAGCACCGCAGCACAAGGATTAATGCATGCGGCTGCTTTAAAAAATGCACAACTGCAGCCAACAGATATTGATTATATCGAAGCACATGGCACGGGCACAAAAGTAGGAGACCCTGTAGAGGTGAATGGTATTTTATTAGCCTATAAAAATTATCGCACGAAAGATAAGCCATTGTACATTGGTGCCATTAAGTCCAATATCGGCCATATGGAGTGCAATGCAGGCATGGCAAGTATGTTTAAAGTAGTCACCGCATTACAACACGATACAATTCCAAAATCTATTCATTTTCATACACCCAATACACTGATCGACTGGAATAACATTCCGATTGTTGTAGCAAAAGACAATATAGCATGGAAACGTGAAAATGGAAAAATGCGATACGCAGGGGTGAGCGGTTTTGGTGCCACAGGTTCCAATGCCCATATCATCATCGGCGATGTGCCGGAGAATCCTTTTCCTTTGCAAAAAGAGAAATTGCGCAGCGATATTTTTGTGCTGCCCTTATCTGCAAAAAGCGAACAAGCTTTGTCTGATCTGGCGAGGGAATATGCGAATTTTATTCAGCACAGCGAGCATAAAACGGAGGATATATGTGCGATGGCGGCTCTACGCCGGGCACATTTTGATTTGCGGGAAGTATTTGTGGCAAAAGACAGAGAAACACTGATTGAACAGTTAAGAGATTTTGCCGAAAGCAATACCTATGAAAGCAAAAAGAAATTTGACAACAAAGAAAAGATAAAAACGGTATTTGTTTTTCCGGGACAAGGCGCCCAATGGTTCAATATGGGCAAAGCCCTGATGGAAAGCGAGCCTGTCTACAAAAGTGCGTTGGAAGAATGCGCTGCCGTCTTTAAGAAATATGTGGATTGGGATTTGTTGGAAGAGATTTCAAGACCGGAACAAAGTAGTCGATTATCAGAAATAGATATCGTGCAGCCTGTATTAGTGGCGGTAGAAATTGCATTGGCAAGTTTATGGATGAGCAAAGGCATTTTTCCGGATGCCGTGATAGGTCATAGCATGGGCGAAGTAGCAGCCGCATATGTGGCCGGAAATATTACGCTCGTCGAGGCAGCAAGAATCATTATTAAGCGCAGTAGCCTAATGAAGCAACTGAGTGGTAACGGCACCATGGGTGCTACGGATTTAACGGAAGAAGAAGCGAATGAATTGCTGAAAGGATATGAAGATAAATTGTCGGTGGCAGTCATGAACAGCAAGAACTCCACCGTCATTTCAGGCAATCCTTCCGCTTTAGAGGAAGTGTTTGCAAAACTGGAAACGCAGGGACGTTTCAACAGAAAAATAAAAGTGGATGTTGCTTCGCATTCCCCGCAGATGGATGCCATTATGGATGATTTACAGCATTCAGTTCAAGCTATTCAACCGCAAAACTCTTCCATTCAATTTTATTCAACGGCACTAAGTGCAATCGTTAACGGGGAGAATTTAGATGCGCACTACTGGACAAAAAATCTGCGCAATCCTGTGCAGTTCGGCAAGGCTGTGAAATCGGTGTTGAGCGATTCTCAGATTGCTTTTATAGAAATGAGTCCGCATGCTTTGTTGTCCCATTCCATAAATGAAAATATTCAGGAAACGGGTGCACACGCTGTTTCTGTGGCTTCTTACAGCCGTGATAAAAATGAACTGAAGGAATTCTATTCCAATATCGGTGAATTACATACAAGCGGATTTCCCATTGACTGGAAATCCATCTATCCGAATATCGGTGCGTTTGTGATGCTGCCGAATTATGCCTGGCAGAAAGAACGCTACTGGTTTGATCAGGAGCCTGAATTTACTTCGACTTCAAGCGTTGTCAAAAAAGATATTTCCAAAAATCTCTACAGCATTCATTGGGATGAAATTAAAACGACGTCCGCTATTATTGCAAAGAATGTCCTCATTGTTAAAGATACCTATGGACATTATTCAGTTATTGAAAATGCATTGAAAGAAAATGGCTGCACGGTTACCACTATTGATTTGAATGATAGTTTGGAAGGAATAAAAGCGGATGTGGTCATTCACATGCGAAGTTTTTACAAAGAATCCGCATTCAGTTTTTATTTAGAATGTGGCATTTTATCATTGCAAAAATTAATTAATCATTTCAATTCCACTAATCAGCATCCGAAGATTTGCGTGGTAACGAATGGTGCTTTTGTTTTACAGCAGGATAAACACACCAACCTGAATGCTTCCATGCTGACAGGTGTTTTGCGTACACTGGAAAATGAACATGAAGAAATTAACTTCCTGCAAATAGATATTTCTAACGAAATAAATACAGAAGAAATTAATCAACTGCCTGCTTTAGTCTTTGCAGAAAATAACTATAAAGAAATTGCGGTCCGTAATCATACGGTCTATGCATCCGGCATTCAGAAGATTGGTTCGGTATTGAAAAAATCCAAACAGATTTATGCAGATAAAACCTATGTGGTGGTGGGCGGCACCAGCGGTTTGGGGCTGACCACCGTGCAATGGCTGGCAGATAAGAATGCGAAGAACATTGTTGTCATCAGCAGAAGCGGCGCAAAAAATGATACGCAAAGAATATTTGAAGAGTATAATGCCGAGAGCATCCGCATACAGGATATCAAAGCGGATGTAAGCAATTTAGATGCACTGAAAGAGGCCTTAGCGTCAGTACATAATATTGCCGGTGTTTTTTATGCTGCAGGCATTCTGGACGATGGTTCTTTTGAGAATCTTTCCAGAGCGCAATTTGAAAGTGTTATACAAACCAAAGCAATCGGTGCATGGAATATGCAGCAGTTGACGCAATACACAGCATTGGATTTCTTTGTGCTGTACTCGTCAGCTGCCGGTATTGTTGGTTCTGCGGGGCAATCCAATTACAATGCAGCCAATACTTTCATGGATGCATTGGCGAATTACCGCAGCGCAAATCAGCAGCCAGCATTGTCCGTGGACTTCGGTACGATTGCAGAAATCGGACTGGCGGCGCGTCAGGAAAACCGTGCGGACAGACTGGCGGAGCAGGGCGTAACAGCCATTCAGCCGGAAGATTTAACGCATTACTTTGATGCCTTGTTTTTGAGCGATGCCACACAGGTAATGGCCATTGAAATTGATTTTGCTAAATGGGCGGAGTTTAATCACGCGGTGCTGAAAAATCATTTCTACAGCAAGGTAGTAAATCAGACAAAAGAGATGGCTGATGCTTCCGTGTCCGATAAGCCTGTTTTTGCAAGTGTGGAGGAATACAAAAAACATATCAAGGACAGAATTAAGCTGCATATTTCATCTGCAACTAAATTGAATGTTAATAAGGTTAAAGAAGACGAAACCTTCAAGGCCTTAGGAGTGGATTCTTTGCATGCATTGCAGATAAAAAATAAGTTGCAGGATGATTTCAATCTGTCTATTAACGTGGCAGCTGTCTGGCAATATCCAACGGTGCATAAATTTGCCGATTTTATTGCGAATGAATTAAACCTCGAAGCACAGTTTTCAAATATTACAGAGGAAAATAAAGAAGAACCTGTACTGGAGAAAAAGGATATTGAATCTGAAGTGAAAAATTTATCTTTGGAAGAATTAATGAAAGAATTGAGCAGTAAGGTAGATTAGAAGCGTCATTTCGACGATAGACATCTGCTGAATAATTACGATAGAATACATGAGCGAACAGTTACAGCAAATGCAGGAGATTCTTCAGAAATCTCTGATTAAAATAAAAAAGTTGGAATTGGAATTAGCGCAGGCTAAGGAAAATACAACTGCCCCGAACGAAGCCATCGCCATCATCGGCACCGGCGTTCGTTTAGCTGGCAACATTACATCCACCAAAAAATTATGGGATTTACTGGAGGCTCGAAGAAGCGTGATTTCAAAAATTCCGAAAGACCGTTTTGATGTGGATGAAATCTACAGCGCAGATTCATCTGTTCCCGGAAAAACAATTTCCAGATATGGTGCTTTCTTAAACAATGATGTACGCGCCTTTGATGCTGACTTTTTCGGCATTTCGCCACGTGAGGCAAAATCAGTGGATCCTTTGCAGCGCATGATTTTAGAAGTGGTGTATGAAGCATTAGAAAACGCGGGCATCGCGTCGGATAGTTTGAAAGGAAGCAATACGGGAGTCTATATTGCATTGGGCAATTCCGATTACATTCAGGCACGATTCAGAAGCGGCAACCTTGACACGGTAGATGTGTACGACACAACCGGCATTCCCTTTGGTACCGCATGCGGCAGAGTTTCTTATTTATATGATTGGAAAGGAACGAGCTTCGCATTGGATGCCGCCTGCGCGTCTTCCTTGCTTGCCGTACATTTGGCAAATGAAGACCTTAATAAAAAAATCATCGATACGGCGATTGTGGCATCTGCCAATTTATTACTCACGCCAGAAACTTTCGTTGGCTTATCCAAACTGGGTTCGCTTTCATCCGGCGATGCCTGCAAAGCCTTTGCGAACGATGCGGATGGCTATGTGCGTGGCGAAGGTTGCGGCGTGGTGGTTTTAAAACGTCTGTCTGATGCGGAGAAAGATAACGATACTATTGCCGTTCTCATCAAAGGCTCTGCGGTAAAACATAATGGTCGCAGTAACGGTTTCACAGCACCAAATCCGGAAATACAAATTGAGACGATTAAGGAAGCCTTGAAAAATGCGAACCTGACGGTAAACGATATTGATTACGTGGAAGCGCACGGCATTGGCAATCGCTTCACGGATGCCCTGGAAATACAGGCCATTCACGAAGGATATACAGGCAGAAATAAACCGGTTTATGTCGGTTCGGTGAAAGCCAATATAGGACATCTCGAAGCAGGAACAGGCATGCCAATGCTGTTTAAGGTGATTGAAATTCTTAAGCATAAAAAAATTCCTGCACAGATAAATATTGCCGCTTTGAACGAAGATGTGGAGTGGAATAAGATCAATGCGAAAGTCAGCACGGAAACGATAGACTGGAAAAACGAAAACGGACAGCCTTTGCGCGCGGCGATTAATCTTTCCGGTTACAGCGGCACCAATGTGCACATGATTTTTGAAGAAGCGAAAGTAAAACCGGCATCTGAAGAAGTGAGTGGTCTGCAGCATTTTGTCTTGAGTGCAAAAGATGCAACGGCATTAAAAAACACCGCACAAAAATACCTGAACGAAATCGACTGGCAGGAGAATACGCTGACAGAAATTTGTTACACGCTTCAAAAAGGCAGAAATCAATTTGATTATAGCGTGTCCGTTATTGCAAGCAGTAAACAGGATATCATCGATGGGTTAAATGATTTTGTGCAGGATGTAGTATCAGAAAAATATGCCGTTTCTAAGCCTTCCATAGAAAGAAATAAAGATGTCGCATTTTTATTTACAGGTCAGGGAGCGCAGTATTTCGGCATGTGCAAAAATTATTACAACACGTTTGACGTTTTTAAAAATGCCGTTGATGAATGTGATGAGGTATTGAAATCGAATCTAGACTATTCCATCAAAGATATTTTGTGGAGTGAAGCCATTCCGGATAAAAATCTGATTCATCAGACAAAATACACGCAACCGGGATTGTTTGTGGTGGAGTATGCCTTGTCAAAATTATGGATGAGTGTTGGTGTGCAGCCATCGGCTTTAATCGGACATAGCATTGGAGAAATTGTGGCTTTGACTATTGCTGGTGCCATTGATTTGCAGGATGCCTTAAAGTTAGTGATGGCCCGTGCAGCCTTGATGAATGCAATGCCGGCAAATGAAGGCAGCATGGCTTCCGTTTTTTGTAACGAAGAAAATCTGAAACCCTTATTGCAAAACGCGGATGTTGATTTAGCAGCGGTGAATTCCATAAAAAATTGCACTATTTCCGGCAAGAAAGAAGATGTTGCTGCATTCATAGAGAAACTGAAAGAACAGCATATAAAAGCTGTTGCCTTAAATGTATCCCACGCATTTCATTCCCGATTGATGGAACCTGTGCTGGAGAAATTTACCTTGTTTGCGAAACAATTTTCATTTAAACAGCCAGCTATACCGGTCATATCCAATTTTACAGGAAAAGAAATTACCAGAGAAGAATTAAGTGCAGAATATTTTGCTAAACATATTCGCAACGCGGTACAGTTCTCCAACGGAATTGAATACTTACAACATAAATTGAACACAGAAATTTATGTAGAAGTAGGACCGAGTCCTGTTTTAGTGAGCCTGGCAAAACAAACCAACACAAATCCCAATGCATTATGGTTGTCTTCTGCCAAAAGAGAGGAAGAGGATGTTATGTATTTTCATAAAACATTACAGCAGTTGTATTGTGCAGGAATCGCCATCGACAGGAATCAATTTTATCAGGATAAAAAGATAAACCGTGTTGCATTGCCGACTTACGGCTGGAACTGGAAAGTGTACTGGGAAAATCCGGTGTTTGGCTTTAAGTCTACAGTCCACAGTCCACAGTCCACAGATAACAATATTAAAAGCAGCAAGCTGTCGACCGTCGACCGTCGGCCGGAACCAAAAGCAACACGCGAAACCTTACTTGCCTACATGCAGATAGAAGCGGCAAAAGTACTGGGTTTAGAGGCGGGACAAAAAGTGGATGTCAATAAACCATATCGAGAGCAGGGTTTCGACAGTATGATGAGCGGGGAGTTTTTAAGTCTGATGGAAAAGCATATCGGTTCGGAATTGAAGATGGAAGTTATTCATTTACACAACACACCTAAAGATTTACATCAGTATTTAATTGATACCTATTACGGCGGTGGCGTCATCGATACCACACAGGCCGTCACCATGGCGGATATCATGTTTAATCAGGAGATGGAGCATGCACACAGCGGCGACTGGCACGAAATAAAACCGGAAGACGGAAAACTGTTGAGATGGTTTAAAAATTTTGATAAAAAGTTGCCGAGTGTTAAATAGATGAAAGCCATTCTGTTACATCATGCCGGAGGAGATAAATATGCATATAGAAATATGCAGGAAAGATTATTGCCGGAAATAGAGAGCATTGCATTTGAACTGCCGGGCAGAAGCGACCGCTTCTCCGAAAAGTTTGTACAAAATCTGGAAGCAGCCGTTGATGATATCTACAGACAACTGATACAACAGTTGCCGGAGGAATATTGCATCATCGGTAATAGCATGGGTTCCATTATTGGTTTTTTATTAACGCATAAATTAAAACAGGAAAACAAACCCTTGCCAAAGCACTTGTTTCTGGCTTCGCGTTTAAGTCCGGATGCATATAAAGATGAACCGAATATTATTGGAGTTTCATCAGAAGAATTTTGGAAAGTTGTACAGCAATACAATGGCGTGCCGGAACAATTATTACAACACAAAGAATTAAAAGAATTTTACGAACCAATTTTACGAAGTGATTTTGAATTGTTTCAACAGTTTAATCAGACATTTGTAAGCATAGAATCTTTAAATATTCCGGCAACCATTTTATTTGGTGATAGAGACACCAGTAATGTCTCAGAAGAAAAAATGCAAGGTTGGCGTAAATTCTTTACGACAGACGTCGACATACAATCTTTTGAAGGGGGGCATTTCTTTTTATATGAAAATGAGAAAGTGGTTGATTTTATAAAACAGAAAGTGTTGCAGGATAATTAGATCCTGAAATACTATAATAAACGATGAATACGATTCATATCTTCCATATCAAACACAGGGAAAAAATACCGGAAGAGATTTTCCGGAAATATCTTTTGCTGTTGCCGGAAGACTTTCAAAAGGATATCAATGCTTACAAACATTGGGAAAACGCCCTGTCTTCTTTGTTGGGGAAGATGTTGTTGTTATATGGTTTTAAGAAACTGAATCTGCCTTATGTTTTACAGGATTTGAAAATAGGCGCAAAAGACAGGCCGTATATAAATACGGAAATGGATTTTAATATTTCACATTCCGGTGCCTATGTGATTTGTGCCATTGTCCAAAAT
>ERZ650309.907-NODE-907-length-14157-cov-5.331797_pt1 | contig 14157 bp, 13 predicted proteins | sample MGYA00376245_ERZ650309 | MGnify/ENA primary metagenome ERZ650309 (study PRJEB26733, sample SAMN07839294) | wastewater metagenome | biome: urban; feature: wastewater treatment plant; material: waste water | place: USA: North Carolina | collected 2016-04-26 ...
GCGACCAACAGCGAGGGCGCCAACATGGACGCGGGGCTGATTGCCGCGCTGGCCGGATCCCGCGGGGCCGCTCTTGCCGCCCTCGAAGTCGACGAGATGCATGTGCCGCATGTGTCCGACGCGGTTGATCCGTCGGTCATCGTGCTGCTGAACCTCTCGCGCGACCAACTCGACCGGGTCGGCGAGATCAACGTCATCGAACGCACGTTGCGCGCCGGATTGGCTCGGCACCCCGCAGCGGTGATCGTGGCCAACTGTGACGACGTGCTGATGACGTCGGCCGCCTACGACAGCCCCCATGTCGTGTGGGTGGCCGCCGGCGGCAGCTGGTCGGGCGATTCGGTGAGCTGCCCACGCAGCGGCGAGGTGATCGTCCGGGAAGACGGTGACTGGTATTCGACGGGCGCCGACTTCCGTCGCCCCACCCCGCAGTGGTGGTACGACGAGACCACTATCTATGGGCCGGAAGGTTTTTCAGCTCCCATGACGCTGGCACTGCCCGGCACCGTGAACCGTGGCAATGCCACTCAGGCGGTCGCGGCAGCAGTTGCCTTGGGCGCTTCGCCGACGGCTGCAGTGGCTGCGGTGTCGGCCGTCGACGAAGTGGCCGGGCGGTATCGCACCATTGCGGTCGGCGACCACACCGTGCGCGTACTGCTGGCCAAGAACCCCGCCGGCTGGCAGGAGGCCCTGTCCATGGTCTCCACCGACGTTGCGGGAGCAGTTATTTCGGTGAACGGCCAGGTGCCCGACGGCGAAGACCTGTCGTGGCTGTGGGACGTCAACTTCGAGCATTTCGTGGATTTCCCTGCGCCTGTGGTGTCCGCTGGGGAGCGCGGCACCGACCTCGCGGTCCGACTCGGCTATGCCGGCGTAGACCACACTCTGGTGCACGACACCTTGTCCGCCATCAAGTCCTGTCCGCCGGGACACGTCGAGGTCATCGCGAACTACACGGCTTTCCTGCAGCTGAATCGGGTGCTGGCATGAGCGTTCAGATCGGCTTGGTACTGCCCGACGTGATGGGCACCTACGGCGATGGCGGCAATGCCGTCGTGCTGCGACAACGGTTGCGGCTGAGGGGCATCGACGCCGAGATCGTCGAGATCCCCCTGAGCGAGCCGGTACCGAATTCCCTGGATCTGTACACCCTCGGCGGGGCCGAGGACTACGCGCAGCGGTTGGCCACCAAACATCTGATTCGTTATCCCGGTCTGCAGCAAGCAGTTTCGCGCGGCGCTCCGGTGTTGGCGATCTGCGCGGCGATCCAGGTGCTCGGGCACTGGTACGAGACGTCGTCGGGCGAGAAGGTGGAAGGCGTCGGGTTGCTGGACGTGACCACGTCTCCTCAGACCGAACGGACCATCGGCGAGGTCGCGTCCACTCCCCTGCTCGACGGGCTCACGCAGCCGTTGACGGGTTTCGAAAACCACCGGGGTGGAACAGATCTGGGTGCCGATGCTCGCCCGCTGGCAGCGGTCACCAAGGGCGCAGGGAACCGGCTGGGTACGGGTTTCGACGGCGCCGTGCAAGGCAGCGTGGTTGCCACTTATCTGCACGGCTGCTGTCTGGCCCGCAACCCCGAGTTGGCCGACTACCTGTTGACTCAGGTCGTCGGTGAGCTGCCGCCGCTGGAGTTGGCCGAGGTCGATCAGCTTCGCCGTGAGCGCCTCGCCGCCCCACGTCGGGTCTGACTTCCACCTCGCCTAGAGCAGGCCGGTAGCCGCCCACCCAGTCATACATTTTCTGAAGGGCCGCTTGGCTTTTCACTGAGGTGACGATGTTGCGCAACAACACCACGCTCGCCACAACGCATCCGATCCAATACACCAGCAGGTTCACGCCGAGGCGTCAGCGGGTCGAACGCGATCGGCAGCGCGAGGACCGCCACAGAACACCGCATTGGTGACAACCTCCCCGTAGCAGTGGGACGTCAGCGCGGGCGCAACACCGGGATCAGTGCCTCCACGACGGAGACGTCCTCGATCGTCGAGGGAACGGTGTACTCGGCGCCCTCGGCGATCTGCCGCATGGTCTTTCGCAGGATCTTCCCTGACCGGGTCTTGGGCAGCGCCGCGACGACTGTAACGTCGCGGAAGGTAGCCACTGCCCCGATCTCCTCGCGGACCATCGCCGCGAGTTCCTGTTGCAATACCTGCGGATCGACGATCTGCCCCGCCTTCAGCACTACGTATCCGCTGGGCCGTTGTCCTTTGAGATCGTCATGGATCCCGATGACCGCGCACTCTGCAACGGCCCGATGCCCGGCGATGACAGCTTCGATGCTGCCGGTCGAAAGACGATGGCCGGCCACGTTTATCACGTCGTCGGTGCGGCCCAGCACAGTCAGATACCCGTCGCCGTCGACATACCCGAAGTCCCCTGTGAGGTAATGGCCTGGGAAGGCAGACAGATACGACTGGACGAATCCGGTGTCGTTGCGCCATAGTCCGGTGAGAGTTCCTGGCGGCAAAGGCAATTCGATGACGATATTGCCCTCGACTCCAACGGCCACAGCTTCGCCCGCGGCGTCGACGATGCCCACGCGGAACCCGGGAACCGGGACGGTCGGAGACCCGGCCTTCACCGGCATCGGTTCCAGCCCGCGCAGATTCGCGCAGATGGCCCAACCGGTTTCGGTCTGCCACCAGTGATCGACGACGGGTCGGTGCAATACCGCTGAGGCCCAGTCGTAGGTGTCCGGGTCGAGGCGTTCGCCGGCGACGAACAATGTCCGAAGCGACGAAATATCATGTGCACCAAGAAGAGATGCCGTCGGATCAACTTTCCGGATGGCCCGCAACGCGGTGGGCGCGGTGAACATCGCCTCCACCCGATGCTGCTCGATGACCCGCCAGAACGCGCCGGCATCAGGTGTGCCAACAGGTTTGCCTTCATAGAGCACCGTGGTGGCGCCGACGATCAGCGGTCCGTACACGATGTAGGAACTGCCGACGACCCAGCCGATGTCGGAGGCCGTCCACATCACCTGGCCGGCCCCGATGTCATAGACGTGCTTCATGGACCACGCCAGGGCCACCGCGTGCCCACCGTTGTCGCGGACGACGCCCTTGGGCTTACCCGTCGTGCCGGAGGTGTAGAGGATGTACAGCGGGTCGGTCGCCGACACAGGAACCGGCGCGGCAGGTGAAGCGTTGGCCGTCAACTCATCCCAGTCCAGGTAGCCGGGATAGTCCGCAGCAGAGCCCGTAATCTGGTCGCGGTTCTTCACGATCACGGTGGCAGGCGACGCGGTCGATGACGCCAGTGCTTTCGCCACGACCGGCAGGTACTCGACCGCCCGTCCGGGCTCGAGCCCGCCCGAGGCCGTGACCACCGCGACTGGCTCGGCGTCGTCGATGCGGGCGGCGAGCTCGCCGGCCGCAAAGCCACCGAACACCACCGAGTGCACGGCGCCGATGCGCGCGCAGGCCAGCATGGCGATCACAGCCTCCGGGATCATCGGCATGTACACCACGACCCGGTCACCTCGGCCGACACCTTGCGCGACAAGCACTCCGGCGAAACGAGCCACCAGGTCGAGCAATTCTGCATAGGTGAACGACTGCTGCACACCGATCATCGCCGAGTCGTAGATCAACGCCGTCCGATCACCGTTGCCGGTCTCGACGTGGCGGTCGAGCGCGTTGAAACAGGTGTTCAGCTCACCGTCGGGAAACCACCGGTACAGGGGTGCGGCGGAATCATCCAGGGCCCGAGTGGGTTTGACCGTCCAAGCAATCGCGTCAGCTGCAGCGAGCCAGAAATCGTCCGGCCGCAGGGCGGCAGCCTCGAACGCCTCGCGGTAGGCACTCATGAAAGCTCCTTGGCCACGGTGGTGCGCGTCGCCCTGAAACAGTCCAGGTCCGACATCGAGATCAGCACCCTGTTGTCGCGCATGCCGTCGACAATACGTCGCGCCGCGCATCGACCGCTACGGCGTAACCGCCCGCTTGCCCATCCGGCCCGAAGGCCACCAGTTGGCCTTACCGATCAGTACCGCCAACGCCGGCACGGTGACGGTATGCACGATGCAGGTGTCCAGTAGCACACGCCCGCCCTGCACCATCCGAATTGTCGCTGCTGAACAGCACGGTCAGCATAGCTGCCACGAAAGTCATTCCGGCAGAAGTGATCACGCTTTTCGCGCTGTCACACCATGGCGCGGCGGCCCACCAACGCGCGGCCGAGCGTCAACTCATCGGCGAACTCGAGGTCGCCACCCATCGGCAACCCCGAGGCAATGCGCGTCACGGTCAACCCCGGGATGTCACGCAGCATCCGCACCAGATAGGTCGCGGTAGCTTCGCCTTCGGTGTTGGGGTCTGTCGCAATGATCACTTCACTGATGTCGACGCCGTCGACACGTTCACCAATTCTGTTGAGCAACTGCCGAATTCGGAGTTGCTCTGGCCCGACTCCAGACAGCGGGTCAAGGGCCCCACCGAGCACGTGATAACGCCCGCGGAACTCACGGGTGCGCTCGACAGCCTGCACGTCCTTGGGTTCTTCCACAACGCACACCAACGTGCCGTCGCGGCGCGGGTCGCTGCAGATACGACACCGATCATCATCGGATACGTTGCCGCACACCACGCAGAACTTGACGCCGTCACGTACCCGGTTCAACACGGCCGTCAGCCGGTCGATGTCGTTCGGCTCCACGGAGAGCAGATGAAAAGCTATGCGCTGCGCGCTTTTTGGACCGATGCCCGGCAACTTGCCGAGCTCGTCGATCAGATCCTGTACCGGCCCTTCAAACACATCAGAACCCTGGCAGGCCCTGCATGCCGCCGGCCAGCGGGCCCAACTGCTGTTGCGCCAACACGGCCACCTGCTCGGCCGCGTCGGTGAAAGCGCCGACGATCAGATCCTGCAGGGTTTCGACATCTTCCGGGTCGACGACCTTCGGATCGATCGATATGCCGGTCACCTCACCACTGCCCTGCATGGTGAGCTTCACCAGACCGCCGCCGCCCTGACCGACAACCTCGGACGCGGCCAACGCAGCCTGCGCCTGCATCAGTTGCTGTTGCATCTGCTGCGCCTGGGCGAGCAATGCGGACATATCTGGCTGGCCACCAGGCTGCATGACGGACCCCTCTGTCGATAACACGATTAGTTGGCCGCCAGCCTAGTCGGCCCGCCGACCAAGGCGAGCCGACCCGGCCAGATGTCTAGCCTTCGATTTCCTTCTTGAGGTTCGCCAGCACCTCGTCCTGGATCTTGCGCAGGCCCAGGGGGGCGAACGTCTTCTCGAAGAAGCCGCCGATACCGCCGGCACCCTGCCACGCCGTCTTGACCGTGACGGTGGAACCGGTGCCCGCGGGCGCGACGGTCCAGGTCGTCACCATCGACGAGTTGGCGTCCTTCTCGATGACGCTCTTGCCGGCGACGTCGACCGTGGCCTTGACGTCACGCGAGCGACTCTTGGTGGCCTGCAGCTTCCACGCCACTACGGTGCCGGCGCCCTGACCACCCTCCAGCACCTCGTAGCCGCTGTAGTTGGCCGAAAGGATCTTCGGGCGCACGCTCTGGTAGTCCTCGACCGCGGCCAACACCTTGTCCGGCTCGGCGAGAATCAACACGGTGCTCGATGCGCTGACCTGTCCCATCAGGTGAAACTCCTGTTCGTATCCCATTTCGGCGCGGTCGCCAGGACCGCCGTCTCGGTCCAGCTTAGAGGTGTGACTGCAGTCACGACCGATCTGCAGGCCGCCCCCATCACGGCGGTGCGGCAATGCTGGACGCGGTGACTACTCGCCGATCGGCCGCGCACCCAGTTCGCTCTTGAGCAGTTGCAGCGCGGCCTCTTCCGGATCGATCCGCGGTATTTCCTTACCCGCGTCCTGAGCCGCCTCGGCCAACATGTCTTCTTCCTCGGCACGTTCGGCGGCTACCCGCTGTTCCTCGGCGATCCGCTGATCAGCAGCACTTGCCGACCGAGCGGGCGCAGGCGCGGCACCGGCCGGGGCGGCACCGGCGTCGCAGCGCACCCGCCAGTTGACCCCGAGGGCGTCCTTGAGCGCTTCCCGGATGACGTCGGCGTTGTGCTGTTCACTGAGCCGCTTGGCCAGCGGCGCCGACGGGTGCGCCAGCACCAACGTGTCGCTCTCGACTGCGCGGACGGTGGCCTCCATCAGCATCGCTTCCAGCGACCGACTGCGGGCACGGACCTTCTCCCGCACCGTGGTCCACATCGCGCGCACTGCGGCGGCATCCGGCTGACCCGCAGCCGGCGGGGCAACAGGTTCCGGTGCCGCAGGCGGCGGACTCGGTGGAGCAGCAGGTGGTGGTGGTGATGCAGGTGCAGGCTCGGGAGCTCGCGTGACAGGTACCGGGGGCGGCGCCGGGGCTTGTACTGCCACCGGCGGCGCCACCGGGGCCGCCGGTGCGACGGGCGCCTCGGCAACCACGGGAGCAGGCGCGGGCTCATCTGAAACCTGTTGCGGTGCTTGACTTCTCCGCATGAACTGCGGCTTCACCGGCGCTGCGGCAGCGTCGGCCGATCCGCCTTCGGAGACCGGGATGGACACGTTCATCCGCGTCTCGATGCGCTCGATCCGCTGCAACAGTGCAGCTTCGGTGTCACTGGCCGAGGGCAGCAGCAGTCGCGCACACACCACTTCCAGCAGCAGGCGCGGCGCCGTCGCACCGCGCATCTCCCCCAGCCCGGCGTGGATCACCTCGGCGTACCGGGTCAGCGTGGCGGTGCCGATCTGCGTGGCCTGCTCGCGCATACGCTCCATGACATCGTCGGGACCGTCCACCACACCGCGCGCCGCTGCGTCCGGAACCACTTGCAGCACAATGAGATCCCGGAACCGCTCCAGCAAGTCGGTGGCGAACCGGCGCGGGTCGTGGCCCGCGTCCATCACCGATTCGATCGCACCGAAGAGCGCAGCGCCGTCACCGGCGGCCAATGCGTCGATGGCGCTGTCGATCAGCGCCAGGTCGGTGGCACCCAGCAGGGAGAGCGCTCGCTGATAGACGACGTGGTTGCCCTCGGCACCGGCCAACAGCTGATCGAGTACGGACAAGGTGTCACGCGGCGATCCACCGCCGGCGCGAATGACCAACGGATACACCGCATCATCGACGCTGACGCTCTCCTGGGCACAGATCTTCTCCAGGAGGCCACGCATGGTCTTGGGTGCCAGCAGCCGGAACGGGTAGTGGTGCGTGCGCGAACGGATGGTCGGCAGCACCTTCTCGGGCTCGGTGGTGGCGAACACGAAGATCAGGTGCTCGGGTGGCTCCTCGACGATCTTCAGCAGCGCGTTGAAACCCGCATTGGTCACCATGTGCGCTTCGTCGATGATGAAGATGCGATAGCGCGACTGGGCCGGGGCGTAGAACGCACGGTCACGCAATTCGCGGGTGTCGTCGACACCACCGTGGCTGGCCGCGTCGAGTTCGACGACGTCGATGTTGCCCGGACCGTTGGGGGCCAGCGCCACACAGGAATTGCAGGTTCCGCACGGGGTGGCGGTCGGACCGTTCTCACAGTTCAGCGACCGGGCCAGGATGCGGGCCGACGACGTCTTGCCGCAGCCCCGCGGGCCGGAGAACAGATAGGCGTGGTTGATGCGGCCTGATTCCAGCGCCGTCGACAACGGCTCGGTGACATGCTCCTGCCCGACTACCTCAGCGAAACTTGCCGGTCGGTACTTGCGGTAGAGAGCCACGGAAGCAGGCTACCGACACACTCTGACGGCTCGCATGCCACGGCCCGCGCAATCGGCCACACTGGCAGGTATGGGAATCTTCGGACGCTCAGGAGAGCTCTCCTACGACGATCTGCTGAACCGGATCACCGAGCTCGAACGCCGGGTGGCGATGCTCGAACGCGCGGGCCATGGCAGTGCACCAGCACCAGCACCGGCCCATGCCCCGCAGGCCGGGGCGTTCCGTCCGGCCCCGGCGGACCATTACGGCCATCCCGCCGTCAGCAATGAAGTCCGGCATCTGGCTGCTACAGGGCAGAAGATCCAGGCGATCAAGCGGCTTCGCGAGGAGACCGGGCTGGGACTCAGAGAAGCCAAGGACATGGTCGACCGCCTCTGAGGGTCCAGCGTCAGCGCAGCAGTTCCTCGGCGGCGGCCAGCAACGCGCACGTCGCCAGGCCGTCGATGGCCACCCGCAGGTCGGGCAGCGTCGGGAACGTCGGGGCGATCCGGATGTTCTTGTCTTCCGGGTCTTTTCGATACGGGAACGACGCGCCGGCTTCGGTCACCGCGATGCCGGCGTCCTTGGCCAACGCCACGGTCCGTCGAGCCGTACCCGGCCACACGTCCAGGCTGACGAAATAGCCGCCCTTGGGTTCGGTCCACGAAGCGATCTTCGATTCGCCGAGGCGGTCGTCGAGGATCTCCAGAACTGCGGCGAACTTGGGTGCCAACAACTCCTGATGACGCTGCATATGCAGCCGCACCCCGTCGGCGTCGCCGAAGAACCGGGCATGACGCAACTGGTTGACCTTGTCGGGCCCGATAGTCTTCTTCCCGGCGTGCTGCATGTACCAGGCGACGTTGCCCAGTGAGCCACCGAAGAAGCTGACACCGGCTCCGGCGAAGGTGATCTTCGAGGTCGAGGCGAACACGTACGGCCGGTTCGGGTTACCGGCCTTGTCCGCCAGCCCGACGATGTCGATGTTCTGCGGGAAGTCGTGGGTGAGCGTGTGGATGGCATACGCGTTGTCCCAGAACAACCGGAAATCCGGTGCCGCCGTTTGCATCTGGACCAGGCGACGGGTGTTCTCCCAGGAGAACGTCACGCCCGTCGGATTGCCGAACACCGGCACACACCACATGCCCTTGATCGCCGGATCGGCGGCCACCAGCTCTTCGATGAGGTCGACGTCGGGTCCGTCCTCACGCATCGGCACGGTGATCATCTCGATGCCGAAGCTCTCGGTGATGGCGAAATGCCGGTCGTATCCCGGTGCCGGGCACAGGAATTTGATTCCGGATCCGCCAATTTCCTCTATCCACGGCCGTGGGGAATCGACGCCGCCGTGCAGCAGTGAGAACACGACGACGTCGTGCATCATCTCCAGGCTGGCGTTGTTACCGGCGATCAGGTTGGGCACACCGATGCCCAGCAGCTCGGCAAAGATGCTCCGCAGCTCGGGCAGTCCGTGCAGACCACCGTAATTGCGGGTATCCACGCCGTCGGCATCCCGGAAGTTGGGGCCGGGCAGCTGCAGCAGCGCATTCGACAGATCCAACTGCTGCGGCGACGGCTTGCCGCGGGTCAGGTCGAGGCTGAGCTTGCGGGCTTGCAGCTCCGCGTAATTGCTGAGTTGCTGGTCGTGCTGGGCCTGCAATTCATCGCGGCCGAGGGACTGGAACGACACGGCGCGCGCCTTTCGCATCTGCTGTCGCGAAAATAGAAGGGGACCCCGCGCACCCGCCAGAGCCCATTGACCCTTGCTGCCTTCCGGCCCTGGGGGAGTTCGCAGGATGGACGCCGCGCGGGATCCGAGAGCGAGTGTAGTACGCCGGTCCTGAGGCGGCCGTTGGGGCGTCCCCCGTCCGGTCGGCTACGATTGCCGACGGAGGATTCGCCTAGTGGCCTATGGCGCTCGCCTGGAACGCGGGTTGGGTTAACAGCCCTCAGGGGTTCAAATCCCCTATCCTCCGCACTCGGTCCGGGGTGCGATCGGCCCAAACGGCCAGGTCGCACCCCGGATCACTACTCAAGGAGGAGCATGCGGCGTTCGGTGGCGATCGCGTGGCACGCGTCGTTTCTGATCATTTCCGCGGCGCTCTACTTCTTCTTCGTGCTGCCGCGCTGGTACGAGCTCACGGGATCCACGTCCCACACGCTGGGCACTGCTCTGCGCATCGTCTGCGCCGTGGTGATCGCTGCGTCGGCGCTGCCGGTGCTGCTGACTCTGCAGCGCACCCGCAAGCCCGAATACGGCACTCCGCAGCTGGCACTTTCGCTGCGTAGCGCATCGATCGCGCTCCACGTTGTCGGCGGCGTGCTGATCCTGGGCACTGCGATCAGTGAGATCTGGCTGAGCCTGGACAAGGCCGGCCCGTGGCTGTTCGGCATCTACGGCGCAGCAGCGGGTGTGACCCTGCTCGCGGCGCTGGCGTTCTACCTGGCCTTCCTGGCCGAGTTACCGCCTCCGCCGCCGAAGCCCATCAAGCCCGCGAAGGCCCGCCGCAACACGCGTCCTGACGCCGAAGAGGCAGTCCCTGCCGAGGCGGCCGCTGCCGAGTCGGACACCACTGAGTCGGACACCGCCGAGACCGACGGCGATACCGAGGCCGAGGCCGAGACCGAAGCCGGTGACGCCGGCAGCGAAGCGCCGGACACGGAATCCCCGGATACTGAGACCACAGCGGACGAACCGTCGGACGCCAAGCTCCGCAACCGTCGCTCGGGCAAGGGTTCCGGGTTGTTCGGTCGCTCTGGTGGCAAGGCGTAGCTCGAGCATTCGCCGCAGACCGGCAGTAATGCCGCAGTCCGGAAGGCAGCACATGGGTGGGTTCGGCTTCACTGGACGACTGGGCGCCGCAACGCTCGCAGTCGGTATCGCTTTCGCGGCACCGGCGCATGCTGATCTGAACCAGGCGGTCGCTGCGGTTGAGCCCGCGACCGCTCGCATCGACACCGCGATCCACTACCAGCACGCGATCGGCGCCGGCACGGGCATCGTGCTCGATCCCGCCGGCGTGGTGCTGACCAACTTCCACGTCGTGCAGAGCGCCGACAACATCGGCGTCACCATCGCCGGGCGGCAATTCCCCGCCGATCTGGTCGGCTACGACCGTCACCACGACGTCGCCGTGCTCCAACTACGCGGCGCAGCAGGACTGCCCGCTGCTCCGATCGGGGACTCTGGCCAGTTGAATGCCGGCGATCCCGTCGTCGCGTTGGGTAACGCCGACGGCACGGGAAGCGTGTTGACCAAGGAGGCCGGACAGGTCGTCGGACTCGGCCGCGCCATCAACGCCCAGGACTCGCTGACCGGCAGCTCTGAGCAGGTGACCGGGCTGATCCAGTTCGCGGCGCCGGTACGAGCGGGCGACTCGGGCGGCCCGTTGATCGATGGGGGCGGCCACGTCGTCGGTATGACGACGGCCGCCACCCTCAACTACAAGATGGGTCCGGGTGGCGAAGGTTTCGCGATCCCGATCAACCAGGCTCTGTCGATCGCCGGGCAGATTCGCAGCCGCACCGCGTCCGACAGCGTCCATGTCGGCGCACCGACGCTGCTCGGCGTCGGCGTCACCAGCGCCGATCAGCATTCGCAACTGCCGGGTGTCTTGATCCACGAAGTGGTCAACGGCGGCCCCGCGCAACAGGCCGGATTGGCCTCCGGTGATGTGCTGGTCAGCGTGGACGGGGTGTCGGTGAATTCGGCGACGGCGCTGACCACGGTGTTGGACCGGCATTACCCGGGTGAATCGATCGACCTCTTGTGGATCGACCGCTCCGGCCAGCAGCGCAGCGGTAAGGCCAACCTGACGTCCTGAGCGGAAACGGCTCAGCGCCGCGCCCGTCAACCCTATGCTGAGCGAGTGCCCAACAATGCTCCGCTTCGCGTCGTTCAATGGACCACCGGCAACGTCGGTAAGAGCTCGGTAGCCGCGATCGCGACCAATCCCAACTTCGAACTCGTCGGCTGTTATGCCTGGTCACCGGAAAAATCCGGCAAGGACGTCGGCGATCTGGCCGGCATCGGGCCGCTCGGGGTCACCGCGACCAACGACATCGACGCACTGCTCGCCCTCAAACCCGACTGCGTGGTCTACAACCCCATGTGGATCGACGTCGACGAGCTGGTGCGAATCCTCTCGGCCGGGGTCAACGTGGTGGCCACGGCATCGTTCATCACTGGGCACAACCAGGGTGACGGCAAAGACCGCATCGCGGCTGCCTGCGCGCAGGGCGGGTCGACCATGTTCGGCTCCGGCATCAGCCCGGGCTACGTCAACCAGTTGGCCATCGTCGCGGCGGGCATCTGCGACCGCGTCGACAAGGTGACGGTGAACGAAGCTGCCGACACGACGTTCTACGACTCCCCCGAGACCGAGAAGCCGGTCGGCTTCGGCCTGCCGATCGACCATCCCGACCTGCAGGCGATGACCGCGCACGGCACCGGGGTGTTCGGCGAGGCGGTCCGGATGATCGGCGACGCACTCGGAATCGAATTCGACGAAGTGCGATGCGACGCGGAGTACGCCAAGACGACCGCAGATCTCGATCTGGGTTCGTGGACGATCCCGGCCGGCGGCGTGGCCGGCGTCTTCGTCAGCTGGAAGGGAATCGTCGGCGGCGTGACCCGCGTCGAACTGACCCTGCGCTGGCGCAAAGGCCAGACCCTGGAACCGGACTGGCAGATCGATCAGGACGGCTGGGTCATCGAGGTGGCCGGCCGGCCCACGGTCACCATGAAGGTCGGATTCCTCCCGCCACCGGACTTCCAGGCCACCACCCTCGAGGAATTCATGGTCCTCGGCCACATCATGACGGCGATGCCGGTGATCAACGCGATTCCAGCGGTCGTTGCTGCGGCGCCCGGGATCGTCACCTATACCGATTTGCCGATGATCCTGCCCCACGGTGTCGTACCCGCGTCCTAGGCCGCGGCACAGACTACCGACAGGTAGGCCTTGGCTAAGGTCACGCTGACCGTTACATTTGAATCTTCGTTGGTCGAACTGCCGGAAAAACCGCGGTTCAACCGCTCAGGGGAGAGCAAATGGCTGCAAGCTATGCGGCGGCGTATGCCGTTGCGTGGACGCTCACGACAGTGGCAACGCACATGGCGGCTCGACGGTTCACGCTGATCGGCGATGAGCCCGAGCGAACAGTGCTGACCAGCATCTTTGCTGGCGCCCTGTGGCCGATCATGATCATCGGATTGCTCGAGGCAGTCATGCTCGGACTGGTCGCCAGCCTGCGGGCCATCCGGCGTCCGGCCCCGACATTCCCAGCGGAGTTGGCCGACGTCGTAGCGCTCTAACGCAGCGCGTGGACGCCGTTGTAGAGCACCATCGCGCCGATCACCACCATGATGACGGCCATCAGCGCAGAGTTGTTCTTGGCCATCCAGGTCTTCAACTCCCGCATCGTGTCATCGAGGCGGTGTCCCGCAGCCGCATAGGCCAGGATCGGGATGGCGACGCTCGACGCGGCGACGAGCACGAAGAACGCCGCCGCCACCCAGTCTCCGGTGAAACCCAGCCCGGCTCCGCCGATCGCCAAACCTGCAGGTACGCAAATAAATACGACGTCGGGACGCGCCACCACCAGCGCCGCGCCCATCACACCGGCACGCGCCGGGGTGATCGTTTCGAATTTCTTCATCCAGCCCGGTGACTCGTCTCCACCGTCACGGTGGAACCACTGATACACGCCGTACCCGATGAGCGCCGTACCCAGCACCACGCGTAACCACGACGCCCATGGCTGGGGCGACTTGTGTACGCCGCCGATCAGATGCGCGGCATGGACGCAGACGGCGATCACTCCCGCCAGACCTACCACCCACCCGGCCAGGAAGGCCAAGCCCGTCGGCCGGGGGCGCGACGACTGCAGTACCAACACCGCCGGAATGACCGTGATCGGCGACAGCGCGACCACAAGCCCCAAGGGAACCAGCCCCGTGAGCACAGAGCCCCAGTTTCCACTCATGGGCAGCAATCTACCCACCGTATTGTCGGGACTGTCAGGATTGCCGACCTGCGTCGCGCACATGGCGGTCGCGATCCTTGCTCGGCTGCACCCGCTTGGGCTCGCCGGGCATCTTCGGATACACGGGCGGCCACGGAGCGTCGCCCAGCCCGGCGGCGAGGTCACGATCGGACCACGCCAGGAACGGCTCGATCGTGGCGCCGTCGTCGCCATCGAGCAGCCCCGCCCACGGATCGCCCAACTCGGTGACACGACCCGGCACGGTCTCGATGGTCAGCGCGTCCGGGTCGATCGTGTCGAGCTCGTCCCAGGCGAACGGTGTGGACACCTGACCGCCGACACGAGCCCGGGCCGACCAGGCCCCGAACACCGTCTTGTGCGGTGCGTTCTGGTTGAAGTCGACGAATACCCGGTCGCCGCGTTCCTCCTTCCACCATGCCGCCGTCACCAAGTCGGGCCGCCGCCGCTCGAGCTCGCGGGCGATCGCTACGGCCGCCGCTC
>ERZ650309.908-NODE-908-length-14143-cov-5.877484_pt1 | contig 14143 bp, 19 predicted proteins | sample MGYA00376245_ERZ650309 | MGnify/ENA primary metagenome ERZ650309 (study PRJEB26733, sample SAMN07839294) | wastewater metagenome | biome: urban; feature: wastewater treatment plant; material: waste water | place: USA: North Carolina | collected 2016-04-26 ...
AAAATCCATGCGTGAATACGGGTTATTTTTGGATTGCAGCAAGCCACAAAGGTGTTGTCTTGAACCAAATTGGAGGGATAGGTGAGTCGGCTGTCGCTGGCCCTGAGATAACCCGTTGGGTTAATGCTTCCATCCAAGCTTTTGGGCTTAAAGCGCACTTGGCGATACTGCTGTCGCTCTGGGCCTTCGTCCTCTCTTGGCCACAAAATGTAAAGGATGTTTTTGTTTGGGTCGTGTGCCAGTACCCGATTGATGGAGGATAAACTGAACAAATAACTTGCAATAGGGGCAAAGTGAGAATTGGCTGGCAAAGTTGCCCCACCCATATTGTCAACCTTATAGGTGATATTGGTGTAGCCCCAACCTAACTTTGTAATGCTACTCTGGTCGTCAAAATTCGTTGCTGCCGATGGATTGGCAAAGTAGTCCAGATAGTCATTTACCGTAACTGTGCCACTGTTGTTCTGCCACACGCCTTTAGAGGTGGCAAGGCCCAGTTGTTTGCCATTAAAAGTAAAGGTCTTTCTTTGAAACCAGTCCAGAAACTTCTTAAAAAATGCTCCGCTCGTGGTTAAATCCTTTACCTTCTGAGAGATATAATTGATTTTGGCAGGGTATTCAAAACTGACCCATACCCAATCGTCTCCAATCGTATCGTAAGGAATGTAGTTGTTATTGTGCGGCTCATAGTCGGCAATGATAAACTCCCCCGATATGGCGGCAATAGCCGCTGCAATTGTGTCAAGTTCACCGTTGGATAAGCTGTGCAGTCCATTTGGGGCCGACTTGCCCAAAACCCCAATAATCAGGTTCTTAATCTGTTCTTCATAAAGCCAGTTAAGTTTTTTTGAAGAATCGGTGTTGTAGCCAATGCGCTGTCTTTGCGTATTGTTTCGCTGTACTGTATCAAAGGGTACATCAAAGGCTTTCGTCGTAAGGCTCACCGTTGGCAATTCGTCATAAGCGGCAAGTCTTCCCGTCGCTTCTGCGTCTTTCCAAAGCAGTTCACTGGCCCGTGGTATGATGGTAGCTGGCATAGTGGCGTGGTTTAGGTTTGATTAACATTTTGATTGGCAGCTGTTCTAAACCAGCACTCTGCCCGCGCTCCTGATTTATTGTAGAAAGTATTGTCGTAATACAGGCTCTTAGTTGGGTCATTGATGTTACCGTAGGCCGTATCTACAAAGAATTTAAGAATCTGCACGTAGCGCAACGCAGGCACTAAACGCGGACTCAGTACCGAGGCATCGTAGTTACCATTGGCATCGCGGTAAATACTACCATTCACATAGTAGAAAATCTGCATACTCAAATTGCTGCCCACATCTTCGAGTCTGATACGCGGACTGTTGAAAGGCTTGGTGTAGCGAATCATCAGCTTTTGATCTTCAAAGTTGTTGTAGATAGCATTGCCACTACCGTCAAAAGTGACCTCTGGACGATATTCTCGGTGAACAATCTCAGGCGTAAAGAAGGTGACATCGGTAGTAATCCCCGCTTTCTCAAAACTCCATACCAATGTGACTCCCGCCAAATCGCCTTGGTTGTGAAAGCGTTTGATGGTATGCTCGGCATAAGTACCATAAGCAGCCGTTCCTGTGGAAATGGTATTTCCACCCAATTTCACAGTCACATTATAAGTACCACTACCCCCAGAAATCTTAAATCGTCCCTTGATGGTGTAAGGGTCAACAATCATCTCCACATCTGGATTTGGGTCGCTCGGCTCAATGACCCCACTGCCACTTCCCGAATTACCGCCATCAACAATGCCTAAATCTGCATTGCTGACCACCGTAGAAGTGGTTTGGGTATAGGTTGTGCCGTTAATAACCAAACTGATACTGATGGCGTAAGTCCCCGCAGTCGTTATATCCCAAAAGGGATTCGTTGGGTTGAAAAAGACAGCTGGGTAGCCTGCCGAGCTAACAACCAGATTGGTCAGCGTGAAAGTGTGTCCGTTGATGGTTACGCTCCCCGAATAAGTACCTGCTGGCGTAGCCACCAAGTTAATGACCCGTGCTGGCAGTGCGACAGTATGAAAAGGTAATTGAGGGTAGGCGCCAGTAACGTTTTGCCCCACACCCGTAATGACAAATCCTTCTGTTTCTTCACCTGTGCCACCTGTGCCGCAGTCAAAGTCACTTTGCTCCAAAGTAATCACTTTGGAATCTTGATAGGTAATCCCACTATAAACAGTACTAAGTTGCAGTGTATAGCTACCTGGCCCATTAAAAGACCACATTACATTTTTGGGGTCAAAAATGATGGCTGGATAGGCCGAGGTGTCAATTCCAGTAAGAGGTACTTCCTGAAGTAAATTGCCAGACTGATAGATTTTTAATATAAAATTCTTTACACCCTGATAGATAGAAGGCTCTGTAATGTTGATGGCAAAGAAACAGGCGGGTGCGGCCTGTGGCGGGTTGGTTCCCGTCACGGTATGAGAAATACTGCTGATGCTCATGGCATACCCCCCCGCAACCACCAAATTAACTACTTTATCTTGGTACTTCCCGCTTCCCGTTGAATCCGAATGAACCCTTATGGTTAAATTTGGGATTGTATATGCGCCGTCTGTGATCGGTACGACAAGGGTAAAAGGTGGCGTAATATTGGTTCGTACAAAAGTTTGATTCTGAGGCAAACGTGCATCGTTGAGAACTGCACCGTTTGAATCCAAAAACTGCACCACAAACCGATAGCCGCTTCCATCTGTAAGAGGTTGCGCACCAGACAATGCAGTAATGGGAATGTTAATTGCAGCCATTTCAAAGGTTTGGCATCGCTGCCGTTTGCGTTAGGGTTATTTCCCCGATTTCCATGCGAAAATCAGTTTCATTATGGGGTACAGCAGACAGGTTAATGGCGATGTCTCCCGTGCCAAAATCATCAGGAACATCAAGAGTAATGGTTAGCTTTTTCATCTTTCGGTTTGAGCCGAAAAGCTCAGTAAGTCCATCGTGCCATCTATATAGGTAATCTCTACATTTTTGACTTCGTATTGTCCTGCGTCAGGCGATACATGCCATGCCAACTCAATAGATTCTTTCGTTTCTGTCACATCTGTACAGCCGCAACTCGCCTTTTTTTCGGTGATTTTCTTACACTCGGGCGTTTTTTTGAAGGATATATTGTAGAGTCCTCCCCGTTTGACTACGCCCAGATTTTTTTGTTCGCTTTGAAAATTTGCCATTGCTTTGCATTTTTCATTTCAGGATAGCACGGCTTGGTTTGATTGCCCAGTTTCTCAAAAGGCTTTCCCAGTCCTCGGTAACGAGGGTCGTTGCAAAGTGGCTTGGAGGCAAGTGAACAGGCTTTGCCCGAAAAAAACAAATCGGGCGTTTTGCAGCCACAGCAAATACAACTGCCGTTTCTTGCACACACCCGAGCCATTCTTAATCGGTACAGGTACTGCTCCCGAATGTGTGGCCTGATAAGCGTTGGAAAGTTTTTCCACAACCATTGCCGCACACTGCCCTGCACATAATACCATCCATCCTTTGGGTTTTGTAGAAATCTGCGCCAAACTTCTTTCGTACTCATTTTACGTGTGATTTTTAAAAAACTGCGGACGAAACAACTCCGTCCGCAGGCAATGATTAAGCAGTTGCTATGTCGGACGTATTAGCGTAGCCATAGTAAACGATGTCGTCAGCGTTAGACCCGTTGGCATCGGGTGTAATCACCGTCGTATTGGTCTTTTTTAACAAATACACCGATTTTCCATTGGCGTAGCCTACACGAGTGAAAGAGGTTTTCCCCGATACAGCATACACACCATCGGCAGTTGAAAGCGCACCAGCGTCGCCAGCGTCCACCCGCACAATCGTGAAAGGATAATTGGTCAAATCCTCACAGGTAGTAGAAGCCATCCGCTTGAGCAATTGATCACCATTATTCAATAAGGCTACCAAGGCCGTGTAAGCGGTTGTTGCGTTGGCCACTGCCGAATCGTATGTTACGGTCAAACAGCGAATTTGCCGAATGTAAGCATTGTGTCCTTGCGCTGGATTGGAAGTAAAAGAGCCGTTGCCCACGTAAGGGATGTGGGTTTCATACCAAATCTGTAAGCCAGGCAAACATTTGTCTGCATCGCATTCGCCCACAATATTTGCCTTAAACCAACTGTTCATATTTTTGGCAAAAAACCCACCCGTTGTATAAGGAAATACCTCAGTAGGGGCTTCTACGTTCTCCGTGTTTTCTACCTTAAAATTGGTTTTGTTGTCTTTGGCTTCAATCTCAATATACCAACCCGTTCCGATTTGTACCGCAGTAGCTACGGTAGGGTTATAAGGAATCAAATTAGCTTGTGCCACCGCCGCTTTGGCTTTCTTTTCATCCGTGCCTACACAGCTATCCACCGCAATGATGACGGGCAAAATTTGCTCATACTCAAACGGACGTTCACAAGTAGAAATCGGCTTAATGGTAAAACCAATCAGACCGCTGTTGATTGAGCATACATCCGAAGCCAACACCCGAAACCGTACCTTCTTTTTCTCTGGAGTTGTACAGCAACGCACTTTGACACCCGCACCACCTTTCAAAATAGCGTTAAAGTCAATGCTAAATACATCGGTCAACAAACGCCCCTCTGCCCCAATGCCTTCTGGAAAAATCGCTGTCGTGCCGCCCTTGAAAACAATATTTCCCTGTTCAATGACTGGGACTGCGTTGGTGGCTCCTGTAAAGTGGAGTACCTGGTCAAACACCTCTTCGCAAGGGTTTGGCAATTTGTCCCCAATCACGGGGTAAACGCTTGTTTGCATCTTATGAAAATTTAAAAATTTGTTTTTGTGTTATTTAACTTTGAATTACGCCCCCACCAATGCAGTTTTCTGCATTTCGGCCTGGGCTTTGTTGTAATTCTCTACCGTTATCTCCCTGCCAAACATCGCCAAAGAAACAATCTGCAACTGCTGGCTATAACCTTCTTGGGTAAAACCACTCGGTTCTTCAATGAGTCGAAACGGCTTTGGCTCGGTTACATAATGCACTGTCAGATTGGAAGGGACATTGCGCGACAAAATGCGCAGGTACATAAATTCTCCCTCTCTTTCTTCGATATACACTGGGTCGGTATCTTCGGGTTGCTCCGTAAAATCTGTCAGTGCAGGAATCAAAACTTCTATTCGTCGGGGCGGTATTGGTAGTGTGCGTGGCGTGGTACGTCCGTTGCAAACAAAATTCCACTCACCATGAACCGCCGTCTTACCCAAATAAGGATGAATCAACGCTTGCAAAGCCACTCGGTTGGTACTTCCGAAATTGTGCGGCTCGGCCATAAAAACCTCCAAATCCCTCCGCATCTGTTCGTCACTTTCAGCCAGTGGCAACCGTTTGGCTATCCACCTCAGCCGCGCCGCCTCATAGTTGCGCACAAACACCGCTGGCTTCCAAAATTCCCCGTTGGTGTCATCGTGTTCGCTACGGGCGTAGTCGTACAGTTGTCGGTTGGTTAGTTTCATAATTAGCCCAGCATGGCTTTATAGCGTTCGTACTCCGAGGTGTTGACCTTGAAATACCCTACCAAATCGCTTAATTTCAGCCATTTATCGTCTTCCATTTCTTTCAGACGGTACTTGAGTCCAAAACCCTTTGAGCCGTTATTGAGAATCAAACCTTCTTTGGTCAGTGCCTGAATAGCCGCTTCCATTTGTTTATCGGGGTCGGCCTCATTTTGAATAGAACCATCGGCATTAACCGCCGTCGCAGTCTCTACGGGTTTGCCCAGTTGCTGGGCCAATGCCCGCATGTTTTCTGGTAAAACAACCCCTTGGGAAACAGGAATGGGAATAGGTGTCGGTGTTTCTATTCCGCGCATAATATAGTCGCGCAGTTGGCGATCAGAGCGGATAAAAAATACGGCCTCATCGTAGTCCTTGGCAAGCATTTTCCCATCTGGGTACTTGATAAAATTCCCATCACGGGCCAGTACGCCACGCTCCAACGCCACGTCAATCATAGATTTGTACTCAAAATCCGTATCTTCCCACACGGCCACATTACCCGCAAAGAATTTTTCAGGGTCGTTTTTGGCCGTTTCAAAAAGACGATTAAATGCCATTTTTGGGGTTATGCCACTGGTAGCCAAACCCGTTACGCGTCGGAATACCTTCGTTAACCAAGTAGTGTCGTCTTTGTTTTCTTCCAAAACCCGAAATACCTGCATCGAACGATTGGCCAGTTGCTCTTCGGCGTCAGCTTCTTCGTAAGGGTCGTTAAAGACAATTTTCTTTGGAAACTGATGGCCGAACGCCGCTACAAACAGTTTCAAACTATTGAAGTTGATTTTATCAATCTCGTTGCTAAGGTCAAAACTAACCATACTGGGTATGACAAACGGGGCAGGTTGGCCGTAGCTGTCAAGAAAGGCAAACTCTTTTGGAGTGCCATCTATGGGAATCTGAAAAGTGGAAGGCAGATAAATCTCTTCCTTTTCCTTTACATTAATAACCCGCAGGCCGCCTGCAATCGGCATGATTTGAGCAGAGACGTTTTTTGCTGTCTTTTCCATTGGTTTTTTTACGTAGGTGATTTTGTCCAGGGTTTTAAGGCCCTGGACGATTATAATTAAACAATCAATTGCAGTTTGACAATGTTGGTGATGTCAATGTAAGGCACAGATTCGTACAAAACATGGTACTCATTGCCGTCAAAAGTAGAGTTGATGGCGAAGGATTTATTTTGCATCATCTTCTGAATAGAAGCCTCCTGCATATCCTGCAACTGCTCAAAGCTCATGCCGTTGTTTTGCCCTGTTAGGCCGTGACTTACACCGAATACCAATCCTCGGTTCACATCACCATAGCCACTTTTTGAGCTGCGTCGGTAGTAAATATCTACGGGTTTTTTTCGTCCTCGCCCTGGAGTTGTACTGAGGGCAGGCATAAAGTTGATTTCCCAATCGCGGGGATTACCCTCGATGTTATTGAAAGACACTTTATCAAACTCACCATCTTGGGCACCCACGCCCATGTCGTAAATCAAAACCCGTCCGTAGTCTGTTACGTAATCGCCCAGTTCAAAACCTACGTCAATTTTAGGCGCACTGCCCGTAGTGGTTACTTGAATACTTACGCCATATTTGCCCGTAATCGCTTCTCGGAACGCCTGACGAAGCACCTGTGCCCCTGCGCCTTGGCAGGCCGCTACAATAGTGGCTTTCTGGCTTCCATTAGCGTAGTACATTTTTTGTAGAATACTATCTATTACAGCCAACAGTTGACGGTAGCTCTGTGAGCGCATTTGATGGGTATAAATCTTCTGAACATAATCCAATTGCTGATATATACCCGCATACGAAGGGCGTTCGTGGTATTTGCCCGTATTGGATATTCCATGTATTTTGCGCGTCAATGGGTCGAAGTTGGCTGTAGAATACATAAACTGACGCGCCATTTCTCGAACGATTTTTTCAAAGAATTTAATCGGAATATCGGTGTGGTAATCTTTGAAAACACCTTGTTCGTCTTCCATTCTAAAGGCATATACCTCGGTTTCATCGGCCATAGACGAACCCGTTGATCCCAGTACGCGGCGCGTAATTTTCATGGGGTTAAAGAAGGTGTTCGACTGAATCGCATCACCCATAAAGGTATTTGAGTCAGTAGAACCCTCTCCTTTGGAGTTACCATAGTTGTGGTTGATGGGGTCGCCAATGCCAAAAAGCGCACCGCTTGCTGTTTCGCCAGGTTGAGCGTCCAATACTGCCGTAATGTCGGCACCATTACCGTAAGGACGGGAAGATATTACCCGAAAATACGACTTCTGGTTTTTGGCCAAGAAGTTTTCATCACGGTCAAGGGCAAAGTCGGCACTGAATTCAAACGGCACTTGCGCCTGAATAGTGGCGGGTACTAATGAGTTTTTTGTCACTCGCAGCGGCTCAAATATCTCCTTGATTTCCTTCAAGCGGATAAAACCCACACCCAACCCCTGGGGTGCAGCTTCCCATTGCGAATCGTCCGCACCATTGGTGTTGCCCAAGAAACTGGAAAAAAACACCGCAGGCGATGCAGGCCGAATGTCGCGCATAATCCCCGTAATGATGTTGGTATCCGAAAGCAACAAATCATTACGAAGGGGCATGTCGTCGGTCAAAGCTCGACGTTTCATGCGGCGTACTTCTTTTAATGTAGGCATTTTATAAAGATTTAAAAATTTGTTTTTGTGTTTTTAATTAAAGAGTCGAGTTGCTTTTTGGGCCACGCCATGTTTTATGCCTTTCTCGAAAATAGACTTAAACAAATCGGCCCTCGCTTTGGGTGAAGCCGCCAGTGCCATCCACATTTCACGCTCTACGTATTCTTCATGCGTTTTGGCGTTGTTGATAAAATCACTTAATTGCCCCCCTCTGATTACGTCTTCAATGTGTCCGCGCCATTCATCCGACATTTCGATACCCATTGGCTTAAAGACTTTCAATGCCGCTTCCAATGCCGCATCGTGGGTGTCAAACTCTTTCAATTTGCCCTCTGCATACTTATCAGCGGCTTTCAATGTTTTATCCAGCAATGATTTTTGCTCTTCAACAATCTCACTGTATCGCTTTTCCCCTTCGGGAGTCAACTGCCCTTCTTTCACAAGCTCCGACATCTGTTCTTCATAGAGCCGATTGCTGAATACCTTGCTTGCTTTTAAGTCCCGCTCCACCACTGATTGAAGCACCGTATCTTTGGCAATTTTTCCATCAATAATGGCCTGTGCGCCTGCAATGTCGTACTGACTCAAATACTCCTGACGGTGATAAATCTGAAATGCCTGTTTTTCGTACTCCGTCCGATTGGCCACATCGGCTTCAATGCCGTATTCCTCCTTTAGTTTGGCCTTGTAATCGGTATCGTCCTGAATTTTATAAGGCAGATTCAAGTCCGACTCAATCCCTTTCAACTCCTCCGCTGTCTCAGTCGCCCCTTGACTTCCGTTTAATTTGGGTGGCTCAGGAGCGTTCCCTTTCTCAATCTCCCCCAATCTGCCAGTTATTTCTTCGCTTGGAATCCCTCCTGGTAGTGGCGTATTGGTAAACGTGTCTTCGGTAGTTAGGCCAATGGCTTTGTCAAAAGCGGCTACTTTTTCATCTACACCCATCATGGTATTTTACGTATTTTTGTTTTTTCGGCTAAATTGAATTAATTTTAAAAACACAATACTATCGTTTTGTGTTTTTATGAATATTGAAGAAAGAATAGCCCTATTGGAGGGGCAAATAACCCTGCTAAAGAAGTCAAATCAGCGTCTGCAAGCCGACAATTTAGAGCTTCAAAACATTGTCGAACGTATGTATCTGCATCTGGCAGAATTGCGAAATGGACGCGAAATTTTCGCTGTACTCCTTGAAAGTGTGGCCGAAGCCTACGAAGTTACCACCCATCAAATATGGCATGAATTCCCAAGGGCATGGATTGGACGAAATCCACAGGGGGCAGAATGGGATTTGTTTGGAAAAAACAGGGTAGAGTATTTGGAAAACCGTATCTGCCAAGCACGTTTATTGCTGGTTGCCATGGCCAAGTACGTCTATGACCGTACACACGGGGAAATACGCAACAACTTCAACTGGTACGCCCAGCGTCAAGATGCAACAGTCCGCAAGATTTGGGGATTGATTCTTGACAAAAAGAAGGGATATGAAAACATGCACGACAAATACGTCGCCATACAGCAGTTAGCTCGCAAGCGGCTGGAAGAAGATATTACAAAGGCTGTATAGATAGATTAAAGCCGTTATGGTCAAATTTTTGGCTTATAAATGGGTAATTCTGTAAACATAACAAACTCTTGACCTAATGCCCCAAATTGGATAAGAAAACCATATTCATCATCCCAAAAGGCGAGATGATAATTTTGCCCAGTTTTATCACAGACAATATAAGTCTTCCCTTTGATTGGCAACTCATCTTCTATACTTCTATATCTCGCAGAAGTTGGTACTGGTAGTGAAATGTCTTTTGCTGTCATACTACTTGGTATTAATAGTGAGGAAAGGCGGAGTCGAACCACCGTCGTTGTTCGCGGAACAATATTCTACCTCTGAACTATTTCCCCAATGTTTAGCCTTTTATATTAAATTCTTTAAAAAACCACAGGTGCAACTCCAACCCAAAAAAGCAAAATTTGTAACAAAAGTCCCTCGGCCCCGCCCACCATTTCTGTACACCAAAAATAACCCAAGTACCGTCCCTTGAATACTTTTTCCGTCGCCATCTATTTGAGAAAACAATCTCGTCAAACCTTATTCTGTAATTTCCTTCCATAATCCAAATCCTATACTTGTATCAAGCTGTTTTTGGTCAATCCCGAAAGGGGCGTTGGTTGGCGTGAGTCCCAACGGACTGTGAATACACGCACACATTTTGGCAACTCCATCCTCAAAGGTCACTTCGTAAATGGTGTCAATGTGCGTTAGATAACGTTTCTTGCTAATCCTGCCTCTGACAACCAACGGGGCTTTCTTTGCCATTGTTAGGGCTTTTTGGCCTTTTCAACCAACTCCTTCCAGTCCTGCTCTGCTATACTGTACATTATCTCTGTCGGTGAAGTAACTGGCCGACGTACAGATTCAGGCCAATTGTATTTAGGCCCCGACATCATCCCCTTTACGGTCTGCCACCTTCGGCAAAATTCCCATTGCCCCGTTTTTCCATCCGCAGAAATACCAGAAATCACCCGATTTTGTCCGCGCACCCTATTGTAGTGTTTCCTTTTGTCTTTTTCAGGTATGTAATAAAGACGCGTTTCATAGACAATACTACCTTGGTTGAAATGCTTTTCTGCCCACGCCGTCAACCACCCCAAAGAGTCTTGTGCCGTTTGGGCAGTAATACTTAAATCTTCCAGTTTCATCAACGAAGTTTTCTGAGTTACCAAAGCCATCAATTCATCAAACCTTTCTGACCTTTTGTCGTATCTGGAGTTGGCGTAATTATCGTACCTAAATTCTCCCGTAGGTACGTGGTACTGCCTGCCACTGCCATCTTCACATTCTAATTGATACACTTCCAAAATGTGTTTATGTAAAGAAATAGCGTCACCACCGCACAGTCTGTCAGGACAATTTGCCATCTGAACAGGTGTTACCGCAAACTGGCACTCCCAGCACCAAGTCTTTTCAAAGACTTGTAACTCATAGCGAACCAATTTGCCGTACCGCTTCAATATCCGTGTTTTAAGGTCACAAAACGCAGATTTCCCAGCAAACCTCGCCCGATTGCAAATATCAAAGTAAAGAAAAAACTCAAGCGTAAAAATCATTGGATGGGGGGACGTTTTTCAGTTCCTGTTTTTATTAGCTTCAATACATAGGCGTACGCATTGGCGTAGTTGAGCTTGGAAAAATAAATACAATTTTTGTTGCCCGTAATACGGCCCCTCATGCCTACTTTTTGTGGGTCATTCAAAGAAGTCTTAGTCAATTGGGCTTTGTATTCGGGAGTCACTTCAACCAGTAGCCCCTTTTCATAATTCCATTCCCATAGTTTATGACCAGGGTGCAAACGAATCTACCCTACTTTCCGCTTTCCCTGCTTGAGCAATGGGGCCACAATCTCCGTGACAGGGTCGCCCTGTTTTTCTTCTTCAATAAATTTCATAGTTTAGACAATTTGAATTCATAGACAAATACCCATGGGTTGGCATTCCACAATTCTTTGCCGTGTATGCCTTCAATAATGGTTCGGTACGAGCTTACGGGCGATAGGAGGTGGATAGATGGGTCTTGATAATTCCGCCATGAAGGTCTTGTATAGGGTGAGTTGGCGTTCTGTTCTACACCCTCAGCTATACAATCCTGTTCAGAAATAGATTTGAGACGCTCACAGCGGACATTGACAATTTTAATTTTATAACGAGCAAAGTCCTCAAACATCATCATCGGAGACACCCATTTGCCCATGGATTTCCATTTTGTCAAAGCGTGGGCAGTTTTTCCAGATAGGACAACAAAGCGACTTTCATTGCCTCCGAAGCGAAAATCTACGATAGGGTTTTGGAGTATGGTCTTACGCCCTTTGAATTGTTCACTGGGAAGCCGAAACGGCTCTTTGAGATAGACAATTTCACCTTTTTTGTAGCGTGGCTTTATCTCTCCCATACACTGTCCATCAATAGACATAACAAAGAAGGTGTTATTAAAATGTGGCTTAACTATCCAATCGTTGGGACTCTCATTAATAGTACTGAGAGAGGATTCAATGCGGCGGGTTTGGGTTTTTGGCTTCTTTTTACGAGTAGCTGCCAGAAACATTTCTTCGGTAAGTAAGATTCCTTTCATGGTTTTACGAAGGTGACAAGGTTTGCATCAATGAGTTTTTTATCAAGACAAAAACGCTTTGAGCGCAGGTAGTTGACTTCTTTAATTGTAAGGGAGGTCTTGTTTTGAAGGATTCTTGTGGCAAACCTATTCCTTTCTTCTGCCGAATAAACCTCTTGCTCTCCCAGTTCTTTATAACCCAGCTCTTGCAACTCTTCCTCTGTAATATCTGAAAGATCGCGTAGGTGTAATTTGAAATTTTGAACATATTTAGTTCCCAAGTACCGAAGTTCTGACCAATCAAAGTTACGTACCACCGCCACCCCGCCGCCTGCCAAAAAACTACATTCAGCACCCAAATAGGTCACAATGATTGGTATTAGTTCTTTGTTCATTTCAAAAATATATTATTGTGTTTTTAATTCCTTTAAAAGTTTACTGCATCTGAGTGATACGCTGCGGGGTGTCATGGGTTTGGCAACCTCCAATACATATTCCTGCCCCGTTGCAATGGTTCGTATCGTTACATTAGTGGCCTGCATCACCACCAAGCAAATGCCATTGGGCGAAAAGAACGTACCCGTCTGAAACCAAGCCTTTCCCACGTATTTCCTCGGCCCCCAGTCCATGCTACCGAAGGGGACAGTCAACTTTTGCAATGATTCTTTTTTGGACAGGCTAATCATTTTGGGGTGTATGGTTCAGCCATGGGAACATTGTACCAAAAAAACCAATCTACGATTTCCTGCATAGTAAGACCCAACAACATCCTTGGGTTGCATATCTTACAAATGATTTCTATTCTCGGCATGACATAGCCATTAAAAGCGATGATTGCTTCATAGGTTTCAAGAGTTGGTTCTTTGTCTTCTCCAACAGTTTGACCAGCTCTATTAAAAAGTGTACCATAATAGGCCAAATCCCGATACTTTATAAAAGTATCTTCTTCCATTGCCAAGGTGATGGCAAACTGCTTTATAGACTCATACAAATATTTTTGCGCTGTCAGCATTGCTTTTAATGATTAGCCATCAACTTACGGACACATCGTAATAGCACGAATGGGTACATCTGACAAATGCTGTAAAAACATTTCTATGTTATCAATCAAAAACCCGCTAATGTTTTTTCCATGATAACGCTTTTCAATAAATTCTTCATAAGCAATCGGCAATGGAATATCTAATCCCATTTTTTTTGCCTCAGACTGTATCCTAATTGCTTCATCTAAACTGTGGCAAACAATGTAATTCCCACTTTTGGCAGATTTTTTGATTAGCTGGGTAGTTTTTCCATACCCTCTTTGCATGATAATTTTTTCCATATTTTTTTGAGTTGAAATAATTTGATTAAAAGCTTCAATGGCTTGGTCGGCTGTATGAGAAAACCACAATTCCACCACCTGTTTATCAGTAATTTCTTTATCTCCCCTTGGATAAACAGTACAGGATTCTACCCATCCTGTGCGAATCTGCGGAGAAATGCCGTGCAAATCCTGTGCTTCATAGGCTTCACACTCCTTTTTTGAAACCAATATGGCCATATTATAAGCCTGCTTGTTTCTCAAACAGTACTCTTTCCCATCCACCTCAATAATGGCATTCCAATTCTTTGAAACCCGCACAAACCGTCCAACAAAGAGCTGTTTATCTCTTTCATAAACAACCATTCTGTCTTTTATCAATGCCCAAGAAATAGCCAATTTGGTGATAAAGAAATAGTCGTTCATTTGGGAAATTGTCTAATCATTAAATCGTCTGGAATATTCTGAATCTTGTCAATTTGCTTGAAAAAATACGGGATACCCAACTGCGCACATTCATCTCTCACGCTTCTTGCCCAATCTATATTGAACGGACGTTTATGAGGCCCACTTTCACCTCCTTG
>ERZ650309.909-NODE-909-length-14125-cov-5.499574_pt1 | contig 14125 bp, 8 predicted proteins | sample MGYA00376245_ERZ650309 | MGnify/ENA primary metagenome ERZ650309 (study PRJEB26733, sample SAMN07839294) | wastewater metagenome | biome: urban; feature: wastewater treatment plant; material: waste water | place: USA: North Carolina | collected 2016-04-26 ...
TTTTGTTGCTGTTGGTGGCGGTGGTCTGATTTCCGGGATCGCAGCGTATGTCAAGGCGGTGCGCCCCAAGACTAAGGTAATTGCGGTACAGCCAACCGACTCTGCAGCAATGGTCGAGTCGTTGCGAGCCGGCCGCAGGGTGACGTTGCCAACGGTAGGCCTGTTTGCCGACGCGATCGCCGTCAAGCAGGTTGGCAGCGAGACATTCCGGTTGTGTCAGCAGTATGTCGACGACACTGTGCTGGTGAGCACGGACGAGATTTGCGCGGCGATCAAGGACGTTTACACGGACTGCCGGTCAATTCTGGAGCCTGGCGGCGCAGCCGCGATCGCAGGCATGAAAAAGTACGCTGAAAAGCACCGCTACCGCGGCAAGACCCTGGTCGCAGTCGCCTGCGGGTCCAACATGAACTTTGACCGCCTCCGCTTCGTGGCGGAGCGCGCTGTCATTGGCGAAGCCCGCGAAGCGGTATTGGCCGTCACGCTGCCCGAGAAAGCAGGCAGCTTTCGGGCATTTTGCGAAGTGCTGGGCCCCCGTTCGGTGACCGAGTTCAACTATCGGTACGCTGGCGGCACCCAAGCTCATGTCTTTGTTGGGGTTGAGCTGGCGCACAAGCGCGAGACCGCCAGCCTCATTCGCGATTTCAAACGGGCCGGTATCGCGGCTGTTGACTTGACCGACAATGAAATGGCCAAACTGCATGTTCGCCACCTCGTTGGCGGGCACGCCCCCGGAGCCGTGGGTGAGCGGCTTTTTCGATTTGACTTTCCAGAGCGACCGGGAGCGCTGGCGCAATTTTTGCGCGTGATGAATGGCGACTGGAATATCACGTTGTTTCACTACCGGAATCACGGTTCGGATATCGGACGCGTACTGGCAGGTATCCAAGTGCCGGAGCGCGATGCGCCGGAACTTGAACGGTTCTTGAATCGCATAGTCGAGCTGGGATATGCATGGATAGAAGAGACGCAAAACGTCGCATACCGACTCTTTCTGGGCCTCAATCAGGGCTGAAACGACGGTCGGTTCAGGGCGATTCAATTGGCGGAATGGGACGCGACCAAGTCATCATGACAGTTGCATCACACCTACAACCTACAGAAAAGTCGCAGAAAAAGGCGCCGGTTCGATGCAAATTTGATCGAGGCGTGGCAAACTGCACCTCACTGTTTTTACTCTGGCAGCATGCACATGCAGGCGACAGGCGCTAACGCGGAACCGTCCGAAGTGGACGGACTCAAGGTAATGGTCATTGACGACAGCAACACCATTCGTCGCAGCGCCGAGATCTTCCTGTTGCAGGCGGGATGTCAGGTTATTCTTGCCGAGGATGGTTTCGATGCGCTGGCAAAAATCGCCGACCATCGACCTGATGTCATCTTCGTCGATATCATGATGCCGCGCCTTGACGGTTACCTGACCTGTGCGCTGATCAAGAAAAACGCGAAATTCAAGTCCACCCCGGTGGTCATGCTCTCTTCAAAAGATGGGCTTTTTGATCGCGCGAGAGGGCGTATGGTCGGCTCCGATCAGTACCTGACCAAGCCCTTTACCAAGGAGAGTCTCATTTCGGCGGTGGCGTCTTTCGCGGGCCGCGAACGAGCCAATTAGCTAGGAAACACCATGCCTGTGAAGAAAGTTCTTGTTGTTGACGATTCTCCAACCGAGCGCCATGCGCTGTCAGAAATCCTGCGTCGTGCCGGCTATGAAGTCAACACCTGCGACAGCGGCGAAGAGGCGGTTGCCCAGTCCAAGGTTTTGCTGCCCGATCTGATTCTGATGGACGTTGTCATGCCGGGCCTCAACGGCTTCCAGGCCACCCGAGTGATAGCGCGGGATGACGCGACCAAACACATCCCGGTGATCATCTGCACCACGAAGAGTCAGGAGACCGACAAGATCTGGGGGTTGCGGCAGGGGGCGCGCGACTACATTGTCAAGCCGATCGATGCCAATGATCTGCTGGACAAGATTGCGCGCCTTGACGGCTAGCAACAGTCTTCCGCGAAATCCGGCGCCGCGCCGGAGCGGGCAATCGTCGAAGGGGGAGCGCTAAGTGGCGCGAGATCGAAATCGGCTGCGGGATTTTCAGGAAGCGCTGGCGATGCGTTTGCGCCAGGCTGCCGAATTGCCGCAGCGGCAATCGCGTCTGGCCGTGCAGGTCGGCGATCGGGGTTTTTTGCTTAACCTGGATGATGTTTCCGAGGTCTCGCCGGTGGGTTCGGTCACGCCGGTGCCGCTGACGCAGCCCTGGTTCCTCGGGGTCACGAACGTGCGGGGCACGCTATACGCGGTTACGGACTTTGCTCTGTGGTTGGGCCTGCACCTCACATCTGACATTGCCGCCAAGCGGCTGATTTTGCTTGGGCAGCGTCTTGGCAAAGTAAGGGCGGGACTGATCGTGACGCGGGTCGTTGGGCTGCGCCTGCTTGACGAGATGCGCGCTGGTGAGACGCCGCTTACCCGAGCGTGGGAAAGCGCCGCCTGGGTGGACAGGGATGGTACGAGTTGGACCGAGGTTGATCTGGAGCGGCTTGCCTCAGATGCTGAGTTTTTGCAGGTCGTTCGCTGAATAATTTATGGGATAGGGGCTATGAAGCTAAAGTTGGGTAAAGTCTTCAAGGGCAAAGGCTCGGCGCCGGCAGCCGACATACCGACTGTTGTTGCAGCGCCGCTGGCGGGCGACACGGGCATGGCGAGCGCCTACGATCCGACTCGCGCTGTGTCGGTGGTCGAGCAGTTGCGTGCGGCTGCCCGTGGCGGCAAGGCGGTGCGGCAACTGCCATTGATTGGCCACTTGTCAACCGCGAAGCAGTTTCAGTACCTCGCGGCGGCGTTGGCGACCAGTTTCGTGCTGATGCTGATCCTGTTCGGTCTGTACGCGATCGAGGCACGCAAAAACGGCGCCCAGAAAGAGGCCGCAACCGAGATGCAGATGCTGGCCCAGCGTCTGGCCCGCGGTGGCGCACAGTCGGAAATGGGTGGTGCAGCTGGTTTTGATGTACTGCAGTCGAGCCGTGAGCAGTTCCGGAGCAACCTGAAGGCACTCTCGTCTGGCGGCGAGTATCGCGGCGTTTCGGTGAGCGAGCCGCAGTCTGAAGCCGTGCGAACCGCAGTAACCGAACTGGAAAAGCGCTGGACGCTCGTTGACGGCAAAGTGGACGAACTGGTAGCGGCTCGTGCGATCCTGACTTCGCTGTCACAAGCCGTAAGTAACGTGAACCAGGGCAATCAGGGTCTGCTGGAGCTTGCAGAGCAACTGGCCACTCAGCTTTCGTCCGGCAGTGGCCGCGAAATCGCACTCGCGAACAATCTGGTAATGCTCACCCAGCGCATCGCCAAGAACGCCAATGCGCTGGTCGGCGATGAAGTGGATTCCGACGTTGCGTTCCTGCTCGGTAAAGATACAGCGACGTTCCGCGACATTGTGAATGGCCTGCTGCAGGGCAGCGACGCGCTCCGCGTCAGTGCCATTCGCGATGGTGAGGCACGACAGACGTTGACTGAACTTGGGTCGCGTTTCCAGGAAACGGAGAAGCGTCTTGTCGAGGTATTGCGGGCCATGCCGAGACTGCTTGCCGGCAAGCAGGCGGCCAAAGTGATTACTGTGGAAGCCGAACCACTGATGGCGGGCGCCAAAAATCTCTCGAACGCCTATGAAGGCGCTGGCAACACGGCAAACTTTGCACTTTACCTCGCAGCGGCGCTCGGACTTCTTTCGCTGTTGCTCGGCGCAGCGCTGGGTTACTTGTTCCTCAACGAAGCGCGTGTTCGAGCTGCTGAAAACGAACGTGAGAACCAGCGTAACCAGGAAGCCATTCTGCGCCTGCTGAACGAAATGGGAACCCTGGCCGACGGCGATCTGACGGTCAAGGCGAGCGTTACCGAAGATGTGACGGGGGCAATTGCCGACTCGATCAACTTCACTGTTGACGAGCTGCGCAAGGTGGTGTCGGACATCAATGCGACGACCGGTGAGGTTGCCGGCGCAACCCAGGCTGCACAGGCCATTTCGCAACGCCTCTATCAAGCGTCGCAACGGCAATCTGGCGAGATCCAGCGCTCCAGTGCGCTGGTACTTCAGATGGCACAGTCGATTAACGAGGTGTCAGCCTCCGCGACACAAGGCGCGAAAGTGGCCGAGCAGTCCTTGAATGTGGCGGAAAAGGGTTCCCTGGCGGTGCAAAACCAGATCGCAGGCATGAATGAGATCCGGGCGCAAATTCAGGAAAGCTCCAAGCGCATCAAACGTCTGGGTGAAAGCTCTCAGGAGATCGGTGAAATCGTGGAGCTGATTTCCGACATTACCGAACAGACAAACGTGCTGGCTCTCAACGCCGCCATCCAGGCAGCATCGGCCGGTGAGGCGGGTCGCGGCTTCACGGTGGTTGCGGAAGAGGTGCAGCGACTGGCGGAACGTTCCGCCGAGGCGACCAAGCAGATTGAAGCGCTGGTGCGGGCGATTCAGGCCGACACCCAGGACGCCGTGAACGCTATGGAAAAAACCACTCAGGGGGTGGTTGAAGGTACCCGCCTGTCAGACGCTGCCGGTCAGGCGCTGTCAGAAATCAGTCGAGTTTCGCGCGATCTCGCCAGTCTTGTGGGCAACATCTCAGTGCAAACGCAAACGCAGTCGGCGTCGGTGTCAGAAGTGACGCGCGGCATGCAGGACATTCTGGCGGTGACCGAGGAAACCTCTCGCGGCACGCAGCAAACCAACGTCTCCATTGAAGAACTGGGCCGACTGGCGCAAACGCTGCGTAGCTCGGTGGCAGGCTTCAAGGTGTAATCGGACGGGATCGGCGAACCGTGGCAATTGACATCCCGCTCGAACTCGACAGTGGCCCCATCACATGGGTGAAGGCGGAGATCGATAGCGCGCTTTACCGCGCCCTGGAGAGCATAGAAAAGTTGCGCTCCGCCCCTTCGGCGGAGTTGCGCAATGCCGTACGTTCAGATTTGCACCAGGTCGCGGGCGCCTTCGAGCTGGTCGGCATTGAAGGCCTGGCGGTCTTGGTGCAGGAATTTGAACGCCACTTCAGCAGCGACGTCGAGTCCGTGCCCAAAGAGGCGCTGGATCTTGTCGATCGAGGCTGCCGGCGGCTTCTGTCTCATCTGAAGGAAATGGCCAGCGGTTCACCGCCGGTGCCGCTTCGCTTTATTCCCGAATATCTGGCGCTGGGCAAGCTGCGCAACGCGAAGTACGGCCCCGCCGACCTGTTTTTCCCGGACTTGTCCCGGCGACCGGCGCGCGTTCAGGATGCTGCACCGCCCGAACCGTCACGGATGCCGGCATTTCTGCTTCGGCAGCGTCGTGACTTCCAGCAGGGCTTGCTGCAGTGGCTGCGTGGCAGCGAGGCTGGCCTTGACCAGATGCGCCGCGTCATCTCGGATATCGAGGCGGCCTATCCTCTGCCGTCGCAACGTTCGTTCTGGTGGTCGGCCCACGCGCTGGTGGTGGCAACGCAGACCGGCATGGTGGAGCCATCCACCGCGCTCAAGCAACTGCTTGCCCGCATAGACCTGCAGGTGCGTCGCTTTGTCGAGGGGTCCACGCGTGTCGCGGACCGCCTGCGCCGTGAAGTGCTCTATCACGTTGCCCGTGCGCGCAACGGCAACCCGCTGGTTGACGAAGTCAAGAATCTGTACGAACTTGATGTTCTGGTGCCGAAGCGCGTGCCGCGCGAGATTGATGTGGTTGCGTTGCAACCGGCAATCAATGCACTCGGCGCCATCGTTGGTCGTTGCAAGGATGCCTGGACCAGCCTTAACGCGGGTCGTGGCAATGCCTTTACGAAGTTGCGCGAAGCCACCGGTGAATTGCCGGCCGCATGCGACGCACTGCACATGCCGGAGTTCTCAAGTCTCGGTCGCGGCATCGCCAACGCTGCGATGTCGGTCGGTGAGGGCAAGGTAATCGGCGATGACCTTTCCATTGAGTTCGCGACCAGCCTGATCCTGATCGAGACGGCGCTCGAGCACATTGCGGCGTTGCCGTCGTCGTTCCGGACGCAGGTTGATCGTGCCCTGCAGCGGCTCCACTACGCTACGACAAACGCCCCGATTCCGGTCGAACTGCGTGCTGAGAACGAAGACAACTCGCTTACCCGTCTTGCCCAGGAGCGGCAGACGATTTCGCAAGTTGCGAAGGAAATCCGCGCCAACATGCGGCTCGTCGAACAGGCGCTGGATGCGGTGTTCCGTGACCGCAGTGCGACTGATGAACTCAAGCCTTTGCCTGCCTTGCTGGGTCAGGTATCCGGCGCGATGCGCATGCTTGGCTGGAACGATGCCAATGAGCTGCTCACCAAGACATCGGATCGGTTGATTGATTCAGTTCGCAACGAAGCCGAACTGAGTTCGCAGGACATTGATTCGCTGGCAGACGTGCTGGCCGGTTTGAGTTTCTACATCGATGTTCGCGAGCGTCGCGACCGTGATGCCGACGAGATTCTTGCTGGTCTGAAGCGTCGCTTTCTCGGTGAGGGAGCTGCTGCCTCCGACACCGCAGAAGATGACAGTGTTGAGGCCTCCCTGGCGGAACGTCAACGCATGTTGCGTCCTCTGGCGCGGGCGATCAACGATCAGCCTGACCAGTCGGCGCTGCGCGAAACCCTTCGCTCCACGCTGCAGGGAGTGCGTCAGGACGCAGAACTCCTCTCCGACCCGGGCTTGTCGCACGCGTCCAGCGAAGCCCTGCGCCTGCTTGACAGCAATGACGCGCAGTCGGCAGATTTGAGCGCCGCTGTTGCCGCCGTTGCTGCGGTAGTGGGAGGCAGTGCCGAGGTGCCGCCGACGTCGGCAGAAACGTCGAGGTTGGTGGAGTCGCAACCGGAAGAGCGCGACAGTGCGCTGCTGGACATCTTCGTTGAAGAGGCGACCGAGGTTGCTGCCGCTGTCCGCACCAACTACGCTGAACTGCAGGCCCATCATGGTCGTCGTGACGTGTTGGTGGATATCCGGCGGGCCTTTCATACGCTGAAGGGCAGTGGCCGGATGGTTGGTCAGACCGATCTGGCAGAGGTTGCCTGGCGTGTCGAGCGGGTACTGAACGGCACGCTGGAAGAGGAGCGTCCGGCGACGGAAGCCGAACTGCGCCTGATCGGCGTCGCTGCGGACAAATTCACGGCCTGGATCGATGCACTTCAGGACAAGCGTGCAGTAACCGTAGACGTGGATGCGCTTGATGAATTGATTGCGCAATGTGGGCACAAGCCGCCGGCAGCTGCCGCGGCACCGGACGTTTCGCGTGTTGTCGAACCGACTGTCAGTGCGGCGCAGGAGCACTTGCCGGAGGTAGCGGCCGCTGCCACACACGTCGATCTCGACGCGTTGCTGATGACGGCCAAACCGCCTGTTGCGCACGAAGAGCCGCTGCACGATTCTCTGCTGCCGTTGATCGAGGTCACCGCACTTGAAGAGCCTGAGCCGGCGGTTGAACCCATCGATCACAGTAGCGTTTCCCTGCCTCTCGACGGGCAGGATGATGATTTGCAGGTGCTCGGCGTAACGGTTTCCCGAGCCCTGTTCGCAATACTCACAGACGAAACCCGCGTCCACCTGCAGACGCTCGAGTACGAACTGACGCTGATGCAGTTCGATACCGCGCTGCCGCCCAGTGATGCGATGGTGCGCGCCAGTCACACTTTGTGTGGCATTCACCGTACCGCAGGATTTCTCGAGATCGGCGATTTCGCCGGGCTGCTCGAGGGGGCACTGATGGCGGTTCGCCGCGCCGGGCGTACATCGCAGTCGGTAGGCGTCTTCGCGACGGCGATTCAGTGCCTGCGCACGGCCACCCTGCGTCTGCAGGCGCAGTCACGCTTGTCACCGGAGGAGCTGGCCGACCAGATCCGGACGCGTGCACAGTTGCAGTCGTTGATTGCGGAGACCGGTAGTCGCGACCTCGGCGTCGAGGTCGAATTGATTGAGCAGACGCATGCGGAGGAGCAGGCGCTTGCTACGTTCGCGCCCGAGCCGGTACCCGCGACGGTCACACTGGATTTTGCCGCTGAGCCGCCTGCAGCCAGTACAACCGAGGCAGCCGTCGCCGCTTCTCCGGCAGTCAGCCCCGATGCGCTACTACCCGCCGAGGTTGAAGTGCCGGAGCCGGCATCTGCCTCGATCGAACTGGCTCTGCCCGCCGTTGCCACTGCGGCCGCAGCAGTAACTGCGGCCACGCTGGTAGCGCCGATCGTTGCATCGCCGTCGGCGGTTACACCGCCCGAGCGGACTTTGGTCCCGGAGCTCAGTCAGCCAAGCGTTGCTCCCACATTGGAGTCGCCAGAACCACCGGCGGTTGTTGTCACAGTTTCTGAGAACGTTCAGGCCGCGGCGCCGACAGGTGTCAGCGTCCGCGTGGCAACGCCTTCACTGACGGTGACCGAGCTTGCGCCCGAGCAGCGGCTGGCAGCACCCGCACGGGCGGCCCCCAAAGTCGTGGAAGACCCGCTGTCCGAGATTCGCGACGACATCGACGAGCAGGTCCTGCCGATATTCCTCGAGGAAGCGCAGGAGCTCTATCCGAAGGCGAGCGAACAGGTCACCGGCTGGCGACGCAGCCCGCAGGACGGAAGCTTCTCCGACGGCCTCAAGCGCACGCTACACACACTCAAAGGTAGCGCCCGCATGGCTGGCGCGATGCGCCTTGGTGAACTCGCACACAATTTTGAGACACGTCTGGTTGACGTCTCCGGCGTTCCGACGGCATCTGTATTCGATAGTTTCGACGAATATCTAGACGACATCGCCTACCTGCTTGAACGCCTGACACGTGGGGAGAAGGACGTTGTCCTGCCACGCTACCAGCCCAAGGCTGACGAGGCGGTAGCAGCGGTTGATGAGATCAACGTGGCCGAGCCGGTTGTCGCAACCGAAGCGGCTGCGGCGACCGACAGCGTTGCGGAAGTGACGACGACTGTCGCCGCCAAACCGTCCGTTGCGGAAATTGCCCAGCGATTGGCGTCACGCCCGGCGGCAGCGGCGCCGGCAGCAGCGCCGGTTACCCCGGATGCGACCGCGTTCCTGCGCGTTCGCAGCGACTCCGTTGAGCAACTGTCTGACGAGGCTGGCGAAATCTCGATTGCACGGTCGCGTATCGAAGCCGAAATGCGCAATCTCAAGGGTGGGCTGCTCGACCTCACGGCATCGGTGGTCCGTTTGCGTGGGCAATTGCGTGAAATCGAAATTCAGGGCGAGTCGCAAATTCAGTCGCGCCTCGATCAGGAGTCGCAGTTTGATCCGCTGGAGTTCGATCGCTACACGCGATTCCAGGAGCTGACCCGCGGTCTCGCCGAAGGTGTGAACGACGTTGCCACCGTGCAACAGAGCTTGCTCAAGAACCTTGCCGACGCGGAAAACGCGCTGTCGACACAAACCCGCTTGTCACGTTCGGTACAGCTGCGCCTGCAAACGCTGCGTACAGTGCCATTCACCAACGTTTCGGATCGACTCTATCGCACCCTGCGGCAGACTGCGAAAGACCTGAAGAAACGCGCCAACCTGGATATTCGTGGCGGACGAATCGAGGTGGACCGTAGCGTGCTGGAGCGCCTGACGCCGGTGCTGGAGCACTTGGTGCGTAACGCGCTGGCGCATGGCATCGAACCCGAGCTGGTCCGCCAAAGTCGCGGCAAACCGGAAATTGGCGAAATAACGCTGACCGTACGTCAGCAGGGCAATGAAGTCGCCATCTCGCTCGCCGATGATGGTGGCGGCATCCCGCTTGACAAGGTGCGCGACCGGGCTGTTGCTCACGGCCTGATTGGTGCCGACGATGCTGTTGCGGAGTCGCAGCTGCTTGAGTTCATCTTCCAGCCCGGGTTCTCGACTGCAGATGTCGTGACCGCCGTCGCAGGACGTGGCGTTGGCATGGACGTGGTGCGCAACGAGGTCACCGCACTCGGCGGTCGCGTCGAGGCGCATACGGTGACTGGCGTCGGGACGACCTTCACACTGTCGGTGCCGCTGACGCTGGCGGTCACGCAGGTGTTGCTGGTCGGCGTTGGCAAGGCGGTATTTGGTATCCCGTCGTCCATCATTGATCAGGTGCGGCAGATTCCGACGCGCGAGCGCATCGCTGCAGCGAGCAGTGGTGTCTTGCAACATGCGGGTCAGGCGGTTACTTACCGGTCACTCGGCGCCCTGACCCGTGTGCCCCACGACACTTCCGACCAGCGCACGGCGCCTGTCATGGTGCTGCGTTCCGGCGATTTGATGGCTGCGGTTGAGGTTGATCGCATCATCGGCAACCAGGAAGTGGTCGCCAAGCCCTATGGGCCGCAGATGGCTCGTGTGCCGGGTCTTGCGGGGCTGACCGTGCTCGCGGACGGCACCATTACGCTGCTGCTGAACCCGATCAATCTGGTGCTCAGCCAGGAAACCGAGGCTGCACGCCGTCCGCAGCCGGTGGCGGTGCCCGCAGTCACTACTGCGGCACCATCACTGGCGCCGATCGTGGCGGAGGTTGTGGCTCCCGTTGCCGCGGAAATTCCGGCAGTGGCAGCCCCAGTGCCGGCGCTCGAATCACCTGCCACAGCCGATCATGTGGCTGTGCCGGCGCCAGCACCGGTCGTGCAACAAACGCCTGTGGCAGAGGCGGAACCCGTCGCGGCAGTACCTGTCGTGGCAGCGGCTGCGCCTGTCGCACCGGTGTATGTGCCACCGCCCGTGGTCGCCCCGGCGGAACCGCGAGTTCCGATGGTGCTGGTGGTCGACGACTCGCTGACGGTGCGCAAGATCACCACCCGCCTGCTCGAGCGTGAGGGCTATCGCGCGCTGACGGCGAAGGATGGTCTCGACGCGCTGCAGGTGCTTGCCGACAACAATCCGGATGTGATCCTGCTCGACATCGAAATGCCACGCATGGATGGTTTCGAGTTCACCAAGACGCTCAAGGCGGACAACCGGCAGAGCGACATCCCGATCATCATGATCACGTCGCGCACTGCGGAAAAGCATCGCAGCCACGCGATGGAGCTGGGCGTCAACGAGTACCTTGGCAAGCCGTATCAGGACGACCAGTTGCTGGCGCTGATCGCGAAGTACGCCGGCAAACCGGCGTAACAAGGCCGGCCTGGGCTGAAGATGGAAGCCGGCCTGTAGGCCGGGTTCTGTCGGCGGCCGGTGTGACCCGGTTCGCCGCAGCAGTCATTCCTCTAGGCCCACCGTTGCCGGTGGGCTCAAGCTACCTACCCGCACGCTCCGACGAGCCGCCTTGGGTGAGCGATTGCTCGCTCACGGCGCATGCCTATTTGGTATTGCTCCGGGTAGAGGTTGCCGCGTTTCACCGTAACTGAATACGCTCGTCTCTGTGGCCCTGGTCCTCGCCTTATGCCTTGCGGTTTTCGGCGGACGGCCGTTAGCCGTTACCCTGCTCTATGGAGCCCGGACCTTCCTCCCGTCACTTGCGTGACCAGCGACTGCCCAGCCGGCTTCCGCAGCAATTATCCCGCATCTGCGAGTGGCGACGACAGGTGCGGATGCAACCAGAACGAGCAGCAGCTTTCAGCATAAAAGCCCATCCCGATTGGGCTAAGAGCCATAAAACATGAAAAGTCGAAATTTAGCCAATCCAGCCATTGAGCCCAAATTCGATAAGGCTTTCAGAGAAAAGCTGTTGCCAACCGAAAGCGCAACTCACTCCGGTTTCGCGCCTGCCTTGACCCAGGCACCAAGCTTGTCGCGCTCACTGTCCGTCATCTGGGTTGAGTTGGCCATCGGCATCACACGGGCCACCACCGCCTGCTGGTACATGGCCTGGGCGTTCTTGATGATCAGCTCGGGCGTGTGCAACTGGATGTTCTTCGAGAACACTTGCGCGTTGTGACACATCTGGCAACGCTGCTCGACAATCACCTTGACCTCGGCGAACTTTGGCGTTGCCGCCTCGCCGCTCGTCGATGACCGCGGTGACGGAGCGATCCAGATGGCGACCGCTGCCAGCAACGCTGCACCCATCGCGAAGAACTTGTAGTCGCGCTTGCCCTTGTGCTTGAGCACGAAGAATTGCCGGATCAGCGCACCGGCCAGCATGATGAGCGCCAGCACCAGCCAGTTGTTCGGCGCGCTGTAGGTCATGCTGTAGTGGTTCGAAAGCATCGCGAACAGAACCGGCAGCGTGAAATAGGTGTTGTGCACGCTGCGTTGCTTGGCCCGCATCGGATGCATCGGGTCGGGCTTCTGCCCGGCCTTCATCGCCGCGACCGTCTTCTTCTGGCCGGGGATGATCACCATCAACACGTTGGCGCTCATCGCCGTCGCCATCATCGCGCCGGTGAGCAGGAACGCGGCGCGACCTGCAAACAGATGACAGGCGATGAAGGTGGCCGCAATTACGTAAACGAACACCAACACGCCGACGATCAGATCACCGTTCTTGCGCTGGCCAAACGCGCGGCAGATGCCGTCGTAGACCACCCAGCCCATCACCAGATAGACGAGCGAGGCGACAATCGCCGCCGCCGATGAATCCCACGCGAAGACATTCTTGTCGATCAGGAAAGTCTGCGCGTTGAACAGGTAGAGCACGACGAACAGCGCAAAACCGCTCATCCACGTCCAGTAGCTCTCCCAGTAGAACCAGTGCAGGTGCTCGGGCAACTGTTTCGGCGCGACCATGTACTTCTGCGGGTTGTAAAAGCCGCCGCCGTGCACGGCCCACAGCTCGCCGTCAACGCCCTTGTCCTTGAGATCCTGCGCCGCAGGCCTGACCAGGCTGTTGTCCAGCCAGACAAAGTAGAACGATGAGCCGATCCACGCGATGCCGGTGATCACGTGCAGCCAGCGCAGCAGCAGGTTCAGCCAGTCGCCGATGTAATTTTCCATAGTGCTTCGCAATGACGGGTGACGAATGACGAGTGACGAGACATGCGGGACTCGTCACTCGTCATTGGTCATTCGTCCTGTGCGAGCATGCGCACTAACTTCCCCGATAGGTCGAATAGGTCCACGGCGAACACACCAGCGGTACGTGATAGCTGCCACCATCTTCGGCGATGCCGAAGTCAATCGGCACCACGTCAACGAATGGCGGGTCGGGCAACGGCACGCCTTTGCTGCGGAAGTGCTCGCCAACGTGAAACACCAGCCGGTAGCGACCGCGCTTCACGTCCGCATCTTTCAGCAGCGGTGCGTCAGTACGGCCATCGGCATTGGTGCGCACGGTGACCAGCAGCTTCGGCGACGGCTCCATCGAGTAAAGCTCAATGAGCACATTGGCCGCCGGGCCACCGTGCACGGTGTCGAGGATGTGTGTTGAGAGCTTGCCCATCGCTATTCGGTGATGATGTCGAGCAGACGCAGGCGGGCGATCTCGCCGACCTGCATCAGGTTGTTGTTGAACTCCATGTCGCGAGTGTTCAGCAACCGCGACTTGATGGCGCCGAAGATCGCGCCCTGCGTGTTGTTGCGCGCCGCGATGATGAACGGAAAACCGAACTTCTCGCGATACCGCGCATTGAGCGCACGCAGTTGTGCCACGTCTTCCGCCGTCATGGCAGAGAGCCCCGCTGCGGCCTGTTCCCGCGTCGACTCGCTGGTGAGCGTGCCCGCCGCAGCCTCCTTGCCCGCCAGCTCCGGGTGGGCGTTCAGCAGCCCGAGTTTTTCGTCCCGCGACGCCGACTGTACCGTTGCCACCAGCGCTGCATGAACCGCTGCGCGCGACGCGAATCCACCCGGCGGCCGCGAGGCGAACGCCCGCTCGGCAATCCAGGGCGAATGCTCATAGACCGCACCAAACGCAGCGGAGAATTCGGCGGGAGTGAACTGGTTGATTTCTGGCAGCGTAGGCATGAGCAAGGGGTGATCGATGGTGGATTTGTAGGAGCGGGGACGCGGCGTGGATCGTCGCAGCATCCTTCGGGCGCGAGCCCGCTCCCACGCGCGCCGCGCTAGTGCGAATCCGCCTGTTTCGCCGCCTCAATGGCCGCACCGTCGTCTCCGCGCGCGCCATTGAAGAACAGGTTAAGCAAAACCGCGGCCAGAGACGACAACAGAATGCCGGACTCGATCAGTGGATGAATATTGTGCGGCATCCACTGCTTGAAGTTCGGTGCAACCAACGGAATCATGCCGATACCGATCGACACCGCCACGATGAACGCGTTGTAGCGAGATCGGAAGAGC
>ERZ650309.910-NODE-910-length-14125-cov-4.352665_pt1 | contig 14125 bp, 4 predicted proteins | sample MGYA00376245_ERZ650309 | MGnify/ENA primary metagenome ERZ650309 (study PRJEB26733, sample SAMN07839294) | wastewater metagenome | biome: urban; feature: wastewater treatment plant; material: waste water | place: USA: North Carolina | collected 2016-04-26 ...
CGCGCCCAAAGCGTAAGTGAACAGGGGCGTTCGTTCGTCCTCGGGCATCAAGGTTTTCTGAAAATGTTCGATGGCTTCGGCCAGCTTGTCTTGATTGACCAGAATCCGCCCCAGATGAAAATGCGCCATCCGATGATTCGGTTTGATTTCAAGCGCGCGGCGATAATGTTTGGCGGCTTCATCCAATCGGCCTTCGCGTTCGATCATCGCCGCGTAATTATGATGCGTTTCGGCATTGTCGGGATCAAGTTGCAAGGCGCGCTCGAATGCTTTTGCCGCTTCGCCGTATCGTTCCTGCATCGTCAACAGCACGCCGAAGTTGTAATGACTATCGGCCATATTTGGATTCATGGCGACGGCTTCGCGGTAGTGTTTTTCCGCTTTATCGAATTGCCGCGTTCGCGCATACAGTGAAATTAAATTGATGTGCGCTTGCACCAGTTGCGGATTCGCTTCAATCGCGCGTTCGTGATCGGCGATGGCTTCCGCCAGCTTTCCTGCCGCATCAAACAGCACGCCGCGTTTCAAAAACTCTGAACCGGCAGCATTCAGTTCGGCAATCGCCGTCAGGAACGGATCGTTGATTGGGGGCCGCGAATCTTTGAATTTTTGCGACAGCGCCAAATGCTCCTGCGCTTTGGCCGTTTGTCCCAGGTTTCGCAATGCCAACCCCAGCGCGTAATGCGCCGCGCCAAATTCGGAAAATTGATCTACGGCTTTTTTGAATTGTTCGGCGGCAGCGGCGTGATCGCCTGCGGCGGCTTTGATTCTGCCCAGCCCATAACTTGCTTGCGCCAATCCATTCGCCTGTTCATAAAGTTTGACAGCACTGGCAGATTGTCCTGCGGCAACCAGCGCATCCGCCAATCGCAACCGCGCAGGCAGATAATCCGGTTTCAGTTGAATGGCTTCCTGGAATAACAGCGCGGCTTCAGAATGATTCCCCGCCGCCGCCAACGCAACGGCGCTGTAATACGCCCAGCGAAAATCCGTCGGAGCGATCTGCCGCGCGCGCTTATAACAAACTGCCGCCGGTTCGTACTGCTCATACGTTTGCAGCACCATGCCCAGGCGTCCGCTGGCTTCGGCGTCGAGCGGCTTGGCTTGCGCTTCGGCGATGGCTTTGCGGAGCTGCTCCCTGATTTCGGCCCCGAAACTGTCAACAGCGATGGGCGGCAAATCCGGCAAGGCCTGAGCAAGCGTCATCACCGTTAGCGCCGCCGCCAACACAAATGATTTACCTGTCTGCCGTAACCAAAGCATTGTCTTCCTAAAACCTCTGGCAAATTACAGTGGAGCGAGAGCTGGAATCACCAAAAAGGGCAAAAGGCACAAAACTGTCTCCGATAATTTTTGTGTGTTTTGTGCTTTTTGTGGTTGAAAAAAACAGCGCAGCTATTTGCTTTGCGGCAGCGCAAACGCGACGTATTTGCCGCCGGGTTCTCCGCCACGTTTTCCGCCTCCGGCGGCGATGACGACAAACTGACGGCCACCGACTTCATACGTCGCAGGCGTGGCGTTGCCCGAAGCAGGCATTAACGATTCCCACAATAATTTTCCGGTTTTCATATCAAAGGCGCGAAACTTTTTGTCGTAATTCGTCGCGCCGATAAAAACCAATCCGCTGGCGGTCAAAATCGGGCCGCCATAATTCCAACTGCCGGTATCCTTGATTCCTTTGGCGGCAAGTTCCGGATGTTCGCCGAGCGGAATTTGCCAGACGATTTTGCCTTTGTTCAGGTCTACAGCGTTCAGCGTTCCCCACGGCGGCGTAATCGCCGGATAGCCGCCTTTGTCCAAAAACCGCGTGTATCCGTCGAGAGTGTATTTCAAATCAATCACAGAACCGCCCTGTCCGGCGGGAAGTTTGGTATCTTCGCCAGTCAGCAATAGTTTCGTCATGGCGCGAATGCCATCATCGCCCAGCGCGGCAAACCCAGGCATGCGGCCAATGCCGTTGCGAATAATCGCGTGCAAATCCTCCGCTTTGTATTTGTCTTCCAAACCGGTCAATGCCGGAAATTGCGGCGGACTGCCTTGCCAATCCTTGCCGTGACAACTGGCGCAATCGCGCGCGAACAAACTCCGTGCGCTTTCCTGTGCTTTGGATTTCGGACGTTCGACCATTTTCAAAATGCACGGCACTTCGTTGGAATTGATGATGAACAATCCGCTTGTAGAATCAAATGCTCCGCCGCCCCAACCCGGCCCACCATCAAACCCCGGCAAAACAATCGAACCTTGCAACCCCGGCGGATCGAATTGGCCTACGCTGCGTAGTTTGCGAAACCGTTCCAGCGCATCTTTGTGCGCTTCGGGCGTGCGATTGGTGACCATCGCTTCGGTCATCATTTGCCGGCCAATCGGTGGAGGCAATACCGGAAGCGGTTGCGCGTCCGCAGGTTGTTCCCCGTCCAAACCGGTCGTGGAAACTTTGCGGTATTCAATCGGGAAAACAGGTTTTCCGGTTTCGCGCTCGAAGACAAAAATGTGGCCGGATTTGGTGGTTTGCGCGACAGCATCAATCGTGCGGCCATCTTTTCTGATCGTCACCAACGCCGGAGCCATCGGCAAATCCCTGTCCCACATATCGTGGCGAATCGTTTGAAAATGCCATTTGCGCTCGCCCGTTGCGGCATTCAGACATAGCAAGGTATTGGAAAACAGATTGTCGCCATGCCGATTGGCCCCGTAAAAATCGTAAGTCGCCGAACCCGTTGGAGCGAAGAGAAGTCCGCGCTTTTCATCCAGCGCCAGCCCCGCCCAGGCATTCGTGCCGCCGCTGTAATGCCAGGCGTCTTTGGGCCAGGTGTCGTAGCCGAATTCGCCCGGATGGGGAATCGTATGAAACACCCAGCGCAGTTTGCCGGTGCGCAATTCGTACGCGCGAATGTGCCCCGGCGCGGCAGGCAAGCTTTCACTGACAATGCTGCCGACAATCAGCAAATCTTTGTACACAATGCCCGGCGTCGTGATGCCGACGGTCAACCGGTCAGCGTCCGGTCGGCCAAGCCCTTCTCGCAAATCCACCTTTCCGGCATTGCCAAAACCATTCGCAGGCTGACCGGTTTTCGCATCCAGCGCGTACAGCCAATTTCGGAAGGCAAAATAAATGCGCGGCTCACCCGCGCCTGCCCAATACGTCACGCCGCGATTTCGTTGCGCACCTTGCGGGCGCTGGCCCGCATTCGGGTCAAAACTCCAACGCTCTTTGCCTGTAGTGGCGTCCAGCGCAAACACGCGCAACTTTGGCGAAGTACCGTACAGCGTGTCGCCGATGACGATCGGATTGCATTGCAATTCAGAACCTTCGAAGTCGTCGTGGGTGTCATACGTCCAGGCAACCTGAAGCTGTTTGACGTTGTTCCGGTTGATCTGACGGAGCGGCGAAAAGTGCGTATTTTCCGCGTTGCCACCGTACATCGGCCATTCGGTTTGGTTCGGGGCAGCATCAGTTTGTTGGGAGCGCAGAGAATAAAGAGCAGCACAGATCGCCAGAACAAAGATGAGCGAGAGTTTCCAAGGCTTCATTTGCTGTAAACGTTTTCTGCCGCGTAGCGGCATTTGAGTTTAGCCGTGGGTGAAACCCACGGAAACGTGAAGTAATAATGCTGCGTCGCGTCAGCGACGCCTGAATTCAATCGTCGCTAACGCGACGAGGAAAAACTACGCTCGCCCTCTCCGTGGATTTCATCCACGGCTAAAATCACGCCGCCGCTATGCGGCGAAGAGGACTACTTGCTTTGCTCCAGCGATTTCAGGTCGCGTTCTAAGCTGGAGGCTAACTGCGCCTGGTTCATTGCCGACGCCCGTTTCAAGGCTTCGCGCAAGGTTTGAATGCCTGTGGCTTTATCGCCCGCGCGGATGTAGGTCGCCCCCAGCGCGTACAGGTTTCGCGGCGTCGTTTCGGTTTCGGGCGTCAACGACTTTTGAAACTGCTCAATCGCTTCGGACAATTTGTCCTGGTTCACCAAAATCCGGCCCAGGTGAAAATGCGCCTCGGCAAAGCCAGATTTGTTTTCGATGGCTTTGCGAAAATGTTTGGCGGCTTCGTCCAACTTGCCTTCGCTTTCAATGATCGCGGCGTAATTGTAATGCGCTTCGGCGTAATAAGGATTCAGTTGGATCGAGCGTTGAAAAGATTGTGCGGCGTCGCCAGGACGGTTTTGCCCAACCAGCAAAACCCCAAAGTTGTAATGAGTTTCGGGAATGTCCGGATTGATCTGGTTGGCTTTCCGAAACGCCTGTTGCGCCTTTTCAAACTGGCCGACGCGCCCGTATAAGGAAATCAAATTGACGTGCGCTTGCAGCAGCCCCGGATCCATCGCCAATGCCTGTTCGTGCGCAGCGATAGATTCGGCAAGTTTGCCTTCGCGCTCCAACGCGGCTCCGCGCTTCAATTGTGCCAACGCTTCGGTGTTGGGTGTATTTCCGACCAGGCTGGGAACGGCGGCAGCCTCCTCGGGCTTTGTCGGATGCGGGTGTGCGTGTTCTTTTTCCGCTTCCGACTGTTTCATCGGCGCAGTTTTGAAATCAAACCGCAACAATTCCGCCGCCGTTTTGCCGATGTTTTCTCCCGCGACGCTTTTGCCTGCGGCGACCCAATGCGTTTGCCCCGGCAGCAGTAGCATATTCCGCGCCTGTCCCAATTTGAATTGCGCCGTAGTCAACACAACAAACAGAATCGGTTCTGTAGCATTGGCGACTTCCAGGCAGTTTTTCCCTGCCGCGCAAACCAGTCGCGTAATGCGCACCTGCTCGTTTTCAAATTGGACTTTCTGGAAGTTTTCGCCCGCAGGAACGTCTTCGCGGAAGTATTTGCCGCGCAGTGTATTTTGATCTTTAGCCGGTTCGGTTTTGAATTCAACGCGCAGAAAATCGCTGACCGTGTCGCTCAGGTTTTCTACCGTATGTGTTTCCTTGACCGCTTTATACAGCCGAAAACTGCCTGCTTTGACTGCCGGACGAGTTACCGCACCATACGCCAACCCCACGTGCTTGAACGCGACTGGCCCAGCATCGTTCAAGTACACATACGCCGTTCCGAAAGCCGTGTGATCGTGTTCGGGGAGTTTGACGCCCGGCGCGTAATGAACGCGCTGCACGCGAACATATTCGTTTTCGAATTCGGTTTTGTACGCGTCGGGCGCGACTTTGGTCGGGTCTTGCGCCAGAGCAATCACGGAGAAAAGAAGAAGGACAATGTCTAAAGCTAGAATTTTCATTTCGGATTTTCCATTTGTGATTTGCCAATTGTCATTTTTCATTTTGCTCCGCCAAAGGCTTCCTGCAAAACCTTTCGACGATGACAAATGAAAAATCCCAACTGACAAATGGAAAATTATCTGGCAAGCCTGAACAACCGGCTTGCTGATACAAAAATGAGGGGACTGCATCACCTGCAATCCCCTCGCTTGTTTCAAACATCCGCTGACTTTAGAAGCTCAGACGGAGACCGAAACGGAACACACGTTCGTCAATGCCTTCACGGCCATAGGCGCGCGTGCCAGTGACTTCCATGTAACCATTCAAGCGCGGTCTGCCATTGGCATCCAGCAGGATGTTGCCGGCAGCATCACGCGAAGGACTGGACACGTTGTTGCCCGGAGCGGCGAAATGCGGCGTATTCGTCGCATTGAAGGCTTCCACACGGAATTGGAGTTTAATGCCTTCCGTGATACCGAATTCGCGGAACAGCCCAAGATCCAGATTTGTTGTGCCAGGGCTGGTCAGCGTGTTGAAGCCAACCGTACCGAATCGAGCTGTGGTCACAGGTGCAAACGCGGTTGGATCATAGTACGGGTTACCAGCGCCAATGCCGCCAAGCTTCTGGACATCAGCTTTGACCTGATCGGCGCGTTGCGTGCTGCCCGGAGCATTCAGCGAAGTGCCGCTCGCCGTGATGCTGAACGGATAGCCCGTAAATGCCCCGTAGAGCCAGCTCAACTGCCAGCCGCCGGTCAAGGCCGAAGCAACAGCGTTTCCGCCGAGCCAGCGTTTGCCTTTGCCCAGAGGCAATTCCCAGGCACCGGAAAATTGGAAGTTGTGCGGAATGTTGATGCCCAGCACCCCACGGTTCAGATTGATGTAATTTGGCTCGTGAATCGCCAGCGCACCATCATTGTCTCCACCAAGACCAGCCATGCCGATGGCCTTGCTCCAGGTGTAAGAGGCTTGCAATTGCAACCCATTGGAGAAACGTCGTTTCAGATTGGTCTGCAAGGAATCGTAATGTGAATTGAAGAGTCCATTTTGCAGGTTGGTCGAAGCTACGCGTCCGAATTTTTGATTGAGCGGCTGACTAGCGGTTCCGCCGCCAACCAAGCCCGCGTTCAAGTTGATTTGTCCTGACTGGCCAACCGTACGCGTTGCGATGTAACCGGCGGAAGCCGCGAAGCCCCAACCGATATTTTTCTCCAGCACCAAATTCCACGATTGAATGTATGGACGTCTGAAGCTATCGCCCAAAGTCAATACGTTCACACCGCTTGGAACGGCGACTCTTCCATTCGTGACGGCAACCAAAGGCGTAGCCGGAATTCCATCCTTCAACAAGCCCGCAGGAGCCGCCGAGTTCGGGGCCACAATGTTGAAGGCCAGCAACATCGGATAGTTGGTGCGGAAAGTACGCGCCAGGCTGATCGGGTCATACGTCAGGCCGTAACCGGTGCGCAGCACGGTTGAATCATTGATACGCCAAGCGATGCCAAGCCGTGGCGAAAACAGTTTCTTGCTCATCTTCACGCCACAATCTTTCGGCACATTACCAAGGCCACAAACCAACATTGTGTTGGTGGCAAAATCATACCGTTCAATGCCGCGATCTTCGCGTTGCGGCATTGGGTAATACTCGTACCGTGTACCGATGCTCAAGGTCAATTTCTGATTGACCTGCCAGGCATCACGCACATAAAAGCTGTACGCCCTGGATTTGTAGATAATGGGTGGTTCCACCAGATAAGTGCGTCCTGCGCTGGTGTGATATCCCAATAAGAACGTACCCATCGCGTTGAACATGTTGTTTTGGGCAAAAGTAGAGCAAGCCGTTCCGGCGGCATTGGCCGCAGTACACAATTGGGTGGGACCTTGTCCAAACACAAACCCGCCCTGGCCCGGTTCGGCAGTGCCGCCGCCGTTCCATTCGGCTTGCACGTGGTTGAGCGTTTGCCGCGCAATGTCCATGCCCCAGCGAATGTTGTGGTTGCGTTTCGTCCAGTTGAAGTTAGTCACATACACCCATTGCGGGTCGTTGCGCGTGTAAGGCATAAAGGCGTCCTGCACGCCCATATTGGCAAACCCCGAAATGGCAAAACGCGGCCAGCCGTATTCAAAATCCCGGGAACCGTTTGTACCCGGAATTTTCAGCACATCCAGACCAATTTTTTGATCCAGAAAGCCCTGTTCGGAACTTGTTCCCTGTTTGGTGTAACCAACGTTGGCATCAATGATGAAGTTGGTGCTGACCGTGTACACACCTGCGGCCGTCATGCCGTAGGTTTCCCCGGAACCGACGCCGGTGTTTCCGCCTTGCGGCGCAGTGCCAATGCCATCCAGTGGACCAAGTGCGCCAGGATTCAACTGTTTGTAGGTCAGAAAGCTAAATCGGCCATACGTCGTAAATTTTTCGTTGACGTTGTAATTAACTTTGGCGTCCACCGTTTTTCTATCAAACGCGTACGGAGCCGTCGCATAAAAGTTGTTCGTATAGCCCGCACGATTTGGCAGCGGCAGGTCTTTTAGAATCGCTTTGGCAATTGGGTCAATGCGGTTGCTGGGGATGATGCCACCAGCGAATTGCGTACGGTTCAGGCCGATTGCACTTCCCGTCGCTGGATCGTAAATGCCCACACCGCCGCCGGAAAGATCGCCATTGCGCATTTCAGCAGTTGGCAGGGTCAGCAAACGAGCGCCCAACTGACGGTCGTTGGTTCCTTCAAAACTGCCGAAATAAAACAGTTTGTCTTTGATGATCGGACCGCCCAGCGTGCCACCAAACTGGTTGTACACCCGTTTGGGTTTGTCTTGCGCCACACCGTTGATCGGCGTCAGGTTCCAGGGTCTGGCTTTGGTCAAATGATTATCGTGATACTCAAACGCCGAACCATGCATTTTGTTGGTTCCGCTCTTGATCTGCACGTTGATCGCCGCGCCACCTGCCAATCCCTGTTCGGCGTCGAAGTTGTTTGTGACTACGTTGACGGTTTCGATGGCTTCCAGCGAAGGCACATACGCCGTCACGTGAGGCAAAAACAGGTTGTATTGGCTGGCGCCGTCAATTCGGACGTTGTTGGAACTGGAGTTCGTGCCGTTGACGTTGTATTGCAACGCGCGCGAAGGATTCGTGGGAATTGAGTGCGCGTTGTTGGGCGGCGTAATGCCCGGCAAAGCGCGCAGCAGTTGCTGATAATTGCGTCCTGGCGGAATCGGCAAATTTTGCAGCGTCTTGCTGGTTAATTCCGATCGCACTTCGGCGCGATCTGTTTGCAGCAACACAGCATCGGCAGTAACCGACACGGTTTCCGAAACTTGCCCGACTTCCAATGCAACATCAGAACGAGTGATGCTGTTCAACGTCACTTCAACATTGCTGCGGGTCAGGGTTTTGAACCCCGTCTTGCTGACCGTAATGTCATAGATTCCGGTCTGGACGGTTGAAAAGTTGTAAGCGCCTTCCGAATTGGTCACGGCATCGCGTGACTGATTGGTCGCTTTGTTGGTGATTTTAACTGTTGCGCTGGGGACGGCGGCTCCGTTGTTATCCACAACGTTGCCGACCATCGAACCATAGAGCACTTGCGCACTCGCATGGCTTGCCGATAGGCAAGTCAGCACAAGAGCAAAACAGAGCCAAACAGCCAGTTTTGCCAGCGTTGTTCTCTTCTCTCTGTTCATCTGTTCTCCTTAGTAGGGTGTTTCATGGTTTAGTCGAGGCTAGTAAGGGGAGTGGCGGAACAAGGGATGGACTCCGTTCCGCCACCGCAGTTTAGAAAGTGAGTCGCAACTGAAATTGAATCCAGCGCGGGGTATTCCATTGCGTGGTAACTTTGCCGAAATTCGCGCTGTTGATGTCCGTGTTCGGATTGTCCCACAGCACGTGATTCAAGGCGTTGATCATATCCAGCCGGAATTCCAAACCCGTCTTTTCCGTAATCGAAAAACGCCGCAACAAATTGGCGTCAAACTGGTTTTTGCCGTTGCCGCGCAGCCAGTTCAATCGGGTTGGGAAAACACGAACGTGGAATGAATTCGGTTGGAAGTTGGTTGGAGTGACATTTTCATAGGTACAGGCCACGTTGTTGCCTGAACCGCAGGTGTTGCCCATCTGAGTCAAGACAGACTGCGGAACAATGGTACGAATGCGCGCTTCATAGGCTGCGCGGTTTGATGCGCTGTAATCACGCGTCGCCCCGGGCACCAACTGCCAATTGAACCATTCATCCACAGTTTGGTCTTTGGTGCTCTTGGCCAGGTCGCGGAGGCTATTACTAAAATAGAACCAGTTGCCTAGGTCATAAACGCGACCGGTTTGCTTCGTGTAAATACCGCCAATTTGCCATCCGCCGACCAATGCGTTCATCCATTTATTGCCCGAAAGCCATTTCCGGCCTTTGCCAAAGGGAAATTCATAAATGAAGTTCAGGGTCAGGTTATGCGGAGCGGAGTTATTGGTGGGCCGCCAAACCAGGCCGCTGTCAAATTCGTTTTCGCGCACGACGCGTTCGATATTCGACGCCCACAAATATGACGCCTGCAGGCTGTACCCTTTCGACATGCGTTTGGTCAGCGTCATTTCCAGATGGTCGTATTTCTGTTCGCCTCCGGGGTCTCGTCCGTTGATGACGTTGTTAAAGTTTGGGTAAGGACGCAGCAACTGCGATTTCGCAATGTTGGCATTGGTGAAAAACCCGTTGGTGCGCATATCTGCGTAAACCACCGGATTGCTAACCGCCAACGCCGCAAAATTATTGATGTTAAACGGGTTGGTAAGCTGCGAGTTCAGATCGTTGGCCAGGGCGTTGTTGCGAATTAACCCTGTTGCCCAATATTTCCCTGGCAGCGCGTCAATTCGCCTGCTGACCTGAATGTTATCGGTTCTCGACCCCAGATAGGCGACTTCCGCTACGAGGGCGCTACCGATCTGACGCTGCAAGCCAATGCGCCAACGCTGTTGCCGGGCGCGTTCCCAGTTGTAATCCAAGTACGTATTGATGCCGCGTCCTTGTAGGGCCATCAATCCTAACGCGTTCCCCAATGGAACATCGAAACGGGAGCCATCGGTTCGCACAGGGAACGGATCGTTCAACAACGTGACACAAGCCGACAAACTGGCACGACAGGCAGCAGAAGTCAGGTTCGTATTGTTGAACGTCAATCCGTTGTCGTTCGTGACGACCGTGCTGGTTCCTCTGCTGTAGCCTGTCTGGTTCAAGCCATTATTGAGCACGTTATTCGTGTCATAGAACATGCCCCAGCCACCACGAAGCACTGTTTTGTCATTGAGTTGATAAGCAAACCCGATGCGCGGCATCCAGGCTGGTTGCGCTTTGTTGACAGTATCGGGAGCGCCATCTTTCCCTAAAAATGTGGCTCCGCCCTTGACGATAAAATCGCTTGCTGGGCGCAGCGCCAAAATCGAAGCCGGCAACGTCGCGTATGCGGCTTGCGCGCCTGCCGAAATCGGCAAAGTGGATTCCAGATCAAATCCCGTCAACCCACGATTGAATCGTTCGCGGAAGCTGCCTTCCAGTTCGTACCGTAAGCCAAGATTGATGGTCAGTTTCCGGCTTAGTTTCCAGTCGTCCTGGACATAACCGGAATAGAACTTATTCGACAAATACAGATCATCATTTGTGCTGATCGAAACGCCGCTGGGCACACCCAGCATGAAGGCTGCCCATTCCAGCCCGATCAGATTCGCTGTCGTCGTGTTTTGCGCCTGCCGCACAAACGAATTGTTATAGGTGAAGTTGCCAGAAGAGTTTCCCGGCCCGTTCGATGCGCGCCAGTTGCCACGAATGTCCAAACCAAATCGAACGCTGTGCGTGCCCAGGTATTTGGCCAGTTCAGCACGCAGCGTACCGACGCTGTATCGTCCAAATCCCGGATACCCGCGCGTGAATTCGCTATAGGAATTGTCACTGAAATCCAGGTTTGGCAGGTGAATGTATGCCCCGGCCTTCGCGTCCAGGTAACTGGGCAGGCCGACTTTGCTGGGCGGGAAGCTGGTCTGCACCGCATTCGAAGCGTTGCCTTCGATGAAGCGGTTCCAGCCCACCGACCAGTTAAAGATTGTTGTGGAATTGAAGGTGTAGACATGATCGAAAATCATGCCGATGTTTTTGCGAACCAATCCGCCCACCTGCAACCCGCGCGCAGATTCATAGGTCCAGTCGCCTCGATCTTCCGGATTGAAGTTGCTGTAGTTCCACTTGCCGAACATGCGCTGTTTCGACGTCAATTGCAGATCCACGCGATTGGTAAAGGCTTTGTAGTCCCAGTTGAACGGCGTCGCCGAAGCCAGGTAATTATTGCGGCCTTCGGCTGAAACCACGCCGGGAACGTTGTTCGCGTGCGGATACAGCGCTTCGTAATACTTGTACATCGGGTTGAGGATCGGCACCTGATTGTTCGGGAAGGGATCGCGCGTCACCACGCCATTGACCAGGCGCGCGGTGCGCGGATCATAAATCTGATAGCGAACCGGATCGAGTTTCAGGAGGTCTGAAAAATCGCCGCGCCGATGCGCATCGCTTGGCACTGTGCGGTTGACGGCTGTTGCTTCTTCCGTCTTGACGTCTTTGGCAGCGTTGTAGCTGAAAAAGAAAAAGAGCCGATCGCGGCCATCAAATCCGAGTGGCCCAAACGCTTTTTTCGGTAAACGAACCGGCCCGCCGACTGAACCGGCCCAGTTGTTCGAGCGTCCGCTGGGTTGCGGGCTGACGGATTGCAGTTGTTGAGCAAGCGCCGTATTTCCGGCAGCTTCAGCTTGCCGGATGCGCCCCCAATAACCAGCGTTCGTCGTGCTTTGCGTTCCGTTCAATCGTTGTTGCCAGTGCTGCCACGTCAATGCACCGTGATAATCGTTGCCGCCGCTTTTTGTGGAAAGCGAAATCGTTGCGCTGGTCGTGTGGCCTTTGCTGGCATCAAAGGGAGCGGTTTCCACTTTGAACTCCGCGACCGTGTCAGTGTATGGCAGGTAGCCTGCGCGACGCCCTTCGGCGCTGCTTGATACGCCGTCCAGCGAAAACTCGTTGCCGCCCACACCGCCAGCCGCACTGATGGCCGAACCACCTGCGTTCGAATGCATGCCCAAATAGTTTGGCTGGGCTGTCCATTGCATCCCTGGCACACCGCGCGCCAGCAAGATCGCGCTATTGCTCATCACAGGCAGATCGCTGATCTGTCTCTGTTCCAGTGAAGCCGTTCCGCTGCCGGTGGTCGTTTCCAGCAACTGGGTTGTTGCCGAAATCGTCACGGTTTCGCTGGCGACACCCAGTTCAAGAACGATGTCTAAATTCTGGCGACTGTTCACGGTCAGTTGATAACCCCGCTGGACGGACTTTTTGAATCCGCTGGCAGTAACAGTGACTGAATAGGTTCCAGGCAGTAAGTATGGCGCTTCAAAATAACCGCTGCCGTTTGTTTCGATTCTGGAGGTGGTGTTTGATTCGGTATTGGTCACTTCAACACTTGCGCCAGCGACAACCGCTCCGGTGGGATCTTTGACCGTACCGAGAATAGTGCTTCGCGTTTCCTGGGCAAACGTAACAACGCTCAGCAATGTCAATGCAGCAATTGCCAGAACCGTTCTGGCAAAGAAACGGGTGCGAAGAGCATAAGTGGATTTCATACAGGCCTCATCGGGGTAAAGTAGAACAAGCTGCCAGCTTGCTCTATCAATTCGGCAAACCGTAATAGTCCACTGCGAGGTCAAGTTGGCGGCTTGCCTCCTCTATTCGATTTGCATCTTTATTTTTATCTTTACGTTTTGTAGAGAACTTCCAGGCAAGAAATCTGTCCCAGCAAAGCAATCCCGGTTTACGGAAGCCGACTCGTTTTAGGAGCGGAAGTCTCCGATTGATGGTTTCATTCTGGTCGGCGGCGCGGATTATCTTGCTGGTTTGACCAGGTGTCAACGCTCAACTATGCTACGCGCGCTTTTTTCAACCCTCTTTTCCTGACGGCACCAGTTCAACAATTCGGAGGTTCCATGGAACGGCAAGCTACGACTGCGGGCGCTGCGGCTTCGGCGGCAGTCGCCAAGATCAAACACCTGCGCTGGTATATCTGCGCACTGCTCTTTTTCGCGGCAACAATCAATTACCTGGACCGGCAGGTCATTGCCACGCTGAAACCAACGCTGCAAAAAGAAGGCATCTGGGACGAAAACGGCTATAGCTGGGTCGTGTTTGCCTTCCAAACCGCCTATGCCGCCGGACTGCTGATTTCCAGACGGGTGATGGATTGGCTGGGCACGCGAAAAGGCTTTTCCGTTTCCGTCATCTTTTGGAGCGTCGCGGCGATGCTGCACGCGCTTGCAACTTCTGTCAGTGGATTCATCACCGCGCGATTAGCGCTGGGATTGGGCGAGGCGGGCAATTTTCCGGCTTCGATCAAAACCGTTGCGGAATGGTTTCCAAAGAAAGAGCGTGCCCTGGCCACAGGCATTTTCAATGCGGGAACCAATGTGGGGATTCTGGTTGCCGCAGCCCTTGTGCCGTTTGTGACGCTGCGCTGGGGTTGGAAATGGGCGTTCATCGTCACAGGATTAATCGGGTTCCTTTGGCTGATTTTCTGGCTATGGCTGTATAAGCGACCGGAAGAACATACTCGTTTGACGGAAGAAGAACGCAGCCATATTCAGAGCGATCCGCCCGACACCCTCACGCCGGTTCCGTGGGCATCGCTGGTTCCCCATCGCCAAACGTGGGCCTTTGCACTCGGAAAATTTATGACCGATCCCATCTGGTGGGTCTGGTTGTTCTGGCTGCCGGATTTTCTGAACAAGAATTACGGCATTGACCTGAAAAACGTCGGCTTGCCACTGATTATTGTTTACCTGATTGCGGACATTGGCAGTGTGGCTGGCGGCTGGATGTCGTCTACGCTGATCAAACGCGGGTGG
>ERZ650309.911-NODE-911-length-14121-cov-4.878075_pt1 | contig 14121 bp, 12 predicted proteins | sample MGYA00376245_ERZ650309 | MGnify/ENA primary metagenome ERZ650309 (study PRJEB26733, sample SAMN07839294) | wastewater metagenome | biome: urban; feature: wastewater treatment plant; material: waste water | place: USA: North Carolina | collected 2016-04-26 ...
ACCGAATCCACAAACAAGGTGTACCGGTTCTCGCAATCCAGCCGGATCAACGCATTCAGCAAAGCGCGCGCGTGGCGGCCATATCCTCTGTTATTTTGCCGGCTTGTCGCATCAACACCAATTCTCATCTGACATCCTCCATTCTTACAGCCGGGGCAACTTCTGATCTTATTTGGGTTGAGCTTGCCGGGCCTGTTCAACCACTTTTCGGATTGCATTGGTGACCAGTTCAGGACGATCCAACTGAACAAAATGGCCACTGTTTTCCGCAATCACCTGCGAACCGTTGGGCAGCAATCGGCTGAGCGCAGCCTGTAATTCGTCGTGTAGTTTGGCGCTGGCGTCGTCAGTGGCGGAATCCCTTTTACCAGGAGCGCTGACAACAAAAAGCGGCAACGGCTTTAACGATGTCGATCGGCGAATTTCATCCGCGCTGGCCAGCAAGTCAACCTTTTCATAATTCTCGCCGCCTTCGTGTTGCAGATATTCAGTTCGTTTTGGTTCCGACAATAACGCTGCCAACCCTTTGTATTCATCTTCGTGCGACGCATCCACCAAAACGATTCCGGCGACTTCATCGGGAAACTGGCTGGCGAATAGCCGCACGTTCAACCCGCCGAACGAATGACCAACCAGAACATACGGCTTTTCAATGCTTGCCGCTTTCAACATCGCGTGCAGTTCGGCGACGGTTTGTTTGCTGGTTCGCCGACCATTGATCTCATCGCTGTCGCCCAAACCGGCGCGGTCGTAAATGACCACTTGAGCAAATTCAGCCACGTCTTTTGGCACGCGTCCCCAGCTCGTGCGCGGCTGAGCCAGTCCGGCTTCAAAGACGACCGTGGGAGAGCCTTTGCCGAAACGCTCCACGCGCAATCTATGATCGCCAACATCCACCAAGCCTCCGGTCAAAATCAGCCAACTGCGTTCGAGCTTCTTTTTCCCGCTCGCAACAACGCGCTTGGGGCCAAGCGCAACAGCGCCCAGCACGACAACCAAAACCAAAATGAGTGCGGCGAAAACAAGCTTACGAAAGTTCATCGTGGTTCCCGATCGAATCGCCGTTGATACCAGTCAATCGTTTCCCGCAAGCCTTCATCCAAGCTGAATTTGGATTGCCAGTCCAGCATGCGTTTGGCTTTTTCGCAGCTTAGATACTGTTTGGGAATTTCGCGGCTGGCTTCGTTCAAAACTTTCGGCGTCAAGTGAGTGTTGCCGGTCAGCTTCAGAATTTGATCCACCAGTTCCAGCACGGACACAGGCGTTTCTGTGCTGAAGTTGAAGGCTTCGCCGTTGAATTGTGCATCGGGCAAGTGTTCCGCCAGCGTCAGATACGCGTCCACGGCATCGCGCACAAAAAAATAATCCCGGATGAACTTGCCGTCGCTGCGAATAATCGGAGCTTCGTCGCGCAACACAGAACGAATCGTTCCGGGAATCAACCGGTTGAAATTCAAATCGCCGCCACCATACAAATTGCCGCAGCGAGTGATGGCGACAGGCGTTTGATAAGTATGAAAGTACGAAAGCGCAATGAACTCCGAACAGCTTTTGGAAACGTCGTACGGGTATTTGCTGTTCAGCGCTTCATCTTCGGTGTAAGGCAACTGTTCTTGTTCGCCATAAGCTTTGTCGCTGGAAGCGACGATTACGCGCTGCACCAGTTTGGAATTGACGCGGCAGGCTTCCATCAAATTCCAGGTTCCGCGAATGTTCGCCTCAAAAGTCGAAAGCGGCGCTCGCAATGCAGTGCCAACGATCGTTTGCGCTCCCAGGTGGAACACCGAATCAATTTCGTATTCGTTCAGCGCGCGCGCCAGCGTGTCGTAACTTTCCAGTTCGCCGCGAACGACGTTGACTCGATTGATCGAACCGGAATTCACCAGACGGCTTTCCGGAACCCAATCGCGAACCAGACACGTCACGTTCGCTCCGCGTTGGAGCAATTCTTCCGTCATCCACGAACCCAGCAATCCCGTCGCTCCGGTGACAAACACATTGTGACGATTCCAAAAATTCATTCCCACACTTTCCAAGGCGCTCTCCCCTCATTCCACAATGATTCCAATAAATGTTTTTCTCGCAGCGTGTCCATCGGCTGCCAGAATCCTTCGTGCCGAAACACCATAAGTTGTTCGTCGGCGGCTAACCGTTCCAGCGGTTCGCGTTCCAGGACGGATTGATCGTTGGCCAGGTAATCAAAAACGCCCGGCTCAAACACGAAAAAGCCGCCATTGATCCAGCCTTCGCCGGTTTGCGGTTTTTCGCGAAACTGCGCGACGCGGTCGCCATCCAAAATCAGTTCGCCAAAACGCGCCGGAGGCCGCACCGCAGTCACCGTCGCCAGCTTTCCATGCGAACGATGAAATTTGACCAGCGTGCTGACATCCACATCGCCCAAGCTGTCACCGTAAGTCACCGAAAAGCTTTCATTGCCAATTAATCGCTTCAGCGACAAAACGCGTCCGCCGGTCATCGAATCCAGCCCGGTATCAATCGCTCCGACACACCAATCCAGCCGGTTGGGAGTGATGATTTCCATCGAACGGTCAGCGAGGTTTATGACGTAATCGCTGTGATGAATAAAGTAGTTGTGAAAATACTCTTTGATCATCTCGCCTTTGTACCCGCACGCCACTAGAAAATTCTTGAAGCCGTGATGGGCATAGATGTTCATGATGTGCCACAGCATAGGCTTGCCGCCAATTTCCACCATCGGCTTCGGACGAACAATCGTTTCTTCAGCGAGGCGCGTGCCTCTTCCGCCGGCCAAAATTACAACTTGCATTTCACACCACCGTCACTTCCGGAACAGGAAGGATGAATTTTCCACCGCGCGTTTTGTATTCGCTTTGCTGGCGCATGATTTCTTCGCCAAAGTTCCAGGCCAGGATCAACAGATAATCCGGCTGCTGTTCCAACAAGGTCGAAACCGGCAATACGGGAATGTGCATTCCCGGGGTGAACATTCCCAGCTTCAATGGGTTTTTATCCACGACGTAAGGCAGCAAGTCTGTGGTGATTTGGCAGTAATTCAGCAGCGTATTGCCTTTGGCCGCTGCGCCATATCCCGCGACCGTTTTGCCTTCGGCTTTCAGCTTCTTCAGCAATCCAACAAGAGATTCGCGGCTATGCTCGACGCTTCTGGCCAGTTGCTGATAACGCTCAAAACTGGTGAAGCCTTTGCTCTTTTCTTCTTCTGCCCAATCCAAAACTTGCGCCGAATGGGTTTGATGAACTTCCGCATGCCCGGCGTGCATCCGCAACGAACCACCGTGAATCGGCACATGATCCATTCGAACAATTCGCAAACCCGCTGACTCGCACAAGCGCATCAGTGAAGTCACCGAAAAATAACAAAGATGTTCATGGTAAATCGTATCGTATTCCGTTCGGTTGAGCAGATCGCCCAGGTAAGGCATTTCGATGATGACCAGACCATTTTCGCCAATGACCGTTTTGCAACCGCGCAGAAAATCTTGCGTGTCGTCCACGTGAGCCAGCACGTTGTTGCCAATGACGGCTTTGGCAGGGCCGTATTCAGCGCGAACCTTTTTGGCGGTTTCGAGGCTGAAAAATTCATTGATCGTTTCGACTCCGTTTGCACGCGCCATCGCGGCAACGTTCGTTGCGGGATCAATGCCCAGAGTTTTGACGCCCAATTCCTGAAAACAGCGCAACAGGCTGCCGTCGTTGCTGGCCACTTCGATCACCAGATCATCGGCAGTCAATCGCTGCAATTCCGTGACCGATTTGGCATACGCGCGATTGTGTTGCGCGATGGTTTCTGACGTTCCGGTCACATACAGGTAATGGCGGAACAAAACTTCGGGATCAACCACATCCGGGATTTGCACCAGCGAACAGCTTTCGCAGAAATGCGTGTCGAGCGGGAAAGATTGCTCGGCCACGAATTCCTCCGGCGATGTCAAAAACGAATTCGCCAGTGGCTGCGATCCCAAAGGCAGAAAGAGTCTGAGGCTCTTTTCACCACAGGCTCGGCAGGTTTCTCTTCGATGATAAACAGGTCGTTTGGACATTTTCGGATTTACCATAAAGCTCCATTGGTTATTGGGTGATTGCGGCTGTGGCTTTGTCGGCCTTAAATTCTGAGTTCAGATTGCGACGCCATTTCGGCATGGTGGTCGAAAAGCGAAAGATCATCAGGTTGCGCAGAAACTCCCAACACGTCATCACGCGAACGTGAGAAAGTCCGTTGCCGCGCATTCGCGCAAAGACGTTGAATTCCAAAATGCGCAATCCCATGTAATGAGCTTTGATGACAATTTCAGGATCGAGAAACCAATTCTTCGATTGCAGATCCATTGCATTAAGCACATCACGAGGCAAAATCTTGGGGCTGCCATTCACGTCAATTGACCCCAAACGCGGCCATAAAACGCGCACCATCAGGTTGTAGCTGACCGAAACAACTTTGCGCCACAACCCGTCCAAGCGAAATCGCCGCCGAACTTTCGCCAGCACATCGCCATTCGTCGCCTTGACCGCATCGAACAGCGCAACCACGTCTTCGGCGTCCACCTGACCGTCACAGGGAATCATGCCTACCCACGGCGCTCGGCAAACCTTGATGCCACACAAAATGCCGTTGCCATATCCGTCGTTGACTTCGACACGGTGATACACGATCGCCGGATCGTTGGCTGCCATTTCGCGGATCAGTTCACCGGTTCGGTCACGCGACCCGTTATCCACTGCGATCAGTTCCAGCTTGATGCCTGCGTTCCTGAACGCCGCAGTAAACCGAGGGATGGTGTAACCGATAATTTCTTCTTCGTTGTAGCAAGGCATCACAAACGAGAGATCGGGTTCTGATGTGTGAGTGACTGGTTCCATATTCAAACTCCGATTTCTGCCGCGACAAACTGCCCGCGGCTTACTTGTGGGACGCAAAAACTGCGCAAACATGGTTCGGGGAATTGTTATTGAGTCGAGTGGGCAGAGGTTGCGCGCTCGAAAAGCATGGTTCGCTGAACGCCTTCGGCGATTTCTGTTGGAGGCGTCCAACCGATCAATCGCCGCAGCCGATCAACCGTGACGGGATTGTGCTGCATTTCTTCGGCACGAGTAGGGATCGCGCCAAACTGTAATTTGTTTTCGGGGATGTTAAGAACGGATGCCGCTGTTTCTACAAAGCGGCGAACCGTCGTCAATCGGCCTGTCGCCAGATTGACGACTTCGCCCAATTGAGAGCTTGATGCGGCCAGCCGCAGCAAGCCTTCGGCGACATCTTCGACGTAAGTAAAATCTCGTTGTTGCGTCCCAGCCGTCAGCGGCAAGACCTGACCATCGCTGGACGCATTCAACAAAGACGGCAACAGGCGTCCATGGTGTTCGCCCGGGCCATACACTGTGAACAAACGGGCAGTAATTCCCTTGACGCCAAGTTTGCGGCTGAACTGCGACAACAGGTTTGTGCCCATCAACTTGGATTTGCCGTACAGTGTTGTCGGGTTGACGTCGGAATCTTCGGCCAGATTGCCTGCGATTTCTCCATACTCCAACGCTGATCCGACGTGAACTATGTTTTGCCCCGGCCAGCCCGGCTTTGGATTCATTGCCATCGTTTTGCAGACGGTTTCAACCAAATAGGCGTTGATTCGATACGCCATTTCTTCGTTGCGTTCCGAACGATCCACTCCGTAACCGGCCAGGTTAAACACAACATCAGGCTTAATTTTCGCCATCAACTTTGCAGGGTTATCGAATTGCCGCAGGTCCGTTTCAATGATCTCGCCGTTGATGCCGTAACCAGAAAAGATTCGCTCGGCGCTTTTCACATCGCGCACAACTAAATAAGGTCGCGCTCCTGTCTGACAAATCTCCCGTGCCACCCAACGGCCAATGAATCCAGCCGCCCCCAACACCAAAACCTGTGTTCCCGCTTTCAATGCCACAAATAGCCTCTTTCAAGAAGCGCAGTACTTCAACATTTCAATTCACCGCGATTGTGGTCAGATTGGTCGTTCGCCGATTCAGCTTAATGGCAACCGGCACGGCATTCCCGACCGGCGCAGTCGGCGGGATGACAACGTTCAATTGCCACAACCCAACAAATCCAGGAGTCAATCCGCTGAACGCCACTGTTGCAGGCACATCGCCAACCGTAATCAGCGGCGTAGCTTTGGTCGCATAAATCAGCCCGGCAGGAGTCGCCGTTCCGGAAGCCAGAGTCAACGTCTGGCCGTTGGCCGGATTGATGAATTCGCTGCCTGGCCCGTTGGCAAATAAAGTCACCACTCGACCACGCGCTTCAGGTTTCGCAATCGAGTTTTGCGCCGGGTCGCCATTGAGTGAAAAATCCTGATTGATAGCAACAGCCTGGTCCTTGCCCGTGGCAGCGATGGTAAACACACCGGGAGCTGCGCGAATGACAATCAAATACCCGGTCGAAACCGGAACGTTATTGCTCAACACTTCGATTTTCGCCAAGCCGGGCTGGGTTTGATATGGAATCTGATAGTTGATCTGAAACGCTCCCGCACCTTGCCCGCCGCCGACGCCAACGAAAAACAGCGGAGCCAAAACGTTGTTCACTCGCACGGAAACATTCGATAAGGTGGTCGGCAACGGAGTTGATCCGGAGGAAACCGCCACGTTCATTCCCACCGGGAAGCCTGTGCCAAAAGCTGCCTCGATCTGTCCAGGAGAACTTGCGCGCGCGTAACTGGAAGCATCTACCGAAATCACTGCGGGCGCAGATTTTCCGTAAACCGTAATCACGCCGTCGCGCGGGATGGAAGTATTGAGCGCCTGACCAGCGGCGATGGTGATGTCCGCCGCATCAATGTCGTACTGGCTGGGTGTGGTGTATTTGACGCCATAGGTTCCGGCGGGCAGTCCTTGCAGCGCGATGTTTCCTCCAGCAAAGGTTTTGACCACGGCGACAAACTTGCCATCCGTGTTGACGAACACTGCCGGATTGAATGTGTCGGAACTGGTGGTCGCTTTAATACGAAGAGCGCCGTTGCGAATAAATCTGAAATACTGCCGCAGAAATTTTGCCCGGCTGCCCATCGTCATCGTAGGGCTGTTCGGATTGCTGTCGTTAATATCGTAATACGCGCTGCCGTCATCGTTTCCGCCCAGGGAAAATGCCAGCGCAAATTGTTGCCAGGAAGAAGCATTCGCAATCGTCAAGTCGGCATGCAAATCGTTTTGGTTGGCACCAATCAATTCCAAATGCGCGGTGTTGATGTTGTATTGCACCCCGCGACTGGCGAAACCTTGCAAGGCGCTGTCGGTGGATCCGGCATACCGATGATACGAAATCTCCGATATGAACTGGGTCACGCCTGCAATCTGGATCAACTGATCAAAGTACGTCAGCGAATTGAACATGCTGGTGCAGGACGGCGCCACAAAGTCAGGGTAAAACCCATTTGCTCGCAACCGATTTCCCGCAGCGGCCAGGCAATTGCCGATCTGTGCCGCGCTCCAATTCGCATTGGTGTCTGGCTCTAAAATCATCTCGAATGCATCCGGCGTGAAACCATATTTGTCTCGCATATGCAGAAATGCCGCTAAAACGAATTCGGCATATTCTTCCGGCAAGGTTTTATGCTCGAAAGCGGATGCGGCGAAATCCACGTAACACAAATTCAGATATAGCTTTTCTCCTCTGGCAGCCAGCCGTTGGCGAAACGGGATGACGACGTTTTCAACGTTGAAATCCAGCTCGAAGAATTTGAAGCCATTCGGATTGATAACCTGCGGATCGTTATTGTCGTTGATGATTTCGTAACGATGAGCTTTCCAATCGTTGAAATTGATCTGACCGTTTGTGTATCGCTCCGAATAATCCACGGTGTTTTCCAGCCCGCTTCGCAGTTCCAGTCGTAATCGGTTCAGCCCAAGATCGTTGACCGCGGAATCAAACAGCGCGTTTTTGTAATTTGGGAACGCCGGATTGACGTTCGAACGATTTGTCACCGTGCTGACTTCGGCAATCTGGCCGGCTTGCGCAACGGCTTCCCAACCCACCATCGTTTGATAACTGACGCTGGGATCAATCGTGATCGTCGCCTGTTGGTACGGAACGAATTTCCGTAAGGATTTCGGCAGAGGAACCACAGCAAACAGAATCAGCAGACCAAGAACGGATAAACCAAGCTTTAACACAATACGACTCCTTTGTTTTGCATCGGACATACGTTGTAATCGTGATCAGTCTTCAACTGTGTGTGTGGCAAATTCAGCGCGATGCTCAGCCCATTGCGCCAGGTCGAAAGTCCCGGAAGAGGTTAAGGAAGCGACAGCGGCATAAGCCATCGCCAAGGCATGATGCGTGTTGTCGTGCGCAAATAATCCTTGACGCCCAAACGTCAAAACTCGATCAAGCTGGCTGGCCCAATCATCCAACACGCCGAAATGTTGTTCGTACCCTTGTTGGTAAATCGGATATGCGTGCGAAAGCCGTTTCGTCACCACGTTCAAAATCGGAGCCTTAATCGGTAATCCGCTTCTTTCCAGAGCGCGGCTGGCCAGTTGCCCCAACTCCTCATCCGACTTTCGCCAGATGTTGTCGCCCACATCGCACGGCAATTCACAGCAAAGCACCGTGCGATCTTTCGGTTCGGCGCGAGCGCTGTAATTTTTCGGTTCAGAAATTCGGGTCAATTCGGTGTCGGCGTCCGGAAAGTAATGCGCGTCAAATTCCGTAAACTGCGGTTGGGCGATGACCAGATAAATCAGAATCATCGCGCGGTATTTGATGTTCCGCCCAGCTTCGATTACTTCAGGCGGCGCAACCGGGTTTACTAGCCCAGCCAAAGTCGTGATCGGAATCGTTGACCAGACGTAATCGGCTTCGATGGTTTGCGAAGCGCCGTCGCGCTGAACTTCGATTCGATGCGGCGTGCCAAGATGGATTTTTTGAAGGGTTGTGTCTCGCCAAAGCTGCGCGCCTTCGGCAAGCGCGGCCTGGGCGAGCGCCTGGCTGATTTGTCCGAAGCCTTTGCGTGGATAGAAAAATCGCCCCGCGCCCGGAGCTTTGAGCCCCGGAACAAGCGCCAGAACTTTCTTGACCATTTTCATCAGTGAACCTGCACTGACGCGGCGATACGCCTGAATCGCCGAAAGCTGTTCCGCCGATACACCCCAAATCTTTTGAGCGTACGGATGATAAAAGTCCCTGAAGATCGTCGAACCGAGATTGCGCTCCAACACACTGGCAAAGGTGGCTTCGCCGTTTTGCGGCGGCGCGGGAATCAGCTTTCGCACTGAATCGAACGCGACGCCTGTGGCAAAAGACATCGGCAGTCGCAACATCAAATCTATTGGTTTGAGTGGAAAATGAATCCAACGGCCACGCAAACAAATCCGTCCGTGGCGTGGACGATCCAGCAAATCTTCACCAAGCAATCCGCGCAAGTCGGTCATAATTTCCGGGTGACACGACGGGTGAAGCCGATGGCTGCCGTAATCCAGCATCAAACCATCCAGTTCAAAACTGCCGGAATTGCCGCCAACATCGCTGCGCTGTTCCAACACAACGGCTTCGGCTTTTCCGCTGAGCGCCAGTTGCCAGGCTGCGCCTAAACCGGCTGGGCCTGCGCCCAGAATGGCTATGCGTGGGCGAGCGGCGATACGATTCGTGTTGGCGTTCGACGCCAGATTCGTTTCAGATAACAAACGGGATGAACCTCTTGGTGTTTTGGCAGTAACTGTCATAGCCGGGCAAAGTCTCGACCAGCTTCTTCTCTTCGCGTGTGGCCTGGAGCAAAATCACCGGCGTCATCAACGCAACGCCCAACACCAGCCAGGAATTCAAGCTCAACTCCAATCCGAACAGCAGTAAAATGTCGCCGACGTAAATCGGATGGCGGACATAGCCGTAAATGCCATTGGAAACGACTTGCTGATGCGACAACACCTGCGCCGTTTCTATGTCCGACCAGTTGTTGTCGAGCTGAAAACGCGCAATGACGGCAATCAGCAACCCGGCGGTGTAAATCGCAATGCCAGCCACGCGCAACGAAAACGGTTCAGGGCTGATGGGCAGAATTTCGGGCAACATTGTTTGCGCGACGATGCCGAGCAAAATGCCGACCTTGACCGTTTTGACCAGTTGCACGGTCAGCGGTTGTGGCTTCGGCGCGGGCTTTTCGGCAGAAGGAGCTTTGCGTCGTTTCAAAATTTCCCAAACCGCTTTATGCGCGATCAACCCGGCAAGCAGGTAAAGTCGTAAAAGAATCATTGCGAAAAAGTTTCTTCCTCTTGATTACTGATTTCCGCCACGGCGACCGCGCGCGAAGCTTCCATCGGCCCGCTGTATAGCGCGATGCGGCGAACAACCCCGTCGGCCACCATTCCGATCAGCAGGAACTGTAAGGCGATCAGCAGCAGCAAAATTGCCGAAGTTGAAAGCACAGGCGTGTAAAGCACAGACCAATCCTGTCCCGGATGGCGCAGCGGAGAAGTAGCGATGTCGTAAATCACTTTCAGAACTCCCAGCGAGCCGAATGACAGCGCAGCCGGAATGAATACTTTCAACGGTTGAAACAGCATCGCCATCCGCAGCACCAGAATGATGAAATCCATGAAGTGGCGCGGCACGATCTTCGATCTGCCGACGCGCGCGTAATAATCAATCGGGTGATAAATTACGGAATAATCGTCTGCCATCAGCGCCAGCGTAATGGTCGTGGTGAAGGAGAATTTGTTCGACAGAACCGAAAAGTATTGCATCGCCAGTTCGCGGCGAAACGTTCGCAAACCGGAATTCAAATCGGGAATCTTTCTTCCGGCGATCCGTTCAGCCAGCCAGCCCAACATCAATTTTGCAGGTTTACGAACCAGCGGAATGTTGACGTTTTGGCCGACGCGCGCTCCGACGGCCATGTCCGCCGTTCGCAGCTTTTCCAGCAACACGGGAATCTGATCCGCCGGATACGTCCCGTCGGCATCCGTGATGCAGATCATGTCGTACTTTGCTGCGGTGATGCCTGTTTTCAGCGAAGCTCCGTAACCGCGATTCATCAGGCTTTTCAGCACTCTGGCTCCGGCGCGCACCGCTTCGTCCGCTGTCCGATCCTCTGACCCGTCGTCCACCACAATAATTTCGTGCGCAATGCCGAATTGTTGCAACGTTTGCCGTACATTCCTCACCTCGGCGCCGACAGCCTTTTCCTCGTTGTAGGCAGGTATCACAACGGAAACCCGCAAAGCGTCTTTACTCATTTGATCTCGTTACCGCTCGCAATTTCATTTTTTCTTTGGCGGCAAACAAACACTTCGCCGCCACCCAATGTTCCCGGAAAGATTTTCACGACTTCGAAATCCTTTTCGATCACTCGCCAGACGTCCGGGCGATAAGCTTTGACCTGAATTGGAATTGTGTACACCAGCCAGACGTCTGAACGGCCTTGCCGCACGGTATCAAGCTCGCCCTGCGTTTGTGCCGCGGCCCAATCCGGCGCGAAGTATTTTCCGTACGCCACGCCCGCCAACCCGACTGCGACAACGGCGTCTCCGTTGTGGCGATTGCTTTCAACGAAATCGCGCGCGCCCGTGTAATTCTGCTTTGGCAAGGCGTAACAGCGCGGAATCGTAGCCGTCGAAACTGCAATCATCAAAACCGCCAGCGTGGTTCCGGCCATCGCCAACTGACGATCCGTGATTCGCTCCGCCGAAACAAACCACCGCAACAGTTCAGGCAATTTCATTGCGCCATTCACGGCGATCAACAATCCAAATCCCATGGCGAAGAAAAACAGGCGCGGCCAAAAATTGTGGCTCCACAACAGCGTCGTCACCCCGGCAAACACTGGCGGCAAAATCATCGAACACAACGCCATCAAATCTCGCCGCAACAATCCCCACAGTCCTACACAAACCGTCACTCCGCCAGCCAGCAACACGATTACGGCGGAAAATCCAAACTGTAAACTGCGCAAGCTTTCTTTCACCAGCCACCACAAACTCACCCATTCCGATGGCTCGGAAACTTCGTGAATGCCGGTTTGGAAAAATTCCGGCAATGCCAGCGCGTACACTTGCAAGGTCAGCGTTCCGCATAAAGCCCAGGCCACAAACGGATACCAACGTTGTTTGCCTTCCAGCCGTCGCGTACCCAACAGTTTCGGCGCAACCAGCCAGACCAAATACAACAAACCGTGCGCGGCCACGACGAAGATCATTGTCATGTGAACCCACGCGCCAATCGCCGCCACAACGCCATACGCAATCCACCATCCTAGCCCTCGCCCCCAGGCTTCCAGCCACAACCACGTCGCCAGCGTCGTGAACAGCATCAAGCCCATATAGCCGCGTGCGTTCTGCGAAAACCAGATGTGGTGATATGACAGCGTCAGCAACGTGCTGCTGAACAAAGCAACGCGGCGGTTGAATACGGTTCGGCCAACCAGAAACAACGCCCACACGCTGGCGACGCCAAAAATGACTGAAGGCAATCGAACCGCCCAGGCACTTTCGCCAAACCATTGCGCCGACAGATGAGCCAGAATCGAATACAACAAATGCTGGTTTTTCGACGGGAAGCTGGTCAGCATTTCGCCAAACGGATGCCGAATGAAATCCAGCACCATCAGAATTTCGTCAAACCACAGATCTGTGTTCAGCCGAAACAACCTCAGCACCAGCGCAACGACAGTCAACACACCAAGAATAATCAGGGCTTGCTTGTCCGGCATCCAGTTTCCTGGCTCAGCCGAACCTGCCGTTCCTTTCGCCTTTCGCCAGATGTATCCGGCGAACACCAGCGCCAATCCGTGAACTGCCAGCAAGACACGAAACAGCGTCGGCCCCCACGACAATGATCGCGAAGTGTTGGTCAACAACGCTTGATGATAACCGGCGTTCGACACCAACGCGGCGAACAGCAACAGCACACTACCAATTGCAATCAAACTCAAAGAAACAACTGAACGCCGATTCATAACATTCGCTCCCACAGCGCGGCCAAAACTCCGCGATAAATCACCAATGCGTTGTAAATTCCCCACCCCAGAATCGCCAGCAGCAAGGGTTTGTCACTAATCAACATCCTGCTTGGGTTGCCGCCGTTTTCAGTTTTCTGTGTTAACACCATATACCGCAACATTCCGTACACGACGAACACCGTTCCGTAAATCAACTTGTCCGTTCCAAATCGCGCAACCGTTTCGGGCGCGACGGTGTACAGCGTGTAACAAACAATTGTTGCGCCAACCAAAATGTTGTTCACTTGCTCCAGATACGTCACCGAGTATTGGCTCAACACCTGGCGATGTTCACGCGCCGTGTCGGTCAGCATCATCAATTCCTGCCGCCGTTTAACGAAGGCCAAATACAACGCCAGCAGAAACGCGCACACAATTAGCCAATGCGTCGGCGTCACTTTCACCGCCGCTGCTCCGCCAACCACGCGCAGCACAAAACCTGTGGCGATGGTCATGCAATCCAGAATGACGACATGTTTGACTGCCAGCGAATATCCAAACGTCAACATCCCGTACCCGATTGCCAGTGCCAGAAACTGCCAGCTAATGATCACAGCAATCGCGAATGACATTCCCAGCAACACAACCGAAGCAAGAATGGCGACTGACACAGCCAGTTCGCCCGAAGCAATCGGACGAAACCGTTTTTCCGGATGGGCGCGATCCGCTTCGGCATCGGCAATGTCGTTGACGATATATAGCGCGCTGGCGATCAAACAAAACACCGCAAACGCAAGCAAGGCTGAACCAACGGCGCTGACATCCCCCAGTTTTTGCCCGAACAGAAGCGGAGCCAACGCAAATAGATTTTTCGTCCATTGATGCGGACGCATTGAAACCAGCAGCGCGTGCGCGCCTTGAAGTGCGGCGTGAAGCGCTGCTTTGGCATTCCCTAGAAGGATCGTTTTTCGCTTTGTTGAAATTGTTTGCAAATAACTACTCTGCCCCAACGGGGCGAAATGAAATAGCCCGGTGCAATGCACCGGGAAAGCGACCAGAAAAGCCCGGAAGCCCTGAAAGGGCGAAATTCGCCGCCAAGTTATTACGCCCCGTTGGGGCTTGAGGAATCATTTAACCCGCGATCCAGTGCGTTGCACTGGCCTGTCACATCCCGCCCCGTTGGGGCTGAGCAGTAACGCTTGCGATAGATTACGAAAGC
>ERZ650309.912-NODE-912-length-14120-cov-5.702595_pt1 | contig 14120 bp, 5 predicted proteins | sample MGYA00376245_ERZ650309 | MGnify/ENA primary metagenome ERZ650309 (study PRJEB26733, sample SAMN07839294) | wastewater metagenome | biome: urban; feature: wastewater treatment plant; material: waste water | place: USA: North Carolina | collected 2016-04-26 ...
AGCTCAGTGGAACTGGCCTTCCTCGGTCGAGCCCTTCAGGGCCGCGGTCGAGGTGTTGGGGTCCACGGTGGTGGCGATCTTGTCGAAGTAGCCGGCACCAACCTCGCGCTGGTGCTTGGTGGCGGTGTAGCCACGAGCCTCAGCCGCGAACTCGCGCTCCTGCAGGTCGACGTAGGCCGTCATGCCCTCGCGGGCGTAGCCGTAGGCCAGGTCGAACATCGAGTAGTTCAGGGCGTGGAAGCCGGCCAGGGTGATGAACTGGAACGTGAAGCCCATGGCACCCAGTTCCTTCTGGAACTTGGCGATGGTCGTGTCGTCCAGCGCCTGCTTCCAGTTGAAGGACGGGCTGCAGTTGTAGGACAGCAGCTGGTCCGGGAACTCGGCCTTGACGGCCTCGGCGAACTTGCGGGCGACGGCCAGGTCCGGGACACCGGTTTCCATCCAGATCATGTCGGCGTAGGGGGCGTAGGCCTTGGCACGCGCGATGCAGGGCTCGATGCCCTTCTGGACGTTGTAGAAGCCCTCAGCGGTGCGCTCACCGGTGACGAACGGCTTGTCGCGGTCGTCCACGTCCGAGGTGATCAGGGTGGCGGCTTCGGCGTCGGTACGCGCGATGACGACGGTGGGGGTGCCCGCGACGTCGGCGGCCAAGCGAGCCGAGGTCAGGGTGCGGATGTGCTGCTGGGTCGGGATCAGCACCTTGCCACCGAGGTGGCCACACTTCTTCTCCGAAGCCAGCTGGTCTTCCCAGTGGGTACCGGCGGCACCCGCGGCGATCATGGCCTTCTGCAGTTCGTAGACGTTCAGGGCGCCACCGAAGCCGGCTTCACCGTCGGCGACGATCGGGACGAGCCAGTTGTCGACGCTCTTGTCACCCTCGACGCGGGCGATCTCGTCGGCGCGCAGCAGGGCGTTGTTGATGCGGCGGACGACGGCCGGCACCGAGTTGGCCGGGTAGAGGCTCTGGTCCGGGTAGGTGTGGCCGGAGAGGTTCGCGTCACCGGCGACCTGCCAACCGGACAGGTAGATGGCCTTCAGGCCGGCGCGGACCTGCTGAACGGCCATGTTGCCGGTCAGGGCGCCCAGGGCGTTGATGTAGGAGCCGTCACCCTTGGTGACGCCGTCCCACAGGATCTCGGCGCCACGACGCGCGAGGGTGTTCTCCTCGACGACGCTGCCCTGCAGCTCCTCAACCTGAGCTGCGGTGTAGTCGCGGGTGATGCCCTTCCAGCGGGGGTTGGTGTCCCAGTCCTGCTGAATCTCAGCAGCGGTACGTGGCTTTCCGACGTTGGACATGTTGCTCCTTCGTGATGGCCGCGTCGCCGTGGGCGCCAGAATTCAGTGCGATTGTTAACGCTTCGACGACTTCAACTTGTGTGCTGAAACGACGATGACACAGGACATACCCGCAGGTCCAGCCGTTTCATGTGCCAATTTTCGCCAACCGTTGTAACGAAGTTGCGAAGATTGCGAAGTTGCTGGCCGACTTGACCGGTTCAGAAGTTACCTTTCGGTAACACGTTTTCGCTGGTCAGTACGCTCGTACTGTTAAAAATTCAGGGCTGGAGCGGGAAGATGCAGGCCAGCGCTTTCACGTCGTCGCCGACCACATATGTGAGCGTTGTAACAGCGCGATCTGCCAATTCCGGGCCGAACTTGTCGGTCGAACCGGCGGGGTGCTCGTGCGTGATGATCTCGAGACGCTCCCCCAGAGCCACCGCAGCGTCATGCTCGATGGTGACGCGCAAGGGCGCTTTGAGCAGCTCGGGACGGTGGGTCTGCAGGTAGTCCTCGACCACGGACCAGTAGACCGAGTTGTTCATGTGGTCGAAGAGGTCGATGTCGCTGACGCGCACCGGGTAGTCGACGATCCGGGTGGCATCGTCACGGCCGCCGGCCTTCAGGTAGGCCTTCCAACGCAGTCGGTCAGTCGTGGCGGTGCGCTTCAAGCCGGCCAGAAAATCATCCGCGATCCGGGACGGACCCTGGGTCTCGCGGTTGATGTTGATCCAGAAAGCCTCGGATTCGATCAGGCCGCTCTTGCGACCTTCTACCCGTACCCGCATCTCGCACCAGCGATTGGAGGTGCCCGAGCACCAGCGGCGCAGTCTCAACAGGTCGCCACCTGCGCCGGCCACGATGGGCTCGATGACGTCGACCATCGTGCGCCGCACGATCCATGCGGGGTGAACGGCTTCATAGCCCATCTGCCGCAGTTGGTCCTGGCCGATGTCCTGGATGTGTCGGCAGGCGCCATCGAATCGCAGTCGGCCACCTCGGTCGATATCGGCCATCCTCAGTGGCCAGCCGGTGTCGAATACGTCCGGGTGCCCCTCTGGAACGGGTGCAAGGGACTTGGCCAGGCCTGTGGTTGCGATATCGCTCGTCACGAGCCGATAGTGCCACAAAGGCCGTCGTGCCAATTTTGCGAATTTGGCATTTACAACGCTGTTAGGCTCGACTGGTGGCGAAGACGTTTGTCGGATCGCGGGTACGTCAACTCCGGGGTGAACGGGGTTTCAGCCAGGCCGCGCTGGCCCAGATGCTCGACATCTCCCCTAGCTACCTCAACCAAATCGAACACGACGTGCGGCCACTGACGGTCTCGGTGCTCATGCGGATCACCGAAGTATTCGGCGTCGATGCGACGTTCTTCGCCCCTAACGACGACACGCGGCTGGTCGCCGAACTGCGCGAAGCCACCATGGACGAGGACCTCGGGATCGATGTCGATATCGCCGAGATCGCCGACCTGGTCAGCACACACCCCGCCGTCGCGCGGGCGATGGTCGGACTGCACCGGCGATACCGGCTCGCCACCACACAGCTGGCTGCCGCGACAGAGGATCGGTTCTCCGACGGCAGCGGTACCGGTGCGATCACCATGCCACACGAGGAAGTGCGCGACTACTTCTACGAACGGCAGAACTACCTGCACGAGTTGGATACCGCGGCAGAAGAATTCATCGTCCGGATGCAGATGACGCGGTCGGAGCTCTCCCGTGAGTTGGCGGAGCGACTGTCGCGCGTGCACGGGGTGCGGATTGTGCGGCGACTCGAACTGGGCGACAACGTTCTGCATCGCTACGACCCCGAAACCAAGACATTGGAGATCGGCGGCCATCTGGCGTCGGGCCAGTACGTGTTCAAGTTGGCGGTCGAGTTGGCGTATCTGGAGTTCGGCTCTCTGATCGATTCGCAGGTTGCGGAAGGTAACTTCACCAGCGACGAGTCTGTGACGCTGGCGCGGATGGGGTTGGCCAACTACTTTGCGGCCGCGACGGTGTTGCCCTACAGCCGCTTTCACGCGGTGGCCGAAGATTTCCGGTATGACGTCGAGCGATTGTCAGCGTACTACTCCGTGAGTTACGAGACTGTGGCGCACCGGCTTTCGACGTTGCAGCGGCCGTCGATGCGTGGCGTGCCACTGTCTTTTGTGCGCGTGGACCGTGCAGGCAACATGTCAAAGCGTCAGTCCGCCACGGGTTTTCACTTCTCGTCGTCCGGCGGCACCTGCCCGTTGTGGAACGTCTACGAGACGTTCGCCAACCCCGGCAAGATGCTCGTACAGATCGCCCAGATGCCCGACGGCCGCAACTACATGTGGGTGGCGCGGACTGTCGAACGGCGTGCGGCTCGCTACGGCCAACCCGGTAAGACGTTCGCGATCGGCCTGGGATGCGAACTGCGCCATGCCAATCGGTTGGTCTACTCCGAAGGGCTCGATCTATCCGGCGGCGCCGCAACGCCTATCGGCGCCGGCTGCCGGGTGTGTGAGCGCGACGACTGCCCGCAGCGGGCGTTCCCGGCGTTGGGCCGGGCACTAGACCTCGATGAACACCGCAGCACCGTTTCGCCGTATTTGGTGAAGCGGGGGTAAGCCTGGCACCGAGATGGCAACTTATTGCGAGATCTGGCCAAATCTTGCGCATAAGTTGCCATCTCGGCGGGCTCGATCACACGATCTTCAGAGTCGTCACCTTCGTGTCCTGCGCGTTGTTGGCAGTGGTCGTCACGACCGCCCGACTGCCGTCGGCACTTAACAACACTTGGGCCTGCCCGCCGGAAACCTGTACGGCGCTTCCGATTTGAGAGCCGGTTACGGTATCGAGCACCGTGACCCAGGTGGTGTTCCCGTCTGCAGTCACAGTCGCGATCGCTATCGTGCTGCCATCAGCGCTCGTCGCGCTCACGCTCACCGAGCCACCGACCAGGTTCAGCGTGGAACCGACTTGTGCCCCTGTCGCCGTACTTAGCACGGTCACGGTGCTCGCCGAATTGCTACCACTGGCGGCGACGATCACGCGAGATCCATCGGCGCTCAACTGCGCTGACCCACTCCCGGTGAAGGTTTGGGACGTTACGACACTGCCCGTTACAGCATTGATCAGTACGACCCGTTGAAGGGGGGTGGATACGTATTCGTCGTAACCAGAGATCAACAACCTGTTGCCGTCGGCGCTGAATACAGTGGTGGTCGCATCAGCTTGAATAGTCGACAAGGCACCGATCATGGACCCCGTCGCAAGGTCGATGATCGCGATATTGGTCGACTGCGGGTAAGCGTGGTAAATAGCGTAATCAGAGACCTTATACGTGTACGCAACGAGCGCCGCGCGAGTGGACGTCGAGTTCACGGGAGGTTGGCCGATCATATTTCCGTCAGACAATACAGGCGAACCCAACAGATGCCCGGTGGTCAAATCGATGGTTACCATCGTCAGACTCGTCGCGGTATTACCTGTTGAAGAGGGATTACCGAGATACAGCGCCGCACGAGTACCGTCCGCGGCGAGTGTCGGCGCCATGACTGCTTCGCCATCAAGCAGCACCGGATCTGCGATGGGTGCACCTGATTCCGTGCTCAAAACGGAGATTTCGGTGGAGAAATTACCAACTGAAAATTCGCCGGACACCACATCAGTGAGAATTATCTTGCTGCCATCGGAATTCGGTGTTGCGATCGCGAATCCAGTACGCGAAATTGTATTGCCAACCTGTGTTCCGGTAGCGGTGCTGAACACCGTGATCTGTGTCGACCAATCGGCAGCGTTGTTGACAGATGCTGGGCGCTGAAATTTCATCACTACTGTCCGAGAACTGTCTGCCGAGAATGCAAAAAAGACTGGGTCATTTCCAGTGTTTCCGCTAACGGAACTGCCAACTTGAGTTCCGGTGTTTGAATCAATAACCCGCCACGTGGAGTGCCCTGCGGAACTGGAATCGAACGTCATGACGGCAAGTCGGCTGCCATCGGGACTGAACTCGGCGTATCCGGAACTCCCTGAGGCGATCGCGTTCCCCACCTGTTGGCCGGTGGTGGTATCAATCAGCGCGACGGAAGTACCACCAACGACCACCGCACGGGATCCGCCGGCATTGAAGGCCGCCAACTCGAAAGAACCCGAAACCGTAACTCCAGTACCGACTTTCGCCCCGGTCGCGGTGTTGATCACGGCCACCAATGTGTTGCCATCGCTGGTCATTGTCGTCACGATCGCCCGGCTGCCATCTGAACTGATCGCTGCCGTATTGGGTTGGCCAGCCACCGTCACCGACCCGAGATTCGCGACCGACGTCGCCGTGTTCGTCGCTGCTGGGGCAATCGTCACGGTGACGTTGACCGGCACACTCGACCCGTGGCCGTCACTGACGGTGATGGTGAAGGTGTCCTTCTTGTCGGCCGCCACAGCGCCGGGCGCCGCAGCCGCCTGTCTCGCCGCAACAGTCGGCGTATAGGTGAATGCCCCCGAGGCGCCGGATACGGTCAAAGTGCCCTTGCCGGTGCTGGCCGGTCCGCTGAAGGTCAGGGTGTCACCGTCGGCATCGGTTGCCGTCACCGTGCCGGTGACCACACCTGTCGCTGAGTTCGGTGTGCCCACAGTTGCGCTGGCACTCGTGACAGGCGCATTGCTGCCCGGCTTGATCGGAACCGTCACGGTCAACGCCGTGGAATTGCCTGTGCCGTCACTGATTGCGACCGTAAATGTGTCGTTTGCAGCCCCGGAATCAGACGTCAGCGCCGCGTGCCGCGCGGCCACCGTCGGGGTGAACGTGAATGCGCCTGTCGAAGCATTCAGTGCGACAACCCCTTTGGTCGCATCCGCGGCAACTCTATAGGTCAACGGATTACCGTCGGCGTCGGTCGCTGTCACCGTGCCGGTCACCACACCCGTGCTCGCATTCGGGGTACCCACCGTCGCAGTGGCGTTAGTTGGAGCAGCACCGACAACGCCGATCTGGTACATGGTGACCGTGGTGGTGTACCCGCCGGCTTCGCTACCGGTCGCGGTGCCGACGATCGCGCGGCGGCCGTCGTCAGATATGGAGAGGGTGTCCAGGTCACCGGACAGCACCACGGGGGTGCCGATCACCGTTGCGGTCTTCAGATCGACAAGGGTGACCGTTGTGGTGAAACCGGTTTCTTCCGTCCCAGTCGTGGTGTGGGCGAGTCCGAGCGTGGTGTCGGCATTCGTGACCATGATGGCCGACTGGGTACCGATGTAGCTGAGGGTGCTGCCGATCTGGTTGCCGGTAGCCGCATCGAATACGGCGAAATATGTACTGGCGCCGCTCATATCGGCGTAGGACTCGCCGTTGACGTACAGTCGCGTGCCATCGCCACTGAACATCGCCACGATGGGGGAATCATCGGCATAGTTCTTGAGCGCACCCAACTGACCGCCGGTCGCAGTATTGAGCAGGGCCACCTGACCGGTGAATCCGGTGTCCCAGTCGCCGGCGTTAGTTGCGATCACTGCACGTGTGCCATCGGTGTTGAATTGCACGAGCGAAAAGTTGTTGTCCGCAATGCCGCCGGCAAGCGTGACCACGCCACCGAGTTGAGCACCAGTGACGGTGTTCAGAACAGCGATATGCGTTGTGTAGCCGGATGTTTCATCGCCGACGAACGTCGTGACCACCGCGCGGGTACCGTCGGCGCTGAACGCCGGTAGATGCATGTCGAGGCCGATCCGTGTGGTCCCGACCGCGGTCACCGTCGAGCCGACCTTGGCGCCAGTTGCGGTGTCCACCAACGCGATACGGGTGGTATAGCCGTGGGTGTCGTCGCCGGACACGGTGGTGATCAGTGCGCGAGACCCGTCGGCGTTGACCTGGACCGGCACCCAGGGAACGGCAGATATCCTCGATTCAAGAAGCGGCGAACCGGGAACAGTGACTATGCTGCCGACCTTCGCGCCCGTGGCCGTATTGATCACCACAACACCGACGGAACTGATCTGGTCGGCAGGTGATGTCGCTGCAGAATTGAACGTATCCACCGTGACCACCGCACGGGTGCCCGATGCATTGAACGACGCGGGCGCCACGCTCACGCCACTCATGGTGACGGGCGCGGCGATCTGTGCACCGCTCGCCGCGTTGTAGACGCCGATATAGGTGGTGAACGTCGACGGTTCGGCACCATATGCGGTCGTATTGACGACCAATCGCGTGCTGTCAGGAGTGAATTGCGCTGCCGCAATGATTCCCGATTGGGTGATCTGAGTAGCACTTACGGCACCCGTGACCAGGTTCACCAGCTTGACCGTTGCCGCGGAACTGCCATCTAGCGAGTTGATTGCCACCGCAGCGCGAGTGCTGTCAACACTCAATTGGACATCGGAGTACAAAACTCCCGAGAAGGTCTGTACCCCACCAAGAACGGTGCCGTTCACGGTGTCGACGACCGCAACTTTGATCTCACCGTCCTCGGTGTCCTCGTTGTAGCCGGACGTGGACAGTACGGCGCGTGTGCCGTTTGATGTCCATTGCAGCGAGTTCGGCGTGGCGATCATGTCGCCGTCCTGGTTGTAGGACGCGTAGTCGTTGGAGAACGTGACCGTGTTCCCCGCCTGCACGCCGGTCGCGGTGTTGACGACCGCAATTCGGGTGGTGCTTCCGATGCTGCCACCGTTGTCAGTTGAGGCACTGGTCACCAGAAACGCGCGAGATCCGTTACTGGAGAACGTGACTCCAGCGGAAGTGGTACCACCGACAACGACGGTGGTGCCAACCTGAGCGCCGGTCGTGGTATTGATGGTCACCAGTCGCGTTGTGGCATCGGAAACAGAGTCAGTGGTAGTCACCAGGGCGCGGGTTCCATCGGCGCTGTATTGCACCGTGCTTAAGAAGCCACTGACGGTGATCGCCGAACCGCGTTTGGTCGCCGTCGTCGGGTCGATGACCGTCAGCGACGTGGTGTACCCGGTGGCGTCGTCGCCTGTCACAGCAGTCACGACGGCACGGGTGCCATCGTGACTGAACACTGCGTTGTAGGTCTTACCTTCAATCGCCACAGAGCCCACGACCGACAGGCCACCCTGCTGCGTAGTGCTGGCCTTGGGCGAAACCGTCACCGTAACAACCTTGTTCACCGAGTCGCCGTGTCCATCGGCGATGGTGACGGTGAAGGTGTCAGTCTTGGCGACTTTGGGAGCGTTCTTGGCCGCAGCGGCATTTCGAGCCGCCGCGGTCGGCGTGTAGACGAACGCGCCAGTGGCCGCATCGATCCTCACCGACCCGCCCTTGGCCGACGCCGGGGTAACACTGTAGGTCAGCGAGTCTTTATCTGCATCAGTCGCTTTCACCGTTCCGGTGATCACCCCGGTGTCAGCGTTGGCCTTGCCGATCTTGGTACTGACCGACCCCGGCTTCGCGTTCTTGCCCGCGATGTCGACATCGATCGTCTGGATGAGCAGCCCGCCATGCCCGTCGTTGGCAGTGATCGTCACCGTGTCTGTCTTGTCCGCGTCGGTAGCGCCATCAGCAGACGCGGCATGGCGTGCGGCACTCGTCGGGGTGTACGTGAACGTCCCACTGCTGCTGACACTGACCTTGCCTTTGGCCGCAGCCCCTGAATAGGTCAACTTGTCCATGTCACCATCAGCCGCGGAAACCTTGCCGGTGACCGCCCCGGTAGACGAATTCTCTTTCGTCACAACCGGACTCGATACAGCCGTCGGCGCGACATTGGCCGGGGCAATCTGCACCGTCACGACCTGCGTCACCGTGGCACCGTGACCGTCTTTGATGGTCACGGTGAACGTCTCTGACTTGTCCGACGCCTTCGCTTTGAGCGCAGATGCTGCGTGCATCGCCTTCGCCGACGCCGTATACGTGAAACTGCCATCGGGACCGAACGACACCGTGCCCTTCTTCGGCGTCGCCGTGTATGTCAACGCATCCGAATCAGCGTCCGTAACACCGACATTGCCGATCACTACGCCCGTGGCCGTATCAGCTGATCCCGCCGACGGTCCAGCCTTGACCGGTGTCGCATTCGTCGGACTCACCTTGACTGTCACCAGCTTGGTTGCCGCCTCGCCCGCGGTGTCGGTGACGGTCACAGTGAACGTATCCGTCTTGGCCGCGGTGGCCGCACCGGTAGTCGCTGCATCGTGACGAGCTGCCGCAGTTGGCGTATAGGTGAACTTCCCGGTGACAGGATCGATCGCCACCACGCCACCCTTGGCGGATGCGGATGCACTGTATGTCAGTGAATCCTTCTGTGCATCAGTAGCCTTCACCGCTCCCGTAACGATTCCGGTAGAGGAATTCGGGTTGCTCACGGTCGTCGAGGTGATCTTCGGCGCGGTGTTGGATACCGGCGCACCCGCCACGGGTACCGCTGCAACCGACGCCAGGCCCAATTCCCGCCGCGACACGGCAGCCACCACCCACGACAGCGGGGCCGCCACAGGGGAACCGCCGGGCAACACACCCAGCAAGGCACGCGACACCGATGCCGCCGCTGATACCGCCACCGATTCGGTTGGCGCTGACGCTGGAGCAGACGCGGCCACCGCGGTAAGCGTCACCGTGGCATGCGGGGCCGTGGGAGTCGCCACCGCGGCTGCGGAAACCCGACCGACCGCGGCCTGCGGAGTCGGCTTCAAAGTGCTGACGACCGAACGCGGCGGTGCCGTAACACCCATGGGTTTGCGCTTGGTCGTGCTTTCGATGGCTGCGTGAGTGTTAGGCGAGGCCGCCGCAGGGCGGGAATGAGACGGCAAGCCCGAGAGACGGCTACTTTGCGTGTCAGACTTCGGCGCACCTGCAGAGTCCACCGGCAAAGACTTCTGAGTGCGCTTTGCCTGCTTGCCACGACCCGACGGCGCAGTGTGCTCTGACGGCGCACTCGATGCGCCTGTCGACGCATCATCAGCCCAGGCTGCCACTGGAACACTCAGTGAGATACCGAGACCCACCCCAAGGGCCGCAGCCAAACCGCCGACCCGTCCGACATATCGCCCAGCACCCATCGCAAGACCGCCCTCATGCGTTATTGACGTCAACGTACAAATACAGCAAAACATTACAAGGCTCACATCATTTGCACAGCAATGTTTGGTGGATTCATCCGTTCGGCGGACAGCGAGATGGCAACTTTTGTCGAGATCCGGTCAGATCTTGCGCAAAAGTTGCCATCTCGGCGAACGGCAGACGTCAGATGACGGTCGTCACCGGGTCGATCTTCAGGAACGTGACCTTGGTGGTGTAGCCGGCAGTGTCGTCGCCGGTGATCGTGGTGACCACCAGGGTCGAGCTGTCCGCACCGAACGAAACCGTATCGGCATCGCCGTCCACGGTGATCGGACTACCGATCACCGCGCCCGTAATCGGGTCCACCACAGTGATTTTCGTCGTCATTACGCCGTTGGCGTCGCTGGAGATCTGAACCAAGGCCACGCGGGTATCGCTGCCGTAGGCGGTGCTCCACGTCCATTCGTTCGCTTCGTACTTGACGGGCGAGCCGATGGGGCTTCCGGTGTAGGCATCGAGCAGCGTCAGAGTGCTTAGGGCACTGACGAAATCGTTGCCGTTGAACTTGAGGTCGTCGGTATTGAAGATCACCCGGTTGCCGTCTTCGCTGAATTGCGTAGAGGTTTGGTAGTACGACGTGTAGCTGCGCGTCGAACCGATCTGCGCTCCGGTCTGGGTGTTAAGCAGCACAATCCGAGTTGTGTAGAGCGTCTCATCATCGCCGACATAGGTGGTGATCAACGCGCGTGTATCCGAAGTGCCCAGTTGCACAACGGGATTCTTGTTGTCACCAGCAATGTCGACCCCACCCGTGAGGTTGATGGTGTTGCCGAGCTTGGCACCTGTCTCCAGGTTGAGCAGCGCGACGTGCGTGGCGTAACCGTTGGCCGTGCTACCCGCGAAGGTCGCAATGATGGCCCTCTTACCGTCGGCGGTGAACACCGGCAACATCTCATACCCAGCGGCGGTGACGTTGCCGCTGGTGTCGTACTCCCGACCCGGTTGAAGGCCACCGGACATCTTGAGCGTCTTCCCGAGCTGAAGTCCGGTGGTGGTGTTCACCACCGCGAAATACGTTGTGGTACTTGTCGCCGATGCCGTCACCACACCGGTGATCACGGCGCGACTGCCGTCGGAATTCAGTTGGACGTTGACCGGACCCGAGTCGTCGAAGACCGGCTCACCGTTGATCTTGACGACGTTGCCCACCTGGGCACCGGTAGCTGTATTGACAACGGCGACACCGGTATTGGTGACATAGGTCTGACCCTGGTAATTCAGCAGGTTGTACACCGTGACGACCGCGCGAGACTGATCGCCGTTGAACTGCACCGGCAGATACGTCGAAACACCGGAAATTTCAACGGTTTTGAGATTGCTTCCGCTGACTGCATCGTAGGTCGTGATCACACCGACGGGCGTGCTACTCACCACAGTGCCGGTGGCATCCACGACATTCACTACCTTGCCGGTGTTGACAACCAGCCTGGTCCCGTCATCGGTCAGCTGCGCCGACCCGGTACCTTCCTGGGTGTAGGTGGCGGTTTCACCGGTGGCAAGGTTGAAAACCTTTACGGTGGTGGATGTTACGTCACCGACCTTATTGGTCACCGCAAGCACGGCATGGGTGCCGCCGGCGGCAATCTGTGTACCGGCATTGCTGGCACCGGCGACCGTCGCAGCGGTACCAACAGCATCGCCGGTATCGGTATCGATGATGCTCAGGGATGTCGACAGGTTGTTGCTCGCATCCGAGGTCTCGAGGGTGACGACAGCGCGGGTGCCCTGCGCATTGAGCTTCACGTTGACCGATGAGGCCTTCGAATCACCGGTGACCGATGTGGTCGTACCGACCTGCAAGCCGGTCAGCAGATCCAAGATAGCGATCTGTCCGGTGTAGGCATTGTTGTTCGTCCCGAATGCGACGACGACCGCCCGATCACCTGCAGAGTTGAAAGGCAGTGTGTTGCTTACGACTCCGGTCAATGTGACCGTAGTGCCGAGTTGTGCACCATTGACGGTGTCGATCACCGCGACGTTGGTGATGTCGACATTCGAGGCATTCTTGGCGTCGGTGTAGATCACTGCACGCGAGCCGTTCGCACTGAACTGCGCCGTCCATGCGTCACCGGTGAGGGTGGTCGCCGTGCCGACTTGCTGCCTGGTAAGTGGATTGACGACGGTGTACGTGGACGTCCCGTCGGTGCCCTTGGTGGTGATGATCGCCCGGCTGCCGTCGGCGTTGAACACCGCGTCGTAACTGTTGCCCGAGATCGTCACCGATCCCGGATTCGACACGCTCCCTTGGCTTGTCGCGGCGAGCGGTGCGACTGCAACGGTGACGATCTTGGTGGTGAGCCCACCGTGGCCGTCCGTGACATTGACGGTGATCGTGTCGGTCTTGGTCGCGCTCGTCGCACCCTTGGCGCCGGCGGCGTAGCGCGCCGCATCAGATGCGGTGTAGGTGATGTTGCCGGCCCCATCGATACTGACGGTGCCGCCCTTGGTGGAGGTGGCGTTCACCCTGTAGGTCAGTGAATCTTTGTCTGCGTCAGTAGCTTTCACTGTGCCGGTCACCACGCCGGTGGTGGTATCGGCCTTGCCGACCTTTACCGTCACCCCGCCCGGATTTGCGTTCTTGCCGACGATGTCGACGGTCACCGTCTGCGTGATTGGCGTGCCGCCGTGGCCATCGGTCACGGTGACCGTGACCGTCGTTTGCTTGTCAGCATCGGTCGCGCCATCAGCGGCGGCCGCATGCCGGGCTGCTGCTGTCGGAGTGAACGTGAACGCGCCCGTGCTGCTGACGGACACCTTGCCTTTAGTTGTGTCCGTGGTAGCGGTGTACGTCAGCTTGTCTTTGTCCGCATCAGTGACCGTGATCTTGCCGGTCACCACACCACTGGTCGGGCTCGTCTTAGTGGCCGTGAGAGGCGACGTCACAACCGGGTTGATGTTGGTGGCATTGATCGGGACGGTGACCACCTTGGTCGTCGTACCACCATGTGCGTCAGTGACTTTCACCGTGAAGGTGTCCTGGGCCGCCGTCCCGCCAGTGGCGGCGGCATGCATGGCCGCTGCGGTCGGTGTGTAGGTGAAGGCACCCGTGGTCTTGTCGAGGGTCAGCTTGCCTTTCTTGGTCGTGACCGTCGTCGAGATTGTCAGGGTGTCACCGTCGGCGTCGGTCACATTGATGTTGCCCGTGACAACGCCCGTGACCGGATCAGGCGAGCTGTTCGTCGGCGCGATCACCGGAGCCGCGTTGGCGGGCTGCACCGTGACCGTCACCGTCTTGTTCGCCACGCCACCATTGGCATCGCTCGCCGTCACCGTGAAGGTGTCGGTCTTCGTAGCCGATACCCCGGTGGCTGCGTTGTGCCGGGCCGTAGCGGTCGGGGTGTAGGTGTACGCGCCGGTAGTCGCATCGATGGTGACCGTGCCCTTGGTCGAACCACTCGCGCTGTAGGTCAGCGCGTCGGCGTCGGCGTCCGTCGCGGTGACGGTGCCGGCGGGCTCCACGCCGGTGGTCGCTGCGGGGCTCATCGTCGAAAAGATCAACGCCGCGTGCGGCGCCGAGGTCGCCTCGGCCAGCCTGAACCCGAAGCAATCGAACGCGGACCAGGCGAGCTGCGACGTACTGCTCCGGCCGGCGACCGGGTATATGACCATCGAGAACTTGCAGGGCGGAGAGACGGACGCCGCGCAGAAGGTTTATCGCATCAGCATCGAGCCCGCGACTCAAGCGAAGGCTGTCGTTTCGAACTTCCCAGAGGCGTACCATATTGGCAGCCCGCAGCATCGGCTGGCCGCGAAGACGTTTCCCCGGAAAAACGCCGATATCAAGATCATGTTCG
>ERZ650309.913-NODE-913-length-14120-cov-3.542410_pt1 | contig 14120 bp, 11 predicted proteins | sample MGYA00376245_ERZ650309 | MGnify/ENA primary metagenome ERZ650309 (study PRJEB26733, sample SAMN07839294) | wastewater metagenome | biome: urban; feature: wastewater treatment plant; material: waste water | place: USA: North Carolina | collected 2016-04-26 ...
TAGTGCAATATCTAATGTGCCCGCTGGAAATTTAGCCGCTACAGATGTACAAGCCGCCTTAAACGAATTACAATCTGATATAGATAATAGAGCACTAGATAGTGCCGTTATTAAAAAAGATGGGTCTGTAGCTTTTACTGCCGATCAATCAATGGGCGGGTTTAAACTTACTAACGTAGCCGCTCCAGTTGCTTCTAGTGATGCAGCTAATAAATCATATGTAGATTCAGTTGCTGAAGGATTAAAGCCAAAAGCTGCAGTTAGAGCTGCAACTACTATAGCTGGTACTCTTGCTACTTCATTTGAAAATGCTGATATTATTGATGGTATTACTCTTGCTACTGGTGATCGAATTTTAATTAAAGATCAAGCGGCTGCTGAAGAAAATGGTATATATATTGTTCAAGCGTCAGGTGCTCCAGTTAGATCTACTGATTTTGATTCCTTAACTCCAATTGATGAAATTAATGGAGCAATGGTTGCAGTACAAGAAGGTACAGCTAATGCTGGTAAACTGTTTGTTCAATCTGGAACTGTTGCAGTATTAGATACCGATCCAATTAACTTTATATATTTTAACTCTATTTCTGGATTAGTTGGTGGAGACGGTATTACTGTTTCTGGATCTAATATATCAGTTGATCATGATGGTGAAGGATTAACTTTTGTTTCTAATCAATTAGCATTAGAATTAGATGGTTCTACACTTTCTAAATCAGCGTCTGGATTAAAACTTAGTGATACAGCAGTTACTCCTGCAACATTAGGATCAGCGTCTGAAACTGTTACAATAACAGTAGATCAACAAGGTAGACTCACTGCCGCATCTGAACAAAGTATTTCAATTACGGCATCTCAAGTAAGTGACTTTGATGAAGCAGCTCAAGACGCAGTTGGAACAATTATTGTAGATAGCGCAGATATTGATTTTACATATAATGACGCTACACCATCTATTACTGGAGTATTAACTACAACAGGAGTAGTTGCGGCTACATATGGTAGTGCTTCTAACATTCCACAATTCACTGTAGATAGTAAAGGTAGAATTTCTTCAGTAACTGATATTGCGGTAATTGCAACAGACGAGCAAGTTAAAGTTAGCGCCAATGATACAACTCCTGGTTATTTAGAAGATAAAGTAGTTGGCGGATCTGGTATATCTCTTGCTACATTAAATGACGGAGCAAATGAAGATTTACAAATTAATTTAGATATTAATGGTCTTACTGCTGAAACTAGTCCAGATGCTAGTGATTTAATTGCAATTTATGATGCATCTGCATCTGCTAATAGAAAAATGACTAGAGCTAATTTTCTAGGAGCTATTGCTCCAAGTGCCGGTGATATAGCTCAAACTTCTTTTTCATTTTCAAATAACCAAGCAAGCCCGGCTGATATTACAGGTTTTGCATTTGCTAATGGTGTAGTTAGATCTTTTGAAGCTCAAGTTAGTGTAGCATTAGATGCAACTACTGATTTATTTGAAGAGTTTGAAATTTCTGGTATACAAAAAGGCGTTAGTTGGGATATTAGTGTTGAGTCAGTTGGTGATTTATCTGGTATTTTATTTACTATTACTAACGCGGGTCAATTACAATATACATCTGAAAATAAAGCCGGATTTGTATCTGGAACTATGAAGTTTAGAGCACAAGTAACTGGAGTGTAGTATGAGCGGATTTTTTAGTGGTATGGGCGGCGGTAGCGACGACCGAGATAATAGAAAAAAGAGAAGTAGAGAAGATCAACTTAGAAGTATTGAAAACACTGTAGTAACTGGTAAAGAAAGTCCTACTGATTCTGATATCGATGCTTATGATAGTTTTCAAGAATATGTCGATCCTAATGTTAGATTTGATATTAGTAAATTACCACAGGATCAACAAGAAGAAGCTAGAAGAGAGGCTATTTCTAATCTTGGTATAATGCCGACTATTAAAAAAACTTTTAGAAATGCATTTGGCGGTCAAGATGTTAGAGATTTAGACATATCTAATCCTAAAGAAAAAGCTCAATACATGAAATTAAAACAAATATTAAGAAATAAGAGATAATTATGTCAACAAAATTAGATGCCAATCAGGTAATAAAATCAGTATTTGATGAAGCTAGTCAATCTTTAAAGACTATTCCGGCATCTGCCACTACATTTGAAATGGAATTAAGTCATGCAGATGGAGATAGCGTAGTATCTCATCCATCCAGTGTATCAGCTTCTGGTTTAGCAATTAGTAATGCTAATACGGGATCAGTTATAGCTGAATTTGATATATCAACTATTAAGAGTATTTCTTTATATACTAAAACTCTAACTACTATAGTTGGCGCACAAGTACTTACTTTACAAATAAGTCCGGTTTCTACTGGAGATTTTTGGGTTTCAACTTCTATTACAATTACTCCAGATTTAGTAGCTAATGTTACTAAAGTATCTTCTATTGCAACAGTTAATGCTTTAAGAGCTAGAGTTATTACCGCTGCGGCAATTACAAGTGGTACATATGATGTTATAGCTGTAGGATTAGGTGTGTAATGGCTAAAGTAACTATGGGTTCAGGAATTACACCTCAACCCAAAATACAAAATATACAACCAACTATTATTACTGAAAAGATAATAGAAGTAGTAAAAGAAGATATAGACTTATCTCCTATATATAATAGATTAATAATATTAGAAAATAAAGCTCCATCTATACAAATGTTTGATTCTTCTAGTATTGAAGCTAGAATTAGTAAATTAGAACAAATAGAGCCTAATAGTATTAAAGAAATAGTAATGGATTCTAATTATATTGATATTAAAGTACAAGAAATAGAAGAAAGAATAGAATTTATTGAGTCTTCTTTTAATTCTAGAATTGATTCTAAATGTAATAAAATAGATTATTCTGATTTTAAAGAAAAACAGTTAATTGCATATGAAGATCTTAAAGAAGAAATACGATATTTAGCTAATAGAAAAATAGAAAATAAAATAATAGAAAAAGATAATAAATTTTTTAAACCACTAGTAATTATCAATATTATAATGATAGTACTAAGTTTAATAACTATAATAAGGGGATAGTATGAAAGACAAAAGAGAAGAAATGTTTAGAGATACAAAAATAAAAGCTCTAAAAGAACTAAGACGAATGATGGAAGATCTTATGCTAGAAGATGGCAAAGATGTACAAGAAGTTATTCCAAAGTCAATGCAAAAAGTAACAGTTGCTGCCGACTCTAAACAAAATCTTAAAAAAGGTTTAGAAAAAGCTGAGTCTATGTTAGAAGGCAAATCTGAAATGGAAGATGAAGAAGATTGCATGCCTGAAGACAAGATGATGGATATGATGGACGAAGAAGACGAAGAAGACGAGGAGTAATTTGTGTCTAAACCTCTTGCTAGCAATAAATTAATAGCCAGTGTAAAGAGAAGAGCACAAATACCTACTAACCAGAATACCTTTTCAAACCAGGATTTTCTGGAGCTTGCTAATGAAGAAATGGCAATTGGATTAGTGCCTTCTATTCTTGAATTACACGAAGATTACTTTTTATGGGAACAAGACATAGATCTAGTTCCTGGTCAATCCAATTATCGAATACCTTACCGTGCCGCTGGTAATAAACTTAAAGATGTTTATTATCTAGATACTAATAATAATTTATATGAACTAACTAGAATTGGAAACGATGAGTTAGCTGAATATAATGGTCCTTTTACTCAAGGATATGTTAGAGCATTTCGTATTCAAAACAATGAAGTAGTTATCGAGCCTAGCATTAATGGCTATGTTGGTGGTAAATTACGTTTTCTTTATTTTATTAGACCTAATGATTTAGTTATTGATGAAGAAGGTGCAGTAATTACTGGAATTAACACTACAACTGGTAGTATTACGTTAGCATCTTTACCAAAAGCTTATTCAGTATCACAGAAATATGATTTTATACAATCAACGTCTCCCCACGTTCATTTAGAAATTGATATTTCAGCGGTAGCAATAAACTCTTCTCAGAAAACATTAACATTTAATCCTACTGATTTACCTTCAGAATTAGAAGTAGGAGATTATTTGTGTCTAGCACAAGAAAGTATAGTACCTCAAGTTCCTACCGATTTGCATGTAGTATTAGCACATAGAACCGCAGCTAGATGTTTAGAAGCATTAGGTGATACGCAAGGTTTACAAAATGCAAATATTAAATTACAAGAAATGGAAGTTAAACTTGGTAATATTATAGACAATCGAGTAGAAGGTGCACCTTTTAAAGTTAAAAATCGTCATGGATTATTAAAATCTGGTTCTTTGGCTAATCGAAGAAGGAGATAGTTCCTATGTCTATAATGCTCAAAGCCACAGGACTACATACATTTAATAATGATTTAGATGCAGTACCTGCTGGTGCATTACTTAAAGCCGAAAATACTGTAATAGACAGAGATAGCATTATAGAATCTAGACGTGGTTTTAAACAATATGGAACCGTTTCTGGTTTATCAACTGATAGAGCAAAGCAACTTCTAATTTATAAAGATACAATCTTAACTCATTATTCAGATAAACTAGCATTTGATAACGGATCAGGCACATTTACCGATTTTAGTGGATCATATAGCGAATTAGAACCTGGATTAAGAATTAAAGGTTTAGAAGCTAATGGTAATTTTTATTTTACTACATTATCTGGAATTAAAAAAATATCAGCAACATCTTCTTCTCAATTTACATCAGCAGCTAATTATATAAAAGATGCAGGAGCAGTTAAAGCTTTAGATGTTGAGGCTATAATAGATTACTCAGTTCCTGGTTTTTTTGACCCAGAAGCTAAAGTTGCTTATAGAATAGTTTGGGGTTATAAAGATATAAATGAAAACGTACTTTTAGGTGTTCCATCTGCTAGAACGGTAGTAGTTAATACAAGTACAACTGCAAGTGCCGTGGTAGATTTATCTTTTCCAATACCAGAAGAAATTACCGCAACTAATATTGAATATTTTTACCAAATTTACAGAACAGCAGTTAAACAATTAGGTGTAGCGCCATCTTTAGACGATATTGATCCAGGTGACGAAATGTACCTAGTATTAGAAGATTTCCCTACTACAAATGAATTAACTGTAACTAGAATGATTACAGTACAAGACATAACTCCAGAAGACTTTAGAGCATCTGGGGCATTATTATATACAAATTTAAATTCTGGCGAAGGTATAAATAGATCTAATGAAGTACCGCCAATCGCTAAAGATATAGCTTTATTTTCAGACTCAGTATTTTTTGCTAATACTAGAACATCCCAAACACTTTCATTATCATTGCTATCAGTTAGTCAATTAATTAGCGGAGTCTCCACTTTTACTATAACAAATGGTAATACATCTAATACATACACATTTGTAGGCATTCCAGAAATTACTGATTTTACATTTGATACACAGGCTAATACCACAGATGCTAGCTATTTTTTAATTAATGCGGCTAGTAATATAAGAAAATATTTTGTATGGTTTAATAAAACAGGTACTACTCCTGAACCTTCAGCATTAGACACTGTTGATAGATTACCAATTGAAGTAGATATTAGCGGAGCTACTACAGATATCGATGTTGCTCAATTAGTTCTTACTGCTATAAATAATACTACAGATTTTACTGCTACTAGAATTGGTGCCGTTGTAACTATTACAAATACTAATACTGGCGATGCTGACGATGCAATTAATGGTGCTACACCAGTAGGTGGCGTATTTGCTATTAATGTGACACAACAAGGTGATGGAGAAGATCTAGGATTAAATCATGTTCTTTTATCTGGAGCGCCTACTCCTGCCCAACAAATAGATGAAACAGCTAGATCATTAATTAAAGTAATAAATCAAAATACTAATGAAGATACTTACGGATTTTATTTGTCCGGACCTGATGATTTACCAGGATTAATGTCTTTAGAATCTAGAAATATAGATGATCCTATTTTTTATTTAGGCGCTAACTCTACAGCTACTGGATCTCAGTTTAATCCTATACTTCCAGTTACTCAATCTGGCACTGTTGCATTAGGCACTGGTACAGTTACTATAACTGCCGCAGCTCATGGATTTTCAAATGGAGACAGTGTAGTATTATATAATGCAACTACTACTCCAATTATTAATGGCACTTATACTATATCTAATATAACAGTTAACACTTTTGATATAGCAAGTACTGTAACTACAATTGGGAATATTGATATATTAACAGCTGAAGATGTATTTAGTGAAAATGAAATAAGACCTAATAGATTATATTTTAGTAAGTTTCAACAACCAGAAGCAGTTCCTAGTTTAAGTTATATAGATATTGGACCTAAAGATCAAGCTATTTTACGAATTGTAGCACTTAGAGATAGTTTATTTATTTTTAAAGAAGACGGCATTTATAGATTAACTGGCGTACAAGAACCAAATTGGAGCGTTAGTTTATTTGATAATTCAGTTATATTATTAGCTCCAGATACATGTTCAGTATTAAATAACCAAATTTATTGTTTAACTACTCAAGGAATCGCGCGTGTTACTGATACTGGTGTTGGCGTTATAAGTAGACCAATTGAAGATAAAATACAAAAAGTAATAGTTCAAAATTCTAATTATAAAACTATATCATTTGGTATCTCATATGAAACAGATAGAGCTTATTTTATTTATTTACCATCTAGTCAATCAGATACAGAACCTAGTTACGCATTAAGATTTAATACATTTACAAATACTTGGACTGAGTGGGTTAGAAGTAACGTATCTGGTATAGTTAATCCTGCTGATGACAAATTATATTTAGGAGCCGCTTCCCCTATAATTGAACAAGAACGTAAAAATCTAGATCGTAAAGATTATGCAGATTATGAATTTACATTATCATTAGGGGCTAATTCAATAAATGATACTACAGTTACGTTATCTTCTAATATAGGCATAAATTCTGGTGATATAATAGTACAAACTCAATATATAACTATTTCTACTTATAATAGATTATTAAAAAAATTAGATTTAGATATTTCATTAGAACATGATTATTTTTCTACTTTAGAGATGTTATATGGAGATGATTTGACTAATAAAATGATAGCATTAGTTAATAAATTAAATGCCGATCCATCTCCTACTTCTATTTATACATTTTCAGGGACTACAAATCCTATCACTATACAAACAGAATTTAATGTTATTATTAATACTTTAAACAATGATCCTGGTGTGTTTTTATCTAATTACATGGAATCTACTGGTAGTCAACAAATAGAAGGTCAAATACTAACTCCAGTTAAAAATACAAATAAAGTAATATTAAGACTGGCTGCTCCTTTTATAGTTGGGTCTATAGTTCATTACGTTGGAATACCTAATGTTATTATATATGCCCCTCAGCATTTTGGTGATACATCTATATTAAAACAAGTAAATGAAGCTACTTTTATTTTTGAAGATACAGTATTTACTAGTGCCAGAGTCGCTTATAACTCAGATTTAAGTCCTAATTTTGAATATGTAGACTTTGAAGGTGTTGGAGATGGTTCTTGGGGTAATTTTGTATGGGGCGAACAATCTTGGGGCGGAGAAGGCGATCAAGTTCCATTACGTACATATATACCATTAGAAAAACAAAGATGTCGTTTTATTAGACCTAGATTTGAGCATGGTAATGCCTGGGAACACTATGCAATTCAGGGTATTAGCTTAAATCCTAGATCATTATCAACTAGAGGCTACAGATAATGGCTAAATTACAAGGGTTTAAACGTATTCAAACTGAGGATTTTCCAAAAGAATATCAATCCGTTATTGATAGACTAGGGTACTCTATTAACATATTTGCAGAACAAGTATTAGATGCTTTTAATAAAAAGATTAGCTATGAAAATCTTAATAGATCATATATCACCATTACAACAGACGTTAGTATTTTGGGCGTACCTAATGATGAACTTATAGTTAAAATACCAACTAGTGGCTTTATAGGCTTTAATTGCGTATCTGCTGAAAATATCGATGACGATACCCCAGTTACAGGTTGTCCATTTATTAGTTATGTGAGATTGACTAATGGTTCTATAAGAGTCACAAATATAGTAGGTTTACCGGCTAATAAGAGTTTTAAGTTGACCGTAGAGATATTAGGTACTTAACAACTATATATAGAGGATAATTAATGGTTTATCAGGATACAGATAGTCAGTTTCAAGAGTTTAGTCAAGACGACGAAAAGAACAAAGAACAGACTAATAATAACATACAGCAACCAAGTTCTGGGGGTAGTTCAGCTCCAGCACCAATGGCCGCTCCAAATGCTGCTCCTACTGCGGCACCAGTTAATGCTTCTGCTCCTCAACGTCAAGGGTCAGGCCGTTTTGCTAATATACAAAAATATGTAAAAGCTAATCAAGGTGGCGGTCAACAACTTGGTCAAAAACTAGAAGGTAGCGTTCAAAAAGAATCAGATAAAATTAGAGAAGGCATACAATCTTCTCAACAGCAGTTTCAACAAAATGTACAAAAAACACAAGAAGATATTAATAAAGCAAATCAATATGCTCAACAGTTGCAACAACAAGGCGGAGCAGAGTCGTTAGCTTCTGCCGAAAATGACTTTCAAAACTTTAGAAATATATACACAGGTCAAGTACAAAATCCAAATGAAAATGTTAGTCAATTTCAAACTGGTGTAAATAAAATACAAAATATATCAAAGTTACCTTTTACTGAACAAGGTAGAAATCAATTATTAGCTGAATTTTCTGCTGGTCCTGAAAAACAATATACTGGCGGTCAACGTAGATTTGATCAATTATTAATACAATCAGATCCTAATGTAACAAGAAGACTACAAGCGTTTGGTGGACAAAAAGCTCAAGAAGCTGCTAGTAATTTAACTACAAATTTAGAACAACAAAAAAGCGCAATACAACAAACTAAAGATTTAGCAGCAATGAAACAACAAGCATTACAACAATCAGTCGGTGATTTTGGTGCAGATAAAGGTGGAGCATTTGGTGGATTGTACGGTAAATTAGAACAACAAAAAGCTCAAGCTAAAGCAGAACAAGATGCTCAAATTAAAGAATTACAAGATGCATTAAAATCAGGACAAATTGATTTAAATACTGCTAAAAAATATGGCCTTTCTACCTACATTGATTTAGGTGACGATAAAGTTCAAGATTTAGTATCATATGTTCCAGAACAATTACAAAATTTTAAAACAGGTAATACTGAATTAGATAATTTATTAAAAGAACAACAATCCTTAAATTTAGGAACTTCTATATACACAGATCCTAATAGATTAAAAATATTAAATGATAGGGCTAAAGTTGTACAAGATAGAATTAATGCATTAGCTACAACAGAAGCCGGTAAAAAATCAGTTCAGCAATATAAAGAAATGGCCGATATTGGTAGATTTGGCGCCACAGGTGTTAATGATGAATTAATATCTAAATATTATGATCAACTAACTAAAGAATTTGTAAAAGCTAATCCAGTTGTAAAAGCAAATAGTGTTGAATCTAATGATGAATTAGAATTAGCTAGAGCAAGTACAGGTAATAATAAAGCTAATTTTGACGCAGTAATGGCGTATACTGGAGCTAAACCTGCTAATTTTGAACAAATGAGCAGTCGTGATAAAGAAGACTGGGTTAATGCTGATAAAGCAATGCAGCGACAAAAAGGTAGATTTCAAGAATTAATAAAAAAAGCTAATATAAATAAAGTAGCTAGAGAGCAAGCTGAAATAAAAGCTATGGCTGGCCAAACTGGCGCATTATCTAATATTGATAAATTAAGAGAAGCTGATACGGCACGTAAAGCTGAATTAATGGATAGATATAATAAATACACTAAGTTAAATTTAACTAAATATTTAAAACCAGAAGATTTAGCTAATATAGCACAGAATGTTGCAGCAAAAGATGCTGATATAACTATGGCAGATGTTGCTAAAGAAGAAGATACAGCAAGACTTAATGCGTTAATGAAATTAGCAGGACGTAATGATATTTTTTTAGGTGAAAAACAAGGTCAATACGGGGCTAATTTTGATTTTACACCAACTCAACAAAATATTAAAGATCAGTTAGCGAGACAAATAGCAGCAGGCGGAGCTAGTAGTGCTGTAGATGTAAAAGGTAAACGAGAATTATTTGATAAAGATATGGCAACATTAGGTTTAGCATTTGGTATGGACCCAGTTATGGCAGGTTTAATTGGTAGCGCTAATGAAAAAATATATGATCAATCTGGTAAATTAATAGGTAACAGCGGAGAAGGTTCGGATAGATTTAAAAATTATATAAATCCACTTACTAGTTCATTTCAATCAATTAGGGATATGTCAAGTGTAGCTAAAAAAGCCGAAAGCGCATTAAAAAGCTTAAATCCATTTTGTTTTGCATCTGGAACTAAATTTATAATGGACGATGGTTCTATTAAAAATGTAGAAGATATTAAAATTAATGATATTATGTTAGCTGGCGGTAAAGTTTACGGCATAGGACAGGCATTAAATAATAATTTATATTCATACGATGGAATTGAAGTTAGTGGTAATCACGCTATTATAGAAAATGATAAATGGATAAGAGTTAAAGATAGTAAGAAGGCTATACCAATTTTAAATAAAGAAGCTATAGTATATCCTATTGCAAATGAAAACCATTTAATGATACATGAAACCGGTTTAATTTGTGCGGATTTTGATGAAATAGATCAAGGTCAATTAATGAATGAAGAAACAAGATTGAGTTTACTTAATGAAGAACTACAGCAAAATAAAAAATACGCTATATAATTTATTTATTAAAGAATATTTAAATTTAAAAGTGTACGAAACAGATAAGGGATTTATAACGTATATTTATGAAAAGGACTATATCTATATCGAGGATATGTTTATACATCCTAAATATAGAAGACAGAATATTGCAGCTAAAATGGCAAATAAACTGTGTAAAAAAGCTAAAGCTTTAGGTTATAAAAAATTAAAAGCTGCGGTAAATCCTAAAAGTCCTTCATATATATCACAAAAAATAGTATTAAAAGCTTATGGCATGAAATATACACATAAAAATGCTGAATACGAATATTATATAAAAAGTTTATGATTTTAAAACAAATAGATTTAAATACGGATTATGAGTTACTTTGTTCTTGGTGGAATAAACGTAATTTTCCGTGTATGCCAAAAGAAGCATTGACTGATTATGGATATATGGTTAGTAGTGGCGATAACGACATAGCCGCAGTTTGGTTATATCCAATTATAACTTCTAAATTATGTTGGTTTGGTTTTTTTATTAGTAATAAAGATGTGGCACCAGAAATAAGAAATGAAGCAATGGATTATTTAATTTCTGGGGTTGAAAATAAAGCAAGAGATATGGGTTATGATATGATTATGACTGTATCTGGAAATGAAAAAGTTCAAAAAAGATTAGAAAAAAATAATTACAATATAGGGCAAATAAACTCTATAGAATATTTAAAGGGATTATAAGATGGCAGAAACAATTGGCACATTAGCCGGTGGAATTATCGGTAATAAGAAAGCTAAAGGGTTTGATAGAGAAGCGGGCATATATGCTCAAGATGCTTTAAATGCTATTAAAAACATCAAAGTTCCTGAAATAGCTGAACAACAACGAAATTATCTATTAAATGAATTACAGGGCGAATTAACACCTGAAATGTTACAAGCTATAGAACAAGGTCCTAGTGCTTATGAGGGCATAGAAATTGATCCTCGACTTAAACAAGCACAAATGGATGCATTAAGTTATTATTCTCAAGTTGGAGAAATGGGGCTTACGCCTTCTGAACGTTCGGCTAGAAATGAGATAATGAGAAGTCAGGCAAATCAATCTCAAGCTGATAGAGCTACAGCTTTAGCTAATGCTGCTCAACGTGGTGTAGCTGGTAGTGGTATAGAAATGGCTGCACAATTAGCAGGATCTCAAGGTGCGGCAGAAAGAGCCAGCCAAGCGTCTGATGCTTTAATATCTGAAGCGTTTAAAAGATCATTGGATGCACAGTCAAAACAAGCAGATTTAGCTAGTGGCATGAGAACTCAAGATTATAGTGAAGCTGAAAGACTAGCGCAAGCTAGAGATCAAATTGCTAGAGTTAATGCTCAACAACAAATTGATACACAAAGTGCAAATGTTGGGGCTAGGAATCAAGCACAAGCTCAAAATTTAGCTAATAGACAAAGAGTATTTGAAGGTAATCTTGATACTAAAAATGCTCAACAAGATGTTAATAAAGGATTATTTCAAACTAAATTTAGTAATGAATTTGATAAAGGTTCGGCGGCATCAGGTGCTTATAGACAAATGGCAGAAGATAAAGCAAGTCAAGCCGCAGGAACTAGAGCTAGATATACTCAAATGGGCCAGTCTATTGGAGCTGGTGCTGATAGTGGTGCTAAAACTATGATGTCTATGGGTTCTATGTTTGGAATGTCTGATGAAAGAATGAAAAAAGACATTAAAGAAGCATCCGGTCAAATTAGACAATTATTAGATAAATTAGATGCGTATCAATATGAGTATAAAGAAGATAAAGGGTTGCCTGAAGGTGAGCGAATTGGTATAATGGCACAAGATTTAGAAAAAGCTGGTCCTATTGGTGAAGCTATGGTTAAAGAAACACCACAAGGTAAAATGGTTGATTATAGTCAATCTATGGGTACAGTATTTGCAGCTCTTGCTGCATTAAACAAACGTTTAAACGATATCGAAGGTAAGTAATATGAAATTTCAGGATTTAGCTAGCTTATTAGCATCTAAGCCAGAACAAGAAGATGAGATGATGTCAATTGACAGTAATGCCGATATAAATCAAATTACGCCTCCTCCTGAAATGCCTAGACAAAAAAGTCCAGATGAAATACTATTAGAAAGATTGTCAACTCCAGATATTCAACAACGTCAACAAGCTGCTTTGTCAAGAATACAACCACAAGAAATGCCAGAAGATATTCCAGAACAATCTATGCCTATTGCTCCTAAACAAAATTTAGAAGATTTATATAAAGCATATATGGATAATAACGCTAAAGACGAAGAAGAAATGAAACGCGCTCAAATGATGTTTAATTTAGAAACTGGTCTTAATAATATAAATAGATCAGGAGCTAGGCTTGGACAAGCTTTTAGCATTAGAGGTGGAGTTGGCGGTTTAACTAAAGCTCCTATATTTGATGATACGGCAACCGATAATGCATTAGCTAAAAGTCGTTTTGATATGACTAAAGCTGGACTAGAAAATAAAAAATCTAATCGAGTTGGCGCAATTAAAACTAAAGATATGATATCTGATTTAAAAGATAAAGAAAGTGGTCGTGACCCACAAAGTCCAAAATCTAAATACTATAGAGATTTAGCTTCTAGTAGAGGATTACCAGTTAATGAAGAATTAAGTGCTGATGATATTGAAAAGTTATTACCAAAAGAAAAAGATAATTTAGATGCTGCTTATAAAATGGCCATTATTAAAAATATGGAATTTGGTCAACAGGCTCGTTCAGAAGATATGGATTTACGTAAACAAAAAGAAAAAAGACTTGGTAGTCAATTTGATTTTACTAAAGAACAAAAAGATGAATTATCTGATAAGCAAGTTGAAACACTTACTGGATTTGATAACGTATTAAATACTTTAACTAAAATACCAGAATTAAAGCGTCAAGTTAATACTGGACCATATGTTTCTAAAATGGAAAATGCTAAAAATTATATTCCAGGAACAGAAGCTTCTCCAAATTTCACGGCATTACAACAACTTAGCGGTTTAAATTTATTTGATTACGTTAAAGGACAATCTGGTGCTTCTTATACTACACAAGAATTAGAATTATTAAAAAAGAATACTCCATCAGTTGATGATGATGATAAAACTTTTAATGTTAAACTTAAAAATTTCATGAAAGTAGTCGAAGATAAAAAACAACAGTTTAAAGATACAGCGTCTAAGACTCAAGGTAAACGAGTACCTGAAACTAGAACTCAACAAAAATCTCCAGCTAATTCAATAGATCCTAGAGTTGAAAGTTTTATGAAAAAAAATAATATTAAAGATCGGAAGAG
>ERZ650309.915-NODE-915-length-14113-cov-5.271945_pt1 | contig 14113 bp, 14 predicted proteins | sample MGYA00376245_ERZ650309 | MGnify/ENA primary metagenome ERZ650309 (study PRJEB26733, sample SAMN07839294) | wastewater metagenome | biome: urban; feature: wastewater treatment plant; material: waste water | place: USA: North Carolina | collected 2016-04-26 ...
CCAGCGCAACGTGCTGATCGAGGACGGCATCCTCAAGGGCTACATCCAGGACAGCATGAACGCCCGCCTGATGGGCGTGAAGCCCACCGGCAACGGCCGCCGCGAAAGCTACGCCCATGTGCCCATGCCACGCATGACCAACACCTACATGCTCAACGGCGACAAGACCAGGGACGAGATCGTCGCCAGCATCAAGCGCGGCCTGTACGCCACCAACTTCGGCGGCGGCCAGGTCGACATCACCAGTGGCAAGTTCGTGTTCTCGGCCAGCGAGGCCTACTGGGTGGAGAACGGCAAGATCCTGTACCCGGTCAAGGGCGCCACCATCATCGGCAACGGGCCCGAGGCGCTGAAGCGCGTCAGCATGATCGGCAATGACCTGGCGCTGGACAGCGGCGTGGGCGTGTGCGGCAAGGACGGCCAGAGCGTGCCGGTGGGCGTGGGCCAGCCGACGCTGCGCATCGACCGGCTGACGGTTGGGGGAACGGCGTGAGGCGTGGTAGAGTCCGCTCCATGTCTTCGCGCAATTTCTTCTTTGCGTACTTTTGGTTCTCGCACCGCCCGGCGGATGGAGAGGCCAGCGCATAAGCGAAGACAGCGCAGCGAATCCAACAAACCGCCGGGCCCAAAGCCCGGCGGTTTTTTTTCGACTCCGACTTTCGTCCGCCCCATCGCATCAAGAGGAAGCCCCATGAACGCCAACCTGCGCAATTTCGCCCTCTGGGTCATCATTGTCTTGCTGTTGTTGGCGTTGTTTACGCTTTTCCAGAATCCGGGTCAGCGCGCGTCCTCGCAGGACATCTCGTTCTCGCAGCTCTTGACCGAGGTCGACCAGAACCGCGTCCGCGACGTGGTCATCCAGGGGCCAGACATCAACGGCACTTTCACCAACGGCTCGACCTTCCACACCTATGCGCCGAACGATCCGACGCTGATCAAGCGTCTCTACGACGGCAAGGTGTCGATCACCGCCAAGCCGCCGGGTGACAACGTGCCGTGGTTCGTGTCGCTGCTCGTCTCATGGCTTCCCTTCATCGCATTGATCGGCGTGTGGGTGTTCCTGTCGCGTCAGATGCAGGGCGGTGCGGGCAAGGCGATGGGCTTCGGCAAGTCGCGCGCCAAGCTGCTGACCGAGCGCACCGGCCGCGTCACCTTTGACGACGTCGCCGGCATCGAAGAAGCCAAGGGCGAGCTCGAAGAAATTGTCGAGTTCCTCAAAGACCCCCAGAAGTTCCAGCGCCTGGGCGGCAAGATCCCCAAAGGCTGCTTGCTGGTCGGTCCTCCGGGTACTGGTAAGACGCTGCTCGCCCGCGCTATCGCCGGCGAAGCGAATGTGCCGTTCTTCACCATCTCGGGTTCGGACTTCGTCGAGATGTTCGTCGGTGTCGGCGCCTCGCGCGTGCGCGACCTGTTCGAGCAGGCCAAGCAGAACAGCCCCTGCATCATCTTCGTCGACGAGATCGACGCCGTGGGTCGCCAGCGCGGCGCCGGCCTCGGTGGCGGCCACGACGAACGTGAGCAGACGCTGAACCAGCTGCTCGTCGAGATGGACGGCTTCGGCGACCGCCAGGGCGTCATCCTGATCGCGGCCACCAACCGTCCCGACATCCTGGACCCGGCGCTGCTGCGTCCCGGCCGTTTCGACCGGCAGATCCCGGTGTCCGCGCCGGACCTGGCCGGTCGTAAGGCTGTTCTGAAGGTGCATTCGGCAGGCAAGCCGATCGGCCCCGACGCCGACCTCGACGGACTGGCCAAGCGCACCGTCGGCATGTCCGGCGCCGACCTGGCCAATGTGATCAACGAGGCCGCGCTGTTGACTGCCCGCGAGAACGGCTCGGTGATCACCGGTCCGGCGCTGGAAGAGGCGGTGGACCGCGTGGTCGGTGGTCCGCGCCGCAAGGGCCGCATCATCAGCGAGCAGGAAAAGAAGATCACCGCCTACCACGAGGCCGGGCACACGCTGGCCGGCTGGGCGATGCCGAATCTGGATCCGGTGTACAAGGTGACCATCCTGGCCCGCGGCCGTACCGGCGGCCACGCCGTCGCGGTACCCGAGGACGACAAGGGTCTGCAGACCCGGTCGGAACTGGTGGCCCGTCTGGTGATGGCCATCGGCGGCCGCGCCGCCGAGGAGCTCATCTTCCGCGAGCCCACCACCGGCGCGGTGTCCGACATCGAGCAGGCCACCAAGATCGCCCGCGCGATGGTCACCGAACACGGCATGAGTGCCAAGCTGGGTGCGGTGCGTTACGGCACCGAACACGGCGACCCGTTCCTGGGCCGCAGCATGGGCACTCAGGCCGATTACAGCCACGAGGTGGCCCGGGACATCGATGACGAGGTCCGCAAGCTCATCGAGGCCGCACACACCGAGGCGTGGGACGTCCTCACCGAATACCGCGAGGCCCTGGACACGCTGGCCGGCGAACTGCTGGAGAAGGAAACTCTGCATCGCGCCGACCTGGAGATCATCCTGGCCGACGTGAAGAAGCGTCCCCGTCTGACCATGTTCGACGACTTCGGTGGCCGCGTCCCGTCGGAGAAGCCCCCGATCAAGACCCCGGGTGAACTGGCCATCGAACGTGGTGAGCCATGGCCGCCACCCGTGCAGGAGCCGGCGTTCAAGGCAGCCATCGCTGCGGCGAACCAGGCGGCGGCAGGTGTGCCGGTGCCTGCCAACAACGGTTACGTCGGACCGAACGGCGCCCCCAATGGCGTCAACGGCCAGACCCAGCCCGACTACGGCGCACCCGCCGGTTGGCATGCCCCCGGCTGGCCGCCTCCGCAGGGCCAACCGCAGCAGCCGACCCAGCCGTATCCTCCCCAGGGACAGCCCTACGCACCACAGGGCCAGTGGTATCCGGAGCAGGGCTGGGGACAGCAAGGCCAGCACGCCCCGCGTCATGCCGGCTATCAGCCCTACCCGCAGCACCCGGCGCCGCCGACGCACCAGCAGCCCGCGCCGCCGACCCACTCGTCTGACGACCAGGCACCGCCTGCTCACGGCTGACCCCGAACGGAGCCACTACATGACGCGGTCGCAGAACCACTCGGCGACGCTCGCCGTCCCGCAGTTCGACCAGGAGCGGGCCGAGGCCGCTGTGCGCGAACTGCTGCTGGCGGTCGGAGAGGACCCGCAGAGGGACGGTCTGCTGGAGACCCCGGCGCGTGTCGCACGGGCCTTCAAAGAGATCTTCGGTGGTCTGTACACCGACCCGGACACGGTGCTGGAAACCACTTTCGACGAGGGCCACGACGAACTGGTGCTCGTCAAGTCGATCCCCATGTACTCGACATGTGAGCACCACCTGGTGTCCTTCCACGGTGTCGCCCATGTCGGGTACATCCCGGGCCACGATGGCCGCGTCACGGGTCTGTCGAAGATCGCTCGCCTGGTCGATCTCTACGCCAAGAGGCCGCAGGTGCAAGAGCGACTGACAGCGCAGATCGCCGACGCGCTGATGCGCAAGCTCGATCCGCGGGGCGTGATCGTGGTGATCGAAGCCGAGCATCTGTGCATGGCGATGCGCGGCGTGCGCAAGCCCGGCGCCGTCACGACCACCTCGGCAGTTCGCGGACAATTCAAGACCGACAAGGCTTCTCGGGCCGAGGCGCTGGAACTGATCCTGCGCAAGTGAGCGGTCCCGTCGCTTCGCTCGCCGCTGGAGCTAATCCCGTCGCTTCGCTCGCCCCAGGAGCCAATCCCGTCGCTTCGCTCGCCCCAGTCGTAATGGGTGTCGTCAACGTCACCCACGACTCCTTCTCCGACGGCGGCCAGTTCCTCGACCGCGACCGCGCGGTGGCGCACGGACTGGCTCTGGTGGAGCAAGGGGCGCAGATCATCGACGTCGGCGGCGAGTCGACGCGGCCCGGTGCCACCCGCGTGGCTTCCGACATCGAGCGGAGCCGCGTTCTTCCGGTCATCAAAGACCTTGCCGCCCATGGCGTTACCGTGAGCATCGACACCATGCACGCCGACGTCGCCGAGGCGGCGTTGGAGTGCGGGGCGCGCATGGTCAACGACGTGTCGGGTGGCTTGGCCGACACCCGGATGGCGCCGCTGCTCGCAGAGGCGAAAGTGCCTTGGGCGTTGATGCATTGGCGTTCGGTCGATGCTGCTGAGCCGCATGGCATCCCGGCCTACGGCGACGTGGTTGCCGACGTGCGCACCGAACTGCTCGCCGCGGTCGAAGCGGCGGTGGCTGCCGGCGTCGCGGCGGAGAACCTGATCATCGATCCGGGTCTCGGTTTCGCCAAGAGCGCCCAACATAATTGGGCGCTCTTGCGAGCGCTCCCGGAGTTCGTGGCAACCGGGATCCCGGTGCTGGTCGGGGCATCGCGGAAACGCTTCCTGGGCGCCCTGCTGGCCGGTCCGGACGGCAGGCTGCGCGAGCCCGATGGTCGGGAGACGGCGACCGCCGTTATCTCCGCGCTGGCCGCCGAACACGGCGCGTGGGGCGTACGGGTACACGAGGTGCGGGCATCGGTTGATGCGGTGAAAGTAGTGGAGGCCTGGCGTGGCTGATCGAATTGAATTGCGTGGCTTGACAGTTCGTGGCAATCACGGAGTGTTCGAGCATGAGCGTGTCGATGGTCAGGACTTCGTCGTCGACATCACCGTCTGGATCGACCTGGCTGCCGCGGCGGCCAGCGACGACCTGGCCGACACGTTGGATTACGGCGCGTTGGCGACACAGGCTGCCGCGATCATCGCCGGACCGCCGCGGAATCTGATCGAAACGGTCTCAGCCGAGATCGCGGACGGCGTGATGGCCGACGAGCGAGTGCATGCCGTCGAGGTGGTGCTGCACAAGCCGAATGCGCCGATCCCGTTGGCGTTCAACGACGTTGCGGTGGTAGCGCGTCGATCGCGACGTGGTGGCCGCGCCGGATGACTTCGGTCGTGCTGTCCATCGGCTCGAATCTGGGCGACCGACTCGCGCATCTGCAGTCCGTGGTCGACGGCCTGGGTACCGCGGTGCGTGCGGTGTCTCCGGTCTACGAAACCGACGCCTGGGGCGGCGTCGAACAAGGCCCGTTCCTCAATGCCGTGGTACTGGCTGATGATTCGGCGCTGGACGCACCCGCCTGGCTCGCGCGAGCCCACGAGTTTGAAAACGCCGCCCACCGGATCCGCGAACAGCATTGGGGTCCAAGGACTCTCGATGTCGATATCGTGTGCTGTCACGGTCCTGACGGCGAAGTCCGTTCCGACGAACCGACATTGACGTTGCCGCACCCGTTCGCCGGCCGACGCGCGTTCGTGTTGACGCCGTGGCTGGCTGCCGATCCTGATGCCACGTTGAGCGTCGCCGGCATCCCGCATCCCGTGGCGGCACTACTGGGTGCTCTCGATGCTGCAGAGCGCGACGGTGTCCGGCCCACCGACCTGAAGTTGCTGCACTGATGGGGCCTACGCGAATTCGGGATCTCGTGATGGCGGTCGTGGCTGCGGGCATCGTCGGATATTTCGTCGTCATGGCGACCTATCACTGGTTCCCCCCGCTGACGATCTGGACCGGTGTGTCGTTGTTGGCAGTCGGTATCGCCGAGGCCGCCTGGGGTTTTCAGGTGCGGTCGAAGATCAGAGGTGGGCAGATCGGTGTCGGCGCCGGGCGTCTGCACCCGCTGACCGTGGCGAGGGCCGTCGTGGTGGGCAAGGCATCGGCGTGGGTCGGTGCTCCTGTGTTGGGTTGGTGGCTGGCCGTATTGGCATATCTGCTGCCCCGCCGCGGCACCCTGCGGGTGGCTGCGGCGGATACCGGCGGCGCGGTGGTGGCCGCGGTGAGTGCGCTGGTACTGGTGGCCGCCGCAGTGTGGCTTCAGCATTGCTGTAAGTCGCCGCCGGGCGAACCGGATGATCCCGACGATCGTCGGGACTAGATAACGATCCTGGCAGTGGCGAGAATCGCCGGGTTCGTCGACACGCGATCCGAACAGTGAACGGTACAGTCAGCCCATGACTGATCCGGGCAGGCGAGAGCGCGGTCAGCGTGCCACTCGTCGGCCGGGTTGGGTACTGCTGACCACGTTGCTGGTGCTCGCCATCGTCGCCAGTTCCGCGTTGGTGTTCACCGACGAAGTTCAACTTCTCAAACTTGCTGTCGTACTTGCCTTGTGGGCTGCGGTGGCCGCTGCGTTCGTGTCGTTCATCTACCGCCGTCAGGCCGACGTGGACAAGGCCCGTGTGCGCGACCTCAAGACTGTGTACAACCTCCAGTTGGATCGCGAGATCTCCGCGCGGCGGGAATATGAGCTGTCCGTCGAGTCGCATCTTCGCCGGGAACTCGCGGCCGAGTTGCGGGCGCAATCCGCTGATGAGGTGGCTGCACTCCGGGCCGAACTGGCCGCTCTCCGCACGCATTTGGAGATACTGTTCGACACCGATCTGGAACATCGCCCGGCCCTGGGCCCGACTCCGGGTACCGAGCCGGCCGCGCTGAAACAAACCCCGGCAGCGGAGCGTGCGGCCCGTGCCGAGCGGGTGATCGCCAGCCGCATCGACACCGAGGATCGGGAAGTCGAATGGGAGCCGACCACCGAAGAGAGTCCGATCATCGACGTGGCGGCCGAGCCGCACCCGAACGACGAGGGCTGGAATCAGCAGTCCGCACCGCAGGCCGGCGCACACCGTCGGGCAAAGGAAGCCGCCCAGGCCCAACAGGTTCCTCCGGCCGCTCCCGGTGGGTATCCGACTACCGCGCCTCAGGCACCAGCGGCGCCCGGCCCGAACTGGCAACCCGTCGCGGCTGAAGGTCAGTGGATTCCCGCAGGTGCCCCGGGCAGCAATTGGGTCTCTCCGGTCCCCGAGGACGACCGCGGCCCCGAACCCACGATGACGCTGCCGCCCGTACCGCTCGCGCCCACCGGGCGCCGCCATCGTTCCCCCGACGAGGTACCGGCGCAGCCGCCCGCACCCACGTTGGCCGTGCCGCCGGCGGAGCCTGAGCCGATGCCGCGACACCGCAGCCACGACGAGGAAGAGGTCGAGCAGCGCGCCGGCGGGCAGTCTGCAGCCGAGCTGCTCGCGCGTCTGCAGGTCAACGTCGGAGAGGGCGGTCGTCGCCGACGGCGCGAAGACTGAGTTACGCTTTTGGTGACCGTCCGGTACCTGCAAGGCAGGACTGGAACGAGGAATATCACGAAATTGCGAGGTAGCTGCGATGGGGCAGCTTGACGGACTGCGTCCGGCGCGGCTTGCTGTCGGAATCATTTCGACGGGCCGCGTGGGTAGCGCGTTGGGATATGCGCTGGAACGCGCCGATCACGTCGTCGTCGCGTGCAGTGCGATATCTCACATTTCCCGGCAGTTTGCCGAGCGCCGGCTCCCCGACAGCGCGGTGCTGCCGGTTCCCGATGTGGCTGCCCGTTCGGAATTGCTGTTGTTGGCCGTCCCGGATGCCGTGCTGGCCGATCTGGTTCTGGGCCTGGCCGCCACGGGGTCGGTACGCCCCGGCACGATCGTGGTGCACACCTCCGGTGCCAACGGCATCACCGTCCTGGCCCCGCTGACGGAGCTCGGATGCATACCGCTGGCCATCCATCCGGCCATGACCTTCACCGGCGGCGACGAGGACGTCACCCGCCTTTCCGAGACCTGTTTCGCCATCACCGCCGCCGACGAGGTCGGTTACGCGATCGCGCAGTCGCTGGTCCTGGAGATCGGCGGCGAGCCGTTCCGGGTTCGCGAAGATGCCCGCACCCTGTACCACGCCGCCTTGGCACACGCCGGCAATCACGTCATCACCGTCGTGCTCGATGCCGTCGAAGCGCTGCGGGCGGCCTTGGCGGGTCAGGAACTGCTCGGGCAGGAACTCGTCGGGGACGGGCCGGGCGGCATCGCTGAGCGCATCGTCGGGCCGCTTGCGCGCGCATCGCTGGAGAATGCGTTGCAACGCGGGCAGAGTGCGCTGACCGGACCGGTTGCCCGCGGTGACGCGGCCGCGGTGGCTGCCCACCTCGATGCGCTCGATGAGGTGGATGCCGAACTGGCACACGGATATCGGGCCATGTCATTGCGCACCGCGCAGCGTTCGCACGCCCCCGCAGATGTCTTCACCGTATTGACCGCACCCGGGGCGAGCGGAGCGACGGGAAACAGGAACGAGCCAGGGAGACAGTGTTGACGGACCGCAAGCCACCGAAGTTTGTTGCAGGCGAGCTGAACCTCTACAGCGTGCCGGCTGACGTCACGGCGTTGACGCGGGCGCTGCGGAGCACCGGCCGCCGGGTGACGCTGGTGCCGACCATGGGCGCGCTGCACGACGGTCACCTGGAGCTGGTGCGTGCCGCCAAGAAGGTGCCCGGCGCCGTGGTGGTGGTGTCGATCTTCGTGAACCCCTTGCAGTTCGGTGCAGGGGAGGACCTGGACGCCTACCCGCGCACCCTGGACTCCGATGTCGAGTTGTTGAAGACCGAAGGCGTCGAGGTCGTCTTCGCGCCGAGCGCCGCGGCCATGTACCCGGCAGGTCAGCGCACCACGGTCCTTCCCGGCCCGATCGGTGCTGAACTCGAAGGTGGCTCCCGCCCAACGCATTTCGCCGGAATGCTGACCGTGGTGCTCAAGCTGCTGCAGATCGTCCGGCCCGATCGCGCCTACTTCGGCGAAAAGGATTACCAGCAGTTGGTTCTGGTGCGCCAGATGGTCGACGATCTCAATGTCGATGTACGCATCGTTGCGGTACCCATCGTCCGCGAGAACGACGGGTTGGCCATGTCGTCGCGAAACCGCTATCTCGATGAGGTGCAACGCGAGCAGGCTGGGGCACTGTCCGCGGCGCTGCTCGCCGGAAAATACGGGGCCCCAAGGGGTGTCGAGGCAGCACTGGATGCCGCGCGCGGCGTACTCGACGAGGTCCCCTCGATCGAGATCGATTATCTGGAGGTGCGGGACCCCTGGTTGGGTCCTGCGCCTCAGGCCGGCCCGGGCCGTCTGCTGGTGGCGGCCAAGCTGGGTGGTACCCGACTGCTGGACAACATTGCGATCGATGTGGGTGCATCCGCGGGGATCGACGGGCACCCCTTGGTCGGGCAGTCCACCGTTGCCGATGTGAGTCACGAATTACCTTGGAGGAACTGATGTTACGTACGATGCTCAAGTCCAAGATCCACCGCGCCACGGTGACCCAGGCGGACCTGCACTACGTGGGTTCGGTGACCATCGACGCCGATCTGATGGATGCAGCTGACCTGCTCGAAGGTGAGCAGGTCACGATCGTCGACATCGACAACGGCAATCGGTTGGTCACCTATGCCATCACCGGGACGCGTGGCACCGGCATTATCGGAATCAACGGTGCCGCAGCGCATCTGATCCATCCCGGTGATCTGGTGATCCTGATCGCCTACGCCACCATGGACGACGCCGAGGCCAAGACCTACCAGCCACGGGTGGTCTTCGTCGACGGCCAGAACCGGCAGATCGACTTCTCCCACGACGCTGCGCATGTGCCGGACGGCGTCGACGGCCTGTTGTCACCGCGGTAACCGCGGTGCTCCTCGCGATCGACGTACGTAACACCCACACCGTCGTGGGGCTGATCTCGGGATCCGGCTCACACGCAAAAGTGGTGCAGAACTGGCGAATTCGGACCGAGTCCGAGGTCACGGCCGACGAACTGGCGCTTACCATCGACGGTCTGATCGGTGATGACTCGGAGCGCCTGCTCGGAGCGACCGGGTTGTCCACCGTGCCGTCGGTGTTGCATGAGATCCGGGTGATGCTTGAGCAGTACTGGCCGTCGATCCCGCATGTGCTGATCGAGCCGGGAGTGCGTACGGGTATCCCGTTGCTGGTGGACAACCCGAAGGAAGTCGGCGCCGACCGGATCGTCAATTGCCTTGCGGCATACCAGAAATATGGCACCGCGGCCATCGTGGTGGATTTCGGCTCGTCGATCTGCGTGGATGTCGTCTCTGCCAAGGGCGAATTCCTCGGCGGCGCGATAGCGCCCGGCATCCAGGTGTCCTCTGATGCGGCGGCGGCGCGATCGGCCGCGCTGCGCCGCGTCGAGCTGACCAGGCCACGATCGGTGATCGGCAAGAACACCGTCGAATGTATGCAGGCCGGAGCGGTTTTCGGCTTCGCTGCTCTGGTCGACGGCCTGGTGCACCGCATCCGCAGCGACGTCGACGGGTTCGCCGGGGACAACGTCACCGTCGTGGCCACGGGCCACACCGCCCCGCTGGTGTTGCCGGACCTGCAGACCGTCCAGCACTACGACAAACATCTGACACTCAATGGTCTGCGGATGGTGTACGAGCGCAACCGCGACGCCACCCGCCGCCCCAAGTGATTTGTGCACGTTTTTCCGTGACCAACACGGAAAAACGTGCACAAATCACTCAGAAGAAGGTGCGGATCAGCTCGACGACGTGGCCTTCGTCGTCGATGACGGGGATCAGCTGCCACTTGTCGAACACAGTGCAGGGGTGCGAGATTCCGAATTCCACCCAGTCGCCGACGGCCAACCGACGGTCCGCCGGCGACAGGCGCAGGTAGGCGTGCTGATCGTTCAGCTTCACCACGACGCTGTCCGGCAGACCGTACGGGACCGGCATGTCTTGATCGAACGACACGTCCCGGCGTCCCATGCTCAACACTGCGAGGTCGGGTTCCGGCCTGGAAAGCACTTGGGCCCAAACGCTCAATGCCGGCTCCAGGTGCGCTTCGTCGGTCCGGCCGAGCGGCGTGGTCCGTGCGTACAGGCCGGAATCGTGCGTCAGGTAGCAGCCGCTGCGCAGGACGGTTTGCACGGTCATGTCGGCCGGCCAGCCGGTCAAGACGTCGGCCACCAGATCGAAATATGTACTGCCGCCCGCGGTGGCGATGATCTCGTCGGTCTCGAACAGTGGCTGGAGCCGAATCACATTGCTGCGCAGGATGTTCAAGTATGCGGTCACTGAGTCGACGCCGGATTTCGACACGTCGTGCCCGGTGGCGGCCTCATATCCGGCGACGCCGACCAGCCTCAACCGGTCCGATGCCACCACCGCTGCAGCGACGGCGTCGACCTCCGAATCTGTCCGGCATCCGGTGCGCCCGCCGGCCATCCCGACTTCGACGCAGACATCGAGCGGCCGCGGTGCATCGGCGAGGGCAGCGGTCATCAGGTCGACACCCGCGATGGAATCGACCCAGCAGATCAGATTGAACGCGGGATCGGCCGCCAATTCCGAAGCGATCCAACGTAATCCGGCTACGTCGACGATTTCGTTGGCCACGATCACCCGTTGCACACCGAACGCACGCAGGATCCGGAGTTGGCTGACGGTTGCGACGGTGATGGCGCTGGCTCCGGCGCCGAGCTGACGTGCCAGCAGCTGAGGTGACATGTGAGTCTTGCCGTGGGGAGCGAGCAGAACACCGCGCCGCCGGCACCAGCGCGCCATCGTGACCAGATTGTGGGCCAGCGGCTGGGCGCGCAGTGTGCACACCGGCGAGGTGGCGCCGTCAGCGAACAAGTTCGGCATGCGACGGCTCACCTGAGCGGGCGTCAAACCCCACCATGACGACGGCAGACCCTTGTATCGCCAGTCGACGGGATCGTCTTCGAGAGCGGCAACAGCGGATGTGTCCAAACCAGTGGGCATGAGCTTCATTTAAGCTGGCATTTCGTGACCTCAGCCGATAGTTCCGATATTCCCGAGCAGTTCCGCATTCGCCAGGCCAAACGCGAGCGGCTGCTGGCGGAAGGCCGCGATCCGTACCCCGTCGAGGTGGCGCGGACCCACACCCTCGCCGAACTGCGCGAGGCGTACCCAGAGCTGGCTGCCGACACCGCCACAGGGCTGACGGTCGGGGTCGCCGGCCGCGTCGTATTCGCCCGTAATTCGGGCAAGTTGTGCTTTGCGACGCTGCAGGAAGGTGACGGCACCCAGCTGCAGGCGATGCTGAGCCTGGACAAGGTGGGACAGGAGTCGCTCGATTCCTGGAAGGCCGACGTCGACCTGGGCGATATCGTGCTCATCGAAGGCGAAGTCATCAGTTCTCGCCGCGGCGAGCTTTCCGTTCTGGCCGATTCCTGGCAGATCGTGTCGAAGGCACTGCGACCGTTGCCTGTCGCACACAAGGATTTGAACGAGGAAACCCGCGTCCGTCAGCGCTATGTCGATCTGATCGTGCGTCCTGAAGCCCGCAGTATCGCGCGGCAGCGCATCGCGGTTGTTCGGGCCGTGCGCTCGGCATTGGAACGTCGCGGTTTTCTCGAAGTCGAAACTCCGATGTTGCAGACGCTCGCCGGCGGCGCGGCGGCGCGTCCGTTTGTGACGCACTCGAACGCGCTCGATGTCGACCTTTACCTGCGTATTGCGCCTGAGTTGTTCCTGAAACGCTGCCTGGTGGGTGGATTCGAGAAGGTCTTCGAGCTGAATCGCAACTTTCGGAACGAAGGTGCCGATTCCACGCATTCGCCGGAATTCGCGATGCTGGAGACATATCAGGCATATGGCACCTATGACGATTCCGCGCTCGTCACGCGTGAGTTAATTCAAGAAGTTGCAGACGAGGCTATTGGGACTCGATTGGTGCCGTTGCCCGACGGCTCGACCTACGATCTTGATGGGGAATGGGCGACCCTCGAAATGTATCCGTCGCTGTCGGAGGCGCTGGGCGAGGAGATCACCCCGGATACCCAAGTCGACTATCTGTGGAGTGTCGCCGACCGGTTGGGCGCGGAGATTCCGCGCGATCGCGGATATGGGCATGGCAAATTGATTGAGGAGTTATGGGAGCACACAGTCGGCGATCACCTGTGGGCGCCGACGTTTGTTCGCGACTTCCCCGTCGAGACAACACCATTGACGCGCGCGCATCGCAGCCGTCCGGGTGTCACCGAGAAGTGGGACCTGTATGTCCGCAACTTCGAACTGGCCACCGGGTACTCCGAACTCATCGACCCGGTAGTTCAGCGGCAACGATTTGAGGACCAGGCCCGCGCTGCTGCCGCAGGTGATGACGAGGCGATGCGCCTCGACGAGGATTTCCTCACGGCGCTGGAGTATGCGATGCCGCCGACGACGGGCACCGGAATGGGGCTCGACCGATTGTTGATGGCACTGACGGGACTGACAATTCGGGAGACCGTTTTGTTCCCGATTGTGCGCCCGCAATCCTGAGACAGGCCTGTGCTGAACAGGCTTGTTGAAGGAATTGCACACCTATGCCAGCATTGAATGCGTGGGCAGAAGCGTTTCTGCTGGCAAACATAGGCAGAAGGGTTACTCTGGTCGAATGGCTAAGAAAGTTACCGTTACGCTGGTCGATGATTTCGACGGTGAAGGTGCAGCTGACGAGACCGTTGAATTTGCGCTCGACGGAGTCAACTATGAGATCGACCTCACTGCGAAAAACGCCGCGAAGTTGCGCAACGAATTGAAGCAGTGGATCGAAGCGGGCCGCCGTATCGGCGGTCGCCGTCGCGGACGCTCATCCGGCTCATCGAGTCGGGGGCGTGCATCGATCGATCGCGAACAAAGTGCCGCCATCCGCGAGTGGGCTCGGCGTAATGGTCACAGCGTTTCCACACGTGGCCGTATCCCTGCCGAGGTAATTGACGCGTTCCACGCCGCGACATAGTCGACATACGCCGTGCTCAACTTTCTGTAGCGACAATTCGGCGCAGCGGATCACAACAGTCGGGAAACTCGGGCATCAGCCCGGGTGACCCGGCTGTTTTGTTGCCTTGCCCCGCTGTTTCGCTAGTGGCGAAGCCGAAACGGCCGTTCTGCGGAAACGTTTCGTGTTCGCTGGACGTTGCTGAGTTCGCAGCACACGACCGCGCTGTCGCCGGTTCCTGACAGGTCCCGTCTCTGGGGATACCGCAAGGCAACCGGTGACGTCGCCCACTAGAGTGGACGACAGGCGGAACAGCGCTGCGGCACGTGCAGTGACGTGGCAAGAACTGCGCCACGAGCATACGACCCGGAGTGGTCTCCATAATGTCGTACTTCACTTTACCAGCAGTATCCGTCACCGGCACGCGTGCCTTGATTTTGGTATGCAACGTAACAACCTTGTTCTCGAGCGCCATTTCGATCTCGTTGAGGTCGCTGTATGCCATGCCGTCGCCCACTTCCTTGTCGCTTTCGAGCGAGAGGTAGTAGAGACCGAGAA
>ERZ650309.916-NODE-916-length-14096-cov-9.750659_pt1 | contig 14096 bp, 10 predicted proteins | sample MGYA00376245_ERZ650309 | MGnify/ENA primary metagenome ERZ650309 (study PRJEB26733, sample SAMN07839294) | wastewater metagenome | biome: urban; feature: wastewater treatment plant; material: waste water | place: USA: North Carolina | collected 2016-04-26 ...
TTTAACCCGTATTGCGTAAACCTGCGGCAATGCCTGCAATAGTGACCATTAAAGCATGATCATAAACCGTGCTTTCTTGCGCTAAAATGCGTCGACGTTTCATCAGTTCCGCTTGTAGCATGTGTAACGGCAAAATATACGGAATCCGTACCGTCATTGACCGTTTTAACACAGGTGCTAAGGCTAATAATTCTTGTCGTTCAACGATACTAAATAAAATTTTAATGGTTTTTTCTAAACGCGCACGTAACAACTGCCCTAAATTGTGTAGAGCAGGATCATCTGTCAGTTGTTGTTCGTAATGTGCAGCAATCGCTGAATCGGCTTTGGCTAATACCATTTCGAGCATATCTAACAAGGTTTGAAAGTATGGCCAATGCTCACGCATGTCTTTAATGACAGGCGTGTAACCATCACGCATGGCATGACTCAATGCCCGACCTGTGCCTAACCATGCAGGCAACATTAAGCGCACTTGTGTCCATGCAAACACCCAAGGAATCGCACGTAACGACTCTATCCCACCATTCATTTGACGACGAGCAGGACGAGAGCCAAGTGGCAACATTTGTAGTTCTAGCTCAGGCGTGACGGTGCGTAAATAACGAATAAACTCAGGCTCGCCATGCACCGTTTCTTTATAAACGGCTAAAGAAGTTTGCGTCATGCGAGTCATCAATTCGCGCCATTCTGCTTTAGCTGTAGGAGGAGGGAGCAAGGTTGCCTCTAAAGTCGCTGCTGCATATAACTCCAAATTGCGTAAGGCGATGCCTTGCATACCAAATTTAAAACGAATCATTTCGCCTTGTTCGGTGACGCGAATTTTTCCTTGTACTGATTCGGGCGGTTGAGATAACAACGCTTGATGAGTAGGTGCGCCGCCGCGACTAATTGAGCCACCACGACCATGAAATAAGGTCAGTTTAATACCATGTTGTTTTGCAACGGCAGTTAATTCTTCTTGAGCGCGATATTGCGCCCAATTGGCGGTTAAAAAGCCTGCATCTTTGGCGGAGTCAGAGTAACCAATCATCACTTCTTGATGACCATTAATCGCTTGTTTATACCAATCAATGCTTAATAAGGCATCTAAACACTGAGCCGCATTGTTGAGGTCTGCCAAGGTTTCAAATAACGGTACAACACGCATTGGCTGGGCAATTTCGGCTTCTTTTTGTAACAACATTACCGCCAAAACATCACTAGCTTGTTTGGCCATCGAAATCACATACGCACCCAATGACTCCGAAGGTTGTTGTGCCAACATCTTAAACGTCGCCAAAACTTCTTGTACAGGGGCTTGGTTAATTAAGCTATCTGCCTGTGTTTTTAAGTGACGAGGTAATAAAGGCCGAGGATTATTGAGTTCTTGCAGTAAAAATTCACGACGTTGTGTTTCATTCCATTCTTGATAATCACCCAGTTGTAAATAATCGGTAATGGCATTGAGCGCATCTTTGTGTCGGGTCGATTCTTGACGAATATCGAGCTTGAGTAATTGCAAACCAAAACAAGCGACACGGCGAATAATGTTAGCAAGTTCATCATGGGCAATGTCGGCCATATTGCAGCTAATCAATGATTCATAACACAATAACAAGGGTTGTAAAAGTTGTTCGCTGTGTTGATAAATTTGGCTATCGTCATAAATCTCACCACGTAAACGTGCAGTGAGCCAATCACGAGTTGCCGCCAAACGATCACGCACCCCGCGCAATAACTCGCGATAGGGTTCACGGCAATTATCGCCCACCACAGCACGTAGGGAAGGGCTACAATCTTGCATGGATAATTCGCCACGCAAGGCATCAATATCACGCCAATAAAGGTCTGCCGCTTGCCAACGGGATAACAATAACACCTCTTGAGTCACGGTATGAGTGACATTGGGATTGCCATCACGGTCACCGCCCATCCATGAGGCAAAACGAATGGGTGCATGCGTTAAGGGCAGATGATGGCCTGTATGCTCAAAAACAACACCATCAAACTCACGCAGAAATTGTGGAATGCTATACCATAAAGTTTGTTCGATAGTCGCAAAACCCCATTTGGCTTCATCGACAGGAGTGGGGCGTTGACGACGAATTTCATCAGTGCGCCATGCTGCAATAATATGGCGTTTGAGCTTGTCGAGTTGATGTTGGCGTTCAATTGGTGTTAGATGAACATAATCAAGGGCTTGTAAGCACTCGGCAATATTATCGTATTTTTGAATCAGGGTACGGCGACTGACTTCAGTGGGATGAGCAGTTAAAACCAGCTCAATATCTAATTGTTGAATGGCTTGCCAGATTTGTTCGGGGGTTAAGTCTTTTGCTAATAAACGTGGTAGTAATTCACGAATTGAGCCAGCTTGTGCGGGTGAACCTTCAAGTCGTTCCCATGCTCGATGACGGCGAACATGATGATATTGTTCGGCAATATTGGCTAAGTTAAGAAATTGGGTAAAAGCACGGGCAACAGGCAAAAGTTCTTCATCACTCAGCGCGGATAATACTTGGTTAAGTTGTTGACTCGCTTGTTTATCGCCGTCTCGGGCTTGTTTGCCCAAGACACGAATTAGCTCAACTTTGTCATACAAGCTTTGGCCAACTTGCTGACGTAAAGTTTCACCCAATAAACTGCCCATTAAACGCACATCATCACGTAATGGTGCGTGGACATCAAGATTGCTCTCATTCATTGCCTTAATCCCTCTTCGTTTAGTTGATAGTAGCGGATTTAGAGGCGATAACCTAGCAGCTTATGAGGCAAATTTTGCAGCTATTGAGAGTGAATAAAATAGAGTTTGGATACGAGATTATTAACAAAATCCGTCCTAGTATTAGGACGGATAACTATTATCTGTTAGAAGTGCGCTTCTAAGCCAAGATAAGGCCCTTTAAATTCAATATCTGCATCGGTATTTTCAACATCTTCCAAGGTCGCGCTGATTTGGCGATAGCCTGCTTTGATGCCAATATCAATCGCTACATTATCCACAAAATTGTACATAATTTCGGCTTGGACATCACTTAAACTAGAGCCATTGTAACTGACACCTGTAACATCGGCTTTGACGCTCAAGCCTGTCAGTGGAAGCTTGGCTTGTGCTGAAACATAAGCCATAGGAATGGTTTCTTTAATGCTAACGGTTTTTTTGTTGAGGCCATTTACTTCTTTGGCAACAATATCACCATCAATCAGCTTTGCTGCAATACCAATGTCAGCACTGACGACATTATCGAGCACTTCATAATATAACACCATATCGGTACTGGTCAGGTCGATATCAAGATTTACGTCTTGGCTAAAGACAAAATTAGCAAATTCAAAGCTAGCCACTTTTTTGGTGTCGTTGCCTTGTAATGCGGTATGACGTAAACGAATATTTGGCACAATCGGAACAGGATGTTCAATACTCAATGACAAAGAGGCTTGATTCTTTTGGTCAAACACAAAATTGCTTTTATTTTTATTGGTTTGAGCAACATCGGCTTTGCCATCATATTGCCAATAATCAGCACTGGCATAAATACCTAAAATAGTGTCCGCCTGTGCCAAACTAACGCCAGATAATGCTAACAGTGCAGCACATAAAGTAGAAATATAACGTGTCATTTTATCATTCCTATATAAAAATTTAAGACTGTCGAAGCGTTTAAGCCAACTCCATCACTCCATCCATTTCGACTTGTGCGCCGCGTGGCAAAGAAGCCACCCCAACGGCTGCACGAGCAGGATAGGGCTGTACAAAATAACGTGCCATAATTTCATTCACTAAAGCAAAGTTGGCTAAGTCTGTTAAGAAAATATTGATTTTGGCAATATCTTGCAAACTACCACCAGCGGCTTCACAGACAGCTTTTAAGTTGTCAAATACTTGTACGACTTGGGCTTCAATGCCTTCTTTGAGTTGCATAGTTTGTGGGTCTAAAGCAATTTGACCTGATAAATACACGGTAGAACCCACTTTAACCGCTTGAGAATAAGTGCCAATCGCGGCAGGGGCATGGCTAGTGCTAATAATGGTACGAGACATAGTATAAATTCCTATCATAATTCCAGTAGGTTTTGCCTCCCTCTCCCTGTCGGAGAAGGTTGGGGTGAGGGTATTATTGCAACATAAATGTGCTGTATTCTAACTCTTCAAAAACGCGGTCTAAAAAGCGGAAGCCAATCATAATACACACTAATAAAGCAGCCGCTAAACCGTAACCATAAAATTTAGGGCCTAAATATAAGGTAATTGCGGTAAATATGCCATTAAATAGCACAAACAGCGCGGTGAGTAATAAAACGATACGGCGTTTATCTAAGTAAAAAAAGACGTTAAGAATACCTAAAAAGACAACTTGTAAACCGACACTAATCAGATTGACAAATAATAACGGTAAATACAGTAAAGAAATGCCTAAGAAATTAAGAATAATTTCGCCAGCCACAAACACCGCTAAGGTGGTAATGGCTTGAATTTTAATAATCTGATAAATGCCCTGACGAATGGTAAACACCATCTCGTTACGCATTTTTTCCATGTATTCTAATGAGCCACCCTCACGCACGGCATTATAAAAATTATCATAAAATTCAACAAAGTCGGTTTCCATTTTAACTAAAAATACCGCCATGCCGGGAATGATTGAGAGATAAGCCAAAAAAACAGGAATATCGTAAATTAATGAGGCGCGTAATGGGCCAATGATAGGTTGGCTAGTTGGCTCATAAAACCAAAACATAAATTTATCGAGCCACAAACCAAAATTATAAAAAAAGCCTACCCAGACTAAACTCCAAAAAAACTGTCGTTTTTTGGCAAAATCAAAGGCAATAAAGTAGCTAGAAGGGTAGTTGCGTAAAATTAAAATCACCATGCCAATTAATAAAATAAATTGACCTAAAACAAATCCACCTAATAACCCTTCTAGTTTGTAGTTTCTTAATAGTAGGGCGAATAAGACGGTTGCCCCATAGCCAACGGCAAAACAATTTAAAATGGCTTTATATTGTTTCATACCTGACAAAAAGATGGTGGCAATCCAAATATCACATAACACCACAAATCCCGCTAACATTAATAAACGATACATAATGCTTTGTTGTGGAAATAAAAATAGGATGGCCAATGTGCCTAAAAAGCCACTAATTGCGGTTACCCCAAATAATAAACCATTAAAATTGGGTAAAATAATATCGGCACGTTTTTCAAACAGTCGGTCAGCGGTAAATCGGGTAAAAGCCAGTTGAACAAAGCCAGTTAAAATTAAACTTAAAGCAACAAGATAAGTGACACTCACTTGAAATTGAGTAATCAAAAATTCGGGTACAACAATCGCGGCACTCATTAAACCAATGACTAAAATGCCAACAATGGATAATACCCAAGGCCCAGAGCTGATAATGCCTGCATAAGCATAAGCTTGTAACATGCCTAATAAGCTATCTCTGCGTAGTAGTTTGCGTAACTCAAAACCAATACCAGCCATTAGCGTTTTCCTCTTGGGCAAGTGACTTGTTGTGACAGGTTTAAGGCTTGTTCATAGACGCTACGATAACGAGCAAACATCTGTTCTTGAGTGTAATAGCGTTCAACACGGGTAATGCCTGCGGCTTGTGCTTTGTGCCAACGTTCTGGGTCGCCTAATAGGGCAATAATGGCTTCAGCTAATTCGGTGGGGTTGGCGATACCAACGACAATGCCAGATTCACCAATAGATTTATCAATCGGTCCTAAGCCTTCTATTAATTGCCGACATGAACCGACATCGGTTGATACACACGGTACGCCTGCGGCATAACCCTCTAAAATAACTAAGGGTAAAGCTTCCGAAATGGAGCTAAGTACCAATAAGCCAACTTTGGGCAGCAATTCATCAATTTTTTGAAAGCCTAAAAATTTGACATGATCGTTTAAACCTAAACCATTAACCAAACTATGGCAATCGGCAGCATATTCGGGGTCTTCATCTTCGGGGCCTGCAATCCACGCTTCAACTTGTGGTAGTTGATTGGCAACGGTACGCATGGCACGAATAAAGGTTTTAATATCTTTGATTGGCACAACACGACCAATTAAACAAACCGTCATAGGGATTGTGTCGCTGCGGTTTTGTCGAACTTTTTCTAAATGGGGTAGGTTGATGCCGTTGGGAATATTTTCGGTGCGTTCAGCAGGCGCACCATCTTTAATTTGGCGTAAACGGTTGGTTTCATAAAGGGCAATAATTCTATCGGCATGATGATAACAATCGCGGCCTAAGGCTTCAAAAAAGCGAATCCATAAATTTTTAAAATAGGCAACTTCGCTGGAGTCTTTAGCCAGTGTGCCTCGATTATCACGAATCCATTCTGCTTGAAAAAGGTCGATTTTTCGTTCTTTAGTATAAATCCCATGTTCAGACAAAATTAGCGGTTTGCCGGTTTTTTGTTTCATTAACGCACCCAAAAAACCTGCATAACCTGTAGAAATGGTATGAAAAGCTTTAACGGGAATAAAACTTTCGGTCAAAGCCATTAGTCGCCAAATGGGGGCGTGCATGATGCGAATTGTCCAAAAATAATCGACAAAAGATGGATCGGTGCAGTGAGCGCGATATTGTTCGGTAATGTAATCCCATGCTTCTTTGCTGTATAAAAAATCATCTTCGGCATAACGGCCAGCAAGACGATGATTCATTATGCTGTTCAGTAATGATGTTTCTTGTTGCTGCATTTGTTCGGGATGCCGATATAGGTCATGCAAACAACGAATCTCTTTAAAAACTTGTGGGTTGCCTTTGCGTTTTATCACAGGTGGTTTGCTATGTGTTTCGTGCAAATAATGGGTTTCGAGATGCACAACATTATCAGGCAGTTGAAAACGCATATCACCATAATCTTCTGGTCGGCTACCAATAAAACATAAGGCAAAGGTATATTGTGGAAAGCCTTTAATAATTTGGTTAACCCAACTCGAAACGCCACCACTGACATAGGGGTAAGTGCCTTCGAGTAATAAACCAATATCTGCCGATTGTCCTTGTTTAATAATTGCCATGTTATTTACTCCAATAATCGCTGGCCATTAACAAAGGGCGTGAACCGCCACGTTCGCTGAGGTTTTTCATAATGCGTCTGGTGGTTTGATAATCTTGACGTAAAAAAGCTAATTCAGCCAAATAAGGCTCGGCGCGTGCTAAGGGAAAACCTTGCTTAATGGCAGTGCTAAAGCAGCCTGTTGCACGGATATAATCACCACGAATCGTCCACATTCGTCCCGAAATTGACCATAAACCTGCATCTTTGACTTTTTCTTTGAGTGCTTCGGTAGTGTATTTTTGTACTTGCTCTAAAGCAAAGTTACGCATGTCGCCTTGTACTAAGTTTTGATAGACCAATTCCCAATATAATTCGGCCAACTCACGTGCAGGTAAATAACGTTCTTGATTTGATATGGCTTTTTGATAACTGATTAAAGCGAGCTGTATTCGATGAGTAATATGTTTTTCTCGGCTGTCTAACATGCCATAAGCCAATAAACGTAAATCATCAGAGCTATCGCTAAGGGCTTCGCGCAAAATACTCGAGGCATGACGAGCTGGCATATTTTGCAAGGATAATAAGGCTTTCATGCGTAATTCTACAGGCGTGTCTTTGTCGGTGAGTTGCTGACGCACGCGAGCAGATCGCCAACCTGTTTCGTTGTTATGCTTAGGAAGCTCATATTCGGGGCTGTGAACAATTTTGATTTGGTGAGTATTGTTAAAATAAGGCAACCGACTTGCCACTAAAGAACCAATGGCAAAACCAAACAAACCAATAATAGAAATAAAAAAACTTAAACTAAATAATAAAAACATTACCCATAAGCGTGGTTGTTTGTAGTTGGCAGGCATTAATGTCCATGCAACAGGCGTAATGGCTAAGGATGCTAAGGCATGAAGAAAAAAGTATTGATAAATCAACCATGTGCTATTGCTTGATAAAAACAATAGTGCAATAGCCGATAACTCTAAACTAACTGCAAGTGTGACGAGTTTGCCATTGGTGCTTAGCATGATATTCGCCCTTAACTTTGTTTGACTAAACAACGTTCTAGCAAGTGATTGAGTAAATCAGCCGCAGGTCGTTCATTAACGAGAGCAGTGTAGGGTGTCATTTGTGCATCTGCAAATTTGCTGCAATTAAACATATCTTTGAGCCATTTTTGTGTGCGTAATAAATAACCTGTTACGGCAGCATCACCATGTAGTGGCATGAGGGTAATTAAAATATCTCGGTCTGATAACCGAATATCCCACGCAATATCCATTTGCCGCCGTTGGCGAACCATTTCGGCATAAATATCTTGGCGATGGACACTGTCTGAAAGCACAAAAGCGACAATACTAGATGGCAAACCACTTTCACGTTGAACGCGCTCTAATCTTAATAATTCAGAAGCAAAGTCGAGCGGGCATTTAGGGTTATCACGCAAAATTTTCATGGCTTGAGGAATAACTTTGACATTGTCGGCATAGTAGCCTAACAACACACTCAAAAATTGCAGGGTTTCTGAATTGAGTGATAAAAAAGGCATACGCTCTACGGTCAACAAACCAAAACATTGTTGATTAGTGGCAATCAATGGTGCAACAACGACATATTGACTGCTATGGCTATCCATTAATTGTTCGGTTTGTAGATGTGCGAGGCTTTTGTGTTCAAGCGCGTAACTGACTAAAGGGTCATCGACTTTAAAACTATGAACACTACCCAAATGGGTGACTGCACTGGCATTAATGTTGTCGTTGTGAATACTGTATAAACTGGCGACTTCTAATTGACAAGTTTGTGCGAGTAAATTGATTAAATCGGCCGCATGTGGCAAAGGATTTTTGTCGGTGTTAAAGCCGCCCTCAATCATCACTTGGCGCATATGGCTTAACGAATCACGCAAGGTCATGGGTTTAGTTAACATATCTTGTTCTAAACGCTCATGAGACAGTTTTAACAAATAATGACGACGGGTTAATGACTCTAAACGCTCATTTAAGTAACCATTCGCTTCTCGTACCCGTTTTAAACGCACAATCCACACATCGGCAAACTCGCCTGCAAGCAAACTTAAAATTAAGCCACCCATAAAAAAGTGGGCAGGAAAAAGCTCAGTATTGTTGCTCAATGTATCCCAAGCCGACCAAGACAAAGAAATAATACCAATAGAGCCAATAGCGGCTAATGAGCCATAACGCAAGGCTAAGATTGTTGGGGCTAACCATAACCAAGGAAAGGGCAGATGCACCATAAATGGGTCTTTAGGATTTGACCATGCACCAATCGCAATGGTTGCTAAGGTAAACAAAACAATTTCGACAACCATTAGCCGTCCTGCTTGTTTGGGAGCAAAAACGGCAGCGAGTTGACGACGAGTAAACAAATGCAACATGGTCAAATACCTAAATCATTAACGGCTTAACGCATTTTTTAACAGTTGATCAACCGTTTTTTGGGCAATAGCACTCACTGCTTCACGACTCCAACCTGTTTTGGCGGCTGTACCTGACCACACCACTTGACCTGTGCTTAAGTCAATAATATTGACGGTGACACCAGCCGCAGGTTCTCCATCCAAGCCAACTTTGTAACGCCATTCATCCACACTGGCCGCCACTGCATATTTTGCACCTGTGCTTTTGACGGCATTGAGAGCTTGTTCTTGATTACGGCGGTCAGCCAAGTCAAACAGACTCTCGTTGTTGTTATTACTTTGATAGACGCTTAATTGGTTAACCCCATTCACTCGTAATAAACTGGCGGTAATGCTATCCAAACGTGCGCCTGCTTGTGGGGTTTCGGTGTTGTTAATAGATGGCACTAATACCCATTGTGCGGAAGTATCTAATTTAGTGGTTTTGGGTGTCGTGTGTAGGGTTGAGCAACCTTGTAATAAAGATAGACCAATGACCAAAGCACTGAGTGAAAATTTAGACATGAAGCATTGCTCCTTTAATAAAATAAACGATAGCTGAGCTGCCAAGTTTGGCCTTGCTCGCCATTTTGTTGACCACTTTGACTACGTTGCAGTTGTAGTAGCAAACGGTCGTTACCGAAAATTGAACCTTGAATACCTAGCTGACCTGCAAAGCCTAAACCATTGGTATTGGCATGATTAACACCCAATTCGCCCAAAACACGCCAACCGCGTTGATATTGTTGAGGATTGACTTGGCCAAATGCCCACATTAAAGACCATTGTTGATAGTCTTGAGGAATGTAAAACTGGCTATTGAGCGATTGTCCTGCGACCGTGAGAGAACTTAAACGCTGATCTAGGTTTTGGGTATTAGTGCTAAATTGGCCGAGGCTATAACCCAGTTTAAGCACATGATCGAGTTGGTCGGCAAATAAACGATGACCAACTTGTAATTGAGAAATTTGGCCTGAACCCAAATTGTCGCCGTACTGAGTTAAATAATCATCTTGGGCAATATCGACTAACACATACTCTCGGCCTGTAATATTCCAAGTGCCATTTACCGCCAAACGGTTCTTTTTGCCTGCAACTAACAATGCCGTACTGTCTTCGCTTGTTTGTTGCTGTTGCCACTGCCAGCCCAAGCTCAAACGGCTATCAAGTTTATATTGCTGTTTAATAGCCCAACCAAGTTCATGTTGCCACTGTTGAATTTGTACAGAAATTTGCTGTTGTTGGCGATGATACATAGCCGTGAAAGCGAGGCGTTGTTGACTCGCTAAATCATTGCTAAAAATACTTTGGTCTAAGCTTTGATATTGATTTTGTTCAATATCTGCTTGTAAACGCCAATCTTTGTTGAGGGGTGTTGTCCAACTTACTGTAGTATTTTGACGTTGTAACGCGCCTAATTCTTGCTGTTTGTGGCTAATATCAACGCTATGACCACGCTCGCTGAATAAATCACGATAACGGCGATGTAGCTCATCGTCATTAGGATAATCGTCTTGCGTGTTAAAGGCTAAATCTTCTGCCAAATCTGCACGATTGACACGTATGGCGGCTTCAATACGATCATAAATTGGCAAGTTGGCAAGCTGATTAGACAATAAGTGATTCAGTTGATTTTGGTCTTGTTGCTGTAAGGCTAAATTTAGGCTAGCCCAACTGGGAGTTGATTTGTGCGCGTGTTGAGCAATTAATTGTTGAGCGCGGTCGTTATGCTGATGATTGAGCAACCACCCTAAATAAATCTCATGTTCAAATTGCTGATAGGCATGATGGCGAAGATGTTGTGCTAACAATAATTGACTTGCATCACCTGTTTGTTGATTAAGTTGTAAGGCAAACAGTTGTTGTTGTAATTGTTGCAAACGTCCGTCTGTTTCTTGCTGAATACGCTGTTGACGTTGTTGCCAAATTTGTTGTTGTAAGGCTTGTGCCTGTTGAGTTGCACCTGTATTGGCCAAGAGCTCGGCTAAGTTTAAACCTGCTAAACTATCTTGAGGATTGCTTTGATAATAAGCATATTGAAACGGCAGTGCCTTTTGTGGCTTTTGTAAAAATAACCACCCATTTGCCCATACTTGCCATAAGGCAGCTTGACGTTGCGCTTGGCGGTGTGCTGCTTGTAATACCGTATTTAAGTCAGTACGTTTGTTTTGCTCTATCAAAACACCCACTAAAGCATTTAATAAACGGCTTTGTTTGGGGGTTAATTTAAGAGCCAGTTCAAAGTCAGCTTGCGCCTTTACTAATTGTTTTTGTTGCCAATAAAATTGACCACGTTGCTCTAAAAATAAGGGGTTTTGTTCAAATTTTTGCAGTTCTTCTGTGGTTAATAAGCTCAAAAAACGCTCTATGCCTTGTGGGTAATTAGCTTTTTGATAGGCATATAACAAACTTAGAACGGCATTATCTCGTTTGTATAAACGATAAGATAACTCGCTTAAAAAGGCCGCATTAAGTGGATTTTTTTCGGTTTCTAGGGCGGCATAATTAATCAAATCACCGTCAACAAATAAAAATTCCTCAGTAAGTTTTTGATAAGCACGTTGAGCAATATCGGTTTTGTTTAATAATCTGGATAACTCAGCATAAGTATGCCAGTAATCTTGGGCGCGATCGGGCATATGATGTTCTAATTCAGACAAACTTTGCCATGCTTCGACTAATTTGCCACGCTGATACCACAATGCGGCACGTCTTAATAACCATGTTTGGTCAACAGGTTTAAATAGGCTGATGAGTTGAGAATAAGCATTAATCGCGCGCTCGTCTTGGCCTGCACGTTCAGCCAAATTAGCTTCGGCGGTTAGTAGGGCGCGTTTGGCTTGGCTTTTGTGTCGAAGTTGTGCCAAAAAATCTAAGCCAGCAACAGATTCACCTAAACGCTCATAAATTTGCACAAGCGTCTCTATTTCGGCGGCATCATTGGGTTTTAAACCAACTTGACGCTGTTGATAGATGAGGAGTGCTTTATCGTCATATAAACCAATGGCCAAACGTTTAACATTATCCCAAGCCGATTGTTGACCTGTTTTTTGTGCGTAGCGTAACCAGATAGGCAGAGCTTCTTCAGGTTTGCCAAGCCATTCAGAAACTTGGGCAAAACGTTCTAACCAAAATAAATTATTAGGCTCTACCGATACTGCTTTTTTGGCAACTTGCCATGCGGCAGGTAGATTTTTATTTGCTAGATATACATCAAAACCTAAACGATAACGTAAATCATCAAACTGAGCTTGTGGACTGCCTGCTTCTTGGGCAATATCAAGCGTTTCGGCACTAGCGGCTAAACTTAAAGTACACAAGCCAAGCGCATACAGCCACTTCATGGGGTTGCTCCTGTGGATGGCGAGTTAATGCGTTGTTTGAGCAGTAACGCAACATAATATTGAGCAATATCGGGGCGATTGGCCGATAAGGCTAAACGTGCTAAAAATTCAATAGTGGCGGCATCATGAATAAACACACCCACATACATTTGCCCCGCAGCAAGGGCATCATTGACTAAATTGCCTGCTTGCAAAGCTTTTACGCCTGACAAAAAAAATGTTTTGCGTTGCGTTAAATTAGTACAGTAGGGCATAGCCTGAAAAAAACTGCGCGCAGCAGAGCGATATTGGCCTTGTACCATATAAAGTTGAGCAAGCTTTTCAAACCATTGTGGATTGACCGCTGAGGCACTAAAAATTAACTGATAATAAAGTTCTTTGGCCAAGGTATAATCGGCAAACGCATAAGCATTACTGGCAAATTTTTCTAAGCGAGCTTGCGGCCATGAGTAATAACTAATTTTGCGTAATTGGCGCAAATACTGCTTGAGTGCATTATTAAAAGTGGCACTTTGTGGCTGATAAGTCCATAACTGACGTTCTAAAATATCTAACAACAAAATATTCGCTTTGCTTTCTTGTTCAGTGCTTAATTCTTTGACTTTAAAAATTGGATTAAGCACTTGTCGAGATTGAGAAATCTCTCCTTTATCAAAGAGACGCTGTGCTAACAAAATGCGTAAATGATGATCGTTTGCATCAGCTTTTAACCAAGCAAATAAATAAGCGATACTGACATTATCTGTGCGTGCCGAGCGTTCTAAATGACGTTGTAAGGTGTGTTCAGGATAAATCACCATAAAAGTTAGCAGGGTTAATAACCCAAAACCCAAAATTTGTCCTGTCGTGGCAAACCTTAAACGTTCAGGGAGTGCAGGAAAGTCTGAGCGAGCTAAGCTCATGAGCATCTACCTCCAGCAATAAACGGGAATTTTGTTGACGTGTTTTGAGTGCTTTGTCATTGGCTTTTAGTACACATTTTTGACTATTGGCAAAACTGACACGCAGTGGTTGGTAACTTTTGATATTAAAAGTGATGTCATTTTTGTGACGTTGAAATTGGCTAATCTGCCCATTAGCTGATTCAATATAGGCAAGTGTAGAAGGCGTGTCTTGTATATTTATATCAAGATTATTGTTCGCTAAATGCAAATATCGCTCTTGATTATGGTGATTAAAGCCCATTAACTGCGGACTATGATTAAAATCAATGGATTGAGGATGATTAAAACGTAAGGTTTTTAATTGATTATTGCCGCGAATACGATAACCTTGTGGACTGCGTGCAATCGCTAAGTCGTTAAAATCTAAAACCTTTTGAATATATTCCGAGCTATAAATAG
>ERZ650309.917-NODE-917-length-14095-cov-5.224929_pt1 | contig 14095 bp, 15 predicted proteins | sample MGYA00376245_ERZ650309 | MGnify/ENA primary metagenome ERZ650309 (study PRJEB26733, sample SAMN07839294) | wastewater metagenome | biome: urban; feature: wastewater treatment plant; material: waste water | place: USA: North Carolina | collected 2016-04-26 ...
TGCCACCATCAGCGCTTCGGTCCCATAGGTGACGCGGTAGACGTACTTCATGTTGTCGACGAGCACGGTCTCGGTGCGTGCGGTGTGCAGCCACGGGTGCCGGCGTCGGATCCCGATCAGGTGTTGCAGCAGTCGCGTGGTGTCGTTGGCCGGATCGCCCGGGTATGGGGGGAATTCTGGGCGCACAGCGTCGTCGCCGCCGGCGCGGTCCTCCTTCAGACCCGTCCACGCCCATTCGTCCCCGGCATAGAGGCTGGGGACACCGCCGACCGTCATCAACAGCACCAGTGCGTGTTCGAGGTGTCTGGGGTCTTCCAGTCGGCTCGCGATGCGCGTCACGTCATGGTTGCCCACGAACGTCATGGGCACAAAGGTGTCCAGAAACTCGTTGTGGCGCAGCAGGGCCCAGTCGAGTTCGTGAAAGTTGGCGTCGTTGAGGCTGCTCCAGATCGCCTTCCACAGTTCGTATTGCGTGACCGAATCGAACGTGCTCGATTCCACGCGGGCCGCGTAGTCACCGTGGATGAATTCGCCGACGAACCAGGCGTCCGGGAACTGCTCGCGGACCCGAGGCAAAACCTTGGCCCAGAACCGATCTGGCACTGCGTAGGCGGCGTCCAGGCGCCAGCCGTCAGCTCCCCGGCCCAGCCAGTGGCACATCACCTCGACGACATAGTCGACGACCTCGGGAGAGCCGTGGTTCAGCGAGATCAGACCGTCGTGGCCCTCGAATGTGTGAAAGGTGTTGCCGCGCTTCCTGAACCACTCGGGGTGTGAGAACGTCGGCGCGGCATGGTTGAACACACCGTCGAGCAGCACCCGCAGCCCGCGGCCGTGGGCCGCGGTGATCAGGTGGTCGAAGTCGTCGTGGTCGCCGAGGCGTGGGTCGATCGTGAAATGGTCGGTCGTGTCATAGCCGTGGGTGGCAGAGGCGAACACCGGTCCGAGCGCGAGCCCCGACGCGCCGAGTCCGACGGCGTGGTCGAGCCAGTCGACGATGCGGCGCAGTCGATGCTCGTGTGCAGTCGGAGCCGGGTCTGCGGGATACGAGCCGGCGAAGCCCAGTGGGTAGACCTGCCACCAGATGGCGTGTTCGACCCAGGACATGAGGGGAGCTTACGGAGGCGGCGGTGGAGGCTCAAAAAGCCGGTGCGCACAGCAGATGGTCGTCATCGCAAGTCGGTCGTTCGACGGATACCGGGTCTGCACGATGCGCGATAGCGTCGTGGCCGGAAAGATGGGTGAGGGGAACATGGCACTCGTATCTGATCCCGGGTTGTGGCTGTGAATCCGTGGGTACTGTGGGCCGCCGTCGGCGTGTTGTTCGTCTGTGCCTGTGGGTATTTCGGATATCGAGCAACCGTCGGCAGGGATGGCTTCGGTGGTCGGGGCCACCGGCATGCCGTGGTTGCGCGCAAAAACCTGGTGCTGTTGACGTCGGCGCCGATCGGTGTTGTGCAAGCCAGCCTCGCCGCCCGCATCAGAGCGGACTGGGCGGCGCACAGCCCGGGTGCGACGCTGGTGCAGGCCGACAGTCCGTTCCGGGTGGTGTATCGACATCTGGAGGGTCGGAATGCCGGCTTCATCGCTGTGGTCACTTATCAGCATCTCGGTCCGCAGGAACTACGTGCCGTCGCCAGCGTCGAATCGTGGCATCGGAATCCGGTCGCCGTTGACGGGAATCAAACCGACATCGTTGTCGCGTTCATGGACGTTGTCGTCGGTGCGTTCCAGTCGGTCGATCCGTTGGTGCAGGTGTCGCGCTGAGTTTTCAGAGATCGTCGATGTCGATGATGTGATCCTGGATCGCGCGGGCGACCAGAGCCGCCTTCGTCCCCGCGGGACGACCGGCTGCGGCGTACTTCGCGCGGATGCGTTGCAGATGGGTCCGCACCGTACTCGGAGCGAGAAACAGCTGCTGAGCCACGAGTTCTTTACTGTCGGTGCGGAACCAGGCGATGAGTACTTCACGCTCGCGCGGCGCGAGGATCGGCTGCTGAACGTCGGTGGTCGTGCGCAGGGCGACGGCCATCGCGGGGCCGACGTAGGGGGTGTCACCGGCGGCCGCGCGCACAGACTCGACGAGGTGTTCACGGCCCTCGCCTTTGACCAGATAGGTGACAGCACCGGTGTCGATGGCCGTGCGAATCACGTCGTGGTCGGTGATGTGCGAATAGACCACGACACGATGGCCTGAATCGCACAGTTGCTTCAGGGTGGCGAAATCGGGTCCGTTGCCGTCGACGTCGAGGCCGGCAAGCACCACATCGATGCCCGACGTGGTGCTGGGGTGCTCGGCGAGGAATTTCTTGCCACCGCGGTAGTGGCCGCCGACAGTCGCGTTCAATGACGGTTCGTCGTCGATCCAGGTTTTGATGCCGGAATAGACGACATCGTGGGCATCGACGACGGCCACTGTCAGCGCTCGGGTTGCACTGAGAACGTCAGCTCCCAAGGTGCCCAACTCCTCACCCAACGACGCCCGCGCACGCTGTGCGCGGGAGGACTCCTCTGCTATCCAAGATGTTCGCTGCATCGGTGACATGCGGCGAAAGACGAGCTTAATGCCTACTTATGAGTAACGTGTGAGTTAGCCGAATTTATTACATGAACGGCCTTGGGGACCTGACCGCTGTCGGTGGGCAGCTCAGCGGCCACCCCGTTCTCGACACCTGGCCTAGAACGTGTTCTAGTTCTTGGGTGCTCGAGTACACCCGGGAGAACCTCAGCGCCGACGAGGTCGCGCGGCTGCGGAACCTCTACGAACCCCTGACGCAGTCCGTTCGGGAGTTGATCGACGCCACCATCCGCACCGAGGTCGACGCCGAAGCGGTCGCTGCCGCCAAGGCTGAGATCGACCGGGCCACGGCACGTCTGCGCGACACCGCCTTGGACGGCGCGTTCGGGATCCGGTTCGGCGCCGACGGTGACGAAATGCCCTGGGGCAACGCGGTGATCGGCGTCCGCAATCCGGTGGCGCCGCCGATCGCGTTGACCCGCGCGGCCGACGGCAGCGTCTCGTGCGACTTCCAGCTGGGCGCTGCCTACGAAGGTCCGCCCGGGCACGTCCACGGTGGCGTGTCAGCGATGATCCTGGACCATGTGCTCGGCGAAGGCGCGGGCCTGCCGGGCCAGCCCCGGCTGACCGGCACCATCACGATGCGCTACCGGCGGCTGACCCCGTTGGGACAGCCGCTGCACACCGAGGCGCGCATCGTCCGAGTCGACGGAATCAAGACTTACGCGCAGGGGCATATCGCCGACGCCGAGGGCATCACCGTGGAAGCCGAAGGCGTGTTCATCACGCCGAAATGGCTGAGAGACTAAAGGGATTCACGGAAAAGATCATTGTGGTGCTGCGGGCACCCGACGTTGATGACACCTGGTGTGAGCGCCTGCGTACCACCGTCGCCGCGGAGCTGCTGGCGCTGGGGGTACCGGCTCTGACCGTCAACGTCAAAGACGCACCGGTGCGAGGTTCGATGATGGTGCTGACCACCCTCGATCCGCCGGTGGTTGCTGCGGTGACGGTGTGGACCCAGCAGTACTACGGCGATCAGATGACTGCGGTGCTGGACCGCTTGCGCGGTGAATGTACTTCTCTGGCAGCATATTTGGTGACCGAATCGGTACCGATGCCTGGGCCGGCCATCGTCCCGGGTGAGCGCACCGTCGGGATGGCGAACATCGCGCTGCTACGTCGCCCGGAGGGGCTGGACGAGCGAGAGTGGTTGCAGCTCTGGCACCTTCACCACACGCAGGTCGCGATCGACACTCAGTCGACGTTCGGCTACACCCAGAACACCGTGGTGCGTGCCATCACGCCCGACGCGCCCCGGATCGACGCGATCGTCGAAGAACTCTTTCCGATCGAGGCCGTCGGCAGCCTGCATGCCTTCTTCGGCGCGGCCGACGATGCGGATCTCGGTGACCGGATGACCAAGATGGTCGCCAGCACTGCGGCATTCGGAGCGAACGAGAACGTCGACACCATTCCCACCAGCCGCTACGTACTGCGAAACCCCTTTGGAGACAACCAATGACGGACCTGATCGAGGTCGACGACACCAACCGTGTCCGCACGCTGACACTGAACCGCCCCGAGGCGCTCAACGCATTCAGTGAGGCGCTCTACGACGCGACGACCCGGGCGTTGATGGCTGCGGCCGCGGACCCTGAGGTCTCCGTGGTGCTGCTGACCGGTGCCGGCAGGGCGTTCAGCGCCGGCAACGACCTGGTCGAGATGCAGCAGATGGTCACCGACCCGGACTACACGATGGGGGAGTACGGGTTCCCCGGGCTGATCGAAGCGCTGACGGCCTTTCCCAAGCCGCTGATCTGTGCGGTGAACGGTGTCGGTCTGGGTATCGGTACCACGATCTTGGGCTACGCGGACCTGGCGTTCATGTCCACCACCGCCCGGCTGAAGTGCCCTTTCACCAGCCTCGGGGTGGCGTCGGAGGCGGCGTCGTCGTATCTGCTGCCCCGGCTGATGGGGCGGCAGAACGCGGCGTGGCTGCTGCTGTCCTCGGAATGGGTGGGTGCCGACGAAGCCTTGCGGATGGGTTTGGTGTGGAAGGTCTGCGAGCCTGACGAGCTACTCGCCGAAGCCCGCAAGCATGCGGAAATCCTTGCCGCCCGGCCGCTTTCGAGCCTGATGGCGGTCAAGTACGCGATGGTCGAACCGACCCGGGCGGCCACGGTCGAGGCAGCCGCACGTGAGTCGGGTCAGTTCGCGGAGCTGCTGGGTCAGGTAGCCAACGCTGATGCGCTCAGTGCCTTCGTGGACCGCAAGGCGACCTGAGTTTTCAGCCGGCCTTGTGTCTCGGGCAGTCGGGCTGGCGGGCGGCTTCGATGATCGCCCGTACGGTCCGGCGGCAGCGCCCGCAATCGAGGCCGGCGCCGCACTTGTCCGCGACCTCCTTGGAGGTCGAGGCCCCCGCGGCAACCAGATCGGTGACCACCTGACTGGTGACGCCGGTACACAGGCAGACGAACATCAGCTGGCCCCTTCGCCGACCGACATCAGGTGAGCGAACTTGCCGACGAACACGCTGGGGTAGGCGCCCATACCGGCCGCGGTCATCCAGTCGGCCGCAGCCGCATCGGGGTGGTCGATCCAGGCGCGGGCCTGGGCTTCGGTCTCGATCTGCTGCAGGATCAGTACCTCGTGCCCGTCGTCGAAGGCCCGGTAGACCCAGACCTTCTGGACACCCGCGGTGCGGAATCGGTCGGTCGCGTCGTGGACTTTGAGCATCAGGGTCGCAACGTCTGCGACGGTGGTCACCACGCCGACGATCACCGAGGCGACGGTGTCGTCCGGGCCGGTCTCGTCCAGATCGATCTTCTCGACGACTTCGCCGGCGAATATCGCCGGGATGTCGTCGACGCCGGAGACATCGAACAATTCGAATATCACCGGCGATCGTAAGACCTCGCGAACCGAATTCGGTTGCTTCGCGCCGATGGTGATCAGGACGCGTCCGGGTTCCCAAATGGAGGTGTAGAGCACGACATGATGGGCGGAGATATCGCCGAGATGAGATTTCCTGGATTTGAGGCCCGACCACATTTTCTCGACGTCATCGACCCGGTAATCGGCGGCAAGAATCAGCGAGTGCAGCTGGTACTCGCTCATCGAATCCGCCTAGCAGGGTGCGCGCGTCGAGCCAGACGTTCCGGCCGAAGATTAACTAAGTCTAACCTTAGTTAGGGCAGCCAGTCCATAGCCGCTGGCCAGGGGATTTTACCGGCTGTGGACTCGCGGCGAAGACCCTGTGTGCGACACCGTGCAATCGCGTCGCTCGGTGATGGTTCCTGCACTAGCTTGGATCCAGGCACCTTGGTGTGACCGTGCCACTGACACTTGACCAGCGTGTTTTAGGAGTCGAAATGCAAGGTGATCCGGAAGTCATCAAATTGCTCAATGAGCAATTGACGAGCGAACTCACTGCGATCAACCAGTATTTTCTGCATTCCAAGATGCAGGACAACTGGGGCTTCACCGAATTAGCGAAGCACACTCGCGAAGAGTCGATCGAAGAAATGCATCATGCAGAAGCGATCACCGACCGCATTCTGCTCCTGGATGGACTGCCGAATTATCAGCGGCTGTTCTCGCTGCGGGTGGGGCAGACGCTGCGCGAGCAATTCGAAGCCGATCTGGCGATCGAATACGAGGTGGTGGCACGCCTGAAGCCCGGCATCATCTTCTGCCGCGAGAAGGGCGACGCCACCTCAGCCAACTTGTTCGAGAGCATCTTGGCCGACGAGGAGAAGCACATCGACTACCTGGAGACCCAGCTGGAGTTGATGGACAAGCTCGGTGAGCAGCTGTACTCGGCGCAGTGCGTCTCGCGTCCGCCGCACTGATTCCCTTCCGGCGCATCTCGGCCTCGCCCCGCATCGGGGCGAGGCCGTTGTCGTCTCCGGGTGCCGGCACCGAACCAAAACTGAAACACGTTCCAGTTTTGGACGTAGCATTCGGCAGGTGAGCCGAATCGGAGATTTTCCCGACGACAACGTGACCGGCTGGGCGTTGAAGTCACCTGACATCGGTGCTGCGCTGGCGGGTTACACGCGCGCGGTGTACACCAAGGGGCGCTTGCCGCTGCGGGTACGCGAGCTGGCCCGAGCGGTGATCGCGATCGACAACGAGTGCGTGACCTGTCAGAACACCCGCGATTCGGCAGGGGAGGCGGCCGGCGTCGATGAGGCGCTGTACGAGCACGCCGCGCAATGGCAGACCTGGCCCGGATACAGCGATCAGGAACGCGTCGCCGCAGAGTTTGCTCATCGCTTCGCCAGCAACCACACCGGATTGCGTGACGATGAGGAATTCTGGGCCCGCGCCGGCGAGCATTTCGACGACGAACTGCTCACCGACCTGGCGCTGTCCTGCGCCATGTGGCTCGGGATGGGCCGGATGCTCCGTACCCTCGACATCGGTCAGGCCTGCAAGATCACGCTGTAGTTGCGCAGGCCTCAGTGCCAGTTGACTCTGCGGTGAGGGTCTCCCGGTCGGCCCCGCTACACCAGCCCCGTCGCGTCGAATATCCACGACATGTCGGCGTTGGCGAAGTCCTCGAGCCACGTCGGCGGCGCGAAGTTGGCCAATGCACCCATGTCCCAGTAGTCCTTCCACACGGTGATCTTGCCGTTCTCGACCCGATGCACCGTGGCGAACTTCAGCACGGTGGATTCGCCTGTGGCCCAATGCCATTCTTCGTGGTGTTCGTACATGGCGTCGGCGCCGTCGACCACCAGCAGGCCGTCGAAATTCTCATACGAGGCCAGTGGCTCCAGGCCGATCTTGAGACGCTTGACGATGTCCACCGGGCCACGCGCCGCCGCGGTCGGACCGACCGGCATGTCGAGGTAGATGCAGTCGTCGGACAGGAAGGTCGTGAGCAGATCCCAGTTGCGCTCGGACAGCGCTCGCCACATGCCGCGTACGGTTTCCTCAACGGTCGCCGGGGAATTACTGGACATCGGCGAGTTCACCTTCCTGTGGGAGCAGGGCCGGGGCCTGTTGGTTGGCACGCAGGAACTGTCCGGTGCGGGTGGTGCCCACCAGGTCGGTCGGTTCGCCGCCGCGCACCACGGTCTGCCCACTGACCAGGACAGCGGTCACGGTGTCGTTGTTCCGGTTGACCATGCGGTTCAGCCCACCGTATTGGGCCACGGATTCCTCGGCGTACGCGTCGAGCGAATCATCAAGGCGCTCAGGGTCGATCACCACAATGTCGGCTCGATCCCCGACCCGCAGGTGGCCGGCATCGAGTCGGTACCAGTCGGCGAGCTCGCCGGTGAGCCGGTGCACGGCCTGCTCGATGGTCAGGAACGGTGTTCCGGCCCGCTCGGCATCGCGGACGTGGCGCAGCAGACGCAGACCCATGTTGTAGAACGCCATGTTCCGCAGGTGCGCGCCGGCGTCAGAGAAGCCCAGCTGGATGCCGGGATCCTGGGCAAGCTTCTTCAGCACGTCCGGTCGGTGGTTGGAAATGGTGGTGCGCCAACGAACATCGTGTCCGTGGTCGAGTACCAGGTCGAGGAAGGCATCCACCGGGTGCAGTCCGCGTTCGACGCCGACCTGACCGAATGTCTTGCCCACCAACGACTCATCGGGGCAGCCGACGATCTCGGCGTCGAAGAAGTCGCGTTGCCATACGCGGATGCCGAGTTTGTTCTCGTAGTCCTTGCGGAACCGGCGGCGGTACTGCTCGTCGCGCATCAGATCGTTGCGCTCGATCTCGTCACGCAGATGCAAAGCAGCTGCGCCGGAACCGAATTCCTCGAAAACCACCAGATCGATACCGTCGGCGTAGACCTCGAACGGCACCGGCAGGTGCTGCCAGCGGAAGTTGCCGCCCAGCTTGTTCACGATGCGGGCCAGCGGCCCCATGATGTGGATCGAGTAGGGATTGGCCTTGATGTCGGCGGCCGAGAGCAGGCTGGTCTTGAGGTTGCTTCGGAACAGTCCCAGCGATTGCGCCAGCTGCGACACCAGGTTCAGTGGGTTCTGGATGTCGGGGCCGGACTGCAGCACCCGGCCCGAGCGACGCAGCAGTGACTTGAGGCGCCGCAACTCGCGTGGCTTGGCGTACGTCGACGGCAAGGTGCGGGAGCGGCAGGTGTCGCCGTCGATCTTGTCGAAAAGCAGTTGCTGCGAGGACATTCCGACGAATCCGGACTGAAGGGCCGAGCTGAGCATCTGCTCCATCTGGGCCTGTTCGCCGCGGGTGGGGCGGACGTCCTTGCGGGTGGACCGGTCCAGGCCCATCACCGCGGTGCGCATGTCCGAATGGCCGATGAACGCGCACACGTTGGGCCCCAAGGGACGGGCCTGCAGCGCCTCGACGTATTCGGCAGCGGTGGTCCAGGTCTTGTTGTCGTCAACTGCCGCGATCACGTGATCGCGCGGGATGGCCTCGACGCGACCGAACAGGTCGCCGGCGTCTTCGCCGTCCACGTGCACCGTGGACAGTGAGCAGGAGCCCAGCATCACCGTTGTCACGCCGTGGCGCAGTGACTCCGCAAGCGCTGGGCCGTTGAGCACCTCGACGTCGTAATGCGTGTGGATGTCGAGCATGCCGGGGAGCACCCATCTGCCCGTCGCATCGATCACCTCCGGGCAACCGGTGGCGTCGAGGGCTTCGGCGATCTCGACCACGTGGCCGCCGCGGATGCCGATGTCCCGCACTGCCGATGCGGCGCCGGTGCCGTCGAACCAGCGGCCGCCGGAGATGATCGTGTCGAAGTGCGAAGAGGTCACCCACTCATAGAAGCGTGCGGCGCGGTCGGTGTCAACGAAAAAGTGAACACTTTTTGAAAAATGTCTACAGGGGCTGGGTGGAACCTGTCACGGCGCACAGGAACAGGGCGGATACTCGGTCGACGTGACCCCGATGCAGCGCTACATCGCAGAGGAAATTGCCACCGACCACGTCGACGGACTGCTGACCCGCCGTGAGGCTATGCGCCGACTGTCGCTGTTGGGCATCGGTGCAGCCGCCGCCACCGCACTGCTCGCGGGGTGCGGTGAGACCCGCACACCCACGGCGGCGACGACGTCGAGCACTGCCCAGCGAGCGCCGGCACCGCCACCTGGCATGGAGAACGCCGTCGAACCCACCGCGGTGACATGGGATGGCGCCGGTGGGCAACTGCACGGCGCGTGGGCTCCTGCGCAACAGCCGCGTGGTGCGGTGCTGGTGATCCACGAGAACAAGGGACTGACGGACTGGGTCCGTTCGGTGGTAGGACGGTTGGCCGGGGTCGGGTACTCGACCCTGGCGATCGATCTGTTGTCCGGCCAGGGCGGTACCGCCGCCTTCGCCGACCCCGCACAGGCCACGGCCGCGTTGGGCAAGATCGCGCCGGAACAGTTCGTCGCCGACATGCGTTCGGGTGTCGACGAATTGCAGCGCCGAACCCCGGGCGCGAAAGTGGGGATAGTGGGGTTCTGCATGGGCGGGGGACTGGTGTGGCAACTGCTGGCCGCCGGTGAGTCCCGGCTGTCGGCGGCGTCGCCGTTCTATGGCCCGCTGCCTGAGAGTCACGACTTCGCCGGCTCGAAACAGGCTGCAGTACTTGCGTTTTACGGCGCCAAGGATGAGCGCGTCACCTCTACCAAGGATGCTGCCGAGGCTGCGCTGAATCAGGCGGGCCTGGTCAACCAGATCGTCGTCGAACCCGACGCCGATCACGCGTTCTTCAACGACAGCGGACCGCGCTACGACGCCACCGCGGCGGCCGACGCATGGCAGAAGCTGCAGGACTGGTTCGCCAAGAACCTGGCCTGAACGGTGCTACGTCGACCACGCCACCGGGAGTTTCTTGATGCCGTGGATGAACGGCGACCAGAGTCGTTCGGGCTCTTCGGTTGCGGCCAGCTGCGGCACCTGCCGGTGAAGTTCTTCGAAGGCGACGGCGATTTCGCGTCGGGCCAGGTTGGCGCCCAGGCAGAAATGTGCTCCTCCGCCACCGAAACCCAGGTGCGGGTTGGGGTTTCGGTGTACGTCGAACAGCCATGGGCGGTCGAATTTGTCCTCGTCACGGTTGGCTGAGCCGTACCACATCGTCACTTTCTGCCCCGCTGACATTTTCCTGCCACGCAATTCGAAGTCCCGGGTCAGGGTCCGCCGCATGTAGACCACCGGTGAAGCCCACCGGATGATCTCCTCGACCGCTGTGGGGGCCACCGATTCGTAATCGGCCCACCAGAGTTCGCGTTGATCTGGATACCGGCTCAGTGCCAGGACGCCATGGCTGATGGCGTTGCGGGTGGTTTCGTTGCCGGCCACCACCAGCAGGATGAAGAACGATGCGACCTCGGCGGAGGTCAGGCGTTCACCGTCGACCTCGGCCTGAACCAGGTTGGTGGTCAGGTCTTCCCGCGGGTTCTTACGACGATCTTCGGCCAATGCGCCGGCATAGGCACCGATGTCCATCGCGCACCGGAGAAACTCTTCCATGTCGGTGGTCAGATCGGGGTCGCCGAAACCCAGAATGATATTGGTCCAGTGGAAGATTCGTTGATGATCTGCTTCGGGGATGCCCATCATGTCGCAGATGATCTGCAGTGGTAGCGGCCCGGCGAGGTCGGCGACGATGTCAGCCTGACCGTCCGGGTTGCGGTCGACCATCGAGGTGACCAGCTGCCGTGCCCGGGTGCGGACCGATATCTCAGTGTGCGCGACGACCTTTGGGGTGAACGCGCTGCGCACGATGTTGCGCAGCCGGGTGTGCCGGGGGTCGTCCATCACGATCATCGAGCCGAAATACTCGGCCAGTTCCGGGTTTTGGTCGGCGATAGTCATGCCCTGGGCCGAGCTGAAGATATCCGGATGGCGGCTGGCGAAGTGGACGTCGTCGTACCGGGTCAGGGCCCAATGACCGGGGCCTGCTTCGATGCCGTCCTGGGTCAGCTCCCGGTGAAACGACACCGGGGCTTCGCTACGTAATGTGGCGAAAGCACCGTCGCGAACGTCGTCGTCGCGGCTCCAGAACCGCACTGATCCGAGGTCGATGTCGGACAGCGCGATCTGGGGCGGTGGTGCACCGTTCTTCGGCAAGACGATGGCCATTTCGGTGAGCCTAGAACCTCTGATGCGTCCGCTGGGTGGGAATCGGCCGCGAATCCGGCGGATGGCGTGATAGCACCGACGGGTGCGAAACCCACATGCCGGACAACCGTTTACCACTGCCGATGAGCAAATCGCAGAGGCTTTGCTGGACGTCAGTATTCCCACTCTGATGCTGTCTTTGCTCCACATGTCCGGTGATCCCGAACTCATCCGCGGGACTCTGCGTCCGGCCGGCCTGTTTCTCAACGAGGTGCAGGGCTACATGTCGGAAGAAGACAAGGCGGCAGTGCGCGCGTTGGCCTTGCCGATCATCGCCGACTACCGGGACCGCGGTTGCCCCGACCCCGAGCCGGTGAGTCCGGAACTGCTCAAAGAAATGATGGAGTTCCTGGTCTGTGAACCGGTTCCTGACGAGTACGTCCCGATGGTCCTCGAAGAGATGGAACTCGACGGCCGTGATGTCCGGGCCGGCCGGGAGCCCGACCATGCCGCCACGGATTTTCCCGTCGTGGTCATCGGGTGCGGTGAGTCGGGGTTGCTCGCCGGTATCCGGCTCAAGGAAGCCGGCATCGGATTCACCATCATCGAACGCAATGCCGGAGTCGGCGGCACCTGGTGGCAGAACACGTATCCCGGGGCGCGCGTCGATGTCGGAAATCATTTCTACTGCTACAGCTTTGAGCCCAGCGACCATTGGACCCAGTTCTTCGCCGAGCAACCCGAACTGCAGCGTTACTTCCAGGAAGTGATGGACTCGCACGGCATCGCCGAGCACGTGCGGTTCGAGACCGAGGTGATCGCGGCTGCCTGGGACGAGGCCACCGCGTCCTGGTCGGTGACGGTCAGGGATCGCGACGGAGACCTCTCGACCTTGCGGGCGCGTGCGGTGATCAGTGCGGTCGGGCAGCTCAATCGGCCCTACACCCCGACGATCGCCGGGCAGGACCGTTTCAGCGGCCCGGCGTTCCATTCGGCGGAGTGGGACCATGACGTCGACCTGACCGGCAAGCGTGTGGCGATGATCGGGGCGGGCGCCAGCGGATTTCAGATCGCGCCGGCAATCGCCGACAAGGTTGCACAGCTGAACGTCTTTCAGCGGACCGCGCAGTGGATGTTCCCGAATCCGAACTATCACGCCGAGGTCGGTGCCGGCGTCCAGTGGGCGCTGCGGCACCTTCCGTTCTACGGCCGCTGGTATCGGTTCCTGCTGTTCTGGCCCGGTTGTGACAAAGGGTTGGCCGCGGCGAAGGTCGACCCCGACTTTCCCGATCAGCAGCGCGCCGTCAGCGAGATCAACGACATCACCCGGATGATGTTCACCGAATGGATCACCAGCCAGATCGGTGATGACCCGGAGTTGCAGGCCAAGGTGATTCCGGACTATCCGGCGACCGGCAAGCGCACCCTGCAGGACAACGGCAGTTGGCTGCGCACGCTCACCCGCGATAACGTCGAACTCATCCGTACACCGATCGCGCGGATCGAACCCGACGCCGTCGTCACCGATGACGGTGTCCGGCACCCCGTCGACGTCATCGTCTATGCGACCGGTTTCCACGCCAACCGCGTGCTGTGGCCTATGACGATCACCGGACGCGACAGCCGCGTGCTTGCCGAGCAGTGGGGCGAGCGGCCGACGGCCTATCTGGGCATCTCCGTTCCGGGTTTTCCGAACTTCTTCTGCATGTACGGCCCGGGTACCAACCTGGCCAGCGGTGGCAGCCTGATCTTCCATTCCGAATGTCAAATGCGTTACATCGCACAGTGTTTGGACCTGCTGATCACCGGGGGCAACAGGTCCATGGAGCCTCGGGCCGAGCGGCTCGACGACTGGGTGGCGCGCACGCAGGCCGAGATGCGGACCATGGTGTGGGCCCAGCCGTCGATCAGGCACTCGTTCTACAAGAACGCCGACGGTGACATCTACACCCTGAGCCCGTGGCGGCTGGTCGACTACTGGACCTGGACCCGGAAGCCCGATCCGGCTGACTTCACCTTCAGCCCGTAGCGGCTTCGTCTTCCGGGAGGTCGTGCCGCACCACCCGGACGCGTCCGTGCGGCAGGCACGCGGCATACCCGTGGTGCTTGCCGTACAGCTCCCACGAGGTGTGGCTGTCGTCGCTGGGCACGTCGATCCGGTGGCCGTCGGAGAAGACCAGATGCAGTCCACCGGTGTCGTCCCAATCGGCTTGGGTGCAGGTCTGCCCGGCGAAGTCGAAGAGCGGACGTTGGTATGTCCGGACGTCGACGGGGTTGATCGGGACGACTTCGGCGTCGTCGGTCTCTGTCGCGGGCAACGTGAGCGCCATCGGTGTCGAGATAACCAGCTCGTTGTAGTCGGCCATGTTCAGCACGAGCCCGTCGCGGAACATGATCCGCTGGACGGCGCATCCTTTAATCCACTGTTCGGTCATACTCCACTGTGAGACGTTCGGCTGCCGAGCACAAGGGTGCGACTTGACTCACGAAAAATGCCCGCGAAACACCCTCGGTGCCTCAGATAAGAA
>ERZ650309.918-NODE-918-length-14083-cov-5.028657_pt1 | contig 14083 bp, 12 predicted proteins | sample MGYA00376245_ERZ650309 | MGnify/ENA primary metagenome ERZ650309 (study PRJEB26733, sample SAMN07839294) | wastewater metagenome | biome: urban; feature: wastewater treatment plant; material: waste water | place: USA: North Carolina | collected 2016-04-26 ...
CTAACCGGATACGGCAAACCACCACCACCACAATTTACCGCGATAGTACAGGGCGCACGCGGCGCGAAGTCACGCTGAAAGACGGCTCCACGCAATCCATCGCCATTACCGATCCGGCAACAGGCGTTAGTTACACCCTTAACCCGCGAAACCGAACAGCAACGAAATCGGAATTTGGCAGAATGGTCACAAAGCTTGACGTAATGCCTGTTGAAGAAAAGATGAGGGTAGAACTTGAAAGAAAGAAAGCCGTTGAATTGCAAGCGATGTCCAGCGCCAATCTTCCCAGCAAGAAACAAGCCCTAACAGAATCCCTGGGACGGCAATCCATTGAAGGAGTGGAAGCCGAAGGCACGCGCACGACACTCACCATTCCTGCCGGACAGATCGGGAATGACTTGCCCATCAACGTCGTTTCGGAACAATGGTATTCGCCGGAACTGCAACAGTTGATTATGACCAAACACAATGATCCGCGTGTTGGCGAAACCATTTACCGTTTGACCAGTATCAACCGGTCAGAACCCGACCGTTCGTTGTTTGAGGTGCCGGGCGATTACACCATTCGCACGCAATCCGAGTTGCAGAAAGTCGAACTTGATAGAAAGGTCGAGGTCGAAAACAAACTGCGTATCAAAGAAAGCAAACCCGAAGAGCAAAAATAACGCCTTGAGTCCGGGCGGAAGCGATTCCTGTTTCCGCCCGGACCTTTGTCTTAAACCTTCCGCGTTCAACTTCCACAACCTTCCACACGCCTTCCTGTTACCCCTTCCCATCGCGTTCATACCAATCAGATTTGCCAAGCCAATTGACACCACGTGGCGGGCAGCTACCATGCTCATCGTTCCTGCCAATTCCGGCGGGCGTTTTTATAACAACTAAATTTATCCTGTAAAACTTTATGAACTTTCTTTTTGCCCTTCTCTTTCTACAGGCTCCGCCACCCGAAAGCGTGGACAGGCTGCTTGATCCGATTCTGCGTCACGGTCGAGACAACATCAGCTATCTGGCTTCGATGGATGGTTTCGATTGGACGATCGTCATTATGTATTTCACCATTCTGGCATTGTTGGCCATTTTGGGAGCCTATCGCATTCGGATGGTGTTTCAGTTCTGGCGTTACCGGAACATCAAACCGCAACCCAAGCGCAAATTTGCCGAAAACGAATTGCCGTACATCACCGTCCAGCTTCCGCTGTTCAACGAATTGTACGTTGTCGAACGGCTGGTGGAATCGGTCGTCAAGCTGGATTACCCGCGTCACTTGTTGGAAATCCAGGTGCTGGACGATTCGACGGATGAAACCGTCGGCATTGCGGCCGCAGTTGTGGAACGATTCAAACAACAGGGCTTCGACATAGTTCACATTCACCGAACGGACCGGACAGGCTTCAAAGCGGGCGCTCTGGATAAAGGCATGAAAGTCGCCAAAGGCAAATTGATGGCGATTTTTGATGCAGACTTTACGCCCAAACCGGACACGTTGCGGAAGATGGTGGATTTTTTCAGCGACGACAAAGTCGGCATGGTGCAAATGCGCTGGGGCCATATCAACGCGAACTATTCCTTGCTGACGCGCATTCAGGAAGTTTTGCTGGATGGGCATTTCGTGGTTGAACAGACTTCGCGTAATCGCACCGGAGCTTTTTTCAATTTTAACGGTACGGCTGGCATGTGGCGGCGCGAAGCCATTGATTACAGCGGCGGCTGGCAACACGACACGTTGACGGAAGACACCGACCTAAGCTTTCGCGCTCAATTAATGGGCTGGAAGTTTGTGTACTTGTTGGATGAAGAAGTGCCAGCGGAATTGCCTGTCGAAATGAATGCCTTCAAAGCGCAGCAGCGCCGCTGGGCCAAAGGCCTGGTTCAAGTCGGCCTGAAATTGATGCCGCGCATTTGGCATCACCCGGATTTAACCTGGCAGCAAAAGGTGGAATTATTTTTCCGGCTGTTCGGAAACTGTGCAGCAATGCTGATGATCGTGCTGAGCGTTTTGCACATCCCGGTTTTGATCGTTCGTTTTAACCAGGGCATGTTCCAGATGCTGTTGTTCGATACACCGCTGATGATTTTTGCCACGTTTTCAGTCGTCAGCTTTTACGGCACGGCGATCCGGTATCGCTATCCGAACGAAAGATGGCGGCTGTGGTTGATTCCGATGGCGATGGCGATGGGAATCGGGCTGGTGTTTTCAAACACGCGCGCTGTGCTGGAAGCTTTGTTTGGCGTCGAATCTAGCTTTGTCCGCACACCGAAATACAACGTGGAAAACAAACAAGACAACTGGTTGCAAGTGGCCAAGAAATACAAACGCAAAGGTGGTTTGCTGCCGTTCATTGAGCTGGCTTTTGCACTGTATTTTGTCGGCGCGGTTTATTACGCAATCCGATCGAACATTTACGCGACGATTCCGTTTCTCATGATCTTCCTGCTGGGTTACGGTTACATGTCTATGATGTCATTGTTTCAAGGTCGCATGCGAAAACTGCTGAACGTGTTTCGCCGCAGTTAAGCATTCACAGCAAACCAAGTTCGTGGAATAAGTATGTTCTGTCCGAAATGCGGATCGAATCAGGGTGATGGCAAAAAGTTCTGCACGGTGTGCGGAACCAATCTGCTTATCGTTTCGCAAGCGCTGACAGGGCAACTTGCTCCGCCGCAACCTGTCTTTCATCATTTGCCACCCGCTGTCGTCGTTAACCAGGAACTGGAACGTCAAAAAGAAATGCGCTCTGGAATCACAATGGCTGTTCTGGGAGGCAGTTACCTGGTTTACCAAATCATCAATTTCATTTTTTCCGCACCATTCAATGGCTGGCGCTCGCCATTTGGCTTTGGCAGTTTCATTGCGTTTATTGTTTGCGCGCTTGGAATTTCCAAAATTATCAGTTCCCGGGTAATCACTGAGGCTCATTCAGCGACCTCTAGAGCGGCCAATGCTCCGTTTCCATCGCCGGAAACAGGGCCGTTTACAGGAACGCCGACACAGAATGCATTGCCCAAACCGGTCTTTTCGGCGGCAAGCCCGAATCATCAATCCGCACCGCACACCAACGAACTTGAGCCGGTTCAAACAACGCCCAGTGTAATTGAAGAAGAAACAAAACATTTGGCGCGTTAAGTTCACGTGCCAGTTCAGCGAGGAATTTTATGTTTTGCCCAACTTGTGGAACAGAAACCCGCGAAGCGATCAAGTTTTGCAAAAAGTGCGGAACAAACCTAAAACGAGTGCAAGGCGTGATGGGCAAAGGCGGCGCCGGATCTGGCACCAACCAACAACCGGATTGGAATCAATGGTGGATCGAAGAGCAGCAGGATAAAAAAGAACAAAATAAGAAGAAATTGCCTGAAGAAAAACGGCTGGAAGAAGTCAAAACCGGGGTCATTACCGCCAGTGTCGGTTTGGCAATCTCCATTTTCCTCAATCTTCTCTTCGAAGCCATTGCCAACGTATCCGGTGATTCTGCTGCAATCATTCTGCAAAGGATTTGGGCAGTTGGATTAGTACCTCTTTTTGTTGGCTTGGCCATCGTTTTTAACGGGCTGGTTGTCAGCAAACGGATTGTGGAATTGAAAAAACAGCACCGGGACCAGGAAAATGTTCTGCAACCCATGTTTGCTCCAGTTCCTAATACTTCGCCGGTGGCACAACTCGGCGAAGCGGACCAAGCACAATTTGCCGATTACAGCATCACAGAACCAACGACGACCAAGCTCCGTGAACCTATGCCCGTCGCTTCACCCCGCGACACCAACCGATAAGTTGTGAATCTGAAATGACAGAAATCCCAGGAGGACACCGTTAATGTTTTGCACCCGATGTGGTACTCAAAACCCCGATGATGCAGGTTTTTGCCGCAATTGTTCCAGTCCGCTGACTCGTCCGGTCAGTCATTCCGGGCAACAAACGGCTCCGCAACCCAGCCAGCCGACGTCAGGCTCTTATTCGAACCCTTCTTCGTACACTTCTCCGCAATCTTCGCAATCTCCTTATCCGGGTTATCAGGGCCCGCCGGTTTATCAAAGCTCATACGCCAACCAACCCGTAACACAACAAAGCGGTGCCAGCGGACGCGCCATCGCTTCCATGGTGTTAAGCATTCTTGGATTGGTGATGTGCGGTTTCCTGACCAGTATTCCCGGAATGATTTTAGGGAAGATGGAACTAAACGACATCAACTTGGGCAAAGCTCCTAAGGCAGGGGAAACGCTGGCCAAAGTAGGTTTTTATGTTGGAATCGCCGGAACCATCATTTCCTGCCTTGCGGGTATTGCCGGCGCGGCATTGTGGATTATCAGCGCAGCCAATTCGTTCAATTGAAAGCTGATCAAAACAATTCAGAATTCTCATCTGCTGCAATCGGCGAGTCACGATCAAAACATGACTCGCCGATTGTCTTTTCGCGCAGCGACCAAATTACATACGTCCTGCTGGCTTGCGTGGCCGCTTTTACGCTGATCATCGCCAGAATGCTTACCCCGTCGGTTGCTGGTTACGGAACACACGAACAACTGGGACTGCCTCCGTGCCTGTTTTTCAAATTGACCGGGATTCCCTGTCCAAATTGCGGATTGACCACCAGCGTTGCTCATTCCGCCAGATTGCATTTTTTCCAGGCATTCACTACTCAGCCTTTTGGCCTGATCGTTTTTTGCCTGGCGGTCGCCAGCATCCCTTTGTTTATGTTTTTGATGTGGCGACGAATTTCCTGGTCTGAGGTCATCCGTGCCAAAGGCTTTGATCGCTTGATATACCTGCTGATCGCTTTTTATTTGTTGGGCTGGATTTACAAGATTGCTACGATCAAATTGATGGGAAACTGAAAGGCTAGAAAGTTCGTCTTTCCTCTTCTACAATCCGCATCCGTTAAACGACTTCACCAATTACACAATCCGGAGAAACCCAATCATGAAAACGGCTGTATTGCTGTTTTGCTTTTTACTGTTAACACCCTATACCGCTATGCCTAAAACCCAAGATTCCTTACCGAAATCTCGCGCTGAATTGACCAATTACGAAGAAACCAGTCGCTACGAAGACGTTATTCGCTTCATTGCCGACCTGCAAAAAACGACCGATAAACTGCGCATCGAAACATTCGGCAAAACCGAAGAAGGCCGCGAACTGCCGTTGATGATTTTTGCCAATCCGCCGATTTCGCAACCGCGCGAAGCTCGCGCTTCCGGAAAGCCTGTCATTTTCATTCAAGCGAATATCCACGCGGGCGAAGTGGAAGGGAAGGAAGCGATGTTGCATTTGTCGCGGCGCATCGTTGCCGGTGATCTGAAAATCCTGCTGGACAAACTGGTGATCCTGGTTGCGCCGATTTACAACGCTGACGGCAATGAAAAAATCAGTGTCAACAACCGCACGGCTCAGAACGGCCCCATCGGCGGAGTCGGCACGCGCGAAAACGCCAAAGCCATGGATTTGAACCGCGATTACATGAAGCTGGAATCTCCGGAAGCCAACGCACTGGTTGGCTTGATGAATCGCTGGGATCCGCATTTAACTGTTGATCTGCACACGACGAACGGTTCGTATCATGGTTACCATCTGACATACTCTCCAACATTGAATCCGAATGCCGACGCGCGATTGATTGCCTTCGGACGCAACAAAATGCTTCCGGCAATTACACGCACACTTCAGGTGAAACACAAATTCCGCACGTACTTTTACGGCAACTTCGCCACCAAAGAGCGCATAAACCGCGAACTGGATAACTTTGAAATTCAACGTTCAGGCCGTGCCGCTCAGCCTGCCGACAAACCCGAAACCAAAATCTGGCGCACCTTTGATCACAAACCAATGTTCGGCAATAACTACGTTGGATTGCGAAACCGGCTGACCATTCTTTCTGAAGCGTACAGCTATCTGGATTTCAAAGGGCGCATTGCTGTCACCGAAGCCTTTGTTGAAGAGATTTTCAAATACTCCGCCCTGCACGCCGCCGAAATCACCGCGTTGATCAACCGCGTTGATGCCGACGCCATTCGCGGTAAACTTCCAGCCAAAGGGGTCGCTTTTGAAATCAAACCGCTCGACAAACCCGTTAACATCCTGGTCGGCGAAGTGAAGAAGGTCAAAAACCCAAAGAACGGCAAAGACATGACCGTGATGATCGAAGACCAATTCACGCCGACACCAATGCCAGATTACGGATTGTTCGCTGCCACCAAAAGCAACGAGGTTCCGCGCGCCTACATTTTCAAAAACGAAGCTGGCTTAAAGACAGTTATTGCGAAGCTGCAAGCGCACGGCATCGCGATCGAAGAATTGACCCAACCACTCGACACCGAAGTCGAAAGTTTCGTCATTGATTCGGTTAACAAGGCCGCTCGCGCTTTCCAGGGCCACGCCGAAATCAAACTGAAAGGTCGCACGCAAAGAGAAACGATCTGTTTCCCTGCCGGTTCGATTCTGGTTCGGACGACTCAGCCGCTGGCATCATTGATTTTTTACCTTCTAGAAGCTGAAAGCGACGATGGGTTTGTGCGCTGGAATTTTCTGGATGCGTATCTGGAAAAAGGGAAGACCTATCCGATTTATAAACTCACGGGAGAGGTGAAGGCGGCAACCAAACTCCGATAATGGCAAATAAATTGGCGTTCTGGCGAAACCAAGCAACGAAAACAACGCTACTTGTGCAAGGACCGCCAACGCCAGTTCATTCGCGATTTCACGTACCTGGGTTGCGTCGGAGACGTCCGTGATCTTGTTGTGCCGATGCCAATGAACGGCTCTGGCATTCGTGACATTTCCCGCGTTTTTCTTTTGGGCCCGAACACGGTGCTCAATACCTTGCGCCAAGCCGCCGCCAAAGTTAGTGAGCCCAAGCTCCCCGCTGCGTATGGGACTGGGTGATCGATGAATTCTGGTCGTTCGGCGGTGCCAGAAGCAGTAGCGATGTACGTGGTACGATTTTGACCACCAACGCCGAAAGATCGTCGCCTCAACCATGACCGCCGCACCGGTGCCCGCTACGAACGGTTGCTGAAGAAACTGAAAGGTTGTCAGATCAGCCGCTATCACACGGACGACTGGCAATTTTATAAAAAGTTTTCCGCTGATTCGGGTGAATTGATTGTGGAGTTATAAGTCGAGTGTAATTTTTTTGATTGTTCTCTTCTGAGATTTGCTATCTTACCTGTCGCTATGGGCGACAAACTGCTTATCAAAAATACAACCATAATCACACTTGATTCGCAAAACAGCATTTTGCGGGGAAACGTCATCGTTGAAAAAGGAAGAATTGTTTCAATTGACGCCTCCCCTACCCAATCTGATTCAGACTTTGACGAAATAATTGACGGCAGCAACCGCATTTTGCTGCCTGGGTTTGTTCAAACGCACATTCATCTATGCCAAACCTTGTTTCGCGGGGCAGCAGATGATTTGGCCTTGATTGATTGGTTGAAGCAAAGAGTTTGGCCAATGGAAGCAGCTCACTCTCCTGAATCACTGTATGCGTCTGCCAGGTTGGGAATCGCTGAGCTGATAAAGGGAGGAACAACTTGTGCGCTGACAATGGAAACCGTGAATCACACGAATTCGGTTTTTCAGGCCGTCGAAGAATCCGGGTTCCGAGCCACGGTGGGCAAATGCATGATGGATGCGGGCGAAGATGTCCCCGCCGCCTTGAGTGAACAAACCGAGGCTTCAATTGCTGAATCGCTCCGCTTATTGGATCGTTGGCACGGCGAGGCGAATGGCAGAATTCGTTACTGTTTTGCTCCGCGCTTTGCTGTCAGTTGCAGCAAGCTGTTATTGCAAACTGTTGCTCAACTTTCACGCGAGCGGAACGTGCTTGTGCATACTCATGCTTCGGAAAATCCTGACGAAGTTTTCCTGGTGGAGCAGTCAACAGGGAAGCGAAATGTGATTCACTTGAATGATGTCGGATTGGCGGGCCCGCACGTTGTGTTGGCCCATTGCATCCATCTGGATGAAGCAGAAATGGAAATGCTCCAAACAACCGGGACGCACGTTTCGCACTGCCCTTCATCAAATTTGAAATTGGCTTCAGGTATTGCTCGCGTTTCTGAAATGCTCGAGCGTGGAATTTATGTTTCTTTAGGGGCAGATGGCGCGCCTTGCAACAACCGGCTCGACATTTTCACAGAAATGAGGACGGCAGCTTTACTGCAAAAAGTTCTTCGCGGCTCACAGTCCTTGCCGGCTTTAACGGCACTGCGTATGGCGACAATTCATGGAGCGAAGGCGCTGGGGCTTGAAGATGAAATTGGGTCCATTGAAATTGGCAAACGTGCTGATCTGATTTTGCTTAATTTAAATTCTGTACATACGGTTCCCAGATTTGATCTTATCTCCGCAATTGTTTACGCGGCTGAAACCAGCAATGTGGAATCAGTAATTATCGACGGGCAAATTGTGATGAGAAATAGAGAACTGCTAACCCTGAATGAAAAGCAAGTACTCGCCGAAGCCGAATTGCATTCGCAAAAATTTGCCGCGATTTACCAGGTATCTCATCTTCCAGAATAGCAAAAGGCCGACGGTTGATCGGAATCTTCTCGTCGGCCTCTTTTGTTTAGATTTTCGATAAAAGCTTAAACCGCATCTGCGGTCTTAAATGGCTTCATATCTGTCAATTTTGGGTCAGCTTTGTTGATGCCTTTGTTGTCTTTGCCATCAATCATATGGCACTTCCCATCAAATACCGCTCCATGCTCAATCATCAATGCCGGTGTATAAATGTCGCCATAAACGCGCCCCGATGGATGAATTTTGACACTGGTTTTCGCCGTGATTGTTCCTTCTACAGTGCCACTTACTTCAACCATACCAGCCTTGATCGTGGCTTTGACCTTCCCTTTTTCCATAATTAAGAGAGTGCCTGAATCTGAGGTAATGGTTCCTGAAACACCTGCATCAATACGCATGATTTCTGTAAACTTGATTTCTCCTACGATATCCGTGCCCTCTCCAAGAAAGCTACGCAAATCGGTGGGACCGTCATTCACTGCTGATCTGCTGCTACCAAATTTCATGATTTAACGCCTCCTAAAACTGAATTGAGATTGAAGTGTAGATATGAGTTAGGGCAGTTTCCGATGGAAGATTTTGAGGGAAAAACCTGGTCTGTCATGCACGGGGAGGGCTAAGCATCTGACTTTCGCAGGATGATCGAGTAAATTCTGTCCAACTCACTCATCGAACCAAATTCAACCTCGATCTTGCCTCCATTTTGATTCAAGCTAATCTTAACAGGAGTGCCGAGATATCGTTTTAACTTTAACTCAGCGGCGCGGATGTTAGCATCATTGCCATTTTGTGTCGAGCTTTCTCTAATTGATGGCGACGATGTTGCTCGCTTGACCGCTTGCTCTGTCTCTCGAACCGACAATTTGCCCGAAATGATCTCTTCTGCAAGCCGCAACTGATCCTGTTCAGACTCCAATCCTAGCAATGCTCTCGCATGTCCCATCGAAAGGAGGTCTTCTTCGAGCATCTGCTGAATCTTTGCGGGTAGTTTCAGCAATCTCAGGTAATTTGCTATCGAAGACCGATCCTTTCCAACGCGTTGCGCGACCTCATCCTGAGTCAATCCCAGATTTTGAATCAGCCGCTGATAAGCCTGAGCCTCTTCGATTGGATTAAGTTCTTGACGCTGAATATTTTCGATCAGCGCTAATTCAAGTAATTTGGCGTCTGGAATGCTGCGAATTACGGCGTTGACTTTATGCAATCCAGCCCGTTGCGAAGCACGCCAACGTCTTTCCCCAGCAACAATCTGATAACGACCACTTGCGACTCTCCGCAGGAGAATCGGTTGCACCAGTCCATTGGACTTAATGGATTGCGCCAATTCTTCCAGCTTTCTTTCATTGAAATGATAGCGTGGTTGATCCGGATTTGGTTCAATTAGGTCAATATCTACTTCTAAAAGCTCATCTCCTTGAGCTAATGAATCGGCTAACAGAGCACTCAATCCTCTACCTAATGCTTTTCTTGTCATTTTCCATTACCTCTTTGGCGAGATTCATATAACTCTCGGCCCCCCGGGATTTAATATCGTAAAGGATAATTGGCTTTCCGTGGCTTGGGGCTTCTGCCAATTTGATATTTCTGGGGACAATGGTGTCAAAGACTTGGCTGCCCAAAAAGTCTCTCAAATCTGCCACAACCTGATTCGCCAAATTAGTCCTTTCGTCATACATCGTTAGCAAAAAACCCTCGACAGCAAGACTCGTGTTCAGGCTGCGGCGAATTCTAACCAGTGTATCCCAAAGGTCAGTCACGCCCTCCAAAGCAAAGTATTCGCACTGAATTGGAACTATCACGGAATCAGCGGCCGCTAAAGCGTTGAGATTCAATAGACCCAAGCTAGGAGGGCAGTCAAGAATGATGTACTCGAAGTTTGCCCGCTCTTCGCTGATGACCTTTTTCAAAAAAAACTCGCGCCCTTCAACATCTATCAATTCGACTTCTGCTCCCGCTAAATTTCGATCTGAAGGAGCAACTTTCATATATTCAAGCTCTGTATTCAGTATGACTTTGCCAATAGGCTCTTGCATCACCAGGGAATGATAGACCCCCCGCTTAAAGGACCCTTTTTTGATACCAGAACCACTTGTTGCATTCGCTTGTGGGTCTAGATCAATTAGCAACGTAGGGACTTCAGCGACGGCCAGCGAGGCAGCGAGGTTAATGGCGGTAGTGGTTTTTCCAACCCCACCTTTTTGATTTGAGATTGCGATAACTTTTCCCATTTTTACCTACCTGATAAGACACGTTTGATGGCCTGCAAGAATTTGACATTATCATAAGCGCCGGAACGTTTCACGTGAAACCTTTTCAACTCGAAATTCTTCCGCTCACTCAAATGTTTCACGTGAAACTTTCGGCACTAATGACAAATTTTCGATCTGATCCGGAAATTGGAACTACTCGAAACCGAAAGTCCTCCCAAAAATCTTTGCGAAGCTTTTCGCCCAACTCTTCAGACCCAAACACAAGGGCTTGTCGGCAAGATTTTCCCAGCCCCATAATCTGGAGAACAACTGTTTCCATCCGCTCAACAGCACGAGAAACCAGACATGAATTGGCTGGCAATTCTTTGATGGCTTCAATCCGAATTTGATGTACGTGGGCATTCGATAGATTAAGAATTGAAAGAACTTCTTCTAAAAAGATCGCCTTCCCGCGTTTTGATTCAACCAGATTGATAGTCAAATCTGGCCTGAGAATCGCTAAGGGAATTCCTGGCACTCCCAACCCTGTCCCCAAATCCCAAACTTGTTCTACTGAAGGAGAAACAAAAGTTTCCGCAAACTCAGATTCTAAAATATGGCGATGAAAAAACCTGGAAGGGTTAGTTTCGGTAGTAAGGTGAAGCCTGGAATTCCATTTTAGGACTAAAGCGTAATAAGTTTTCAGCCGTTCTACTTCTAATTCCAAAAAAGCAGCTCCGCTAGACCGCGGACTTTTTCTTATTTGGTCTTCAAATTGGAGAATTTGGTCTTCAATCACTGAGGGTGTTGCCGAGAAATGAGTTCCACATGGACAGTTAACAGCGAAAGCGCTGCTGGAGTAATTCCGGGAATGCGCATCGCCTGACCGATTGTTTGCGGACGGATACGGTTGAGTCGCTCAACCATTTCATTAGATAAACCGGGAAGCTGAGAAAAAACAAGCGATGAAGGAATTTTCCTGTCAACGGCCTTCGCCAATCGAGCCGACATCGTTTCCTGCGATGTCAGGTATCCTTCATATTTGAAATCAGTGACAACTGTCGTCAGATAATCCAGAACTTCTGACTCGCGCAAACTTTCCGGGAGCAGGTGCAATAAATGCTCTGGCAAAACTTCTGGACGTTTGGCTAATTGCCCAAGATTGACAGCTTCCGGCAAGTTGACGCCTGACGCTTCAGAAAACGGTTGAAAGCCATCAGATCTAACTGAGATCGTTGTACGTCGGAAAAGCTCCCGAAGCTGATCTTTACACTGAGTTTTTGCGACAAATTTTTCGTGGCGATCTTTTGAAAGCATTCCCAATTTAAACCCTGTTTCTGACAATCGCTCATCAGCATTATCAATTCTCAGCTTCAATCGCTGTTCTGCACGGGAAGTGAACATCCGGTAGGGTTCATCCACCCCCTGGGTCACCAGGTCATCAATCAAAATCCCAATATAAGCTTCATCGCGTTTGATAATCAGAGGTTCCTGACGATGGACAGAGCGGGCAGCGTTAATGCCAGCGATGATCCCTTGGGCACCAGCCTCTTCGTAACCGGTTGTGCCATTAATTTGCCCGGCGTTGAACAGTCCTTTCAAACGTTTGGTTTCCAACGACGGCCACAATTCAGTCGGATCAATCATGTCATACTCGATAGCATAGCCAGGACGAATGATCACGACATTTTCCATTCCTGGGATTTGTCGCACTAACTCCCGCTGCAAATCAGCAGGTAAACTTGTCGAAAACCCATTCAGGTAGGTTTCATAGGTATTGAAGCCTTCCGGCTCCAAAAAAAGCTGATGACGGTCCTTATCCGGAAACTTGACGATTTTATCTTCAATAGAAGGGCAATAGCGCGGACCAATACCGACAATTTGTCCGCTGTACAATGGTGAGCGACTGATGTTGTCGCGAATAAGCTGATGGACCTTGTCTGTAGTGTAGCCGATGTAACAGGAAATCTGAGGCTGTGAAATCGTTTTTGTGGTGAAAGAAAATGGAGTCGGCTTTTCGTCGCCGGGCTGTTCTTCAAACTGTTTCAGATCAATGGTTCGGCTATCCAAACGAGGAGGAGTTCCGGTTTTTAGCCGGGAAATTCTGAAACCATGGTGCCGCAAATTTTCCGCCAGCTTGATGGAGGGAAGTTCGCCCGACCGTCCAGCAGAAAAACGTTTCTCACCGATGTGAATTAAACCATTTAGAAAAGTTCCCGTCGTAACGACGACGGATTCTGTTCGCAACAACCGACCATCCATCAACTCAAGACCGATGACCCGTTCATCTTCGACCAGAATTTCAGTGACCTCGCCTTGTCGCAGATAGAGGTTCGGAATGGATTCCAGTTCCTGGCGCATCTGCTTTCGATAAAGCGCACGGTCTGCTTGCGCTCTGGGAGCCTGAACTGCCGGGCCACGACTACGATTGAGCATGCGAAACTGAATTCCGGTTTGATCAATCACACGCCCCATCAGCCCACCAAGCGCATCAATCTCACGAACCAAATGGCCTTTGGCGATTCCACCAATCGCAGGGTTGCATGACATCTGCGCAACCAGATCAAGATTGAAGGTGACAATCGCCGTTTTTGCGCCAAGTTGTGCGGCCGCGTTTGCAGCTTCGCAGCCGGCATGACCGGCACCAATAACAATGACATCGAAAATTTCATCAAACTGCGGCATAAGACCTCCGCCAAATATATGAGCGCTTATTTTCCAATACAGAACGTCGAGAAAATCTGATTGATAATGTCTGCGATCAAGGTTTCGCCGGTGATAATCCCAAGAGACCTTAATGCATTGTGCAAATTTGCCAAGGCGATTTCTTCCGTAAACCCCGAAACCAAATCCCGCTTAGCCTGATGCAGGGCATTCAATGTTTGTTCCAAAGCGTGGTAGTGACGTTCGTTTGTGATTATAGCACTTTCGTTTGTTACAGCCGTTTCTGAGACAAGCTGCCGGTAAATGAGTTGTTTAAGTTCTTCGATGCCTTCACCAGTCAAGGCCGACACTCGCAAGGTCGCGGCACGCTCGGCCAAAAAGTCTCTAGCATCGTTCGGCAATTCATGTCTCAAATCACATTTGTTGATGACAAAAAGGCTGACAGGAAATTGAGTAATCAACTCTTTCTCTTCGGCGGGCAAAGGAGAACCTGCCTCAACAACCGCAATCACAAAGTCGGCTTCACTGATGGCGGATTTTGTTCTTTCGACGCCGATCTTTTCAACAAGATCCTCAGTTTCGCGGATGCCAGCGGTATCAATCAGATCAATCGGAATCCCGTTGATCGAAAAGGACTCATTCAAGGTGTCGCGCGTTGTGCCGGGTAAATGGGTGACAATCGCGCGATCTCGTCCAAGCAAAGAATTAAAGAGGGAAG
>ERZ650309.919-NODE-919-length-14078-cov-5.114811_pt1 | contig 14078 bp, 10 predicted proteins | sample MGYA00376245_ERZ650309 | MGnify/ENA primary metagenome ERZ650309 (study PRJEB26733, sample SAMN07839294) | wastewater metagenome | biome: urban; feature: wastewater treatment plant; material: waste water | place: USA: North Carolina | collected 2016-04-26 ...
CGACGATGCGCTGCGCGCCGTGCGACTGTTCTCTTCGCGAATGGCCGACGCGATTCTGGAAGGCCAGCAACTGGCTCAACAGAAAGAAGCAGAAGAAGCGGCGGCGGCGGCTGAACAAGCCAAAATCAGCGGCGTCACCGTTGATATTCAACAGCGCCAGAACAAGGATCGTGGAGACGTCCGCGAACGCGGAGACCGTGGCGGTCGCGGACGTGATCGCGGTGGACGCGGCGAGCGTGGTGGCCGTGGCAGAGGCGGGGACAGAGGTCCGCGTCCTGTTGTGGCGGCGGCAGCCGCATCTGCTGCTCCGGCTGCGGCCCCTGAAACGCCGGCGGCTCCGGTTGTTGAGGTAGCGGTTGAAGCGCCAGCGCCCCCCGCTCCTGAAACCAGCGTGGCGGAATCAGCATAAATTTGATTCTCAAACCGTTTTCGATTTGATTCCGACGGCGCAGCCAACTTCTTCAAAGCGCGGCTGCGCCGTTTTTATAAGATATAGACATTTATTAACTGAGTAGAGGTTTTTATGGCAATTACCGCAGAGATGGTTAAGAACCTGCGCGAAAAGACCGGCGCAGGAATGATGGAATGCAAAAAAGCGTTGAACGACGCAAACGGCAACGAAGAACAGGCAATTGAACTTCTGCGCAAGGCCGGTTTGGCCAGTGCTAAAAAACGTGAAGGCCGCATTGCTGCCGAAGGCGCGGTGGGTTCGTACATTCACATGGGCGGCAAAGTTGGTGTATTGGTTGAAGTCAACTGCGAAACCGATTTCGTCGCGCGCGGTGAAGATTTCCAACGATTCGTCAAGGACCTGGCCATGCACATCTGTGCTTCCGAGCCACAGTTTGTCACCAAGGAAGAAGTTTCGGCGGACGTAATTGAAAAGGAAAAAGAGATCGCTCGCGGACAGGCGATGGCCGATCCCAAGAATGCCAACAAGCCGGAACAGATCATCGAAAAAATGATCCAAGGCCGTTTGGACAAATTCTTTACTGAAGCCGTTTTGCTGGAACAGCCGTTCGTCAAAGACCAAACCGTAACCATTGCTGAACTGGTCACACAATTGACGGCCAAGACCGGCGAAAAATGCAGCATTCGTCGCTTCGCGCGTTATAAAATGGGCGAAGGCCTGGAAAAACGCGCCGACGATTTTGCCAGCGAAGTCGCTGCAATGACAAAATAGCAATCCGTGGTTGGTGCTGGAAAAGAGTCGAGGACGCGTTTCCCAGCACCAATCACCAAGGCACCAATCACAGTGTCAAATCCAACAAGTCCAACTCACCCCGCCTACAAACGGATTCTGCTTAAATTGAGCGGCGAAGCCTTGATGGGCGAAAACCGTTACGGCATTGATCCGAATGTAGTCTTGCGCATCGCTCAGGAAGTTAAAGAAGTCTACAACCTCGGCGTTGAAATTGCGCTGGTCGTGGGCGGCGGCAATATCTTTCGCGGGTTAAGCGCCAGCGCAATGGGCATTGATCGCGCTTCAGCGGATTACATGGGAATGTTGGCAACGGTGATGAATGCCATCGCGTTACAGGATGGCCTGGAAAAAGCAGGCGTTTATACTCGCGTAGTCTCCGCCATAGAAATGCGCGAAGTCGCAGAACCCTTTATCCGCCGCCGCGCAGTTCGCCATTTGGAAAAAGGCCGTGTAGTTATTTTCGCCGCCGGAACTGGCAATCCATATTTCACAACTGATTCGGCGGCAGCGCTTCGTGCCTTGGAAATCAAAGCCGATGTGTTGATGAAAGCGACTGGCGTCGGCGGAATTTACACTGCCGATCCGCGCAAAGACGCCAATGCAGTCAAAATTGACGAACTGAGCTATATGCGTGTGCTGCAGGAAGAACTGGCTGTGATGGATGCTTCGGCAATTTCGCTTTGCAAAGAGAACCGGCTGCCGATTCTGGTCTTCAGCATGAACGAACCCGGCAACATTCAGCGAGCAGTGATGGGCGAACGCATCGGTTCCATCGTCAGACACGATGACGACATCAAAACGAAGTAGCGAATCAAAAGACATACAGACGAGTGACAAGCAAAGGCATTGTCACTCGTCTTTGTTTTAAGCGAGCCTGGAACGGAATTGACGTTTCGCGCTTGCCACTTTCGGAGGAAAACTATGGCAACAGCAGAGGTAATCAAAGACACGAAATCCCGCATGGATAAAACCATTGAGGATTTCAAACACAAACTGACCACCGTGCGCACAGGTCGCGCTTCAATCAGCTTGCTCGATGGAGTCACAGTTGAGTATTACGGCACGCCAACTCCGCTCAACCAAGTCGCGACCATCAACGCGCCTGAAGCTTCCCTGCTCACCGTTCAGCCATTCGATCCGTCACTGGTCAATGACATTGATAAAGCAATTCGCGCTTCCGATCTGGGCTTCAACCCGTCAAACGACGGCAAGCTCGTCAGAGTGCCAATTCCACCACTGACCGAAGAGCGTCGTAAACAGATGGTCAAAGTCACTCACGAAATGGCCGAAGAGCACCGCACTTCCATCCGCAGCATCCGGCGTGATGCAAACGAGAAACTGAAGAAAGCGCTCAAAGACAAATTGATCTCGGAAGATGACGAGAAACGTGGTCTGGATGAAATTCAAAAACTGACTGATCAAGCGATCGCCAAAGTAGGCGAACTGCTGGATCACAAAGAAAAAGAAATCATGAAAGTCTGACCTCGTCTGACTTGAACGCATAAGAAAAAAGAAGGTCAGGAAGCTGCAAAAGCTTCCTGACCTTCTGCTTTATTGGCTGTAAATTTCCGTCTTGTTACGGCTCGACTTTGTAAACCTTTCCGTTCCAAACAACTACCACTCGTTCGCCCAACGCGAAGCAATCGGCCAACTTCGATTCCTTTCCAATCAGGTCAAAGAATTCAGAGGAGCCGAATTTCAACGCCACGACTGGAAGCTTTTCCTCAGGCTTGAATTCGCTGTCCGTCCAAACTCCGTCGCGTAAGTAGAAAGTCTTGCCAGAGGCTTTTTTCGGACCATTTTGTGATGAACGATTCGGCAAAGGTTTAAGCTGGTCAGCGCGTAATAGCTCATCTTTTTCTTTGCTGAGCTGTACAGCTCCCTGACCGGAACTCGCGCGAGGCATTGGCGCCGATGGGGCTGATACATTCAAACCATCAGCTTGAATCGTCACGGCCTGTTGCCTCTCAGCTCCAAATCCTACGCTGGAGCGCATCCCAGGTTCCAGCACCAGATATGACGTATACGGCGTGACGATGCCGTAACGGGTTCCAAGCTCGACAATTTCGTCGCGCAATTCTTTTGATTCGCCATTGGCGCGAATTTGATCCAACAGATGACCTACGCGGCGCATCGCCCAAAGATTCGCCAGAAACTCGTTGTTGGTTTGTTTTTCGGGAAATGCCAGGTCTTCGTAAACGAAATTGCGATTCTGCCCATTGACGCTGCCCAAGAGTGACAGGCGATGGTCTTTGGCATGGCCTTTGTAACGGCCAACCAGCACCAACTGCGAACCATGGAACAAATCCGGCAAGGTGCGTGGATAAACCAAGTCTGTTTGTAGTCCAGCCCAATCAATCGAAACGTTACTTAAGACCGGATGATTGACCTTCGCAAAGAAACTGGAAACCTTCACTTCCAAGTCTTCATTCGGTTCGATGTAAGCGACCGCGCCGCTGTTTTCGTTGGCCAATCCGTCCAGCAAAACAGTGTTCACGTCATACCCAACACCGAAGGTGAACAAACGAATACGGTTCTTATTGGACTGCCGAACATTTTCCAGGATTCGTTTTGGCTGAGTTTCTCCGACGGTCGGTTGACCATCCGTGACCAGCACAATCATTCGGGCGCGGTCGCTTTGCTCTACCAGTTTGAAAGCGGCCATCAGCGCGTCATTGATGTTCGTGCCGCCAGCCGGTTTCATTCGATCAATGAATTCCCGTGCTTGACGCTTGCCATCATCGTCACCCGCCAAGGGTTTTTCACTGAGCAGATGATCTTCACCGGCAAACGAAACGATGTTGAATCGGTCGCGAGCATCCAACGAGTTCACTCCATATCGAAGCGCGGCCTTGGCCTTTTCCATCTTGTTGTCATCGCTCATTGAACCGGAAGTGTCCATCACAAAGACAATGTCCTTGGCGACAACACTGCTTTCGTCCAGCTTCGCTTTCGGCGAAACCAGCAACAAAAAGTAACCATCTTTCCCTGGCTCGCGGTAAGTCAGTAGCGACACGCCAAAATCCTGTTCCGACAAATTGTAGAAAAGTTGGAAGTCCGGTTGTGTCGCGCCGGATCGAGTTTCGAAACTGATTTTGGCTCGTCGCTCGCCATCCCGTTTCACTTCGATTTCATGGGAAGGTGAGTAAATCCCTTTGATCGCAACATTCGACGCAATCTCAATTTGCGCTGAAATGCTGCCCGGAGCTTGGCGGGGTGCCTGAACTGGGCGTTCACCATTCATCGGCCTGGGCATGGGAACTGGACGCGGCGGTTCCGGCACAAAACCATTTGCCCTCCAACCGGTGCCGAGCGGATAGCGATATGCGACGGTGCCGCTTTCTGCGGTCAGAACCTGGCTGTAAGTCAGTTCAATCTTCTTGTCGCTGTTCGGTTGAATGGGAAAGATGCTGGCTTGGAACAAATTCTTGCCCGCATATTCCAGCAAAGCCGGATCGCGCCGCGACCGAACAATGTTGTCATAAATTCGCCGGGCATCTTCCCGCGAGCGGACTTCTCCAACAAGCCGCTTGTCGCCATCCCACATCGCAAACTCTGTGATCGAGACATTTTCAGGCAGCGGAAAGAAATAGACGCCTTCGAGCACAAAAGGCGTGTCATTTTCAAAAACCTGCTCTACGTGGGTCACTGCAACCTGATCAGTGATCTTGGTCGTGAACTTGATGCTTTTTACCTTCAACGGCTGCTGTGGTACCTGCGGAGGCGCTGGGCATCGTGGAATTGGGCGCTCGCACGGGCGCGGGAAAATAATTCCCTGCCCTTGAACGGCAACAACGATAATAAGCATCGCTAACGAAGCTGCTAAAATTCTTTGTGGCTGAAAACCGAACGTCATAACTCCTCCTAGTGTTGTGCTCAAACGCCGATAGGTCTTAACTGAGTCAGAGGCTAAGTTTATGGGCACTCGAAGAACGCCAGCTTGAGAACCTTCTTGCGTTGACCACCCGCAATCCACTTCCCTTTCTAATTTTGCCGGGCTATGATTTGCTTACAGTTCAAGATCGAAGACTCAAACTCAAGACTTTGAAAGATTTCTGGCGTTCTGTATGCAAAATTTTCATTCGAGCGTCATCGAATGTACGCTTTCGAGTAATTTTGTTACTGAGGACTTAATTCAAAGTTGCAAGTTTTTCCTGTAACACGTTCTAGGACAGAGTTTTAGTGTAACTCAATTTTTGCTGGCACTGTACTTGCTGAAGGCTTTTTGAAGCTTGCATGACTGTTACGGTGAATTGGCTTCGTCAATTATCAGAGATTGCAAAAACTCCAAAATTTCAGAGGGGGAAAGAACAATGAAAAAAACTTTTATCGGAATGCTGTTGTGCGGATTGATTATGGCAATGAGCGCTTTGGCTTTTGCTCAGAATGAAAAAACGGATCAAAGCCAAATTCTTAAAGTCTCGCCGGGTACAAAGAAGAAGCTTTCCGGAGTAGTTCTGAGCCGCGAGGCAGACAGTGTCACTCTTCGTGATCAGACCGGAGGTGATTACATTGTCGCCTTGACCGGCAGCACTAAAGTCGAAGAGAAGAAAGGAAACCCGTTTCGCGGATCGAAGAAATATGCTGTCACGCAGTTGCAGCAAGGCTTGAATATTGAAGTCGAAGGTCGCGGAGATTCAGACGGAAAACTGGTTGCTGAAAAAATCAGATTTAAGGACGACGCGTTGGTGATGGCCACAACTGTTAACACGCGAATGAAACCAGTTGAAGGCAGAGTGGATGCACAAGGCAAGCGCATTGATCAGGTTGAAACCAACGCACAGCGTATTGCCGGTCAGATTGATGAACTCGCCGCCGTTTCCAATGCCGCTCGTGGCGGAGCGAAAGCCGCTCAGGAAACTGCCGATGCTGCGATCGTTGGCGTCGAAGCAACCAACAAACGAATTGATAGCCTGGTTTCAAGCCTGGATGATTACGAAGAAAAGCCTGTGGTTTTCGTCAACTTCAAAGTTAACAGTTACAAGCTGACACCTGAAGCAATGCAGACGTTGGACGAAGTCGCCAGCCAGGCCAAAGTGCAGAAAGCCTATTTTATCGAGATCACAGGCTTCGCATCTGCAGACGGCAAAGCAGAGTTGAACAAAAAGCTGAGCCAGGAACGCGCAGAAGCCGTTGTTCAGTATTTAGCTGACAACCACATGATTCCGCTGCGCCGAATTATCACGCCGCATGGTTACGGAACGCTAAACCCTGTGGACAACAACGACACCAAAGAGGGTCGGGAAAAGAACCGCCGGGTGGAAGTTCGCTTGTTAGTGAACAAGGCTGTCAACGCGCCGCCTCCGCCGGTTGAAATCCGCAGATCTGGCTCAACCAGTTCAGGTCAATAAGCTCAACAGCAGTGAGTTCTGATTACTGATAATTGATCTTGTGGCAACGAGTGGTGGGGACATTCGGTCGCTCACCACTCGTTTCTTTTTTCGGAGTTACTGCTGTGCATTCTGGCAAATATAAATCTCGCAAGAATGCGCAGGCGCCTGTCGTGAGGAGGATAGCGTGATGAGAAGTAAAGGGAGATTTTTGAAAGCTCTGATCTTAATGTTTTTTGGGTTTTCGGCAGGCTTAATCGCCATTCAGGTTTCCGGCCAGGAAAAAACGCAAAGCTCTCCGCAACAGGGCCAGCAGACTCAGCCTCAGCAATCCGGACAAAATGAACGCCCGCGACGTGTAACTCCCGCGACAAAATCAGAAGCTACGAAGGTTGATCCGCTCAAAAGCGAGCCTGCCAAATCAGAGGAGGCCAAACCTTCTGCGCCTGCAACTTCAACTTCATCGCCACTAAACAACAAGCAGGAAGTTCAAACCTCTGATAAATCCGCTGACAATCAGCAACAAGCTCCGCCAGGCCAAAAACCGGGACAACAACCTCCGACAAAACAGACCGAACCTGAACCGGAAACCATTCGGATCAATTCACGACTGGTCACGGTGCCGGTTTCTGTGACGGACGCCAATGGAAACCCAATCCGTAATCTGACTTCTGAGGATTTCGTTGTAGAAGAAGATGGAGTGTTGCAACAGGTGCAAACCTTGGGCGAACCGGGAAAAACACCACTTGAGATGGTCCTGCTTTTTGACGTCTCTCGAAGCATCCGCAACCGCTTCGATTTCGAGCGCGAAGCGGCTAGCCGATTTGTGACTCAAGTGCTCAAACAAGGTGATGGCATTTCAATCTTTGCCATCGGCACGGCTCCAAAGCTGGCAGTCGCTCGCACCGACAATATTGAAAAGGCGGTCAATGGCGCTGTGAACATCCAGCCCACAGAAGATTCAACCGCTTTTTACGACACAATCGTCAAAGCGGCGCAACACATTAGTGATTCATCCAACCCGGAAGTTCGCCGAGTGATGGTAGTGCTTTCCGACGGCGAAGACACTAATAGCGTGCGTTTCAAGCTGGGAGACGCGCTGACCGAATTACAGCGCGCTGAATGCCTGTTTTATTCGATCAACCCTAGCGGCCCATCAATCTTTCTGAATCGCATTAGCATTAAAGGTCAGGATGGAATGTTCAAACTGGCAACGGATACAGGTGGTATGGCATTTCTACCAGACAAGATTGAAGACCTGACACAAGTCTTCAATCAGATTGCCGCTGAGCTGCAAGCGCAATACCTGCTTGGGTATTATTCAACCAACGAAACCAATGACGGCAAGTTCAGGCGCATCAAAGTCAAAGCCGCCAAAAATCACGAACTGCGCATCCGATCTCGAAACGGGTATTTCGCCCCGAAAGAATAATCACTTCCCCGAAGTCCCAGCACTGTTGATCAAGGCTGGGACTTTTTACATTCAGCTATCATCAACCCTTAACTTTAGAACTGCTTCACGAACGATTGCCTGACGCTTAACCAATGCCCCTGCACATAAATCACCACTTGCAATTAACAGCGATCATTCAAGTTGACTTTCTTTTTAGCTAACTAGCGCTTGAAAGTGAATCTGTGTAGAATGCCGCACTGCTTCGGTTAAAGGGCTACGATTTGAAGCTGGCGATCCGCTGAAATTGAGATGAATCACGATCAACTTTGATCCTTCGCCGTTCATGAAGTAAGCGTAATCGAAGTAAGAATATCAAGATGGACAGGAGTTTTCGCTTAAGCGGAGGCCAATGCAGCTATGATTCGATGTTATCACTGCGGCACTGATAATCTGGACGGCTCTGAATACTGTGACGAGTGCGGCACAAAGCTCAATGCGGCTGGCGTGGCGAAACCTGCGTTTGTGCCGCCGCCGTCCTTTCAATCTCATCAACCACAAATGTCAACCAGCGTAGTTCCGCAGGCTCCAGTTCCGCCACCGCCACCGTCGTTTACTCGTGACACAATTACGCCGAAACCGGCAACGCCTTATACGCCGCCGCCGCCGCCAGTTCCGCAATTTGCCCAACCGGCGAATCAGGGACCGACTCCTCCTGCTTCTCCATCAGCAGTAATTCCCCAAACAAGCGCACCTGCTTCATCAATGCCAGTCAACACCAGCGTTGCGCCGTTAAGTCAGACCGCGAATTTTAATGGCCCAACAGGAAGCTTGCGCGGGAATCCGTACACTCCGGACAGTGGCCAACAATCAGCAATGAGCGCCTCTGTTCCTTCCGTTGCGGAACCACCATCAGTGCGCGCCAAGTTAATTATTTTGCGTGGGGGTAAAATCGGGAAAGAGTTTCCGATTGTAGGCATTGAAACTTTGATTGGGCGTTGGGACGCGGATGGCGGCATTTTTCCGGATGTGGATTTGGATCAGGACGATCCCGAAGCGAAAGTTTCACGCCGTCACGCCCGGATTCAGTTTTTAAGCAACCAGTATTTAATCGAAGACATGGGCAGTACCAACGGCACGTTTATTAACCGCGGGCCGCGCCTTTTACCCGGCATCAAACAGCCTTTGAACAACGGCGATGAGATCATTGTCGGTAAAACGTTTTTGAAGTTTGTCTTGAGCTAGTCAAACAACCACCTGCCAATCACGCAAATTGCGCGATGGCGATGACCACAGATGCTGAAAGCGCTAAAAGTTTTAACAAGCCGACTCTCAGATTCTTGTGACCAGTCAGCTTGGCAGGCTTCTTCACGATTTGAGTTATGGCATTTTGTCCCGAATGTGGAGCTAAAACCACAGCCGGTGACCCATACTGTGGCGAATGTGGCGCCTGGCAAGATTCACCGATAAATCAGACGGTCGCACCGGCAAACCCGGCGCGCACCGGAGTTATTAGTATGACCGCTTCCGGTAATACACCAACAGGAATTCAACTGGCATCCGGCACATTGCTGGTAGACCGTTACAAGATCGTCAGACGCATTGGCGGCGGCGGCATGGGGTCTGTTTATCTGGCTGAAGACCAGAATTTGGCCAATCGCCCCGTAGCGGTAAAAGAGATGATCGAAATGTTCGCTGATGAATCTTCGCGCACCAAAGCCATCGAAGATTTCAAACGCGAATCCGAGTTGTTGGCAAAACTCGATCATCCTTCCATTCCGACCATCTACCAATACTTTTTCGACTCCGAACGTGGCCGCTACTATTTGGTGATGAAGTACATTGACGGCGGCGATTTGGCGGCGTGGCAGCGAGCGGCGGGGGGAAAGGTAGATGAGCTGACGGTAACGAAATGGGCAATTGATACCTGTGACGTGCTGGATTACATCCATTCGCAGAATCCACCGATAATTTACCGCGACCTGAAACCAGCCAACTTGATGATTGATGGCCGCACCAATCGCGTGATGCTGGTGGATTTCGGAATTGCGCGTTTTGTCGCTCCGACGCAAAAAGGCGTGACAGCGATTGGAACAATGGGCTATGCGCCGCCGGAACTGTTCGCCGGAAATGTCCAGAAAACTTCGGACATTTACTCGCTGGGCGCGACCATGTTCCATCTACTGACCGGACAAGATCCACAAGACAACCCGCTGCTGATTTTTGATTTCTCCAAAAACCCGAAACCGCGTCAGATCAATCCGGCGATCACACCTGAAATGGAAGAGCTGATTTGCCGCTCGGTCGAACATAAACCAGAAAGCAGATTTCCGTCTGCCAAGGAATTTGGAAAAGAACTGCAAACGCATTTGCGGCTGATGCAGGAAGGCCGTCGCGGAGCGGTCGGAGTCGCCAATCTTTACGAAACAGCGCAAAGTTTTGGCCCGGTCAACACCTGCGTCAATTGTGCGCATGAACTGGCGACAGACGACGTGTTCTGCGCTTATTGCGGCACTCGCCAACCGACCAAAAAGACTACCGCCAAGTTGATTGTGATGGGAACAAGCGAAATGAGCGCGCAATTTCCTCTCAATATCGAAGGCGAAAGCCTGATTGGCCGGGTTGACCCGAATCGCGGAATCAGGCCGGAAGTTGATTTGTCGAAATATGATCCTTCCGCGCGGGTTTCGCGGCGACATGCCCGTATCGTCGCTCAAGGCGCCAAGTTCTACATCGAAGACCTGGGCAGCGCCAACGGAACAATCGTTAATGGCTCACTGAAGCTTTCACAAGGCAAGCCGCACATGCTGATCAGCGGCGATGAACTCAAGCTCGGCGAAACAACGCTCAAATTCGTTGTCTCGTAACACAAACTACACCCGGAGCTTTCTGAGTTCTGACTAGATTCATTGCTATGGCAAACCCCAAACATGACGACGAGGCGGAACTGCCGAGTCTTCCCAGCTTAAATGCGCGTTGTAGTGCGTTTTTGCTGGATTACATTCTGACGCTCTTCCCTCTTTCCGTGACTCTGGCTCTGGCCTTTTTCGTCAAACGCAAATTGATGGAACCGGAAGTCGGAGGATTCTTCCAGTACGTTGGCTATGCCCTGGTCATCGGCGTTATCTTTTTCAACTGGGTTTACTGTTACGTTCGCTACGGGCAGAGCTTTGGAAAACGATTCATCGGATTGCGCGTGATACGAGCGGACGGCCAGCCGATGGATTATCCAACGGCCCTGATACGGTTGCTGGTATATCTGGTTTCGATGCTTTTTGCCGGTCTGGGTTTCTTGTGGATGCTTTGGGACGAAAATCAGCGCGGATTGCACGATAAAATTGCGAAAACCGTGGTCATCAAAGAGTGACCAACTTCCTTCCTGCGGCGAAGTATTGTTAATTGTTATACGAAGTACAGCTTGCCCGCCTGTCTCCAGCAGCCGGTCGAGCAGCAATTTTGAACCAGTAGTTTGAAAACACGCCAACTCCCACCGCGAAATTGCGCTTTCTAGCATGCGCAACTGGCGTTACCGGCGTGCTTTCCGAGGAATCAGGCTATGACCATGAATTACTGTGGTAGATGCGGAGCGGCCAATGGAACTGCTGCGCGTTATTGCCGTCAATGTGGGGCAGAATTACATAACCAGGCAGCGGTTTCGTCTTCTTCAACGCCGCTGAACGTCGAATTCTCCGCGCGGAGTGTGACCAAGGAACATCGCAGCGCGAAACTGGACAGCTTTAGCCCTGCGCCGCAAGAAGCAGATACAGGAAAACTGAGTCAGCCGGCTCCGAAATCCAAAGAGGCTTCGACCCCACTGTCTGCGACAACGCCGCAACCGGCAAACACTGAAACCAATGATCCTAAATCCATCAGCGAATCGCTAAAACGCATTCGCGCTTCAGGCCCATTGCTCGTCGAAGCGGTCAAGAAAAAGCAGGAACGTATTAACCAGATCATTTCCGAATCCATCGAAAGCAAAAATGAAGCGAAGGGTGACAATAAGTCCGGGCACTTAACCCAATCCAAACCGGCAGGGCAAACGCAAATTGCGACTTCTGGCAAAACACAATTCGCCACGACCTCTTCGCCGCAAAGCACCTCCGTTTCCCAGCGCAGAGCGACAGGCTCGTTAATTCCTCCTGCTTCGAGCCGTGCGGCGGAAAGCAATGGAAGCGGCCACCTTCCACCGCAAGGCCCGTCATCAGTTCTGGCACAGGCTTCCGGATTGGAAAAGAATCCGAACCTAGGATCGAAATTACGCATCAGCTTGATCGCAGCTCTTGTGATCATCGCCGCCAGCGGATATTTCCTGCTTCGCGATCGTCTGTCGGCGCCATCACGGCTAATGGGAGCCGGAAGAAATCTTCAGAGCGTGGAAGAGCAAAGCTCCGATCTGGTCAAGCTGGCCCAACGCGACCGCGAACAAGGCCACTACGATACCGCCATCGGATATTTTCAAAATGCGCTGGCGTTGACGCCAAACAATCAGGAAACACGCTTCCTGCTGGCTCAAACTCAATTGAGCGCCAAACAGACGGATGAAGCATTGCGGAACTACAACGCCATTTTGCGAGCGGTTCCGGAGCATCTGGAAGCGCGGCTGCAAATTGCTGAAATCTATCGCAATAGCGGTAACTGGACAGCAGCACTGCCGGAATACAAACGGGTGATTGCGTTTGATCAGACAACACCACAAGCAGCGTTTGCTCTGGAAGCTATCGAATCGTATTTGGGAAGCAAGGCTATACCTGAAACGGCTCCAGTGCGCCGCAATGGTACCGTCGCCACCAAAAAGCCGGTTGATTTGCCCAACGAAGCCGTGAAAGCGGAGGTTTCTTTGCTTTCGCCGCTGACGTCTTCCATCACCGGCATCAAACCGCCGGTCGCAAGTCGTCCGGAAGAAAAACCTGATCCGCGATTGGTCGCCGATCAGCATAAAAAATTGGGACTGCGCTATTACAACGTGCGCGAATACCCTGCCGCGATCAAAGAATTCCTTTCCGCCTACCGGCTGAATGCTGAAGATAAAGACCTGCTGTATTTCATTGGCTCGTGCTATTACGGTCTTGAGCAATTTGCGCTGGCGCACGATTACTTCAAACGAGTGGATGGCGGGAACTACGTTGGCGTGTCTCAATCAAACGCGGCACGAACGGAAAAAGCTGCCAGAGAAGAATTCAAACGCCGCCAGTTGATGAAAGGCGACCAGCTTAACCAGGTAAAAGTTGACCCAAATCAGAAAAATAAAGGTACTCTGAATGGGCTTGAAGAATAACTGATTGAGAGAGAGGGTTTAGGAGAGGGAGAGCGTGCTACCAGGCAATCGAATCCCTCTATCCTTTCCCCCTTACATTGCTCAGTCCGAACCTCCCCGTCACGAATAATCCCCTATGCCACGATTAATCGTTCGCTCCACACCATCACACGGCGATTCAGTTGTCGAGTTGAACCGGTTAAGAACCACCATAGGCCGCTCGGCACGTAACGATTTGTGCGTCGAAGACCCGTTTGCTTCCAGGTTGCACGCGGAGATTCGTCGCCGAGGAGATGCCTTTTGGATCAGTGATTTGGGCAGCGCCAATGGAACCCTGATCAACGGGAAACGGCTGACTTCGCAATTGCAGCTCAACGACCGCGACATTGTGCGCATCGGCGAAACTGAAATTGAATACACCGAACGCGCCGATACCGCGCCAGCCCGATCCAGAACCAGCATTTTATTTTCTGACAGCAGTTTTGCTCCCACGCCCGAAGCGACGATTGTCGCAGGTGCGCGCAATTCAGCAGCCAATCTGCTTTCGTCAATTGACAGCGCGCAACGATCGGCGCTGACGCCTCCGCCGGACATCACGCAAATTCAGACCTTTGTGCCTGATAAGTCCAAAACCGATCCGCAGGAGGATATGCTGGGCATCATCAGCCGCGTCAGTCTGACGCTGCTTTCGCCGCTTTCTTTGGACGAAACCTTGCAGCAAATGCTGGAATGCGTGTTTGAAGTTCTTTCGGCGGATCGCGGTTATGTCATGTTGCTGGAACAGCCCGACGAAAATCCTAAATCCGAACCTGAGTTGGTTTGCCGCGCAATCAAAGCGCGAATGCACATGAACACGGCGCAGCAGAATGTTCAGATCAGCCACTCAATTACGGAGCAGGT
>ERZ650309.920-NODE-920-length-14077-cov-5.346242_pt1 | contig 14077 bp, 16 predicted proteins | sample MGYA00376245_ERZ650309 | MGnify/ENA primary metagenome ERZ650309 (study PRJEB26733, sample SAMN07839294) | wastewater metagenome | biome: urban; feature: wastewater treatment plant; material: waste water | place: USA: North Carolina | collected 2016-04-26 ...
CGCGTGCCGCCGGCCAGCACCAGGTGGGCGATGGCCGAGGCCTCGGCGCACTGGCCCTGCGGGTAGGCGGCGTTCTCGACGTTGCAGCCGGCATGGATGCGGCCCTGCTCGTCGAGCAGCGCATAGCTGACCGCCGCGACCGCGAGCCCGAACGTCGTCGTCAGCACCATCACCACCGGCAGCGCCCCCGGAAACGTCGTCTGCCCGATCATGGCGAGCACCATGTCCAGTGCGGCGAGGTGCCACAGGAACAAGCCGTACGACCAGCGGCCAAGGGTCACCATCGGCGCACTGCCCAACACCCGGTGCTGGTCGTCCGGAGCGCCAAGAACCAACGGCGCCAGCAACGCTCCGGCGACAACAGCCCCCAATGCGGTCCGCGCGATGAACTGGCCAAGGGTGGCGTGGTGGTGTGCAACCGGCAGAGCCAGCGGAGATGCCGCGACCAGAAACGCGGCAACAGCCACGACCAACAGCAGGGTGCGTTGCCGCGCCAACTGGTGCAGCCAGCTGTAGGGCCGGAACATCCACTCCGCCAACAACATCCCGACGGCGAACCACGAGGCGTAGGCCGGCAGCCAGGTCAGTGGGTTGGCCCCGTGATACGCCGGGATCGGCAGGTAGCCCCAGCCGAAACTGAGCAGAGCCACGCCCGCGATCGCCAGCGTCCTTGTCAATATCCCCGCGTTGGGCGTCACCGAATTGAACATCGCGGTCAATCTACCGGTTTCCGGTGTCGACACCCCGGATCGCCCGTACCGCCGCGCCGAGCAACTGCTGCGGCAGCTGCTCCGGCAGCGGTTGACCAGCCGCACCCGGGTCGGTCACCACCGTCACCGAGATTGCGAGCGTATCGACGTACGCCACGAGAGTTGTTGCACGCGAACGCGTCTCGGTCCCGTTCTCCACCCTGGTCGCGACGTCCGCGGTGATCGCCAGCGTCGTCGTATCCGGTACCGACGGTCCGTCGTGCACGGCAACCGAAGCGCTCGCCCGGCCCCCGACAAGGGACCAGTTGCCGCAACCGTCCATGAGTTCGCGTGCAGGCAGCACACCGGGGACCACCAGTGCGTACACGATGCCACCCGGTCCTGACGCCGACCATCCCCTCGCGGTCGCACCGTCCGCGACGGCCACGAGCCCCCCACATTCCGCCGGGTCCGCGGTCCAGCCCGGAGCAAAGCCCCAGAAAGTCACTGGCATAGGCGGTTTGGGCAACGCAGCGATTTCATACGCGGCCGGCAGCCGACTTCGAACTCGGTCGATACCGGCCGGATCAGCAGGCCGAATCGTCGTCACCGATGTCTTCGACGGAGCGCCGGCCTGCCCACACGCAGCACACAGCAGCACCAGCAACCAACACGCAACGACGCGCATGCTGACGTTGATACCGCACCGAGCCCTCAGGCGCGGGAAAATGCGGAAGCTGCAGCAACCTGTTCGGCGGTGGGCCGTACCCCGGTATAGCGCTCAAACTGCTCGGCCGCCTGGAGCGCAATGACCTCGGCCCCGGTGATCACCGGAATACCGGCCGCGCGGGCCGCCACGATCAACGGGGTCTCCGACGGCAGCGCCACTACATCAAACACCGTGTGCGCCTTGGCAATTATCGACCCAGAAAAAGCCAGGTCGGCCGAGTCGGCACCACCGGCCATACCGATCGGTGTCACGTTGACGACGATGTCGGCGCCGGCTTCGGGCGTCTCGGCGGCATAACCGTAGCCCAACCTCTCGGCCAACTGGCCGCCGGCCTGCGCATTGCGCGCGACCACGGTGCCGGTACCAAAACCGTTGTCCCGGAAAGCCGCTCCGACCGCGCTGGCCATGCCGCCGCTGCCCTTGATGATCACTGTCGACGACGGGTCCAGCTGGTGTTCGGCGATCAACCGCGCCACTGCGACATAGTCGGTGTTGGACGCGCTGAGATGGCCATCGTCATTGACGATCGTATTGACCGAATTGATCGCCAGCGCAGAGGGTTCCATGGTGTCGACCAACGCGATGACGTCCTCTTTGAACGGCATCGATACCGAACAGCCACGGATTCCCAGTGCCCGCACGCCACCGATGGCGGCACCGATATCGGTCGTGGTGAATGCCTTGTAGATGAAATCAAGGCCCAGTTGGTCATAGAGGTAGTTGTGGAATCGGGTGCCGATGTTGCTCGGCCGGGCAGCAAGCGAGATGCACAGCCGCGTGTCTTTGTTCAACGCCGGCCGCTGCGACGCGCTCATCATCCCACCGCCCTTATGACATGTCTTGCCAGTGAATAGATTTCCCGATATTGATGCTGCGACAAGTGAAGGTTACGCGGTGCGGGCACGTCGAACTCGGTGACGACCATGTTGATATCGTCCCGTTCCCACACGGCCCCATAGTGTTCGAAGATCTTGCGCATCGGCATGTTGTCGGTGAGCACTCGAGCGGTGAACCGTTCCACACCGTCGCTGCGGGCCGCCGCGACCAGCGCGTCCATCAAGAACGTGCCGATCCCCCGGCCCTGATATTCATCGCCCACCAGGAAGGCGACCTCGGCGACGCCGGGATCCCCGTCCAGCCGGACGAACCGGGCGTCGGCAACTACCGGCCCGTCCACGCCGTCGGTCATCACCCAGACGAAATGATCGACATAGTCGACCTCGAACAGATAGGCCATCAGCGCCGGGCTCGGCGCCTGCACGGTCTGGAAGCGCCGATAGAACGTCTCGCTGGAAAACTCGACCGGTCCACGCGCAGTGCGGGCGTTGTCGCCGGGCAGCACGGGACGCAGGAACAGTTCGCTGCCGTCACGCAGTCGCACCGGCATCGGCGTGATGTACGCGGCCAGGCGCTGGCGTGCGGTTCGCAGTAGCCGGTCGGCCATGCACGGGACCTCGAGCATGGCGGCGAGAGCATCGCGGCCACCGATCCATCCGACGAGCGAATCGGTGACCACAACTGTCGCGGTGCGTTCTGCCCCACGCAGCAAGGCGATCTCCCCGACGATGAGGCCCGGCCCCAATGCGACGACGGTCTGCTCGCCGTCGACGCCGGAGTGGATCACCTCGGCGCGGCCGCTGCCGATCAACATGAACGTCGACGCCGGCTCCCCCTGCGTCAGCAATACCTGACCGGGCTCGGCAGTCAACGGACGGAGCAGCTGCGCCAGCCCTTGCAGATCGGCCACCTGACAACCGGAGAAGAACTCCAGCCGGGCCAGCTCGTCGGCTTGCGCCACCGTCGATCCCGTCACGTCGTCAGGTTACCGCTCAGCGCCCGAGCGCCGACCCGTCAGCGCGAAAACCGCCGAACATCGGCCGGCCGGCCACGCTCGTCGTATCGTCGATCCGTGATCCCGGCAGCTGGTCACACGCGTTCGCGGTGGATCCTCGCGGCAGTGTCCACCGCGCTGTTCTGTGTGCAACTCGACTACTTCGCCATGAACCTCGCGCTTCCCCGGATGGCTGCCGATTTAGGTTGCACCACAACGGATCTGCAGTGGGTGGTGAGCATCTACATGCTGACGCTGGGTGCGTTCATGGTGCCGGCCGGCCGGATCGGCGACATCTTCGGGCGGCGGCGGGCGTTGCTCGGCGGGATCGCCCTGTTCGGTGTCGCCTCGGTGTTCTGCGCACTCGCCCCGGCTGCCGGCGTCGTCATCGGGTTCCGGGCACTGCAGGGAATCGGTGCCGCATTCATCTTCCCGGTGTCGGTGAGCGCCCTGACCAATGCCTTTCCTTCCGAAAAGTCCAGTCAGGCAATCGGATTGGCCTATGGCATAGCGGGTCTGGGCAACGCTGCCGGACCACTGGTCGGTGGTCTGCTCACCCAGACTCTCGGTTGGCGGTCCATCTTCTGGCTGCTGGTGCCGCTGTGTGCGGTCGCATTGCTGATCGGTGCGCGGACCATCCCCGAGAGCACCGATGACGGCGCCGAGCGCAGCATTGATCTGCCCGGGCTGGCGCTCATCACGACGGGTATCGGACTGTTCACGTTCGCCTTCGACCGGGCTCCGACGTGGGGTTGGCTCACCCCCGCCACCGTCGCTGCGTTCATCTTCGCGGTGGCCCTCCTCGCCGGATTCGTTGTCGTGGAACAACGGGTTTCCTCACCTTTAGTCAACCTGTCGCTACTGCGCAATCCGACGTTCGCCATCCTCGTGGTCGCCGGCACCATCGCCAATGTGGCCTATACCGTGACGGTGTTCCTGTCGACGGTGAATCTGCAGCAGGTACGCGGACTCACCCCGCTCGCGGCAGGCATTGCATTCTTGGGCCCATCGGCCGGCGCCGCGCTCGGCGGGGTGCTCTCGGGCCGCCTCGCAGCCCGGTTCGCGCCGGTCGCGGTCATGGGGACGGGTTGCGCGGTGGCCGCGGTTTTCCTTGCGGCACTGGCTATTTCGCACAGCTGGGCACCGTATCTGGTGGCACTGACCGGGTGCGGCTTCACCATGGGCCTGGTGTATGCGTTCACCACGGTTGCGACGCAGACCGTCGTTCCGCCGGACCGCGCCGGTGAAGCGGCCGGCGTCACGCTCACCATTCTCGTCACTTTCGCAGGCGTCGGCGTCGCCGTGTCCGGGACCGTGCTGGAAATCCGTGAACTGCACGGAACAACCGGCGCAGGCATCGAGCGAATCCTGCTGGCCATCGCCGCGCTGCTGTTGTCCGCAGGCCTGGCCGTGCTGTGGAAGCGGACTGCGATACAAATCTCACAGGATTTTGCTAGCCCTACTAATTAATCACCCGGTACCGTGGTGCCAACACCCGAGACCGAATGAGGGCAAACATGGGATTTGGACCGCCACAAGGCCGCCCGACCGTCACTTCCGACGAGATCGCAGCCATCATGGATCCCCCGGCGCGCATCCGCGCGCTGCGAAACATGTTCGGCGCCGCCGGCGATGCGCTTGATCCACTCGTCGACCTGTACCGCCCCTACGTCGCCGGCCTCGATCGACTACCCCGAGACGGTCGATTCCTGTTGGTAGGCAACCACACTGCGTTCGGCTTCGCCGAAGTGCTCCTGATGCCGTATTACACCCGACGCGAATTGGGTGTACAGGTACGCCCACTCGCCGAGCGCGCGTTGGCGCAATCCAAGGGCCTCGGTGGTGATCTGGTCGCCGCCTACGGCGGCGTCGTCGGCCATCCGGAGACCGCACGAGAACTCATGCAGCACAACCAAACTGTGCTCGTGTTCCCCGGCGGTGGCCGCGAGATGCCGAAGTTCAAGGGCGAGGAATACCAACTCCAGTGGGAAGGCCGGACCGGCTTCGCGCGCGTGGCCATCGAGAACGACTATCCGATTGTCCCGGTCGGCCTGGTCGGCAGCGACGACATCTACGAGGCCGTCACCGAACGCGACAGCACCATCGGGCGGTTGAGCGTCAACTTCGCCGAACGCTTCAGCGGCAGAGCCGATATGGCCATGCCGTTGGTGCGCGGCGTCGGGCCGACGTTGATTCCCCGACCCCAGCGCATGTACCTGGAGTTCGGCGAACCGATCAACACCACCGCCCCGGCGCGGACCAAACACGACACGTGGGTGGAGAACATCAAGTCGACGACTCAGCAAGCGCTGGAACAGATCCTGACCGATCTGCAAAAGGTGCGGGCCGAAGATCCATACCGCAACCTCAACCCGCTGGCCTGGAGTCGGGCGGCACAGCCCTCGCCCCTCAGTCAGGTGAGTTGAACTTCGGTTTCCGCCTCGTCTTCGAGATGGCTACGCAGATCGGTGTTTGGAGCGCAGTTCAACAGTCGCTTGGTTTCGCCGTAGGCTTCTGCCGCACCATCGGACACCGATGAAAAGCATTGGTACAGATTTGCTTTCGCGATGTCGGTCCGCTCGGCGACGTCTTCGAGACTCATACCCTGATATCCGGCCCGAGTCAGGATGCGCGTGGCCAATGGTTCGGATTGCCGACTGCTGAGGCGAGTTACGGATTACTCGTTGCCGACCGGATCGAACATCCGGACTCCACCGGGGCAGATGGTCCGCCACGACTGCACCCACTCGTCTTTCTTGCCGGCGTTCCACAATTCGGCGTGGTTGGCCGCGCCGTAGAAGCCGCTAGGACACCGCTGCGATCAACGCGTCCGCAGCGAGCAGGCCGAGGTTGTTGGAGGCCAGCGGGCTGTCGCCGGTGAGCAGCCGCCGGTCCTGATGGACCTGGCCGCTCATCTGATCATTGACGACGTTCAGTCCCTGCTTCTCCAGCGCTTCGGCGATGAACAGCCGCAGCCCACCCGGCAGGTAACCGATGGCCTTGTTCGGTCCCTTGTCCAGCGCATCGGGGAACACACAGATGCTGTAGCCCTTGAACGGCGACTCCGCCTTCCCGATCGCCGCGGCCAACAGGCTCGCCGGGCCGTGGCACAGCGTGATGATGAACTTGTCGCCCGCCAGCGCCCAGTCGAGCACCTCACCGACCTCCGGGCTGAACGGGATGCCTACCTCGACCCCATGACCGCCGGGAATGAACACCGCGAGGTAGTCCGAATCCGGGCCGAGATTGTCGGCGATCACCTCACGAAGACTCAGCGGCTGCTTGAGCTTCGGCTTGAGCTCTTCGTAGGTCTTGAGCACCGCCTCGTCCTCGCGCGGCATCGCCCACAACTCCAGCTTGGCCGGGTTACCCGTGACGGTGGCAACGTCGACGTCGAAACCGGCCTCCATCAGGTGATGCAGCGGCAGCAACATCTCGACGGGGTGATTACCGGTGGAGAACATGGTGCCGTTGTCCATCAGCAGATAGCGCTCGTCGCTGGCGATCATCAGCACCTTCCACCGACCGCCCGTGTACTCACCCGCATGTTGCACACCCGCGAAATCCGTTCTGGGCGAGGTGTATTGACTCAGCGAGTACGCCGACGGGAAGAACGCATTGTCCTCGGCGGGATCAGGCGTCGGGGCTTTACTCAGTTCGGCTTGGGTCATGACTCTCGCTACTCCTTTGTAGGTTGCGTCCCTGCAATCCTAGGCAACGAGGCCCCACCTGCGACCTATCTTCGGTGCGCCGGAAGGAGGAAGATGGAAAGCGGTAGTCGCCGGACTAATTCTGATGATTTAGCCCGCTAATAGGAGGTTGTCATGGCGAACTTCAAAGATCCGACCGATCATTTCCGTACGACGCTGCCGCACACCGGCGAGCACTTCGTCGACATCTACAGCTGGCCGGGCATCATCTCGATCGTCTTCGGCGCGCTGGCCATGATCGGCGGCGTGGCTGCCGCGGCTTACCACCACACCGAATGGGTTCCCACGGCAGGAATCGTCGGGTTCTGCGCGATCATGGGCGGCACGGCCTGGCTTGTACTCGAACATCGCCGGGTGGTGCGTATCGAGAATCGCTGGTTCTCCGAGCATCCTGACGGCCGCCGACCCCAGTAACGACAGCACCGAACAAAACCGCCCCTGGCCAACTGACCAGGGGCGGAGAATCGTGAAACTCTGTGGAGCTAAGGGGAATCGAACCCCTGACCTTCTCGATGCGAACGAGACGCGCTACCAACTGCGCTATAGCCCCTTGTACCGGTAGCACAGGCTACCAGCACCGCTCTGGAACCGAAAAACCGAGCTACTGACCTGAGGCTCGAGGCAGGTCATAGCCGCGCGCCGCGGTCGCGTACTCCAGGTGCTCGAAGATCGGATCCTCGTCGTCGATGTCCAGAACGGCCGCGCCAGGGCGCCGCAGACGGGACGGAACCACGTCGAATTCCTCATCGTGCGTGCTTTCCACACCGTGGCGCGAGCGCATCATGCGCTGTGCCCGACGACGCCGCAGCTGATCCTCGATGCGGGTCTGCCGACGCAGGTATCCCAGGTAGAGCACGGCAACGGCGCTGATCGTCCCGCAGACCCACCACATCGTCGTCGACAGCGTGAAGGCGGCGATTCCGGAGAACAGCAGGGCCAGGCCCATCCCGGAGAGCATCCGGCTGCGGAACCGGTACTTGCGCTCGGCGGCGGCGATCGACGCCTTCGACTCGTAACGCACCCGGCGCGCATGCGGCGTCGAGGCAGCCGGCTCGGCATCGCCCTCGGGCGCTTCGACACCTGAGGTGTCGTCGACGTACTCGTAGTCGTGCTCGGTGCCATCTTCCGCTTCCGCTTCGGCTTCAGCGTCAGCCGACGGTTCAGCACCGGCCTCGTCAACCGCCTCAACCGCCTCAGCCGCGAAATCGGCCTCGTTGATGGTCCGGATGGCAGCGGTCGGGGTCGTGACGTTGTCGAACTGCAAAGGCAATTCAGCGGTGTCGGGCTCGTGCTCGGCCGCAAACGAGGCACCGACCGGCAGCGCGCCGGAATCGACATCGATCACCTCGACGTCGAGGTACGGCGATTCGTCCGTCACGACGGTCTCGGCAGCTTCGCGCACAGCGACGGTACGAGCGGTGTCAGGCTCCGGCGGAGCAACCGGGATGGAGTCGGTCGTGGCCTCGGTCATCACCTCGGTCGGCGCCGCGTCGTCGAAGGTGTCGCGGTCGGGTTCAGGACGCCAGTGCGGGTCGCTGTAGTGACCGGCGGCCGGGCCGCTGCGGCGGCGCAGCCGCGAGTTGCTGCCGGTGTTGACCACGCGGGTCGCCAAGGCCACATCGCTCGTGCGACGGACCGCGTCGCGCTTGCTGATCAGCATCGGAACAAGCACGAACAACCACAAGACAACGAGGGAGATCCACAGTAGAGACTGGGGGATGCTTGGCATGTCGCCGGCTCCTTTCCCCTAAAGATTAGGTCCGCGACCAGCGCATCCGAAGCCGACGCGCCAGGTTCAATTACACACCTGTAATTCATCACTTACAAGCACATCAGCAACAGATGTCACATCAGTAACACGATTTCGCTGCAATTTCGGCGACGGGCTCAGACCCAGGTCGCGCGACCCGCCTTCACCAGCGCCGATACGGCCGATCCGGACATTTCCTCGACCGTGAGCGCAACCAGCAGGTGATCCCGCCACGCCCCGTCGACCTCGAGATACCGGCGCAGCAGCCCCTCTTCACGAAAGCCACCCTTGGCCAACACCGCCCGGCTGGCAACATTCTCGGGCCGCACCGTCGCCTCGATCCGGTGCAGACCTACCGCCGAGAAGCCGTGATCGACACCCAGCGCCAGCGCCGCGGTCGCGACGCCACCGCCGTTGAAATCCTTGGCGACCCAATAGCCGATCCACGCCGACCGCAACGCCCCATGCACCACGTTGCCGATGGTCAGCTGCCCACAGAATTCACCGTCGAGCTCGATCGCATACGGCAGCATGCGTCCTCTACGCGCTTCGGATCGCAACCCGCCACAGATCGACGGCCACGACGAAACCGTATGGCGCGCAACCCAATCCACATCGGCGACCGGTTCCCACGGTTCCAGGTGATCACGCTCGGCCAGCCGGATCCGACTCCACACCGCACCGTCTCGCAACCGCACCGGCCGCAGCCGGACCACGCCGGCACTCACCCGGATAGGCCCGGCGGACACCGGCCATCCCGGATGTACTCCATTGGAGCGAAGGAGATTCACGACTCAGCCACGCTGCGCGAGAAACGCCACATCGACCAGTTCGCCGGTGCGGATCTGCTCGGCCTCGGTCGGCACGATCACCAGACAGTTGGCCTCCGCCAGGGTGGCCAACAGGTGGGACGCACCAGGAGCACCGCCCAACGCCTGCACCAGATACTCACCGGTGTCCTGATCGCGCATCAACTGCCCACGCAGGTAACCCTTGCGCCCGACCACCGACGAGATCGGCGACAACGTCCGCGCCGGCACCACCCGACGCATCGGCTGCTTCTTACCCAGCGACATGCGGATCAGCGGGCGCACCATGATCTCGAAAACCACCAAGGCGCTCACCGGGTTGGCGGGCAACAGGAACACCGGCACCCCGTCGCGCCCCAACTGCCCGAAGCCCTGCACCGAACCGGGATGCATGGCGATCCGCGCGACCTCCATCTCCCCCAACCCGGAGAGCACCTCGCGCACACCCTCGGCTGCGGCACCGCCCACGGCGCCGGCGATCACCACGACCTCGGACCGGTTGAGCTGGCCTTCGATCACGTCACGCAGCGCCGTCGGATCGGTGTCGACGATGCCGATCCGGTTCACCTCAGCGCCGGCGTCGCGGCCCGCGGCAGCGAGCGCATAGGAGTTGACGTCATACACCTGCCCGTTGCCCGGGGTACGCGAGATGTCGACCAACTCACCGCCGACCGAGATCACCGTCAACCTGGGCCGCGGATGCACCAGCACGCGTTCACGTCCGACGGCTGCGAGCAGGCCGACCTGAGCCGGGCCGATGATCGTGCCGGCCCGCACCGCGACGTCACCGGGTTGCACGTCATCACCAGTACGACGGACATAGGCGCCCGATCTGACGCCACGCATGACCCGAACCCGGGAATCGCCGCCGTCGGTCCAGCGCAACGGAAGGACCGCGTCGGCCAATGTCGGCATCGGCGCGCCCGTCTGCACGCGCGCGGCCTGCCGGGGCTGCAGCCTCGTCGGGGTGCGATCGCCCGCGGCGATCACCGAGACGACGGGAAGACTGACGTCCCCTGATCCGTCTCCCCCGGATTCAGCACCCGTCACATCGACGCTGCGTACCGCATAGCCGTCGATGGCGGCCTGATCAAAACCAGGAAGCGGACGCTCCGTGACCACTTCCTCGGCACACATCAAGCCCTGGGCTTCGGCAATAGCCACCCGCACCGGCCGGGGCGCCACCGCGGCAGCAGCTACCCGAGCCTGCTGCTCCTCAACCGAACGCACAGCTCGCCTTTCTACAGACCCAGTCGCTCAACCAACCAGCGGCGCAAGTCCGGGCCGTAATCATCACGCTCCAAAGCGAAGTCAACCGCAGCCTTCAGGTAGCCGCCGGGATTTCCCAGGTCGTGTCGGGAACCGCGGTGGACCACCACATGGACGGGATGTCCCTCGTCGATCAGCAGCGCGATGGCGTCGGTCAGCTGAATCTCACCGCCGACACCGCGGTCCACGCGGCGCAAGGCATCGAAGATGGCGCGGTCCAGCACGTAACGGCCGGCGGCGGCGTACAGCGACGGCGCGTCCTCGGCCTTGGGCTTCTCGACCATGCCCTTGACCTTGAGCACGTTCGGGTTGACCGCGTCGGGTACCACCTCGACGTCGAACACACCGTAGGCGCTGATCTCGTCTGGCGGCACCTCGATCGCGCAGAGCACACTGCCGCCGCGCTTGGCGCGCACCTTCGACATGGTCTCCAGGACGCCGGTCGGCAACACCAGATCGTCGGGAAGCAGTACCGCGATGGCGTCCTCGTCGGGTTCCAGGACAGGCTCTACGCAGCTCACTGCGTGCCCGAGGCCCAAGGGCTCATGCTGGATCACCGACTCGACCTTGATCAAGGCCGGTGCCCGACGGACCTTCTCCAGCATCACGTGCTTGCCACGCGCTTCGAGCGTGCCCTCCAGGATGAGGTCCTCGACGAAGTGGGCGACGACGCCGTCCTTGCCCTCGGACGTGACGATGACCAGACGTTCACCGCCGGCCTGTGCAGCTTCGGCGGCAACCAATTCGATGCCAGGGGTGTCGACCACCGGCAACAATTCTTTCGGCACCGTCTTCGTAGCGGGCAGAAACCGCGTGCCGAGACCGGCAGCGGGCACCACTGCGGTACGCGGAATCGACACTTGCGCCGGGGTTGTCATTTTTCAAACGATAACGGCAACATTCCAAAGATCTGCGCCAAGGTGCAATATTCGGGACGACTCTGGAGAAATGACCGTGCAGTCGACAAAGGCCGAGGTACGTGCCGCGGTGATCGAGCGCCGCCGAGCGCTCTCGGCCAACCAGCGCCAGGGTTATGCGGACGCGCTACTTCGGCATTTGCCGCAACTGGCCACCACCACGCTCACAACGGTATGCGCGTATGTCCCGATCGGCACCGAACCGGGCGTTCCAGCCATGCTCGACGCGTTGGTCGACCTCGGCCTGCGCGTACTACTTCCGGTCACCCGCGCCGATCAGCCACTGTATTGGGGCGAGTACCACGCCGGTCAGCTTGTCACCGCGGCATACGGGCTACGTGAACCCGCGGAGCCGACGCTGGCGCCCGAAGCGATCGCGCAGGCACAGCTGATTCTGGTCCCCGCGCTGGCAGTCGACCGCCAGGGCGTGCGCCTCGGCCGTGGAGCGGGCTTCTACGACCGTTCACTGCACCTGGTAGCGCCGGGAACCCGTCTGGTTGCGGTCGTGCATGACGACGAACTGGTCGAGCAGTTGCCCGCCGAACCGCACGACGTCCCGATGACCCATGCCTTCACTCCGGGGTCAGGGCTCGTTGCCCTGGGTTTTGCCCGGGCTGTGGAATGACCAGGCCCACATAGCTGTTCTGGCACTTGAACAGGTAGAGTGCTAACAAGTTTGACCACCCCCGGAGGATTTCGTGCCGACCTATTCTTATGCGTGTACCGAGTGCGGCAACAAGTTTGATGCGGTACAGGCCTTCAGCGACGACGCACTGACCGAATGCCCGAAGTGCTCGGGACGGCTGCGCAAGTTGTTCGGCTCGGTGGGAGTGGTGTTCAAGGGCAGCGGTTTCTACCGCACCGACAGCCGGGACTCCAAGAGTTCGAGCACCGCTGCGGCGCCCGCCAAGAGCGAGTCCTCCAGCTCGACGTCGAGCAGTTCCGACTCGTCTTCGTCGTCGTCTTCTTCCTCATCGTCGTCTTCGGCTGCGGCACCTGCCGCCAGCACCGCAGGCTGACGGTTTATCCACAGGCTGCGATCGGCAGCCCGGGCTTTTCGCTCCTCCGGTGTCTACGGTTGGCACATGGGGGATTCACTGGATGCATCGTGGGTAAGCAGGCTTCGCCACGGCTGGCGGCCTGACTGGAGCCGGACCGTCGCGGCCCGCAGAGCAGCCGCCGGCGCGCTGGTCATCGTCGCTGCCGCCGCGGCCCTGCGACCGGACACACAGGCCGATCAGATCGCAGTCGCTGTTGCTGCGCACGACCTGGCGCCCGGTATCGAATTGACCGCGGCCGACGTGACCGTCCAATCGCGTTCTGCCACAACCGTTCCCGAAGGTGCCGCCACTGACATCAGCAAGCTGGTCGGCATGACCCTGGCCGGCCCCGCACGGCGCGGCGAAGTGCTCACCGACGTCCGCCTGCTCAGCCCTCGCCTGGCGACCGCGACGGCCGGGCCTGACGCCCGCATCGTGCCGCTCCATCTGGCCGACGCCGCGGTGCTGGACCTGCTTCGCCCAGGAGATGTCGTCGACGTACTGGCCGGCTCCGACAGCTCGGCAGACCAGAGCGGGCAGCGACCCGAGGTAGTGGCCACCGATGCCCACGTGATCGCGGTGTCCACGAGGCCGAAACCGTTGGCCGGTGGTGACGACCGGGTGCTGCTGCTCGCGATGCCGCGGCACACCGCCAACGCCGTCGCAGGCGCGGCGCTGCTGCGGTCCGTCACCGTGACATTGCACTGAACGGCGTTGCACCAAAAGTCAGCAAACGCGTATCGAATCCATATCGCTTCCACGCGCAGACATCAGGGCTGTCGCGCGACGAGGCCGATGGCCCTACCGTTCAGTTCAAACAGTAGGGCCATACATTAGGGAGGATGCATGTTCAAAGGGTTCAAGGAGTTCCTGGCGCAGGGCAACATCATTGATCTGTCGGTAGCCGTGGTCATCGGTGCCGCGTTCACCACGCTGGTCAAGGCGTTCACCGATCAGGTCGTGCAGCCGCTGATCTCCAGCATCGGCGCCGGTGGTAACAACCAGTACGGCATCCTGCGTATCCATCTGCTCGGCGACAACTACATGGACCTGAACACCGTGTTGAGTGCAGCGATCAATTTCATATTGGTGGCCGCGGTCGTCTATTTCGTCATCGTGCTGCCGTACAGCAAGTTCCGCAGCGCGAAGGATGAAGCAGTGAAACAAGAAATCGAACTGCTTACGCAGATCCGCGACCTGCTCGACAAGAAATAGCTCTCGGAAAAAATTCAGCCCCCGGCCGCTGTGGCCGGGGGCTGAATTTTTGGTCAATGCTCAGTTCATGTTCCAGGGTTCGCCATAGGTGGTGACGGAGTCACCGGCCTTGGAGAT
>ERZ650309.923-NODE-923-length-14064-cov-8.421943_pt1 | contig 14064 bp, 16 predicted proteins | sample MGYA00376245_ERZ650309 | MGnify/ENA primary metagenome ERZ650309 (study PRJEB26733, sample SAMN07839294) | wastewater metagenome | biome: urban; feature: wastewater treatment plant; material: waste water | place: USA: North Carolina | collected 2016-04-26 ...
TTGATAACAATTGCCAAGGCATTTTAGGTTATGTGGTTCGTTGGATTGACCAAGGTGTGGGTTGTTCTAAAGTGCCAGATATTAACAACATTGGCTTAATGGAAGACCGTGCAACCTTGCGTATTTCTAGCCAACACGTAGCTAACTGGTTACGTCATGGTATTTGTACACAAGAACAAGTGTTAGAAGCTATGCAACGTATGGCCTCTGTGGTTGATGGTCAAAACGCTAATGACCCATTATACAAACCAATGGCACCAAACTTTGATGACAGCGTGGCTTTCCAAGCGTCTAAAGAGTTAGTGTTTGAAGGTTGTGCTCAACCAAACGGTTATACTGAGCCAGTCTTACACCGTCGTCGTCGTGAATTAAAAGCAAAAATTGCTGGTTAATTTTTAGACGTGCAAAGAAGGGCACTTATGGCGAAAGCTGTAAGTGTCCTTTTTTATTGCTACCCCCCTCAGTCCCCCCTTATTAAGGGGGGATGCCGAAGGCAGGGGGGTAAATACGACTAAAAGGAGTTTTTATGACCCATCATTATCCTGATTTAACCTTGTCTTACGAAAGACATTATTTGGGATTATACCAAGGTCAGGTAAAAGACAGTTTTTTTGAATTGCCACAGGCAAATGAAGCCGCCAAAACGTGGTTATGGATTGATGAAGTTGTTAATAATAATGAGGAGTTATTGCAAGGTATTCATAGCCCACATGAGTATAGTGGTTATGATTTGCATGTGCGTAAACAGCCTGTCATTACCAAGTTTACCCATCATGATCACATTATTATTCCCGATTTAGATTGTGAAATGGATGGTGAACAAACATTATCCATGATTATTTATCCCGATTTTATTTGGACACGACGTAGTCAACATATTAAAGGGATTGATGAGCTGCTCAATACTGATGCCTTTAAAGAGCGTGCACGACAGCATCAAACGACTGCTTATGTGTTTGTTGGTATTTTACGTGTGATGTTAGAAGGTTTAAATGCACAACTTCTCAGAAACGAACATCAAACTTATGCATTAGAAGATTTGTTTTTACAACGTAAGGAAGGAAAAAGACCACGTTTTGAACAAAAAAACGAGTTAAAAGATGATCCTTTAAAAGAGTTTGCACATTTACCTAATGCGAAAAAATTAGTTGAATTACGCATTCATATTGCGTGGTTGCGTAAACAGTTTGATGCTTTTGAACGTTTAACCAATGCTTTATTAGACCCAACACAAGGCGCATTTCATCAAATTCAACCTAATATTTTGCAACAAGAGGCATTGCCGTATTTTCAACATTTAGCAGATCAAGTACAGCGTGCCTTAACTAAAATTCAGCATTTACGTGATATTCATTTTAGCTTAGAGCAATTATTGTCTGCACAACAAGCCGAAAAAACTAACCAAACTTTATTGCGGCTCACTTGGGTATCGGTGATTTTCTTGCCTGCGGTGGTGATTGCAGGGGTTTTTGGTATGAATGTCGCGTTATTTACCGATCCACGTCATGTCTGGACAACTGACTCACAAATTGCATTTGCATTGTTATTAGCAGCGATTACCATTAGTAGTGCAATGTATTTTTTACAACAAAAAAAGTATAAAAACTCATAACTTACGCATTTGAATAATGGCGTAAGTCTTAAACGAGAGGTGTTTTATGTTTGATAAAAAAATGCCTGAAGCATGGCGGGTTTTGCGGATTCAATCAGAGTTAGTGGATGGCATAGAGCATTTAGTTAAAATTCAACATGCTGTGAATATTTTTGGTAGTGCCAGATTATTACCCACAGACCCATATTATGCCGAAGCCGAAAAATTAGGTTGTTTATTATCCCAAGCAGGTTTAACGGTGATTACAGGTGGCGGGCCGGGTATTATGGAAGCGGCTAATAAAGGCGCTTATCAAAATGGTAGTTTATCTATTGGTTTAAATATTACTTTACCACATGAACAAAAACCTAATCGTTATCAAGATATTAGCCTTAGTTTTAGATATTTTTTTGTACGCAAGTTTATGTTTATGAAACATGCGATTGCTTTTGCGATTTTACCAGGAGGGTTTGGCACGTTAGATGAGCTTTTTGAGGCCTTAACTTTAATTCAAACCCAAAAAAGCGAACCTTTTCCTGTGGTATTAGTTGGTAAAGATTATTGGCAGGGTTTATTAACATGGTTTAAAGACGTGATGTTAGCAAGAGGGTGTATTGATCCTAGTGATATTGAATTGATGACTTTAGTTGATAGTGCTGAAGAGGCTGCTCATATTATTATTGAACATTATCATAAACATATTACTTGTCAGTCGGATACTTAACTTGAACATAGAAATTAATATTGCCACACAACAATTAACCGTATGGCAGCAGCAACAAATAATCGCACAATTTATTATTTCATCCGCCTTAAAGGGGGTAGGTGAAATACAGGGCAGTGAGCAAACCCCACGTGGACAACATATTATTCGTGCAAAGATTGGCCAGAATCAACCAATAAACAGTGTATTTAAAGCGCGTCGACCAACGGGTGAAATTTATAATGCTCAATTAGCCGCACAATTTCCCTCACGAGATTGGATTTTAACCCGCATTATGTGGTTATCAGGTTGTGAGTTAGGTAAGAACCGTGGTGGTCAGTGTGATACCATGCGCCGTTATATTTATATTCATGGCACGCCAGATACCGAGCCGATGGGCATTCCCAAATCACATGGCTGTATTAGAATGCGCAATGAAGATATTATCCAACTTTTTGATTTAGTCCCTGTTTATACGCCTGTTATCATTCACGAGTAAGACCATGAATTTAGCCATTTTTGATTTAGACAATACCTTAATTGCTGGGGATTCTGACCACGCATGGGGCGAGTTTTTGGTTAATAAAAATTTAGTCGATAGCCAATGGTATAAAGCCCAAAATGATAAGTTTTATGCCGATTATTGTGCAGGTCAATTAAATATTATCGCCTATAGTGAATTTGTCTTTAGCTTTTTAGCACAACATGACACTGCGTATTTACAACAATTACATCAACAATTTATGAGTGAAGTCATTCGTCCGATTATGTTGCCTAAAGCACAAGCTTTAATTGCAAAGCATCGTGCAGCAGGCGATGAATTGTTGATTATTACCGCAACTAATCGTTTTATTACACAAGCAATTGGTGAGGCTTTTGGTATTCCTCAATTACTAGCCACTGAACCAGAAAAAGTAGATGGGCGTTATACAGGTAAAGTGTCGGGTGTGCCTTGTTATAAAGAAGGTAAAATTACCCGTTATCAAGCTTGGTTAGCGCAGCAAAATAAACGTTTTGATAAAGTAACTTTTTATTCGGATTCACACAACGATTTACCTTTGTTATCAATCGTTGATGTGCCTGTTGTGGTGGATGCTGATGCTAAATTATTAGCCCATGCCCAAGAGAAAGGTTGGCAGATTTTATCATTGCGTTGATCTTGGCATAAGTGATGGAGTTGTTCAATTGTTGAACAATATTTCCTGATTGTATGTCTTATGGATGTTATTGTTCAGAGTGCTTAGTTTTTGGACGAGACTATTATGCCTACTGAACGAAACTCGCCATTAGAAGATGATTTTACTATTCATACTCAATTTTATGTTGCGGTACGGCGTGCGACAGGGCGTGTTATTGATCTCGTTTGGTTTAAACAAAATAAAGAATATGCTCGTGCTGTGTTGGATTATGCTGATGCAATCAGCGATCGCGAAGTCAGAGATTTATCTAGACGTTTACGCTTTGCTAAGCGTTTACATTAGCAATTAGTTACCCGAATCAATTGGGAAGGTGTGATAATAGCATCTAAAGGAATATCCCAAGACTGGCTTTGTAATTGTTCTATTTGTTGGCAATCATGAGCTAAACCTAATTTATAAACATGTTTTTTTGGGGAGCGAGCTAAGCTTCGATCGTAAAACCCACCACCCATGCCTAATCGTTTACCTGTGGCATCAAATCCAACCAAAGGAAGACAAACCAAGTCGAGTTGATAAATAAATAATCTATGCTTAGCCTTTGGCTCTTTAAAACCATAGCGGTGGAGGTGCAGACGACTAGTTTTATAAACACGCACAAAACCTAATTCTTGATTAGGAAATCGTCTAAGCACAGGTAAGTAGCATTGTTTACCATAAGCCCATATTAGATTCATTAAAAAATAAGGATTTATTTCACCATCGGTGGCTTGATAAACAGCTATTTTATTGGCGGTTTTAAAGATAGTGAGATGACGAAATTGATTAGCAAGTTGATGTGCCGATTTTTTTTGTTGGTATAACGACAGATTTTTACGTTTTTGACGTAAGGTTTTACGCAGTAGTTGACGTTGATTGGACATAAAAATTTAGATAAAGCTCCAAAGTGCCGCTATCCATCTAGACCCTTGAACCCAGAGGTTCAAGGAGGAAATAAGTATGCTTTTTTAGGCTTTCTGAACCAGCGGCCTTGCGGCTTGGCAGACCTGCACACCAAAACAATACGTCATTTCCATAAGAAAAATTTATCGGCTCAGGGGACGCGATAGATTGGCGTACACTCCAGAGATGTGTTCAGTATAACCGACTGAACATAACTTGCAAGTGTACATGATTAGCAGATAAGCAGTTAAAACAAAAATTAGCTATTTTGAGCTAAAGTTTTATCAATCTTACCAGTCAAGATCTGTAATGCTTGACCAATTTTTTGAGCCATATCCGCTTGCTGCTTACTTTGAAATAACTCATGGCAAATATTTAATGCAGCTAAAACCGCAACACGTTCGCTTTCTAAACCACGTGCTGCTTGACGAATTTCTTTCATTTTGCCGTCTAAATACTTGGCAGCCGCTAATAAAGATTCTTGTTCTTCAATAGGCGATTCAATTTTATAGGTTTTATCAAAAATAACGAGGTCAACGTTTTGATTAGACATTTTTCTTTCCTCAACAAGCACAGACAACACAACTAATTCAGCAAATTAGTGCATAATGTTGTCAATAAATTAAGCTTCGGGCGTTTCTAAAGCTTTTAAACGTAAAATAATCGCTTCGACACGCGCACGCGCATGGTCGTTTTTGCGAGATAATTCTTCACGTTCAGCAAGCAGTTTTTGGCGTTCAGTCAGCCAAACATTTTCTTGTTGACGAAGTCTGTCGTTTTCGGTGGTTAAACTCTCAATTTTCGTTTTAACGCTTTGAAACTCACCTAAGGCTTGTTTTAAGCTATTATTTTCGGCACTGAGGGTTTGAACCTTATTAATTAAGCTGTCAATGCGCGAATTTAACGCGCGTAAGTCTTGTTCTAGCATTTTTTTGTCGCACTACAAGCATTTGGCGGCTAATATAGATTTGATTATTAACCTAGGTCAATGAGGGCTTACGTTTTGTTTAACAAAAATGTTAAACAAGACACTTAAGTTCTCTTTTTAGGGCTGGCAGAATTATTGCGCAGACCTGTTTTATGAGAGATTATTATTATGCATCCAGTTGCTGCTGCTCCAACATTGCAAGAGTTAAAACAATTGTTACAAGACTTGCAATTAACTGCTTCCGCTAGTGAAGTACACGGTTTTGTTACAGGCTTGTTAGCAGCAGGTTTTCGTTTAAATAAACAACAACTGATCAAATTTTTGGAGGCTCATACCGAAACCGACCAAGCCTTTGATGATGCACTAATTGCAAGTTTATGGCAAATGCAATTAGCAACGCTAGAGGCTTTAGGCTCATCTGAGATAATTTTTACACCTTTAGTGCCGAATGACGACTTTACGTTAACCGAAAGAGTCATTGCTTTAAGTGATTGGTGTCAGGGAATGTTGGCTGGTTTTGGTTTGGCTGTACGTGCAGATGATGAGCGTTTAGCCAAAGGAGATATTCAAGAAACTTTGCAAGATATTGTCAATATAGTGCATGTGGGTGGTGAGTTTGACAGTGAAACTGAAGAAGACGAACAAGATTACATGGAAGTGTATGAATTTGTTCGCTTGGCAATTATTCATTTATTTGAGGAAATGTCACCACGTGAAGAACATCGACCACAACATGAGCAATTACACTAAAAATTAGGTCTGAACATTATGCACTCTTTATTGCCTAGACAACAATTTACTCAACGTCGTAATGCCTTGATGCAATGGATGGGTGAGGATTCCATCGCCATTTTACCTGCTGCACCGCAACATATTCGCAATCGTGATGCTGATTATAAATATCGCCAAGACAGCGATTTTTATTATTTGTCAGGTTTTCCTGAGCCAGAAGCCGTTTTATGTTTGATTCCTAATCGTCCTTTGGGTGAGGTGGTCTTATTTTGTCGAGAAAAAGACAAAGAAAAAGAAATCTGGGATGGTTATCGGGCAGGTTTAGAGGGGGCAATTGAGCAATATGGTGCTGATGAGTCTTATCCTATTGCCAAATTAGATGAAATTATGCCAACTCTCATGGAAGGCAAAAAGAAGTTATATGTTAATTTGGGTGGGCAAGCTGAATTTGATAATAAAGTCATTGTTTGGTTAAACAGTATTCGTGCTAAAGCTCGTCAAGGGGCAAAAGCACCTGCCGAATTATTGATGCTTAATCATTTATTGCATGAGTTACGTTTATATAAAAGTGCTGAAGAATTAGCAATCATGCGTAAAGCAGCAACGATTAGTGCCAATGCGCATATTCGCGCTATGCAAGCAACAAAAGCAGGTATGTATGAATATGAATTAGAAGCTGAGTTGGTTTATGAGTTTTTGCGTCATGGTTGTTCAGCACCTGCTTACAATACCATTGTTGGTTCTGGTGCAAATGCCTGTATTTTGCATTACATCGAAAATCGTCGCCAAATGCAAAAAGGTGATTTAGTGTTAATTGATGCAGGTGCAGAATTAGATAATTATGCAGCAGATATAACTCGTACATTTCCTGTTTCTGGTCGTTTTTCAGGTGAACAAAAAGCAGTATATGACATTGTTTTAGCCTCACAGTTAGCCGCCATTGATGCTGTTCATCCTGATAATCATTGGGATAAGCCGCACAGTGTTGCAGTTGAAGTGTTAACGCAAGGCTTATTGGATTTGGGTTTGTTAGAAGGCTCATTAGCAGGCAATATTGAACAAGGCACTTATCGTGAGTTTTATATGCACCGAACTGGCCATTGGTTAGGCATGGATGTCCATGACGTGGGTGATTACAAAGTAGCTGACGAATGGCGGCAATTAGAAGCTGGTATGGTCTTAACCGTCGAACCAGGTTTGTATATTGCGCCTGATAATCAGCGTGTTGCAGCGCGTTGGCGTGGTATTGGTATTCGTATTGAAGATGATGTTTTAGTGACCAAAACAGGCCATGAAGTGTTGACCGATGCTGCTCCTAAATCGGTGATTGATATTGAACAACTGATGAAGGGTTAATTGTGCAAGCAGATATTGTTATTGTTGGCGCAGGCATGGTCGGCAGTTTATTAGCGGCTGCTTTAAAACATCTACCGTTAAAAATTATTATTATTGATAATCAACAGGTAATTGAACCACAAAATTCAGAGCCATACGAACCACGAGTATCCGCCTTAACCCGTGCTAGTGAAAATATGCTCAAAGCCTTGGGTGCATGGTCATTAATAGATAAAAAACGATTTGCACCTTTTACCAGTATGTATGTCCGTGAACAACAAGGACATGGAGAGTTATATTTTCATGCTGATGATTTAGGTGTGAGTCATCTTGGTTGTTTATTAGAGAATCGTTTATTGCAATGGGCGTTAACTGAGCAAGCCATTGCCAGTCCACAAGTCACTTTATTGACACCTGATAAAGTTGTGGCATTAGAAAAAGGTATTCGTTCGTGGTCTGTGACTCTAGCGAGTGGTGCAACAATTGATACGCCATTGGTTGTTGGTGCTGATGGTGCATTTTCAGTGGTGCGGCAATTGGCTGGTATTGAGATAGATACATGGGACTATCAACAGCAAGCGATTGTTTGCTCCGTTAAAACAGAAAATCCACATCAAGACTGTGCACGACAGAGCTTTTTAACCACAGGCCCATTAGCCTTTTTGCCACTGTCTGATCCACACTTTTGTTCTATTGTTTGGTCGGTACAACAGGATGAAGCACATAATTTAATGGCATTAAGTGATGATCAGTTTTTACAAGCCTTAGAGCGAGCGTTTCCATGTGAATTGGGGCGCATGCTGAGTTGTGATCGTCGTTATAGCTTTCCGTTGGTGGCGCGTCATGCTCAGCGTTATTATTTAGATGGCTTAGTATTGATTGGTGATGCTGCTCATACTATTCATCCTTTAGCAGGACAAGGCGTAAACTTGGGTTTATTAGACGCTGCGGTATTAGCAGAAGAAATAGAACAGGCATTGCAGAAGTCCTTGCCGATTGGCCATTTGCAAGTATTAAGCAAATATAGTCGTCGTCGTCGCTCGCATAATGCCTTAACAATGCATAGTATGACCGCATTAGAACGTACTTATGCTGCACAATGGCCAGCGATGATTGTCGCACGTAATGAAGGCGTACGTTTTGTTAATAAAACGGCTTGGTTAAAAGAATTTTTTGAAAAACAGGCAATGGGACTAACTGGCGACTTACCCTTATTAGCTAAATAATAAACAAATGCACCATAAGTTTCTTGGATAGCGATTTTTAGGCTAGAATTTTTTTGAAAAAAAGGTAAGAATTTCCTGTTATATATTGAGTATTTTCAATCCCCAAAAAAGGAGATGATAATGGCTACGAATGATTATGATGATGAGTTTGATGAAACCGCTGATCCTGTCGATGATGAGCCTGAAGGTGATGCAGATGGTGCGGCAGATGTTGCAAGTGAACCAGCTGAAGGCGAAGAAGGCGGCACTGCAACCAAAGAAAAAGACAGTGATATTATTGCTGTGGCTGAAACATTAACCGTCTCTAGTAAGGAAGCAGAACGTCGGCAACTAGAGGAAGAAATGGAACGTTTCTTGGCAGCAGGTGGAAAGATTCGTCAGATTCCTGCCGAAGAGAGCAATGATCCACCAAAACGACCACGCAGTAGTTATGGCTCTAAACCTATATAATTTTAATAAAAAAGCCTCGTTATAACGAGGCTTTTTTATGGCTTAGTGGTGATGACCACCTTCGCCATGAACATGACCATGTTCTAATTCTTCTTTGCTAGCAGCACGAACATCAACCACTTCAACTTCAAAGTGTAAAGTTTGGCCAGCTAAAGGATGGTTGCCGTCAACAGTGATGTCTTCACCTTCAACTGCAGCAACAGTGACAATTTGCATGCCATAGTCTGTTTGAGCATGGAATTGCATACCAGCTTCAATGTTGTCTACACCAGCAAACATACGCTTAGGTACAACTTGTACTAATTCAGCTTGGTATTCGCCGTAACCTTCGGCAGGCTCAACAGATACTTTTAATTTATCGCCAACTTGTTTGCCCGTTAAGGCATTTTCTAAACCAGGAATAATGTTTTGTGCGCCGTGTAAATACACTAATGGTGCGCCACCTTCGGAGGTATCAATGACTTGGTCTTCGTCATTGGTTAAGGTGTAGGCAATAGAGACTACATTGTCATTAGAAATTTGCATAATAAAAACCTTTTAGGCACGGAGGCCGTGAGAAGAAAGGGGTATTTGTCTTAACAAATACCGCCCCAAATTTGACCGATGATAATACTGCAATTGCTACATTATGCGTACTAAAAAATGTAGCTTTTATGAATCTTAATGCAGTTTTAGCGTTGGACTTGCATTTTTATTGAGCTGATCTTTTGCCCATAACAAGAAAGTTCTAAACCAACCGTGTAGCGCATATTGGTGCATACGATACAAAGTCACATACATCAAACGGGCAATTTTGCCTTGAACATGAATATTACCCACCAAATTACCCACGCTACTGCCATGACTTAAAGACACTAAAGAACCAAAATCACTGTATTTATAAACAGGTAAGGTTTTATTTTGGATATGAGCAGCTAAGGCCTTGACCAAATACGTGGCTTGTTGATGAGCTGTTTGGGCGCGTGGCGGCACAGGACGTTCCATATTGGGCAATGTACAAGACGCACAATCACCAAAGGCAAAAATATTGTTGTCACGGGTGGTTTGTAAGCTCGGTTTAACCACTAATTGATTAATACGATTGGTTTCTAAACCTGCAATGTTTTGTAAAAAGTCAGGAGCTTTAATGCCCGCAGACCATACTTTTAAATCGGCAGGAATACGCTGACCACCTTCGCACTCAACATAATGTGCTTGAATAGAAAGCACTTTCGTTTTAGTTAACACGTTAATGCCTTTAGCTTTGAGCTGTGCTTCGGCTTCGGCGGACACTTGTGGTGGCAACACAGGTAAAACTCGATCGGCTGCTTCAATTAAGGTAATTTTGACGTTTTGGGGTTGAATATCATCTAGGCCATAACGAGCAAACTCATGGCTAGCATGATGCAATTCGGCAGCAAGCTCCACACCTGTTGCACCTGCACCAATAATTGCTACGTTTAATTCGGGTGGAATAGTACTGTCAGCAGGTAAGGCATGAGCTTGCAAATACATATTTAAAAATTGTTGCTGAAAACGATCGGCTTGTGGGCGTGAATCTAAGAAAATACAGTTATCACGCGCACCTTGTGTACCAAAGTCATTAGCTGTTGAGCCAATAGCAACCACCAAGGTATCGTAATCAATCGCACGAGCAGGCGCGACTTCTTCACCTTGTTCATTGCTTAATGGTGCAAGTAATACTTTTTTTTGCTCACGGTTAATATCAACCATGCGCCCTAATTGAAAATCGAAGTGATGTTTGACACTGTGGGCAAAGTAGTTCAACTCATCTTCAAATGAATTGAGCGTACCTGCCGCAACCTCATGCAGCAAAGGTTTCCAAATATGGGTCAAATGGGCATCAATCAAGGTAATTTTCGCTTGTTTGCGTTTACCTAGTTTGTGACCTAATTGTGTTGCTAAACCTAAACCGCCTGCGCCACCTCCAACGATGACAATGTGATGTAATTTGTTCATGGAACACCCTAAAATTAAAAACAATCACAACAAAACAGGCAGCAAAAAGCCCTGTGCTGGTGTGATGGTTCTTTTTATTATTAGGATGAAAACGTAACTGAAAATGAAGCTTAAAAGCTTATGGTGACAATGAAGTCCAAAAATCAACGTCTAAGGTAAAGATAGCAGTATGACGTTTTTTCGCAAGAAAAAATCCGCTAACCTTGTTAAAGCGCGGATTTTACGATGAATGATTTGATTTGGCTAGTAGCTTAGCGAGGTAATTCTGATAGTAACCAAGACAATAAGTCATAACGAACTTCACTAGCATTGCTATCATGCAATATATCGTGACGGCCTTCATGATATATTTTTAAGGTAATTTCGGCTTTACGATATTTTTTATGTGCGTTAGCCAGTTTTTTTACGCCTTTACTGTTATGACCAACAGGATCATCCGAACCTGCAAAAATATAAACAGGTAATTCTTTGGGAATTTTCTTTAGGGCAGTAGGGGTATAAATTTCGGATAAAGTTTTTAAGAACTCACGCCAATAGGCGTTAGCCATTCTAAATCCACATAAGGGATCAGCAATATATTTATCAACCCATGCTGGATTGCGTGATAACCAGTCAAACTCGGTACGGGCATTTTTAATCGCCTTGCCAAATTTACCAAAAGCCAAGCCATGAATTAAATCACTACGACCATTTGCCCCTTGACGACAAGTTTCAATTTTTGCTAAACGTGATGCTGCACCTGTAAACCAAGTGGGTAAAAAGTCTGAACCAGCTAATGCTAAGGCTTGCACCGCATGAGGGTGATGTTGTACAAAATGTTGGCTGACAAAAGAACCCATGCTGTGACCAACAATAATGACCGGCGTTTGCTGATAAGTTGCTTTAATCCAATTATGAATTAAAGGCATATCTTCTAGTACGCCTTGCCAGTTTTGAATTTTATCAACATTACCTAATTGTGTGGTTGATAAGCCATGACAACGATGATCGTGTGCTAAAACTGCAAAATGATGTTGATTAAAAAAAGCTGCAACATCATCATAGTTACCACTATGTTCAGCCATACCATGCACAACATGAATCACGCCACGGGGTTGACTAACAGGCCAATGGCGCATTGGAATTTTATGGCCATCGGGTGTGGGTAAATATAATAAAGTCGCTTCTGTACTAAGATGCGGATTGTTCATTCTTTAATCCAATTGTTATATAAACGGTAAAATTTTATGCACGCAGCCTGTTTTTACATAGTTTCTACTCAGCAGCCAAGTCGTCATTTTTTTCAAGTATCCTTACAAATTCGTCAACCTGAACCTACTGGCCAAATTGTTTGGTTACCAAACTGGATTTTGGGTAGTTATATGATTCGTGACTTTGCGCGACATATTAGCAGTGTAAAGGCTAAAACTGCCAATGGCTTGTTATTAAATGTCAAAAAATTAGCAAAAAATCAATGGCAGGTCGAACAATATACAGGCGGTGATATTACCCTAGAATATGAAGTTTATGCGTGGGATTTATCGGTACGCGGCGCACATTTAGACCAAACACATGGCTATTTTAACGGAGCAAGTTTGTTATTGGCTGTTCAAGGCAAAGAAGAGCAGTTACATCAACTACAATTGGTTTTACCTGAGCAAGACAATTGGCGTGTCGCAACCACCTTAGAGCAACTAAAAACTGATGAACGCGGTTTTGGCTTGTATCAAGCCGCTAATTATTTGGACTTAGTCGATCATCCTGTCGAAATGGCAGATTTTACGGAGTTAAGTTTTAGTAGTGGCCAAACCCCACATAAAATGGTGATTACAGGCAAACATCGAGCAGATACACAACGTCTAGCTGAGGATTTGCAAAAAATTTGTCAAGCAGCAATCAACTTTTGGGGAGATGAACAGCCGCCATTTAGTCAATATTTATTTCAGGTAATGGCGGTGGGTAGTGGTTATGGCGGTTTAGAACATCGAAGCTCCACCAGTTTATTATGTTCGCGAGATGATTTGCCCTTAACCACAGAACCCAAACAAAAACTTGGCGAAAAATACAAAACCTTTTTAGGATTATGTAGTCATGAATATTTTCATTCTTGGTTGGTTAAGCGTATTCAACCTGATGTTTTAGTAAGCCCTGATTTAAATCAAGAAAATTACACCGAATTATTATGGGTGTTTGAAGGTTTTACCTCTTATTATGATGATTTATTATTAGCACGTGCAGGTATTATTTCTACTCAAGAATATTTAGATTTATTGGCGCAAACCATTACTCGTCATATTAAAACTTTAGGTCGATTTAAACAAACGGTCACTGAATCGAGTTTTGATGCGTGGACAAAGTATTATAAACAAGACGAAAATACCCCTAATAGTGTGGTCAGTTATTATGTTAAAGGGGCATTAGTCGCTTTATGTTTAGATTTAAAATTACGCCAAATCAGCCAACAACAAATCAGTTTAGATACATTAATGCGTGAATTATGGTTAAATTATGGCAAAGTTGGTAAAGGAGTGAATAATAATACTGTTCAAGAAATTGCTCAGCGTTTAATTCATCAAGATTTAGCCGAGTTTTTTAATCAGTGTTTATATTCTACAGAAGAATTGCCTTTTGTGATGTTATTGTCAGAACAAGGCATACAGTTAAGTTATAAATACGATAATGGAAAACAACACGCAACTGCTTGTTTGGGTGTACGTGGGCAAATGGCTGATGGTGGTTATCAGTTGCAAAATGTTTGGCATGGCGGTGCAGCAGATATTGCTGGTTTATCGGCTGGAGATTTGATTGTTGCTGTTGATGGCTTAAAGGTAACGACTCAGTTTGAAAAAAATCTTGCTACTTATGCCATAGGTGAGACGGTAACTATACACTTTTTTAGACGTGATGAATTAATGAAGCTTGAGGTTAAATTATTGGCTAGTCAAGCAGAACAATGCCATTTGACTATAAATAATGATGCTAAAAACAAAGTGGAGCAATGGATTTTGCCTAAAAAACGAGGTGAATAATGGATAACAATGATTTTTGGCAGGGAAAGTATCCAAACAATATAGCACGACAAA
>ERZ650309.924-NODE-924-length-14057-cov-3.724182_pt1 | contig 14057 bp, 6 predicted proteins | sample MGYA00376245_ERZ650309 | MGnify/ENA primary metagenome ERZ650309 (study PRJEB26733, sample SAMN07839294) | wastewater metagenome | biome: urban; feature: wastewater treatment plant; material: waste water | place: USA: North Carolina | collected 2016-04-26 ...
GAGCGACGGGGTATGCAGTAGAATTTGCAGGCTCGGCAATTCGCAGCCTGTCAATGGAAGCACGCATGACTATCTGCAATATGAGCATTGAAATGGGTGCACGTTGCGGTTTAATAGCGCCGGATGAAACAACGTTTAACTATATAAAAGGGAAAGTGTTTGCGCCAAAAGATGCGGCATGGGATAAAGCGTTGGCTTACTGGAAAACGCTGTTCAGCGATGTGGATGCAGTGTTTGATCATGAAATCAATATTAATGCCGCAGACATTGAACCAATGATCACTTACGGAACAAATCCGGGAATGGGTGTTGGCGTTACAGGGCAAGTTCCTGTAATGAGCCAAGTGAACGATCAGGAAAAACCTTCGTTTGAAAAATCGCTTCAATACATGGGTTTGCAACCTGGTGAAAATATAAAAGGCCATAAAGTGGATTACGTTTTTATCGGCAGTTGCACCAACAGCCGCATCGAAGATTTAAGAATGGTGGCATCTTTTGTAAAAGGAAAAAAGAAAGCAGATGATGTAGAAGTATGGATTGTTCCAGGCAGTAAGCAGGTAGAGCAGCAGGCCATAGCGGAAGGTATTGACAAGGTATTTTTAGAAGCAGGTTTTCAGTTACGCCAGCCCGGCTGCAGCGCCTGTTTGGCGATGAATGAAGATAAAATTCCGGCAGGCAAATACTGCATCAGCACCAGCAACAGGAATTTTGAAGGAAGGCAGGGGCCCAATGCAAGAACATTCCTGGCAAGCCCGCTAAGCGCAGCAGCAGCAGCTATTTCAGGCAAAGTGGAAGACGTACGGGACTACTTGAATTAATCAATAATTGACTCAACATTCAAAATAATTATTCGTGGGCAAAGCAATAAATATCATTAGATCAACAGTTGTTCCCTTGCAGGATGAAAATGTGGATACGGATCAGATTATTCCAGCACGGTTTTTAAAAGCAACAAACCGTGAAGGCTTTGGTAAAAACCTTTTTCGCGACTGGCGATACATAAATGATGACGAAACAACACCTAAGGCAGATTTTGCGCTCAACAACCCGGCATATTCAGGCAAGATACTGGTAGCGGGAAAAAATTTTGGCTGTGGTTCTTCCAGAGAACACGCAGCTTGGGCAATTCATGATTATGGATTTAAAGTAGTGGTTTCTTCTTTTTTTGCTGATGGAAAATTCAATATTAAATAACATTGAATAAACACTTTCCATTAACCGGTAACCATCATGAAATCAGTTTTAATTATTCTTCTCAACTTCATTCTGCTCACTCCTTCTTTCGGACAGTATGGTTCAATCTCTGGCAAAATTACTGAGGCCAAAAGCGGTATGCCATTACCAGGAGCAACTGTACTAATAGAAGGCACTACACAGGGAGCAATGTCTGACCTTGACGGAAACTATAAAATACCAAAAGTTACTCCGGGCGTATTGGCAGTTCGTGTAAGCTATATTGGTTATGTCAGTGAACTGCTGCAAAATGTTGATGTGCGTGCCGGTGGAGAAACCAAAGTTGATGTCAAACTTCATGAGAATATCAATCAGCTGCAGGGCACAGAGGTTGTAGCACAAAGAACCACCCATACCGACAATGCTGTTTTGATGGAAGTGAAACAAAGTGAACAGATCGTGAATGGACTCTCTTCTCAACAAATCGGAAAATCGCAGGATCGCACAGCAACCGAAGTGATCAGGCGAGTGCCGGGAGTTACAGTTATGGAAAATGGTTTCGTTCTTATCAGAGGACTTAATGAACGTTACAATACCATTTTATTCAACGGTATCATAGCACCCAGTATGGAAGCCGATAAAAAGGCTTTTACACTTGATGTTATTCCTGCAAGTATGCTCGACCGATTGCTGGTTTACAAAACAGGAGCAGCTGAACTTCCGGGTGAGTTTGCAGGGGGAGTAGTGAAAATTGTGACCAGAAACGTAAGTGATGATGATCAATTAACTATCGGATATACAACCGGCATAAGAGCCAATACCACCTTTCGTGATTTTTATCAGGCCCCGAGGGGTAATACCGACTGGCTGGGGACCGATGATGGTACAAGAAGCCTTCCGGGAAATTTTCCTACCAGCCTTTATGATATAAAAGATCCGGTGCAACTCGCAGCACTTGGTAAGAAACTTCCCAATGCATGGATTTCAGCTAAAATTAAAGCTGGTCCCGATCAGCGTTTCAGTGCAACACTTACCAGAAACATGAAATTCGGCAAAGTTAAAGCAGGAACGGTAACTGCAGTGCAATATGGCCTTACTTATGAATCGTATGAAGCGAAAAATTACAGCTACAACAGCTACGATGCCGTAAGTCAGTCAAGTGATACTATTTATTCATACACCGACAATCAATACAAAGAAAATGTGCGACTCAGTCTCATTCATAACTGGTCATTCCTTCTTTCACCTTCTACCAAAATTGAATTCAGGAATTTTCTGAATCAACAGGGATCTAATCAGGCAATATTGCGTGAAGGTGAAAATTTTGAGGAAGGCAGTCTTGTTAAAAGTTATGCCTTCCGCTATCAGGAGCGAACAGTGTATAGCGGACAATTGCATGGTGAACACGATCTCAATGCAAACCGCACAAGGCTTGAATGGACCGCAGCCTATTCATTTGCTCATTCAGCAGAACCCGATTTCAGAAGAATCAGAACCAAGAAAGATTTGAATGCTGTGAGCGATTCGGTTCCTTACCAGATCATCATAGCTCCTTCTGCATCGACACTTGATGCAGGGAGATTTTACTCTGACCTGATGGAGAATACCGGCACTGTTGCTTTTGAAGCTGAACACGCTTTGAAGCAGTCCTCTGAAAAACTCATACCAAAAATTCGTGCCGGTTTTTATACCGAATCACGTCAACGGGAATTCAGTGCACGTTGGATGTCATACAAACAATCGAAACTAAGTGGATTTGATAACAGCCTGCTTTATTTACCACTTGATCAGGTTTTTGCCCCTGAGCATATTAATGATTCAACAGGATTCAAACTTGAAGAGGGTACCAATCCCTCTGATAAGTACGATGCATATAACATGCTGGTTGCAGGGTATGCAGGAATGACCTTTCCTTTCACAGAAAAATTCACTGTTACCGGGGGTGTGAGAGTGGAATACAATCGTCAGCAGTTGACAAGTCGCACCTATACCAATCAGAAAGTCAGCGTTGATAATCCTGTTACCAGTGTAATGCCTTCACTGAACATCAGCTATAACTTCAACGAGAAAATGTTGGTTAGAGCAGCCTTTGCTCAAACTGTGAACCGTCCCGAATTCAGAGAACTGGCTCCTTTTGCATATTACGATTTTACATTCAATAACGTGCTGATCGGCAATACTGAGCTTAAAACTCCGGTTATCAGAAATTATGACCTTAGATGGGAGTGGTACCCATCGACAGGCGAGACTGTAACACTTGGTGCCTTTTATAAAGATTTCATTAACCCAATTGAAATGTTCTTCGTTCCCGGATCGGGTTCCGGCGGTACGCGAAATTTTACCTATGACAATGCTGAAAAGGCAACCTCAACAGGTATAGAGGCTGAGGTAAGAAAATATTTTATCTCACTTTTTGATACAACCGGAAAAGATCAGAGCCGATTCGTGACATCATTTCTATCACGACTGGGAGTGACAGCCAATGCTGCGATTATAAAGAGTGAAGTACATCTTGGTGATAAAGCAGTAGGACAAAGTGAGAATCGTCCTATGATGGGACAATCTCCTTTTATCATCAACATGGGAATTTTCTTTGCTCATGAAGAATCAAAACTTCAGGTGGCTGCACTTTATAATATCATTGGTAAAAGAATTTTTGCAGTAGGAACATATGGAACTCCCGATATTTATTATATGCCCCGTAATAGTATTGACCTCACTATTTCAAAAGGAATAGGCAACCATCTTGAAATTAAGGCAGGAGTTCAGGACCTGCTTGCGCAGGATGAAGTTTATCAGCAGGATTCAGATGGAAATGGTAACATCAATTCAAAAGACGAGAAAGTGTTTGTAACCAGAAAAGGTTCTTACTATACCCTTGGTCTTAACCTCAAATTCTGAAAAATTTAACAAAAGCACCCATTCCCACTAACATTGTGGTAACAGTCATGCATTTGTTTTGCATACAAATATGAAACTAAATAATAACCATGAAAATGAAATTCAATCCAACTAAATTCAGCTTGCTGCGCATGATGCTATTCGCAGCGGTAATTATTACATCGGTCTCAGTTACAGGATGTAAAAAAGATGATGATGATGAAACCACACCAACTCCAACAGGAAGCACCATTCCGGTTTCGGGCGACATCACTACCAATACCACATGGACTGCTATAAATAAGTATGTTCTGAATGGATTTGTATACGTGAAATCAGGTGCTACACTCACTATTGAAGCTGGTACCATCATTAAAGGTGACAAAGCATCAAAAGGTACATTGATTATTGAAAGAGGTGCAAAAATCATTGCTGTCGGAACTTCTTCAAAACCGATTGTGTTCACTTCAAATGAAGCTGCAGGGAGCCGTTCATACGGTGACTGGGGTGGAATCATTATATGTGGACGTGCTCCAATTAATCTTCCCGGTGGCGAAGGTACAGTTGAAGGTGGTACCAATGCATTATATGGTGGCACTGATGCGGCCGACAACTCAGGACAACTGCAATATGTAAGAATTGAATTCTGCGGAATTGCGTTTCAGCCAAATCAGGAAATCAACGGTCTCACTCTTGGTGGAGTAGGATCGGGAACACAGATTTCAAATATTCAGGTTTCTTACAGCGGTGACGACTCTTATGAAATGTTCGGCGGTAGTGTGAACCTCAAAAATATTGTGGCTTTCCGTGGATGGGATGATGACTTTGATACTGACAACGGTTACAGTGGTAAAATACAGTTTGCTGTTGCATTGCGTGACAAGGACATCGCTGATCAGTCGGGTTCAAACGGATTTGAGTCTGATAACGATGGCTCAGGTACTACCGCTACTCCCTATACGAAATCAATATTTTCTAACGTAAGTATTTTCGGACCAATGGAGAATTCTTCAACTGTAATCAATACACAGTTTAAAAGAGCAGCGCATTTGAGAAGAAATACTCAAACCTGCATTTACAATTCTGTTATTGCCGGATTTCCAACAGGATTATTTATCGATGGTTCAACAACTGAAACCAATGCTGCTGCAGGTGATCTTCAATTCCGCAATAATATAATTGCCGGTTGCACCACTCCTTTGTCTGCCAGCGCTTCTTTCGATATTCAAGCTTGGTTCGATACTCCGGGTTATGGAAATTCAATCCTGACCAACTCGACTGATATCAACTGCGGTTATCCGTTCACACTTACCAGTCCTTCTTTCGTTCCTCAGGGTACTTCACCATTGCTTTCCGGAGCCGACTTTACCAATGCTAATCTGCAGGGATTTTTCACTCCTGTAAATTACAGAGGTGCATTTGGAACTACTGATTGGACCACAGGATGGACCAATTTTGATCCGCAGAATACCAACTATTAATTCCAATATTCTTGTTCATTTGATTTTGAAAGCCCGCTTCGGCGGGCTTTTTCTATGAAAACAGGAATCGGAAGAGCAGCCAGAATGCATCCATATCTATACATTTCGCAAGCGTTAAATTTCCTTTAAAAAATGACTTTGGTGATAAGTTAAGTGAATGAATATCAATAAAATATAAGCATTTTGTGAAGTGAGTCCGGATAGGGGTTGCCCCTCAGGTCGTTTTTTTCGTAACTTTGTCATTAAATATCACACAATGAAGTTCTTGAGGGTAGGCATTACCTTATTGATTTTGCTTTTTTGCGCCCGGTTAACCGTTCATGGTCAGGTCACTGTTGCAGGTGCAGCAGCCGCTACACCAAACGGTGTTTTTGCGAATTTAGGAGCTGCCTTTACAGCCATCAATGCTACCAATCAGGCAGGTTTAAACATTTCAATAACTGTCACAGCAAATGTCGTAGAACCTGCAGGAGCAGTGCTTCTTCAGAATGCAGGTCCCTGGGCCACGCTCGTTATTCAGCCTGCAGGAACGGTTACTGTTTCAGGGGCAGTAGCATCGGCTCTCATAGATCTTAATGGAGCCGATAATGTTACCATTAACGGAATCAATGCAGGCGGTAATCAGCTTACCATCGACAATACCAGTGCTTCTAATCTGGCTTCCACCATTCGTTTGGTCAACGACGCCCAGAATAACCTCATCACCAATTGCACTATCAAAGGAGCATCTACCGGTGTGCCAACAACAGCTGGCGATGGTGCAGTAATCTTCCTTGCAGGATCAGGTGTTACCGGCGCATTAGGAAATGATAATAATACCATTTCCAATAACGACATTACCGCTTCCAACACCATCCCGTTTGTGATCATAAAAGGTTACGGAGCCACCGGCGCATCCAATAGTAACATTAACATCAGCAGTAACAGAATTCACGACTTTTTCAGCACTGTAAATAGTCATTGCAGAGGAGTATTTGTAGCTTCCGGAAATACTGCATGGACCATTTCATCGAACCGCATTTACCAAACTGCCGACAGAGTGTGGGTTGGCAGTGGGAACAATGTTTATTCCTGTATAGAAATTCAGAATAACATTGCCGGAAATGGAAGCAATTTTCAGATCACCAACAACATACTTGGTTTCAGGGACGCTGCAGGTACCGGTTACTCAGTTCTCAAACATGGTGGTACTTCTGCAACAAACATTGCCTCTAACATTCATGTTATCATTTTCAATGCTACTTCTTCTGTCAATAATATCATTTCCGGCAATATCATCGGAGGTTTCGATTTAACTTCCAGTCGTGCTACTGCTACTGCCAACGAAAATATTTTCATCGGTATATTCATAAGAACCGGTACCGTTAGCGTGACTTCCAACACCATCGGTTCCTCAACAGTTTCCAATTCTATTCTGATCAGGTCAACAGCAACAACAGCACCTTCACCTGTGCCTGCTGCCGGCATCTATGTCAGGGGTGTCAATCCTGTTACAGTAATCAGTAATTCCATTGGTGGTTTTACATTCTCATTTCAGGCACCCGGAACAGCAGGTAGCGACCGTATTTCCTTTGCAGCGATTTTATCCGACAATACCAATCAAACCATCATTCGAAATAATTACATTGGTGGAACCAATGCATTGAACATTACGATGCCTTATCTCAATGCAAGAGTAGTTGGCATTCAGTGTAACGGTGGAACCGGCGGAGGTATATCCAAAGTTACAGGCAACAAAATTCAGAACCTTGCTCATACGGGAGTACGGACAGCCTTTTCAGGTCAGAATTCAAACGTAGTTGGCATCCTGCTTACTCCCGGAAATGTGAATGATTCCATTGCTCGTGATACCATTTTTCAGCTGACTTCCAATGCAACGACTGCTTCAGGAAATAAATCGATAGTTGGAATATATTGTGATGCACCCGCCGGAGGTGCAGGGATTGCCATCAATAAAAACTACATCCACTCACTTACCACTCCCGGTGGACCCGGTTACATCACGGGAATTACTTTGACCAGTGGTAAAACACGAATAACTAACAATATGATTGCTGTTGGTGCCGGACAAACAGGTGCTGATATTATCTATGGAATTGATCAGAATCTGGCTACCACGGTTGATGCATATTTTAACACTATCAAAGTTTCAGGTACATCTTCAGGTATTGTTACAGCGGCTTACCGTACTAATTGTTCGGCCTCTTTTCCCGGGGTTGTTACCCTTCGAAATAACATTATTTATAATGATCGTATTGGTATTTCTTATGGATATCAAATTTCCACATCAACAACCTACACCGGAGATCACAATCTGATTTACGGAACTCGTTTTGGCTTTTACCAGGGTGTTGCTTACCTGTTGCAGGCGAATTGGTTTGCCATCACAGGGCAGGAGCCTGTAACCAGTTCCATCAACAGTACAGTCACATTTATTTCTGCGACCAATTTACACACTAACGATTTAATTGTTAGAGGAGCCGGAATAGCTATTACCGGCATCACTGATGATATAGATGATTTTGTCAGAGGTACCTGTATTGATATCGGTGCCGATGAATTCGATCCTGCAACTATTCCCGGAACCGATTATACCTGGGTGGGAGGTGTTTCCGATTTGTGGTGCGAACCTTGTAACTGGGATCGTGAAACTGTGCCTTTGCCGGCGAATAATGTTACCATAAAAGATAAATGTCTTCACTTTCCATTTCTGCAAACAGGATGTGGAAATCAACAGGTGAATGATCTTACCATTCTCAGAAATATCTCTCCGGCATATAGCGGCAAAATTGACCTTGGAACATTCACACTTGCCGTTACCGGAAATGTAAATATCGAAGGGACCTGTTCCTGCACAGGAACAACCGGAGCTGCTGTGGTCACTGAAGGATTACTGGATATCATTTCTACCACTTCTCAGCAAACTCTCGATATTAAATCTTCCAATGGCAGTTACCCTGGTTATTTGTGCAAACTGCGTATCAACAAAACTGCTCCCGGTGCTATTGCAGGAGTGAATCACGAAGCCATCTTAAAAGGAAATCTCAACATCGAATATCAGTTCGATATTGCTAACGGAGTGTTGCTATCGATGAATGGTGCAACCTATGATGCTGATGAATTTACCGCTAACAATTTTAAAACCATTAATATCTTCAATTCCGACCCTGCTTCTGTATCGAGGCAAACCATAGGAGCTCAAAATACCCACAACGGATTTTTTATGGGCCGGTTGAACCGGAATATCGCCTCCGGAATCTCACCCGGAGAATATCTCTTTCCATTGGGCTTCAGAGCCACAGGTGGTAGCGGAGTTGTTGGCGATTACCAATACACTCCCGCATTACTTTCATTCAATAATGTTACCACTTCCGGTTATGTTGCAGGAACGTATCTGAATAATAACAGCAATGGAACTGTTGATGGTGTGAACATTGGATTTACCGGCCATGGTTGTTTCAATGCTCTTGAGATAGATGATCAGGGTGGCAATACTGCTGTGAGCTGTTCCGCAAAAGAAATAGATATGATGGCACAGCAATACTGGGATTTCAGTGAAGGCACTGCTCCGGCTTCAGATGGAAGTCCGACAGTGGTTCCAGGTGCTTTAGGTGCTGTTGATTTTGATATTCAATGTTCAGGTGATGTATATGCGCTCACAGCTCTCGACGGCCTGGCCGGTTCCGAGCTCAGGTTGATGAACCGGACAAATGTTACCATTCCCGGAAATGCCGGTCAGGGACCATGGGTTTCTACCATAGGAACACACTCTGGAGCCGCTATCAGCGCAAACACAGGTATTTCGATGTATTCCAATGCAGCACTTCAGGGAGCAAGAAGAAACGCTGTTACTCAATTTGGCGGATTTGGTGCATCAGGAAACGGCGATTCACCATTACCTGTTGAGTTACTTTTCTTTGATGCTCAGAAACAAAAAAATGGTGGAGTGTTATGTAATTGGGCAACAGCTTCTGAAATCAATAGTGATTATTTCATTGTGGAGGCAGCCATATCAACCGATAAAGATGGCATACCTTCATTTAAACAAATAGGAAAGGTTAGGGCTGCAGGATTTTCAAATAATACACTCAACTATGAGTTTGCCGATTTTACTCACTACAAAGGGTTGGTTTATTTCAGACTTACTCAGGTTGATAATGATGGCAGCTCAAAACAAAGTGGGGTAGTGGCTCTCAGGTTTGATGGCCATTCCACCGGATTCCTTTCAGTAACTCCAAACCCTGCCGGTCAAAATACAGTGTTGACTGCATACATATCTGGTGAAACGAAAATAGATATCACCATTACCAATGCTGAAGGCAAAACAATTTCATCGTTTTCAAAAATAGTTAATGAAGGACTTCAAAGCATCAGGCTGTTTGAAGATCATTTGCCTGCTGGAGGACTTTATTTTGTTAAAGCCACAGATGGGGAAACCATTTACACCGCTAAACTGGTGGTATTGTAAAGCTCATTTATTTTTTAATGAATTGAGCAATCAGCTTATTGCTGCTCCAGAGGAACAGACTCTCTTGCTCAAGTGAAACGGAATCGCAGGCATATAATCCCGTCATAAACTCCTGTTCGAAATTACTTTTTCCAATGCACATGTAACGGGTTGCGGGGGCGGGCTGAATTTGAATTTTATCACCTTTCATATGATAAGTGCCGCTCAACTTATTGCAACCTGTGTACCCTGAAAGGGTATTTGTTTTATGGTCGAAATAAATTTCGGGTGTCTCACCTGAGATGCTTCTTGAATGCATCATTACAAGCTGCCACGAGGTGTTAGTCAGTTTTGGATCATTTTCAAGTGGTTCTTTTGCAGCCTGGGAACAAGAGGACAGGTAGCATATGAAAAGAATAAAAATGAGAAACCTGAGACCTGAGGCTTGGTATTGCATGATTGTCGCCGGCTGCGATTCGGTTTTGCCGCCAGTGTAAAAATAGGAAGCGGACAACTGTATAGAGTGTCCGATGAAAATTCGCCGGTATCTGGTTATTATTTATCAATGCTATTCAAAAAAAAACGGGGAGTCATAATTGCTCCCCGTATTCTTTAATTTCTTTTGAACTAAACTGAAGCAGGTTGCTTTTCATTCCGGAACCTGAAGTTGTTTTGTGAATCGAGATCGATTACAATTTTATCTTCACGGTTTACCGTTCCGGCAAGAATCTGTTTACTTAGTTCATTCAGAATTTTTTTCTGAATCACCCTTTTCAATGGCCTGGCACCGAATTGCGGATCAAATCCCAGTTGGGCGAGCCAGTCGAGGGCCGGTTCTGTAGCTTCGAGTTCAACACCCTGAGCCGCCAGCATCTTTCTTAAACCATTGAGCTGAATTTCGACGATACCTCTGATTTCACTTCTTGTGAGTGGGTTGAACATGATGATTTCGTCAATTCGGTTCAGGAATTCAGGGCGGATGGTTTTTTTCAGAAGGTCATTCACAGCAATTTTTGTGGAAGCCAGAACTTCATCCCTGTTAAATTCATTCAGCTGCTCAAACCGTTCCTGAATCAGGTGAGCCCCGATATTGGATGTCATTATGATGATGGTATTTTTGAAGTTTGCTGTTCTACCCTTATTGTCGGTAAGACGGCCATCATCGAGCACCTGTAACAAGATGTTGAATACATCGGGGTGAGCCTTTTCGATTTCATCGAGCAGAATTACACTATAAGGACGTCGTCGAACGGCTTCAGTAAGTTGTCCCCCTTCATCGTAGCCCACATAACCTGGAGGAGCACCAATGAGCCTTGAAACTGTGTGGCGTTCCTGATATTCGCTCATATCTATCCGGGTGAGGGCATTTTCATCATTGAAAAGGTATCCGGCAAGAGCCTTGGCAAGCTCTGTTTTACCAACTCCTGTTGTACCCAGGAAAATAAAAGACCCAACAGGTCGCTTCATATCCTGAAGTCCGGCACGGCTCCTTCGTACGGCATCAGCAACTGCAACAATAGCATCTTCCTGTCCTACTACCCGCTGATGCAATTCTTCTTCAAGGTGCAATAATTTATCGCGTTCACTTTGCAACATTTTCTTCACCGGAATGCCTGTCCAGCGCGCTACTACTTCGGCAATATCTTCACTGTCGACCTCTTCCTTAATCATAGCACCTTTTGAGTGCTGCATTTCTGTAAGTTGCAACATCAATGCTTCCTTGCGGCTTTCTGCTTCTTTAATTCTTCCGTATCTGATTTCAGCTACTTTTCCATAGTCACCGGCACGCTCTGCCTGATCGGCTTCCAATTTGAATTGTTCAATGGCTTCTTTCAGATTTTGTACCTGCTCGGCCACTTCTTTTTCCGCCTGCCAGTGCGCCTTTATTTCATTACGCTCTTCATTCAGGTTAGCAAGTTCTTCATTGATTTCTGCAAGCCGGCGGTCATCATTCTCACGTTTGATTGCTTCGCGTTCAATTTCCAGCTGCATGATTCGTCTTTGAATGGCATCCAGTTCTTCAGGGACAGAATCCATCTCAAGTCTTAGTTTAGAAGCTGCTTCATCAACAAGATCAATTGCCTTATCGGGAAGGAAACGATCGGAAATATAGCGTTCGGAAAGTTCTACTGCTGCAATGATAGCTTCATCTTTGATTCTTACTTTGTGATGGCTTTCATAACGATCCTTCAGTCCCCGTAAAATGGCAATCGCATCCTGAGTGTCGGGTTCTTCCACCAGCACCTTCTGAAATCGTCTTTCAAGAGCCTTATCCTTTTCAATGTACTTCTGATATTCACCCAGGGTGGTAGCTCCAATAGCTCTTAATTCTCCTCTTGCAAGGGCAGGTTTGAGAATGTTTGCCGCATCCATGGCTCCTTCACCGCCACCGGCACCTACCAGAGTGTGAATTTCATCGATAAAAAGTACCAGATCACCTTCGGAACTGATTACCTCTTTTACAACTGCTTTCAAACGTTCTTCAAATTCACCTTTGTACTTGGCACCGGCAATGAGGGCACCCATATCCAAAGAAAAAATTATTTTCTGTTTCAGATTTTCCGGAACATCGCCATTGATAATCCGATGAGCAAGTCCTTCGGCAATTGCTGTTTTACCAACACCAGGTTCACCAATAAGAATCGGGTTGTTTTTCGTGCGTCTTGATAAAATCTGAAGCACACGACGAATTTCTTCATCACGTCCTATGACAGGATCAAGTTTGCCGGCGCGTGCCAGTTCATTCAGGTTTTTTGCATATTTTCCAAGAGCATTGTAGGTCTCTTCTGCACTTGCACTCGTTACCCTTGAGCCTTTCCTTAACTCAGCAATGGCAAGCCTGGAGTCCTTTTCATTCACACCTGCATCTTTTAACAGTAATGCAGTTTTATCCTTGCCCATGAGTATTCCAAGAAACAAATGCTCAAGAGATACAAATTCATCTTTGAACTCCTTAAGCAACGTGGTGGCTTTTTGAATTGCCTGATTGGCATCAGATGAAAGGTATACACTTCCTCCGGAAACTTTAGGATACTGATTTATAAGGGCTGCCAGTTTTTGCTCCAACAGGCCCATGTTAACATTCATCTTTTTCAGGACATATGGAATAACATTGTCGTCTATGTCCAGCATGGCACTCAGTAAGTGGCCGGTTTCAATCGACTGTTGTCCACGTTCCATTGCAAGTTGCTGTGCCTGTGTTACAACTTCCTGCGATTTGGTGGTGAAATTATTGAGATTCATAATATTGATTTTCTTGTTAGTAAATGGCCCGCATCGAAAACCCTACCAAAGTCTTTTAGAGGCCCCTTAGCAGCCAAATTGGCAGTTTGAAACAATAATAAGCGACAAGTTGCCAGACAGGAATCTGCAATAAAATCAAGTTACAACCATCCTGAATCATTATTTTTGCAATAATGGATTCATTAACACATATTGTAACGGGTGCCATTATTGGCGAGGCTGTTTTAGGGAAAGTATCAGGGAAGAAGGCAATGTTCTGGGGAGCCCTGGCAGCCAGTGCACCTGATTGCGATGCTGTACTGAATTTCTTGGTGAGTGATGTTGATTCACTGGTGATGCACAGGGGGATCACACATTCTGTTTTTGTAGCCCTGGTGGCCGGGCCGCTTGCCGGTTTCGGACTGAGCAGAATTTATAGCGGAAGGAGCGGGACAGCGATGCAATGGATCATGATGATCACACTGGCTTTATTTTCTCATTTGTTTTTAGACACGTGCACCGTTTATGGAACCGGATTGTTGACTCCTTTTTCTGATTACCGTTATTCATTCGATAATATTTATGTTGCAGATCCATTATATACTCTGCCTTTTTTAATTGCTTTCGTTGCGTTGTTGTATCTGAAAAGGAATCATCCGATTCGGGGTCGGTGGTTGAAGTTTGCATTCATCACCAGTTCAATCTACATGGCATTTACATTTTATAATCATCACAATGCACTTGAAGCAGGAAAACGTTCTCTTCAGAAAATGGGAGCAAATCCAAAATCGATGATTGCTACCCCAACATTGATGAATGGTTTTTTATGGCATTTTGTTGCTGCCGACAGTTCC
>ERZ650309.925-NODE-925-length-14054-cov-4.342167_pt1 | contig 14054 bp, 13 predicted proteins | sample MGYA00376245_ERZ650309 | MGnify/ENA primary metagenome ERZ650309 (study PRJEB26733, sample SAMN07839294) | wastewater metagenome | biome: urban; feature: wastewater treatment plant; material: waste water | place: USA: North Carolina | collected 2016-04-26 ...
ATGGCAGCTAAACCGCGTACACCTGATTGGTTGGCAGAGCCTGTACAACGTATTGGTCAAGATGCTAAATCTCCAATCTATATTCTTGCTGCAACGCAAACACGTTTAGCAGATGTGGCAACGGGTGAAGTAGTTGCATCGCCAAATGACATCGCACGTTTAGGTTTTGCGGTGGCTGCTGCGCTTAAAGGTGAAGCACTGACTGGTTTGGCTGATGATGCAAAAGCATTTGCACAAACTATTGCAGATACATTGAAGGCAGCGAAAAAGCCTTTGATCATTTCTGGTACGAGTTTACAAGACCCTGCAATCATCGAAGCTGCTGCACAAGTTGCTCAGAATTTAGGTGAACATGCAGGTTTATCATTGACTGTTCCAGAAGTGAACTCAATGGGCTTGGCATTGTTCGGTGGTTTAAGTCTAGAGCAAGCATTTGCACAAGATTATGATGCAGTGGTTGTGATTGAAAATGATTTAACTCGTCGTTTACCTGTTGCACAAGTGAAAGCAGCATTTGATAAAGCTGAAACAGTGATCGTATTGGATCACAGTGAAACGCCAACCTTGAAACTTGCGGATATTGTACTTTCTGCGGCAAGTTTTGCTGAAGGTGACGGGACTGTGGTGAGCCAAGAAGGTCGTGCGCAGCGTTTCTATCAAGTCTATGACCCAAGCTATTACAAGCCTGAATATGCGATCAAAGAATCATGGCGTTGGTTACATGCCATTGAGACAGGTCTTAAAGGTAAAGCAGTCGATTGGACATTGCTTGACGATGTGATTGATGACATCGTGAAAAATGTTCCTGTGCTTGCTGCAATTGAAGACGTTGCTCCAGATGCAGGCTACCGTGTTCATGGTTTAAAAATTGCACGTGAACCACGTCGTTACTCTGGTCGTACGTCGATGCGCGCGCCGTTATCGATTCACGAACCTAAACAGCCAACGGATATCGATTCAGCATTAACTTTCTCAATGGAAGGTTATGTAGGTAATCAGACACCTTCTTCATTGGTACCTTTCGCATGGGCTGCGGGTTGGAACTCGCCACAAGCGTGGAACAAATATCAAGATGAAGTCGGTGGTCACTTAAAAGGTGGTGATTCGGGTGTTCGTTTATTCGATCGCTTAGCAAAACGTCCTGCACGTAGCTATGTTGCACCGACAGCCGTAGTTGTGAATCCTGAAAGCTTCCGTCTTGTGCCAATGCACCATATCTTTGGTTCTGGTGAATTCACCATTAAAACACCTGCAATGGAATCACGTATTCCTGAAGCGATGTTTGCGGTGGGTGAACAAGATGCAACACGCTTAAATGTTCAAGATGGTCAACGTATTACCGTGAAAGCAGGCGAGACGAGCATTAGCTTACCTGTACAAGTCATCGAATATTTACCAGCTGGCTATATTGGTTACCCAATTGGCTTAGCACCAACCGTTTCATTGGCAGAGCCTGTGTCTGTGGCAGTAGGAGTGTAATTCATGAATCAAGAAATTATACGTCAAACGCCACTCTGGGCTGAGAACTGGCCAATCGCTTATTCAGTGATTCAAGCTGTCGTGATCTTGCTAGTGGTGGTTTTGGTTGCTGCGTTGATGTCATTTATTGAGCGTCGTCTCTTGGCATTATGGCAAGACCGTTATGGTCCAAACCGTGTTGGCCCAGGTGGTATGTTCCAGATCGTTGCCGACATGCTCAAGATCATGTTCAAAGAAGACTGGACACCAAAGTTTGCTGACAAATTGACTTTCCGTTTAGCACCAGCAGTTGCAATGGCAACTGCGGTACTTTCATTTATGGTCATCCCAGTGAGTCCAACACTGGGCGTTGCGGATATGAGTATCGGTCTATTGTTCTTTATGGCAATGGCAGGTATTGCAGTCTATGCAGTGTTATTTGGTGGCTGGGCATCTAACAACAAATATTCATTATTGGGTGGCTTACGTTCTGCTGCTCAAACCATTTCTTATGAAGTGTTCTTGGGTATCTCGTTGATGGGTGTGGTTGCGATCGCAGGTTCATTCAACCTTCGTGAGATTGTTGAAGCACAGCGTGATGTTTGGTTTGTTATTCCACAGTTTTTAGGTTTCTTAATCTTTGTGGTTGCAGGTGTTGCGGTGACGCATCGTCACCCGTTTGACCAACCAGAAGCTGAGCAAGAATTGGCTGAGGGTTATCACGTTGAATATGGTGGGATGAAGTGGGGGATGTTCTTCGTTGGTGAGTACGTCAATGTGGTGTTGATCTCCGCGATGATCACCACCTTGTTCTTGGGCGGATGGTTGCCACCATTTGGGATTGATATTCCATTTATCCCACCTGCATTCTGGTTTATTGCCAAAACCTCATTCTTTGTCATGCTGTTTGTATTGGCGCGGGGTTCGCTGATGCGTCCACGCTATGACCAAGTGATGAATTTTGGTTGGAAAGTCTGTTTGCCATTGACCCTTGTCAACCTGTTGGTGACGGCGGCGGTCGTGTTGGCGATGCAGAGCTAAGCGCTGAGGAGAAGCCATTATGTTGAATACCCTCATGAAGGTCATCGTCGGCGCGGGCACACTAATGCGCAGCATGGTGATGGTCTTTAGTCACGGCTTTCGCAAGCGTGACACCATTTTGTACCCTGAGCAGCCTGTGCCAGTTCCGCCGCGTTATCGTGGTCGGATTGTCCTGACCCGTGACCCAGATGGTGATGAGCGTTGTGTCGCTTGTAACTTGTGCGCCGTTGCGTGTCCGGTCGGTTGTATTTCGCTGCAAAAAGCCGAGCGTGAAGACGGTCGTTGGTATCCAGAGTTTTTCCGGATCAACTTCTCACGCTGTATTTTCTGTGGCATGTGTGAAGAAGCCTGTCCAACCACTGCGATTCAGCTCACCCCAGATTTTGAGATGGCTGAGTATGTGCGCCAAGATTTGGTCTATGAAAAAGAGCATTTGCTGATTTCAGGCCCAGGTAAATATCCAGACTACAATTTTTATCGTGTGGCGGGGATGGCGATTGATGGCAAGCCCAAAGGTGCTGCTGAATCTGAAGCTGAACCAGTCAACGTGCGGGGGTTGATGCCATGATTTGGCCGTTTTATGTGGCAGCCGCTGTGGCGTTGCTGTCGACCTTCCGTGTGGTGACCCACACCAATCCAGTCCATGCACTGCTCAATTTGATTGTGTCATTGCTGGGTATTGCAGCACTGTTTTTCTGTATGGGTGCGCCGTTTGCGGGTGCGCTCGAAATTGTGGTGTATGCCGGTGCGATCTTGGTGTTGTTCGTGTTTGTGGTGATGATGCTCAACCTTGGCAACACCCAAGAGCAAGAAGGACAATGGTTTAAAGCTGAGGTATGGGCAGTGCCTGCGGCGCTCAGCTTTATCCTTGGTTTGATGATGATCTGGATGATCAATGCTGGCACCAATGGTGAGTTGGCGCTAGGCACCCAAACTGTGGATGCCAAAGCGGTATCCATGTCGCTGTTTGGCCCTTATTTGTTGTTGGTGGAAGTCGCTGCATTTTTGCTCCTTGCAGCCTTGGTTGCCGCCTTCCATTTGGGTAAACGTCCACTCAATGAAGAACAAGGCGAGGTGGAATCATGATCGCCAGTATTCCCATGGAGCATGGCCTGATCGTTGCTTCTCTGTTGTTTGCGATGGGCTTTTATGGTGTGATGGCACGTCGTAACCTGATGTTTATGTTGATGAGCCTTGAAATCATGATGAATGCCGCCGCGTTGGCATTCGTCACCGCAGGCAGTGCGTGGGTGCAGCCCGATGGTCAAGTCATGTTTATCTTGATTTTGACCCTTGCCGCTGCCGAAGCGTGTATTGGTTTGGCGATCGTGCTTCAGTTTTATCATCGCTTCCAGCATCTGGACATCGATGCAGCTAGTGAGATGCGCGGATGAGCCTATTATTTCTAACGTTCGTATTTCCGCTGATTGGCTTTTTGCTGCTGGCAAGCTTGCGTGATCGCCTGTCTGAAAATGCAGCCGCTGCCATTGGTGTTGGTTCAATGGGCTTATCTGCCCTGACCGCCTTGTATGTCGGGATTGATTTTCTCAATAACACACAAGCGGGTGGTTACTACCACCAAGTGCTGTGGACATGGATGCAGATTGGTGAGTTTGCACCGAGCTTTGGCCTACAACTCGATGGCCTGTCATTGACCATGACTGGTGTCATCACTGGTGTGGGCTTTTTCATTCATTTGTTTGCCTCGTGGTATATGCGTGGCGATCAGTTTGGCTACGCGCGGTTTTTCTCGTACATGAACTTGTTCGTGGCGAGCATGTTGCTGCTTGTCCTCGGCGACAACTTGGTGCTGTTGTATCTCGGTTGGGAAGGGGTGGGGATTTGTTCCTACTTGCTGATCGGTTTTTATTATCAAAACCGTGCCAACGGTCAAGCCGCGCTCAAAGCCTTTACTGTCACGCGTGTGGGTGATGTGTTTTTAGCGATTGGTTTGTTCTTACTGTTTCGCGAGATGGGCACACTCGACATCTATGAGATTGTCATCCGTGCCCCCCAAGTTTTGGAATCTGGCAGCACCACCGTCACCTTGGCAGCCTTGATGTTGCTCGGTGGCGCGGTGGGTAAATCAGCCCAGTTGCCGCTGCAAACATGGTTGGCCGATGCGATGGCAGGCCCGACCCCTGTATCGGCGTTGATCCACGCGGCGACCATGGTGACCGCAGGTGTGTACTTGATTGCCCGTTTGCATCCCGTGTTTATCTTGTCGCCCGACGTATTGCTGCTGGTGGGTCAAATTGGTGCTGTCACCTTGGTGCTGGCGGGTTTCTCCGCCATGGTGCAAACCGACATCAAGCGTGTACTCGCGTACTCGACCATGAGTCAGATTGGCTATATGTTTTTGGCCTTGGGCGCGGGTGCATGGCAAGCGGCGATTTTCCATTTGATGACCCATGCGTTCTTTAAAGCGCTGTTGTTCTTGTCGTCGGGTGCGGTGATTTTGGCGGTACACCACGAGCAAAACATCTTCAAGATGGGCGGCTTGTGGAAAAAAATTCCGTTTGTGTATGCCTGTTTCTTGGTGGGTGGTGGCGCATTGGCCGCCTTGCCATTTGTCACGGTGGGCTTTTATTCCAAAGATCAAATCTTGTGGGAAGTATGGGCAAATGGTCACCCTGAGCTGTTCTGGGCAGGGATTGTTGGCGCGTTGATGACCTCGATGTACACCTTCCGTTTGATTTGGATCGTGTTTCATGGTGAAGAAAAAACCCCTGCGCATCCGATCAAAGGCGTGTCGTACTGGTTGCCACTGGGTGTGCTCTTGGTGGTCTCGACCGGTGTGGGCGCACTGATTCATCCACCACTGGCGGGTGTGTTGCCTGAAAGTGCGGGTTATTTGTTGCAACAAGCCGGTCAAGCTCACGATCTACACTTTGTTGAATACGTGGCGATGGGCGCGGCGTTTGCTGGTTTGATCTTGGGTGCCTTGCTGTTTACTGGTGAGCGCAAACTCGTGACTGCGCTGCGCAATAGCGCGGTCGGTGCTGGTTTTGCCCACTTGTGGAAAGACGGCTGGGGCTTTGATGCCTTGTATGACCTGCTGTTTGTCAAACCCTTCTTGTTGATTGCGCGACTGTTTGGGCGTGACCCGATTGATCGGTTCTGGGGGGTGTTACCTGCGGTGATTCGTGCGGGCAACAGTCTGACCACCAGCCGTCAAACCGGTTCATTGCGCGGCTATGCAGGTGCAATGGCGATTGGTTTGGTGGTGCTGTTGGTCGCCTTGATGGTGATTCAGGTGATGGGGCACTAAGATGGAAAACAATCTGATTTTACCTGCGCTGATCCTGATCCCGTTTATCGCTGGTTTTTTGTGTTGGATCACTGAAAAGATCAGCATTCGCTTGCCGCGCTGGATTGCGTTGGTGGGGATGCTGATCACTTTGGCTTTGTCTGTCCAATTGTGGATGGCGGGCAACTACAGTGGCGCGAGTCAATTGGTGGTCGCGCCACACACGCCACCAACTTGGCAAGCTGAGTTTGTGTTGCAGTGGATTCCAGCGCGGGGCATCAGCGTGCATTTGGCACTCGATGGTTTGTCGCTCCTCATGGTCGGTTTGACCGCGCTGCTTGGCGTGTTGGCGGTGGGTTGCTCGTGGGGTGAAATCCAGAAGCATGTGGGGTTCTTCCATTTGAACCTGCTGTGGAGCTTGGGCGGTGTGATTGGCGTGTTCTTAGCCATCGACCTGTTCTTGTTCTTCTTCTTCTGGGAAATGATGCTGGTGCCAATCTACTTCCTGATCGCACTGTGGGGGCATAGTGGCTCCAACGGGCGTTCACGGGTGTATGCGGCGACCAAATTCTTCATCTATACCCAAGTGTCTGGTTTGATCATGTTGGTGGGGATTTTGACACTGGTGTTGTTGCACTATGCACAAACCGGTCAGATCACCTTTAACTACATGAGCTTGCTCGGTACCAACTTACCTGCCGAATTTGAATACGGCCTGATGCTGTGTTTCTTTATTGCTTTTGCAGTGAAGCTGCCGGTGGTGCCGTTTCATGGTTGGTTGCCCGATGCGCACGCACAAGCACCCACCGCCGGTTCGGTCGATTTGGCGGGGATTTTGATCAAGACCGCTGCCTACGGCATGCTGCGTTTTGTGATTCCGCTGTTCCCGCATGCGTCCGCTGAGTTTGCCCCGATTGCGATTACCTTGGGCTTGATTGGGATTTTCTATGGCGCGTGGTTGGCCTTCCAACAACAAGACATCAAGCGTTTGCTGGCGTATACCAGTATTTCGCACATGGGCTTTATTTTGCTGGCGATCTACTCCGGCAACTTGCTGACCCTGCAAGGCTTGATGATCCAAATGCTGGCACACGGTTTGTCGTCTGCGGCACTGTTTATCATGGCCGGTCAGATCTATGAGCGTCTGCATACCCGTGATATGCGCCTGATGGGCGGCATGTGGGGGCAGTTCCGTTACCTCGCACCGTTCTTGATGTTTTTCTGTGCGGCACTCGCGGGTATTCCCGGTACCGGTAACTTTATTGGTGAGTTCTTGATTTTGCTCGGTGCATTCAAAGACTTCCCATGGTTTACCACCTTGGCAACCGCAAGCTTGGTGCTCGCAGGGGTGTATGCGTTGATCCTGATCTATCGCGCCATGTTTGGTACACCGCACGAGTCACAAGCCAGCCGTACTGAGCCACTCAAAGACCTCAACGCCCGTGAGCTGTCGATGCTACTGGTATTGGCAGCAGGGTTGGTCTGGCTCGGTCTGTGGCCGCAAGTGTTCTTGGATACCTCAAGCGTGTCGATGCAATGGCTGGGAAATTCTTACCATTTCCCGCTGTTTGAAGTTCCTGAAGTTCGTCCTATGACCGGTCCGGAGATGCACTAAGCCATGAACATGACGTTATCCGAACTCATGCCGTTGGCGCCGGTAATCATCGTCGGCATCACCATGGTACTGGTCATGCTGTTGGTGTCAATCAAGCGTCATCATGCGCTGATTGGCACCACCACGGTGGTTGGCCTCAACGCCGCCTTGCTCACCATTATTGTGCAGTTGACCCAACCTGACGCTGGCCCTGCGATGGTCAGTGGCTTGTTTATGGTCGATGCCTATGCGCTGTTTTATCAAATCTTGATTCTGATTGCAGCGTTGGCCTGTTGTACGCTGTCGCATGCCTATATCGAAGGCTACAAAAACAACCGTGAAGAATTGTACATGCTGCTGCTGATTGCCGTAGCGGGTGCAATGCTGATGGTGTGTAGCCAAAACCTGACCAGCTTTTTCTTTAGTTTGGAGCTGCTGTCGGTACCGACCTATGGTTTGCTGGCCTATACCCATGAGCGCAGCAAAGCATTGGAGGCGGGCATCAAGTATATGGTGCTGTCGGCAACCGCCTCGGCTGCGATGCTGATGGGGATGGCGTTTTTGTATGCCTACACCGGCTCGATGGACTTCAAACAAATCGGTATGGCACTCGTCCAATCCTTGCATCACCCCTTGGCGGTGCTCGGTGTGGCGATGATCACTTTTGCGGTGGCCTTTAAGCTGTCGCTTGCGCCGTTTCACGCGTGGACACCCGATGTCTATCAAGGTGCGCCATCACCGATTGCCACCTTCTTGGCAACCGTCAGTAAAGTCGCCATGTTGGCTCTGGCCATCCGCTTCTTGCTGGTGTCGGGCAGTCTGGCGATGGAAGGCATCCAGACCTTGATTACCGCGATTGCGGTGCTGTCGATTGTGGTGGGCAACTTGCTGGCGGTGCGTCAGGTCAACCTCAAGCGTCTGCTGGGTTACTCGTCAATTGCCCACTTTGGCTATCTGTTGATCGCGATTGTGTCGATGGGGACTGCGTCACTGGCGACCGTCGGTATCTATTTGGTCACTTATGTACTGACCACCTTGGGTGCGTTTGGTGCAGTGGCTTTGATGTCGAGCCCATATCATGGTGATGAAGCCGAATCACTGGCGGATTATCGTGGTTTGTTTTGGCGTCGTCCGATCCTGACTGCGGTACTCACCGTGATGATGCTGTCCTTGGCAGGTATTCCACTCACCGCAGGCTTTATTGGTAAGTTCTTTGTGGTGTTGGCAGCGGTACAAGCCATGAACTGGTTCTTGGCATGCATGATTGTGGTGGGCAGTGGGATTGGTTTGTACTACTACCTGCGTGTCATGGTGGTGCTGTACATGACCCCACCCGATACACCGCGTATTGATGCTGAAGGTCACTGGGGCACCCGTGCTGGTGGTGTGATGGTACTGCTGGTCACGCTGCTGGTGCTGTTCTTGGGGATCTATCCCACACCATTGATTGACGTGGCTTCATGGGCGCAGCTCACCGTTCGTTGATCAAACTTTGGCGTTGATCCAAAAAACCGACTGCTCGCCAGTCGGTTTTTTTATGATCGCGGCCTGTGGAAGTGGTCTGTATGGGTGAGGAACGTATGGCAAAATTGTCATTGCAAGAACTGGCTGAAATTGATGGGTTTGTGGCAGCAGCATTGGTCGATAGTGACAGTGGCTTGGCACTAGCGACCTTGGGCAGTGGTGTCGATTTGGAGTTGGCCGCGGCGGGCAATACCGAAGTGATTCGTGCCAAGCGCAAAGTCGCCCGTGCACTGCAACTCAATGACACCATTGAAGACATTCTGATTACTTTGGGCAAGCAGTATCACATGATTCGCCCATTGGATCGCAATGAGAAGCTGTTTTTGTATGTGGTGTTGGATCGGAGCCGCTCCAATCTGGCGATGGCGCGTCACGAATTGAAAAGTTTTGAGAAAGGTTTGGATTTCTCTTAATCCGTAGAGCCGCTCCCGTCAGCATGTTTGTGAGTGACGGGAGTGATATAGACACTGAGGCAAAAGGATTCGACTCGGTAGCTAGACCCTTGTGTGTGTAGGTTTGCGACATGTTGAGTGTAAATACATTTCATTTTGCGATGGTGGGCATTGGGCTTGCGACCGCAGCCAAACTGCAAGCGCTGATGGCACACAGTGTGCCTGAGGCTTATCAGATCCAATGGGTCAACGTGAATGATCCACAGCTCCAATGCATCGTGATTGATCAGCTGTTTGCCGATGCACGTAGCATCCAAAACGTGCTGGCACAACGTCCGGTACCGATGCTCAAAGTTGCTCGTGATGCCTCACGCAGCGGTCGTCTGGAGCAAGATACCCTGTATTGGCCAATCGACACCGCAGCGCCACTGGTGACATGGGTCGCGCAACAGTTGCTCGGCCAGACGCCAGCGACCACGGTGGTGAGCAGCGTTCAACCCATCGTGACAACGCTACAAACAACCCTCAACACTGCAACACCCGATTTGAGTGTGTTTGATCAGTTGGCACGTCCGCAAGGCATCATCAAATTGATGGATGCGCAAGGCGAAGTGGCATTGATTGACACCAATAAACAATGGTGTTGGCCGATCCGCAACAAAGCCTCCGTCTATTTGGCGCACAGTGCCGCGTTGACCTATACCACGCACCGCGACTTGAGTGTGCAAGAGTGTATTCGTCCGGTTGATCTCAAAACATGGCTGTGGCAGCTGTTGTGGCAATCTCCACATTATCATCGGGTTGCGCAGCCCCATGACGTGGTACGCTTACTCAGTTGGCCGCAACCTCCTGCGGGTGCAGAGCGGCGCGCATTGTTGCGTATGAGTGCTTTTTTACAACAACAACCGTGTCGACTCGATGTGCTCGCTGAGCGTACTGGAGAGCCAATCAGCGAAGTACAACGTTTGGTTTCAACCTTGTTGCTGTCTGGCTTGGCGGTACGTGTCGAACAGGCTGAATTGCCGGATTTATCGAGCACCTCGGTTGGTGTTTTGGGTTGGAAAACCCTACTGTCCAAGCTGCGCCGTCAGTTTGGTCTCTAAAAAGCTGTCTTGCTGGAATTTAAGTCAGTTGATCCGATAGCGCCACACAACACGCCTGATTGCGTCCGTGTTGTTTGGCCTGATACAACGCCTGATCAGCACAACGCAGCAGCAAATTGGGGGAATGATGAGCGAGGCGTTGATGTAAGGTACATCCGCCAATCGACACTGTCACCATAGGTGCCGCTTTGGCGGTAGGGTGGGGCAAATCAAGCGTGCGAATCCGCTGCAACAGATGCTGCGCAACGATTTGTAAACCCTCAAAATTGGTGTGGGGCAAAATGACGGCAAACTCTTCCCCGCCAATCCGTGCCACCAAATCTTGACTGCGATTGATCCCATAGGCCAAGCATTGTGCCACTTCATGCAGCACCCAATCCCCATGATCATGTCCCAAGCAGTCATTGATATCTTTAAAAAATCAATATCAATCAGCATCAGCGATAAGGGTTCTTCGATACTCGTGGTTTGCTGCCACAACTGCGCAAAATGCTGATCAAATGCGCGACGATTGGCAATATCGGTGAGGCTGTCGGTATTGGACAGGTGCAGCGCAGAGTGCATTTGTTGTGCCATTTTGAGCGCTTGACGTTGCTGTTGTTGCTGTAGATTTGCACCCAAAGAATGCTGCCAAACCTGTTGAAAAATGTTGGATTTATTTTGAAATTCAATTAAATAAGAGGGTGTTTCGCCAGCATCATCCAATCGGCGGCTGACCAGTACATATTGAGCAAGCAATGCAGGTAATACCAGATTTAAAGCATGATATTGACGATGGCGTGTGATACAGCGCCAGACCTGCTGCCATACCTCAGCGGATAGTCCCAAACTACCAGCCAAATCATCCTGATCTTGCAGGTGGCGTTTGAGTGCAGGATTGCAATACGTCCAGCATATGCTGCTTTGGCATAACCCCACCGGCATAGACAGATATTCCAACGATAATTGATGGAGTTGCTGCATGCTAAAGTGGCCGAGGGGTGGCGAAGTATTCGAGCCCATGAGCTTCCTCCTCCTGTGGCAGGAAGATAATCCGAATCATACACATGGGGTGGCCTTCTGCCATGGTTTGATCCAAGACCACATTGGCATAGCCCAAGTTCTCAGCACTGATGATCCCCAATAAATTGGAGGTGAGTTGACACAGTGCAGGATTTTTTTGTACCGACTCCCCAAATGGACATTGGCGATTACCAAGGGTGATGCCGTACTCATGTTCATCGATAATAAAAAAATCAGCGCCAATGCGTGTTTTAAAGTCATCTAAAACCAATTTGAGCTGAGCACGGCTGAGCTGTGAGACACCAAAGGCATGTTGGTAATGTAAGTTGAGTTGTTCGGCGAGTTGTTGACTCACCATCGTGACAAAACTCGCCGCATGCTCACCGAGCATCTGCTGTAATGACGTGCAAAACAAACCAAGCACCTGCTGGAGGTAGCTGTGTGTATCGTGAGGTAACGGTTGTACCGGTATTTTCATTATCTTGCTCCTACGCATATTGTGGAGCAACGAGTGCTACGGATTTGTGTAGCGCGCTCGTCCCTGTGCTATTTTGACTATAAACCAATTTGTAAAAGGTCGTAAAATTAGGCGACTAATGCCACTAAAAACGTCCTCAAATGCTCATTTTGAGCATTATTTTTAAAAAAAACTGGATAAATCTCTGGTCATCAATAAGATTAAATTAACGATTTTGCAGACAATACTGAATAAACGCTTTCAGCCCCGGCCCTTGGTATTTTTGCCGATGAATAATCAAGAAAAACGGGCGGGTTAAACTCCAAAAGGGTGTCGCAATCATCACCAGTTGCTGCGTGGCGAGCATCGGTTCAATCGCCAGACGTGACACACAGCCCACCCCCAAGCCCCCCGCCACGACTTTGAGAATGGCTTCGTTGTGACCCAAGGTCAGGCGTAGTTGCGCATTAGGGAGATCATGCAACACCACTTTATCAAACACTTCACGCGTGCCAGAGCCTTCTTCACGGACAATCCATTCGACATCCGCCAGATCAGTGAGCGTGACAGGGCGATGTAGTTGTGCCAGTGGATGATGAGGGGCGCAACAAATTGCCAGTTCATCTTCACGCCATGCAATCGATTGCAATTGGGGCAAATGACAAGAGCCTTCAATCAGCCCTAAATCGAGTTGAAATTGACTGACCGCCTCAATGATTTGCCGCGTATTGCCCACTTGTAGCTTGAGCTGTGCTTGCGGTTCTTGCCCCAAAAAACCAGCCATCAAATCGGGCATCAAATAATCACTGATGGTCAGGGTAGAACCCAGACGCAAATCAATGGTTTGTAACTCGCCACGCGCCGCCTGCTCAAAGGCTTCACAGCGTCCCAAAATTTCCAACGCTTGCGGCAACAAATAGCGCCCTAGCTCATTGAGCTGTAGCCGTTTCCCCAAACGATCAAATAATGGACTACCCAACGAGTCCTCCAGATCTGCCAAGGCCATACTAGCTGCGCTTTGGGTCAGTTGCACGGCCTCACTGGCACGAGTCACAGTACCTTCTTGAGCGACAGCCACAAAAACAGCCAGTTGGCGGAGGGTCATGCGCATAATCTTGATCGTGCTCGGCAAGTTTGGGGAGTGCTCATGCTACCATGAGCCACCCTGTCGCTGTGGTGAATCGCACATGTCTGAAGATAAGTTTAGCCGTGAAACCGTCCTATCGGTGCGTCGCTGGTGTGACACGTTGTTTAGTTTTACCTTGACACGGCCAGCCCATTTTCGGTTTGAAGCGGGGCAGTTTGCGCGTTTGGGCATTGAGATTTTGGCAGCAGATGGTCAGATTGAGCGCGTGTTTCGTGCCTATTCGGTGGTGTCTTCACCGTTTGCAGAAACGCTAGAATTTTTCTCGATTGTGGTGCTCGATGGCGCATTTACGTCGCGGCTACAGCATTTGCAGGTCGGTGACACGCTGCTGCTCGACAAAATCGCCTATGGGTTTTTGACCCTGACGCGGTTTCAACAACCGGCACCACATGATCTTTGGTTGCTCGCAACGGGTACAGGACTTGCGCCATTTTTGTCGATTTTGCAAGATTTTGCCCCGTGGCAGCAGTATCAGCAGATCATCTTGGCCTATAGCGTGCGCACACGAGCTGAGCTTGCCTATGTGGCTGAGATCGAACAGATTGTGCAAGATTTTGGCAATGACGGTGCACGTTTTGTGTTTGTGCCGATTGTCACCCGTGAGACAGGTGAGGGTTTGCATCAGCGGTTACCAATCCTGCTTGAACAAGGGCAATTGGAGCACACCGTGGGGCTGTCACTTGATGTGACGCGTAGCCATGTGATGCTGTGTGGTAATCCACAAATGGTGGAAGATACACGCAACGCGCTCAAAGCACGGGGCTTGGTGATGAATCGGCGCGGTGAGGGCAATATCGCAGTGGAAAACTACTGGTAACCAAGCAAGCCCACCCCAACGCTGTTTAGCTCATCGGTCGATACTGGCGTGTAGATTGCTGACGGATGATCCATTCGGCAATCAACAGGTTGATCAGCAGTGCGAGCCACGCTTCGAGTTGGTAAATAAGCCGAGGGGTTAGCCAATCAAGATATGGTGCCAGCGCATATAATCCCAGCTTCCATGTGCGCAAACTCAGTGCCACAAGGGTGAGTGCATAGCTGCGAATCATCCATGCTTGATGCTGTTGCCACTGTTTGGCGATGGCA
>ERZ650309.926-NODE-926-length-14051-cov-4.463490_pt1 | contig 14051 bp, 5 predicted proteins | sample MGYA00376245_ERZ650309 | MGnify/ENA primary metagenome ERZ650309 (study PRJEB26733, sample SAMN07839294) | wastewater metagenome | biome: urban; feature: wastewater treatment plant; material: waste water | place: USA: North Carolina | collected 2016-04-26 ...
GATTGAGCTTGGTCTTGATTGCTTCTGCCGATGGCAATTTCGATTTTGCTATTCGCGACGCCGTCTTGTTCACTGACCAAGCCCCAGGAGAAAGGCTTGCGCCAGTCGGGGCACCGGTCTCAAAAGCACCGGTGAAATTTGCGACCTCACCGATTTAAGCGGGAAATCACGTCATCAAGTATCACCGGTAACCAAAACTTTCAGAAGGGCTGAGCGCGAATGATTGCCATCAACGCTCAGCCTTTTTGCGGTTGTTACTGCACAGATACGTCGTCAATCCTGAAGGTTGAGATTAACGAACTGTCGGTGGTTGTGCGGAATTGAATGCGCACCGTCTGACCAGCAAACGCCGACAGATTGTACGCTCCGCGTAATGTGTAAGCGTTTGACGCCGCCACCTTGTTCAAATTGCTGAACGTTGCCAGTGTCGTCAGCAATGTGCCGGATGTGTTACGAACTTCGACGAACAAGCGGTCGAACTGAGTCGTCGTCGTCGTTTCACTGGACGTGACGTTCAAGTAGAAGTTTAGGCTCGGCGACGTGCCGGTTGGAATCGTAATCTGTTGGTAAGCAGTGTGCGTCACGCTGTTCGCTCCGCCTTCTTTCAGATAACCGGTTCCAGTGCGAGCGTTGCCATCTGTGCTTCTGGTTGCGCCAGACAAAACCCATGGAGTTGAACTGGTTTCAAACCCGCCGTTGACGATTAGTTGAGAACTGGCGTTGTTCACTGTCAGCGTTACTGGAACCGTGACGGGCGTATTGCTGGCCCCAGTTGCGGAAATGGTGACCGTGCCGTTGTAAGTTCCGGCGGTTAATCCGCTGATGCTGACCGAAGCTGTCACCGTCGAAGGCGCAGTGCCTGAAGTCGGCGCGAGCGTCAACCAGGTGGCGTTGTCGCTGGCCGTCCAGTTCAACGTGCCGCTGCCGGTATTGGTGATGCTCAGGGTTTGATTGGCTGGATTTGATCCGCCAACAGTTGCGGTGAAGCTCAGGCTAGTCGGACTGACACCGATGGTTGGCGTTGTCGAAACGCTGCCATTGGCGTTGTAAACGACCAGCGCGAAATCCTGATCCGTAGTGTCGGCGTTACCCGGCACGCCGTCGCCGGCGATGTTGGTGGCTTTGACCGTGACCGTGTAATTGCCCGAAGTTCCGGCGGGCAGGTAAACCGATTCGACGTTGTTTTTCGCGTCAGCAGTTCCGCCGCTGACTGAATTCGCTCCGGTGAACACGTTGCCTTTGTAGGTCACGCCGCCGACCGTAACTTCCAGGTCGAGATTGTTCACCCAAGGAGCGCCGGTTGTTGGGCCGGGAGCGTCCGACCAGGCCAAGGTCACGCGGAAGGGTTTGGTTGTATCCACAATCGAACCCGTGAGTTGGTACGTCGCGCCGGTTGCGCCGAGCACTTGCGTTTGATCGGTCAGAACACGCGACGCGGTGTCGAATGCACGGCCCAAATCCATTCTGCCCATTCCTTGATTGTTGGACGGCAAGGTGTCGTTTGCCCCAGTTCCGGTCATGTAAGCCGCTGAATTCATCAGCATTGCTTTGACCATTGCCGGGGAAGGCGCGCCCAAGCCTTTGTTGAGGAAGTCCTGGTAAAGCAAGGTCGCTCCGCCTGCAACCGCCGGACACGAATGCGACGTGCCGGACGACCATCCATACAACGTCTGACCCGTTGGCCAATACTGATTGCAAACGCTGCTGCCATCGTAATTCGATTGTGGAATGCCGGCTTCAATGTGCGTGCCGGGAGCGATGATGTCGGGTTTGACGCGACCGTCGCCGCCAGCGGAATTGACCGGGCCGCGGCTGGAAAAGCTGATGATGTCGTTGGCGCTGTCGGCTCCGGTGTTGCCAATACCGCAACCATCGGTTCCGGTTTGGCGTACGTTTTCGCCTGCGCCGACGGTAATGACGTTTTTGGCCGTTGCCGGAGTGCTGACCGTGTTCGCGCCAGAACCGTCATTGCCCGCAGCGAATACAACGGTCAGTTGTTGCAAGCCAGCCGTTCCAGTTTGAGCATCACGAACGATGGAATCATACGCTTGCGAATTGCTGTCGTAATCCGCAATCGGTCCGCCAGTTTGAGTCTGGAATCCCCAGGAATTCGAGGAGATGCGCGAACCGCTGCCGTAAGCTGTGCTTTCCCAGCTTGCCGGGCTGGAAGCGGTGGCTCCAAAAATCGCCGTAATTCCCACACGCGCCCAGGGCGCAATGCCAAGGCCGTAGTTATATCCGTTCGCATCTTCATTGGCGGAACCAGTTCCCGTGTTCAATCCGCCAATAATCTGTGAATTCAAGAAACCGTGACCGCCCATTGCACCAGTTTGAGCAGTCGGATTATTTTGAAATGCGATGCGTCCGGTGGCGAGATCGGGATGTCCGGTGAGCGAATACGCATCGTCAACCACGTTGACGGCGAAAGAAGTGAATTGCGAACTGGTAAAGCCTTTCGTCCCCAGCCAGGTCAAATAGCCCGGCCCACTGGGAGCATTGCCGGTTAGATTGCCCGCAACGATCTGGCCTTGAGCTTCGTCCAATCGGCGGCGTTCGCCTGCCGGTTCAATCGAAAACACATCATCCTGACTGGCCAATTCCATCACCTGTGACAGTGGAATGTTCATGGTCACGTTGTGATATTTCAGCACTTGAGCTTCGCCAAGAAACTGGCGCGCTGTGCGTTTCAAGTCAGCCACCTTGCGTTTGGTGTCACCGGTTTGGATGAATTGCACCGTGACATTGACGAATTGATCGGCGTCGAGTTCGCGCGCCGCAATCAGGGATTGCCGGATGCGAAATGCAGGTTCGTAATCGCCCACCCATTGAACGAAGGATTGTTCGTCTTTCATCTGAATCAAGCGCATGGCCGCATCGCTGTCGGCGCGAACAACGTAAGCATTGTTCGGCACGTAGCTAACGACATTGGCTCCCGTTTGGTCTAAAGAGCGCAGCCATTCATCCTGGATCGGCCCGATGAACTGCACGATGTACAAACCGCGGCCTGGACGCGAAAAGTTTTTGCGCGCCACGGCCATTTGCGTCTGGCGCAAATCGGCGGGCGGCTGTTTACTGAGAGGTTCGGCATTGGTCGTGTCCAGCACATAACCATTCAGCACGATCAGGTTTTGTTCATCGCGTGCGGCCACTGGCAATGCCTGCATTGCTGCGCTGCCGCCAATGGCTTCTTCATCCACCACAACCATGCGGAATGAACCGTAGTTGACCTCTTCGCGAATCGCGCCGCGTCCAGTCAGTTCGTTGTACACGTTCAACTCGTCGTTGTTGAGAATCAATTTGTGTAAGCGATTTTTGTTGAGGTAGGTAGTTGGCAGATTGTCGGGATCGGTCGCTCGTTGAGGAGCATTTTCGCGATCTCCGAGTTGCGGGCGAAGCCGCTCCTGAACAAAGACACTGGCAGTGGCCAGAAGAACAGCGCAGACCAAAACGGTCAAATACAGCATCAATCGTTTCATATTCGGGTCTCTCCTGAGTTAGCAGGGCAAGCGGGAAGCTTGCGCGGTTTGCTTGTCGTCAACATCTGAGGGATGTACAGCGAGCGACGACTGGAATCGGTCAATCAGTGAGTGTTTGTCAGCGACTGATTGAAGACCATAGGTTCGAAAGAGATTCTGCTTCGTGATTAAGGTCGAAGCATTGGGGACGGTTAAGGCGGCGAAAAGATAATGCAGTTCGCATTAACTGGCAATGGAAAACATTGTAATCAAATGTCCAAATATCCAGCGAAAGAGCGATGGATTCATCCCGCATCCGGAAGCGAAAGGCGAGGTTGGAGAGAACGTTTCACCTTCCGCTGAAAATTTTCCGGAAGCGGACTCAGATCGTTCATTGTTTCGGGACACTTTTCAGTCGGGGATCGAGTTGTTCTGCTTTTTGCCGAGCCGCCTGGGCCGCTGCTGTTTGACCTTTTTTCTTTAAGGCGAGACTCAGTTGCCAATGCGCTTCGGCAAAAGTTGGATCGAGTTTGATGGCGGTCTCGTAACGCTCAATGGCTTCGTCGAGTTTGTTTTCGCTCAGCCGCTGGTTGCCCGTGGCGACATTGGTTGCGGCGGCTTCCTGATCTTGTTTTAGCTTCAACAATCGCGCAGCTTCTTGAAGTTCAATGCGCCCAGCATCCGGGTCGCCTTTTTGTCTGAGCGCCGCGCCCAGCGAGTTGTGCGGTTCAGGCGAAGTTGGCGCAAGTTTGATCGCTGCGCGCAATTCGGCGATGGCTTCGTCAGGTTTGCCCTTTTTCAAATACACATTGCCCAGCACGTGATGAAATTCCGCATCGTCGTTTCGCAGTTTGATGGCTGTAGCCAGCTCGGTTTCAGCTTCATCCAATTTGGACAACTGATAATAGATTTCGCCGAGTGAGAAATGAGCTTCCGGCAAATCCGGAGCAAAGGAAAGGGTTTTTTGCAGCGAAGCAATGGCATTGTCGCGGTCGTCTTTGCGTTTGTACGCCAGCGCCAGATTGTAATGAGCTTCGGGCGCTTCCGGCGCGATGGCGATCAGTTTTTGGAATTGCTCTATGGCGGCAACCAGATCGCCCTTCTGCATCAGCGTCAATCCCAGGTTCAAATGCGAACTGATGTTTTGATCGTCCAGCTTCAACGCCTCGCGAAATTCGGCAATCGCGCCATCGTAATTTCTGATTTGGAGCAGCGACAACCCCAGGTTGGAATGCGATTCGATCAGATCGGGTTTCAGTTTGATGGCTTGCTGCAAGGTGGAAATGGATTCGGCGAACTGGCCGTCTTCGCGCAGCGCCGCGCCAAGCGTGGTCAGGTATTGAGGCATTTGCGGTTTGAGTTTGACGACTTTTTTTAGCACCGAGACTGCTTCGATGACGTCGGCTCGACTGCCTTTGCGAAGCAGCGCCGACCCGAGCGCATTTTGCGCATCAGGGTTGTTCGGCGTCAGCCTTGCGGCCTCGCGCAGTGACGCGATCGCTCCGGCAAAATCGCCGGACAGCATTTTGCCAATGCCCAGATAATAATGCGCTTCGGCAAAATCAGGCTTCATTTTAAGGGCTGCCTCAAACTCTTTCAGTGAAGCGGGCATATCGCCCATCTGTCCCAACACAAAGCCAAGGTTCGCATGAAGTTCCGGCGCAGGTTTCAATTGGAGGGCATAACGGAATTCGCCGACCGCCGCATCCAGCATTTGCGCTCTGTGCAGCAATGAACCCAGCGACACGTGTAATCCGGCATCATTCGGATTGAGCTGAGTTGCTCGTTGATAAGCGTCAATGGCAGCTTCAGCATCGCCTTTTTGTTCCAATGCGGAAGCCAGATTTGTCCAGGCTTCAACAAAATCCGGCTTCAGCCTTACGGCTTCACGGAACTCTGCAATTGCCGGATTGATCTGTTCGGTTTCGGCCAGTGCGGCTCCGAGAACATTTCGCAAAATCGGATCAGTCGGTTTGGCTTTGACGGCGGCGCGCAATCTAGGCAATGCCGCTGCAGCCGCAGATTTGGGATTTGCCGCCGCCGGACGCGGCTTTTTCGCGGTTTGAGCAAGACCGGAATTGAACGACAGGCAAACGACAATCAGGCAGATTGTTCGCGGAAAAAATCTCATAACACCTTCCTGCAGATGGGTTGTTTTGTGGCAGCAAGTTGTAACTCAAATTGAGCTTCTGCGCTACCTGCGCGCGCGGTTCTGTGCTATCTCTTTTGGCGATGAACTCCCTGACAAAAATTCTTTTGTTGTTAGTTTAGAGCGCAGCAGATCGGTTGCACTCGCAAGGCGAACGAGATTTGAAAGTGTTGGAGCAAGAGAAATGAATCTTCACAGAATCAGAACCGCGACCGGTCGGCAGTGGATTTTATCCAATGGAGGCTTGCGAATGTGGCGCTCGCTACTGCTCGTGGTACTGTGCTTTTGCCTTTTGCCTTTTGATTTTTCTCAGGCTCAGCCGCCGCTGTTCCGCGAAGTTGCCGCCGAAACCGGGTTGAATTTTCATCACTTCACAGGCGCGACAGGCGAATATTACATGCCGGAAATTATGGGGGCGGGCGCGGTGCTGTTCGATTATGACAACGACGGTGATCTGGATGTTTACTTGCTGCAAGGCACCAAGCTGAACCCCAACGAGTCGGCCAAGTTGAAATACCCTCCGCCGAAAGATTGGAAGCCGGGCAATCGGCTGTTTCGCAACGAGATGGTTCCATCGGGCAAGCTGAAATTCACGGATGTGACAGAAGCCGCAGGCGTTGGCTTGATTGCTTATGGAATGGGAGCGACGACCGGCGATTATGACAATGACGGTGATGTGGATTTGTACGTGACCAATTTCGGTTCGAACGTGTTGTACCGAAACAACGGCAACGGGACGTTCACGGATGTGACGGCGCAAGCCGGAGTGGATGATCCGCGTTGGAGCACCAGCGCGGCGTTTGTAGATTATGACCATGATGGGCGGCTGGATTTGTTCGTGTGCAATTACGTGGATTTCACGGTCAGAGGCAACAAACCCTGTTTCGCTCCGACTGGTGAAGTGGATTACTGCTCGCCGTCTTCTTACAGGCCTGTGCCTGACCGGCTGTTTCACAATGAAGGGAATGGAAAATTCACAGATGTGACTCAGGCTTCAGGTATCGGTGCGGCTGATGGGCCGGGCTTGGGAGTGACTTGTTCAGATTTCAACGGCGATGGGTTGGTGGATATTTACGTCGCCAACGATGGAGCGGCGAATTTGCTGTGGCTGAATAAGGGCGGCGGCAAGTTTGAAGAAAGCGGGTTGATGGCTGGCGCAGCCTATGCCGCCGACGGAGCGCCTCGCGCAGGAATGGGCGTGACGGCTGGCGACATTGACAACGATGGTGACGACGATTTGCTGGTCACCAACTTGACCAGGCAGGGAAGCACGCTTTTCCGAAATAACGGCAAAGGTTTGTTTGATGACACGACGGTGGATTTCAATCTGGCGCAACCCAGCTTTCTTTCAACAGGGTTCGGCGCTTCCTGGTTCGATTATGACAACGACGGCTGGCTGGATTTGTTCACCGCCAACGGAGCCGTGACGTTGATGCCGAGTTTGCGTGGCCAGCCATACCCATTTCACCAGCGCAATCAGCTTTTTCATAACGAAAGCCGAATCAGTAGCAGAGATCGGGTTTTTCGAGAAATCACCACTGAAGCCGGAGCGGCGTTGCAGTTATCAGAAGTCAGCCGCGCCGCCGCATTCGGTGATGTGGATAACGATGGCGATGTGGATGTGTTGATTGCCAACAACAACGGCCCGGTTCGGTTGCTGTTAAATGAAAACCCGACCAAAAACCATTGGTTACAAGTGAAGCTGAGCGGCGTCAAAGACAACCGTGACGGCATTGGCGCTCGCGTTGCTGTGATTCGCAAAGCCGGAACTCTGGTTTGGGGAAGAGTTCATGCCGATGGCAGTTATCTGGCGGCAAACGATTTGCGCGTGCATTTCGGCTTGGGCAAAGAGGCGGCAATTGAAGCCGTCGGCGTCATTTGGCCGAACGGTTCGCGGGAGATTTGGAAGACTGTCAAAGTGGATTCGCTTAATTCGCTGAAACAGGGAACTGGAAAGAGTTGGGAAGCTGGCCAAAAGTAACAGTCGCTCAAGGCAAAAAAACAGGCTGCAGAGTTTGATCTCTGCAGCCTGTTTTTTTGATCAACCAGTCAAAGACCGGATTGAGACAGCTTAGAACTGCACGCGGAGTCCGAGTTGGATGCGGCGTGCGCCAGGGCTGTTGGTTCCGCTTTCAGCGTTCTGCGGCGTGAACTGCAAGAAGTTGTTCGCCGTGAACGACGTCACCGGTGCGCCCCAATTCGTGTGGTTGAAGAAGTTGACTGCTTCAACGCGGAATTCAGGCATGATGCGTTCCGTCAGATGGAACTGTTTGAACAGCGACAAGTCCGTGTTCCACACCCGCGGGCGGCGGAAGTGGTTGCGGAGCGAGGTGCCGAAGCCATCTTTGGCAGTGCCGGTCGGTTGTGCGAAGAGGCTCTTGTCGTACCAGGTTGTCGCGGTTCCTGATCCAACCTTACCAGAAGCAGACGGGTCGCCGGTGAAGTTGATCAGCACCGAACCGCAACTCGGGCAGTTCAGAGCCGTGTTGGTTCCACCAATCGAAAACGGCGTGCCGGAGTAGTTGGCGTGGATGCCATTGATCTGCCAGCCACCAAGCGTTTTGCCAAGCAGCTTTTTGTTGTCTTTCAAGAAGGGCAAGCTGTACACGAAGCCCATCTGGAAGATGTGGGTACGGTCAAAACCACCCAACGCGAAGTTGTCATTGAACTTCAACGGATGGTTCCAGGTCAGTCCGACCCAGCCATCTTCGTCCGCCATATCCTTGGCTTTGCTCAGCGTGTAAGCGCCTTTCAACATCAGCCCATTCTTGAAGGGACGGTTGACTGATACTTGCAAGGAGTTGTAACGAGCCTTGGTGCGAGCGCCCCAGTCGTTAATGTCTGTGGTGCCTGCGACGGAGAAGTATTTGCGCGAAGCGTTGCCGCCACCCGGTTCACCGTAGTTGATGTTCAGATCGGCGTAACCGCCATCCGTCCGCGTTCCGACGTAGGCGAATTCGGCGATGATGTCACCCGGCAGTTTGCGTTCGTACGAAACGTTCCATTGCTGGATGACCGCACGATCCAAACCTTTGCCCGATCCAGGGAAGGCTTCGGTGCCGACGTTCGGCGAGCGCATGAACACGCCGGTCGGCAATTTCACGCTGCCAGTGCTGACATCCGGAATCGGCACAGTCGGGATGCCACCGGCCAACGTGGTCGTCCAGAGGAATTGATCCGCTGCACGGTTGAAGTTGATGTCATATGGGAAAGATCCGCGCATCGGGCGCGACCAGGGCAATGGGTTGATGGTGCGGCCGTAACCGGCGCGCACAACGCCCGATTCGCCCAAACGGTATGCAACTCCCAAACGCGGAGCCAAATACCATTTTTGGAGTTTCAAGCCGACATCTTCCGGTGTGCTGCCGCGTCCGCCCAACAACACGGTGTAGGTGCTGTAATCCAGACGTTCGATACCACTGTTGGCACGTGTCATCAGCGGATAGTTTTCGAGACGAAGTCCAAGGTTGATTGTCAGGTTCTGGTTCACGCGCCACCGATCGCGCACGTAAACCGCGTTCTGCCATTCGCGTCCGGTCATATCTTCGGTCTGGACGTCTTTGGCAAAGGAACTGGCGTAACCCAATAGGAAGCCAGCAAACTGGTTCCACGCCAACGCGGCATAGCCGGACGTGCCAGTGGTGTTTCCGCTGAAGCCTAAGCCGCCGCGCAAGCCGTAGGTTCCGAATTCCGCTTGGCGGTGATTCAGTTCCAGCTTGACGATGTCAACGCCAGTACGCAGTTCGTGTTTAGAAAACACTTTGGTCAACGCGCTGCTGAAACTGTAGTTGATTTCTTTACGGAACAGCGGCATCCAGTTGGGTGTCGTGCCGATGTCATAACCATTGGCGAAGTAGGGCAAACCGCTGGCGCGGATGTCTTTGGAATCGTTCACGCCCGGAATTCCAATGTCGAGACCAAGGTTTTTGCCGTAATCCGGTCCCGTCACCGTCTGATTCTGGCGGTTGTAACCGAAATTGCCGTCCAACAATAGTGTCGGGCTGAGCGTCCAGGTGTGACCAACGCTCGCCACATACACTTTCGTGTCACCCAAGCTGCCATTGTCGAAGCCCAGGATGTAGTTATCGGTCACGTTTGCACGCAACGTGGAGAATTTGCCCCAGATGGAATGCGCTTTGTTACGCTGCCAAGTGAGTTTGCCGTCGTAGTTGCCACGGTCCACTTTGGTCTGACGATTTTGCACGAAGTCATCGAGGAGTTGATTGGAGTTCAAATCTCGGCTCGTGTTGACCTTGGGGTAATATCCCATGACGGCCTTGGCGATTGAACTGATCTGAGCCGAAGGAATCGTGAAATTCGTGAATTGCGTACGTCCAGTGCCGTTCGTGCCGGTATTTGGATCGTATAGTCTGAAATTGGAATAAGCCGCCGCAACTTCGGTGAAATCGCCCAGACGCATTTTGTCGGTCGGAACCACGTAGTTGACCGTTGAGGTGCGACGATCGCGGAAGTTTTCATAAGACGCGAAAAAGAACAGTTTATCTTTGATAATGCGTCCGCCGAGCGTTCCGCCGTAAGTGTTACGGTTTAGCGGTGGCCGCGCCAGACCAAACGCATTGTTGAAGTAGCTGTTGGCATTCATTTTGTCGCCGCTATAAAACTCAAACGCGGAACCGTGGAAGTCATTGGTACCGGATTTGGTCACGACCGTTTGCGCCGCGCCGCCGGCCATACCGGTGTCCGCGTCAAAGTTATTAGTGGCAATGTTGACAGTTTCGATGGTTTCTGCAGGTTGAATGTAACCGGCGTGATGTGGCAACCAGACGTTCACGGAAACCGCGCCGTCCACGCGAGTAGTGTTGCTGTTCGGTTGCGTACCGTTAACCCAGGTGCGCAGGCTGCGGCCTGGCGTATCAATTTCCGCGTTCTGGAACTGCACGGGCGTTGCGCCCGGCACCAGACTCAGCAGCGATTGATAATTGCGGTACTGGTTCAGCGGCAAGGACGTAACCTGCTTGGAATTGATTTCCGTGCTGAGATCAGACTTTTCGGTTTTCAATGTCGCTGCATCGGCAGTCACCGTAACGGATTCCTGGGCTGCGCCGATTTGCAGCGCTACATCCACGCGTTTCGGGTTGCCTGCTGTTACGATGATGCTTGATTGCCGCATCTCCTTAAAGCCTTTCAACGACAGGCTCATGTCATACGTGCCCGGAGGCAGATTACGAAACACATAGCTTCCGGTCTCGTCGGTGATTGCATCCACCTTTAAGCCTGTGCCTGTGTTGGTAATTGTGATCGTAACGCCTGGCAGGACCGCCCCTTGGGGGTCCGTGACATTTCCTACGACACTACCGTAGAGCGCTTGCGCATTGGCGGTCACGGCTAGCAAGCCTATCGCCAACATCGCAGCCAGCGTAAATCTGGTCAGAAAGGGTCGCATATATTGTTATCTCCTTAAATTATCACGGAGCAATTTTTGAAAATTGCCACGCAAATTTTGATTCTTTCAGCACGTTTTTACTGAAAGTACAAACACTTCAGTTTTAAGGTGTAGCTTGTTCAAACAGGCATACGTCTGACTGCGTCTGAATGCAGTGCCATTCGACAAGTTATTCTTAAAATCATTAAGGGTTCAAATTTAGGTAAACTGCGACGTTCCCGAATGGAAACATCCATTGAATTACATGAAATAAAACTGACTTCAAACAATAATTGTGACTTGGCGCCACCTAATGATTTGCCCGTCTGTGAAGTCGCGGGCATTTGATTTCAAAAGCTAGCCTAATTACTCGCGAGTCTAGCCTTCACTTGGATTTCCGTCAACCTTGTGAACCTGCAATTGGTAAATCCACTTCGACTTCAAACTCGGGATAAATTCCCGACTGAAGAGTGGCGGCTTGGATTCGCGTAACGCCGGAAATCGGATGGTTGCCGCTGCGAACTTAGGGTAAGATTCGTCCGCTCCCAAAACTCGCGGTTATCACAAAATCTGGCAAATCTGATCAAAGGAAGTAGTTATGAACAAGGCTACGTTTTTTCGCATTCGATTTCTGGCGCTGATTGCTGGGCTATTGATTACAGCAACTTTGATGGCTTGGCCATTTGCCGCTCAACAGATTCCGTTTGACGAAACGCGCATGGTGACCGACCTGACTGCAGAGCTGAAGCTGTCGCCTGAACAGACGGCAATGTTGACAGAAATGATCCAACGCCGCCGTCCGCGTATTGACGGTTTGATGCAGCAGATGAGCCAGTTTCAGCCGGGCAGCCCTCAATTCAATGACCTGCGCGGCCAACTTGAGCGAGAACGTCGCTCTGTGCTGGAAGAACTGTTGCCTGCTCTGAAACCGGAGCAGCAAATCAGAGCACGCGGAATGATCGGAGCCGCAGGCGGCCCTCAACCTGCATCGCCGGTCGCACCGTTAAAGCCAAATCTGCCGACAGGTGCATTCGCAACTGGTGAACGCCTGATCCCGCTTCCGGCAAATCTGTCCAACGAAAATATGCGCAGCCGAAAGGTAACGGCTCCGCCGCCAATCGGGGAAGAGCAGAAGATTCTTCATTTGCTTAGTCGTGCTGGTTTTGGGCCGCGCCCAGGCGACGTTGAGCGCGTCAAGCAAATGGGCATTGAACGGTATCTTGAGGAACAGCTTCATCCTGAAGATGTGGCAGATGATTTTCTGAATCGTCCGCTGCAATCGCTGAACACTTTGCAAGCGACCTTGCCAGAGCTGTTCCAGAACTTTTTGCCTCCACCTTTGCCTCGCCCAACGCCGACGCCGACTCCTACGCCTTTGGCTGCGAAGAAAGAAGGGGAGACGGAGCAAGGGAAAGAGGGAGCGAGCGATAAGACCGCCAAAATTGACAATCTGGACAAGACTGATGCGATGGTCGCTACGTCCCCACGTCCCTCAGTCCCTCAATCACCCCGTCCTCAGACAGCGCCGACGCCGGTTCCGGTGGATGGGCAACGTCCGTTGCGGGAATTGCAGCAAGCAAAATTGTTGCGCGCCGTTTTCAGCGAGCGCCAGTTGCAGGAAGTGATGGTGGATTTCTGGTTCAACCATTTCAATGTCTTTGCCGGAAAAGACAATGCGCGGTTGATGCTGACGGTGTACGAACGCGACACGATTCGCCCGAACGCGCTTGGCAAGTTCAAGGAATTGTTGACGGCAGTGGCGCAAAGCCCCGCGATGATGATTTATCTGGACAATTTCCTGAGCCAGATGGAACAGCCTGTGCCTCCGCCGAAATATGACGCTGACGGGAATTTGCTTCCGCCGCCGCGTCGCCCGGGCTTGAATGAAAATTACGCGCGCGAATTGATGGAGCTTCACACGTTGGGAGTGGACGGCGGTTACACGCAAAGCGACGTTCGAGAAGTCGCGCGATGCTTCACCGGTTGGACCATCGGCCAGCAACCGAATCAGATGTTTATCTTCCGTCCGCGTTCACACGACAAAGGTGAAAAGTTCGTGCTGGGCAAACGCATTATTTCCGGCGGAGGTATCGAAGATGGATTGCGCGTGCTTGATCTGCTGGCAAAACATCCTTCAACCGCCAGATTTATTTCCTTCAAGCTTGCTCAGCGGTTTGTCGCTGATGAACCGCCGCAAAGTTTGGTGGATCGCGCTGCCGAAGTCTTTACTAAAACCGATGGCGACATTCGTCAGGTGCTTCGCACGATTCTGACTTCGCCGGAGTTTTATTCGCCGAAGTATTACCGGAACAAAATCAAATCACCGCTGGAACTTGCCGCCTCGGCCATTCGGGCGACTGGCGGAGCGACCGATGGCGCAGCGCCTTTGGTTCAGGCGATTGCGCGAATGGGCGAACCGCTGTATCAATGCCAACCGCCGACCGGTTATTCCGAAGATTCGTCGCGCTGGTTAAGCAATGCGACGCTGCTGGAACGCATGAACTTTGCGCTGGCTTTGGTCGGGAATCGCGTTAATGGCACTCGCGTGGATGTTTCCAGGTTCGTCGCGCCCGAAGCGGCTAAAGATCCTAAACGGTTTCTGGATGGTTTGCTGGTCGTGTTGGTTCATAGCGAGGTGTCAAAAGAAACGCGCGACAATCTGACGAAAGTGCTGAATGATCAGCGGGCGAAAATGACTCCGGCCAGATTCGATGACCGTCGTAACAACGAAATGATCTCCAGCGTAGCCGCGCTGGTGCTTGGCTCGCGAGAGTTTCAGGTCAAATAGCTTTTATGCCGCCACTTGTCATCGCTCATCGTGGAGCTTCGGCTTACCAGCCAGAAAATACGCTTGCAGCGTTCGCGCTCGCCATTGTGCAGGGGGCGCAAATGATCGAGCTTGATTTGCACCTTTCCAGTGACAATCAGGTAATTGTTATTCACGATGAAACGCTCGATCACAGTACCAATCTGAAAGGTCGCGTGGATCACTTGACGCTATCCGAAATCAAACAAAGATCGGAAGAGCACACGTCTGAACTCCAGTCACTTAGGCATATCTCGT
>ERZ650309.929-NODE-929-length-14036-cov-4.456977_pt1 | contig 14036 bp, 37 predicted proteins | sample MGYA00376245_ERZ650309 | MGnify/ENA primary metagenome ERZ650309 (study PRJEB26733, sample SAMN07839294) | wastewater metagenome | biome: urban; feature: wastewater treatment plant; material: waste water | place: USA: North Carolina | collected 2016-04-26 ...
TCTTGGTCAGTAACTTTTTCATCTTGTCCTTTCAGTGCCTTGTTAATTTGCTCAGCAACAGAATCAAGTTTCATTTGGTCTTCAGGTGAGGGAGTTCTTGCTGTAACTCGTACTCTAGTGTAGATATCCATTAGTAGTATTCCTTCATTGGCCAGGTTGGCATAACTTGCTTTCCTTTAGAAGTAATAGCTACAGTTTTTCTACCACCTGATACTACCGGTCTGTTCATCGAATCGATTCCCAATAGATGAGGCGGACAAACGGTTGAAACATCACGGAGAAGTCTGTCTACTTCTTTTTGTTGTCTGCGAGTCATACTTATTTCATCCAAGCCAGACACATATTTTGGTGTCGAGTAGTAGTAACAGAGTAATGGTCTGGCGGTACATGGACCCGACCAAACTCATCAACGAATGCAATCACTGTCCTATATGAATACACTTCATAAAGCCGTCGTTCCTGTTGAGTACAGATGCGACCGCCCATAGTATTCCCACGAAACTCTTCTCGCTTAGCCAGATGACCGTTAGGTCCACCAATTTTACGATAGTTAGAGTACTTCACATCTTTCCTTTCAATGGTACCCCTGGAAGTAATTGAAACTTCGACGCACCGGATATAAGCCAGGCCGCTCTTACCACTGAGCTACAGGGGCATGAATTTAGCCTACAATGTTCTGGATAAGGATCATGGCATCATCACCTTTAAGACCAGCATTGCGCCAGTTGTCACAGATTTGACTGATCTTAGCAAAGTCTCGATGATGACGTTCAATTTCTGCTTGTAGCTGGTCAATTTCAGTGTCACGCCAATCATCTTCAAACTGAGCCATTACGTTCCTTTATTTGATTTGCTCGGTGACCTAGCACAACACCTACAGTAACAGCCTGATTCATACAATGATCTGTCGGAATGTAAATGGTATGCTGAACCTTCTCTAGAATACGTGGCTGAACCGAGCCATCTTCCGGCCCGAAAACATAAACTGCCTGCTTAGGATGCTCGAACTCATAGAGACTTGTAGCACCCTCAGTGATCTCTACAGCAACAGCCTGAGCACCGTAAGGCATTGTCTGATACCATTCGTCACTGTCAAGATAGACTCGATGAGGCAAGATACGCCAGGCATCTAGAGTATCAGAGCTTTGACGCTTGTACCTCTGACCAATCTGTCCTGTTGCTGCTGCACCAAGATTAAACGCTGTACGCCAGATTGTACCAAGGTTATTGTAGTTCTTTCCGTTGTCGATGACAACTTCTGCAAAGCCATCTAGTGCACTGGATCGCTGCACATTTCTCCTATAGTACACTTGATTCTATCGCCAACTTTGAAATCAGACATTATCTACTCCTGGCAGTACAATGATTCGACCACCAACGTGTAGACCGAAGATCGGACTGATATGCCCGACCTCATAACCACATGCCCCCTTCTTAACAGTCAGATGAGCGAGTTGACCTGTTCGGCTCGGATCAGGAATAACCACGATCTCAGAAGGATCGTCACTATCCGTGTAATACTCAAGATGGGTACCTAGAGGAAGATCGCCCCAATTCTGGACAAGATCTCCAACCTTAAACTTAGGCTCTGGCGGCTTAGGCGGCTCTAGCTCAAAATGCTTACGCACCTTCTCTAGACCTGCGTCACAGTAATCCTCAGGGTTCTGATCGATCCACTCGATGAGACTAGCCTTAGCTTCCTCATCATCACTAGTGAAAACACCGGCCTGTGCAAGACTAGTAATCAGGTTACTGTTGTCAACCGATCGACTATCGCTACTTGCATACTCGAAAACCTTGTCCTTGAAACTCATTTCCTTCTCCACTAGTTCAAACATCTCTTTCCATCCACTAGTCCACAATTGATCACCGTTATTCATAATCATATATGGTGCATTAGCATCCATAGAGTTACCAACTTGAGTAACTGTATAAATAGCATCTACGGTGAGGTCGTCCGTTTCGTAGGGAATATTAATGCACCGAATACGATCTCCAGCTTTAAATTTCTGACTCATTTTCACTCCATCTCTTAGCATGACCTAGGTCAATAATAGGTTCAGGCAAGTGACCTTCACGAGCCTCGAATTCTGCTAGCGCACCTTCTTTAGAGTTAATCTCTGATAGAACGGGTCGCTCGTGGCATCTTCCACAAGAGCCGTAGGATTCACTGGCTACTAGCGGCCACACTGAGCACTTACATGTACTCCAAAGTACTTCGAGCATTCTCCCATTCCTTATCTAGGATTACTTCCTGATCTTAAGATATTATACCTAAGTCGTTCTCGTAGAAGAACTAGTGATCTACCGCAGTTACAGGCTAGAAGAACAGTTTCTTGTCCTTCATCTACAACTCGGTAATTCTCTCTACATATGCACTGAACCTGCGATGACATTCTCGTACCTGATGTATTCAGTTTTAGGGTGCACTAGACCAGTCAGACATCGGACTAGTTTCGGACCTAGATACCTGACTTCTACGAGTCTTGGCATTGTGTCACCATGAACAAAAACCTTTGCTTTCGCTGCAAAGCCACCACGTTCGATCCACAGGTTGTAATCTAGTCTAGCCCAGCGGTCGCCGTCAAGCGCTTTCCTGAGAGTCGCCTCAGGGTCCATCTACGTCTCGTCCTTAGGGTAAATGATCTTGCCTTCGTCAGTAAACTTTAGAGCAGACCAACCTTGTACCTGCTCAGGGCTAGTAGCAAAGTCATCTGCTTCGCACTGAAGCCTGTCAAGAAAATCAGCACTAGGCTTGTTAATATCTAGACCTAGCTGCTTAACGACATCGCTAGCATTTGTCCCTTCATCAGCGCTACTGATGTCATAACCAAGCTTAATGAACACTGTGGCTGCAATACAATGGCGGTTATCAGGACCATTATAGAGACACTCGCCGTTCTCGTCCATCGGATTTACATTATTAGGGTTCTCGACGATGACCTGGCGGGCTGCCTTGATAACATCTTCTAGGGTCTTCATTGCGAAATCATTTCTTCGAAAGCGGCTTCAATCGTTTCAAGACTACAACCTGCTGCAAACATATAAAGAATAGCTGAGGCATGATCGGGGTTAACGAGAGCGCCTACAGTCTGCCAGAAAAGAAACTGGCCTTCGTCCCACTCTAGGCCAAGAATACGAGTGGCCTCTTCGGTCCAATCCCATTTTTCTCCATCTTCAACGTCATCATTGCTGAGATTCTTAAACAATTCCTGATCATCAATAGCAACTGCCCAACCAGCGATACACTGACTCGTGCCACAAACACCCTCGACTTCACCATCCCAATCAAACTTGTAGTGAAAGGTCATAGTGTCAGAGTCTTCAGTGAAATGATCCTGATTCCATCGACTGGGATCAACCTGAATAATCTCTGCAATCTGCTTCAACCGTAGTACATTACGCATTAGTCCTCATTTCAACATCAGTCCAATAGACTGGCAAGTGGGCTTCAACTTCAAATGCCTTCTCGGGCGCTTCCTCAGAGATATATACAACAACTTCACGGTACGGACCAAAGTCATGATCGAATCGCTTAATGCCGAATAAACAGTGAGGAAACTTAGCCTCTAGCATAGCCTTGTAACGCTGGCATTCAGCTAGTGCAAGACTATCATCATAATCTGATGTTCCGACCTGCTGGCAAGCCTCTTCTGCTGGAACGGGTCCAAGTTCAAGATAATCAATCATGAAAGCTCCTTGTAGACACTCTTGATGGTTTCGAGCTTAGCACCTGCGGCGAAGAGCCAAAGAATCGCACACATAGTGTTAAGATCTGCTCTAAAGGTGTTCCAGAAAAGCCAGTCAGCTTCATCACCGGTAATACCAAGAGCATCTCGACCATCTTCGGTCCAATTGAGCCCTGTCGTATCGTTATTGACATTTTTAACGAACCTCTCTTTATCAGAGATGGCTACAGCCCAACCTGCAACACATTGAGTAGTGCCACACGTAACTTCTGCTTGACCGTCCCACTCGAAATTGATTACGCAGTCTTCGAGTGGAATAGGGTTAAGATCATCATCCCAAGTGCGAGCAAAGTTACTCTGATCCCATCGCTCAGGCCAAGTCTGGATAACATCGGCAATCTGCTTGAATAGAAGTGTATTACGCATTTTCTGTTTCCTTTTTTAGTCCATAGTTAAAGAGAGTATCGGGAATCCGTAGCTCTAGCTTACGTTCACTTGTCTCTGACTCAGGTAGCACAGAAAGTGTGGCTCCGAGCTTCTCAGGGTTCTTGTAGAACTCCATGTACCGACACTTGAAACGGTTCAAAGTAGAACTGAGTCGAACAGTGGTGAATGCCCAAGAGTCGAGATCACCGCCACGATAGGTAAACTCTAGGCCGAGCAGCCTCAGCGTATCGCCGCTCAGTGACCATTGCCAAGTGACAGCATCATCATTTAGACAGTAATTGTTACCTGAAGTGTCAGGCGTACTGAAACTGAATTCAATAGTAGTACTTGGATGCAAGCGTCTCGCCATAAGAACGAGCTCTACTCGCTGGTTCATCTCTGGTCGTACAGCTAGCTCTTCTGCTCTAGTTAGAGAACGCATCACGATTCGACCCAGCAAAAGCTGAACCGGTACCAAGAATAATCATAGTGCTAAAACTCGTCCAAAATACTGGTTCCATATCTCGACTAGCAGCCAGAAAGGCAATAATCCAAATCGTAACTAGAAACTGCAATGGTGCAATAATTCCTAGCACTATACTAAGAATAGTCATAAAGGTTCTCACTGATCCTCCCAGGTGAAAACCATTTCCGTATCTCGACCGTAAGCCTCTTCTAGCTTGTCGGCAATTTGATTAAAGGTCAAACCTTCATTGTCATTCCAATTCCAAATGGCCGCTTGATGGCCGACAGGATCCCAGAAAGAATCAGGGACCAGATATTGAAGCCCAGCAGTGTTAAGGGCATCTCCGACGCCGTACCAGCGACCATTCCCTCGAAGAGTGAAAGGAACTTCTGCCACTACACAAGCCACCCCAAGGCAACAATACTTCTCTCGTCCATCGATAATTGTAGTAAGCCATTTTTGACCCTGCTCGTACTGCCCTGAACGTAGAGCGTCGATCCATTGCCCTACGGTAATCGTACTTGTATTCATATCCTTATGTCCTTTCGTGCTCCGAATCCGAAGCAATGAATTTTAATTGAATGATCGGTGTAGTGAGCAATAGCCACTACCTTGTCAATACCTACGAGTTCGACATAGTGCCAGATATCGTAGGCTGTAGAATCTTTCAGTGTTCTGAATTCACTCTTCGTTGCAGTCACATTCTTTACCGGTTCTAGGACAGATACCTTGATGGTACAGTTCTGCTAGATGTCCACAAACAACGCAATTAGCCGTGTCAAAATCCTCTTCGTCAAAACCTGTAAGATCTGTACCACAAAATCCGGTATCTCGATCATGTGAACAGTAATAGTGATCCAGTGTATCTTCTAGCTCGATCTTTTCTGTGACAACTGGAATAGTTACTGTGTCAGTCATCACTACGTCCGTTCTATGAATTCGGGGCAGTCACAACCGCCACACTTAAAGTATCGTTCAGCTTCATAATCCCAGTCAGCATCAAAATCACGATTACAGGCAGTGAAACCACCGTAGTCTACAGGATGCTCACTCTTAGGATGGTCGCATTCTGCACATAGATTCTGCTTATCTGCAATCATATTACATGTAAGACAAGGAATGTGATACTGGTCACAGTTTTCTGAATGAGTATCACCACTAGCATTCGCCCCACAAAGGGTCTTTTGGCATTCTTCATCTATAAAGATATGATGATAACTCATGAGCATGTAGAAAACATTGTAGCTAGTGCTAGGGGACCGATATCATCACGACTGCGATAAGGTATAGCACCCATGCCTGAATACTCATGCACAATTAGGTGCTCGGTAACTTGAACGAGCTTATTCCTGTCGAGGAATAGAACTGGGCCTAGACTAACCGATGGAGATTCCCAGTTAGCTGGCATTGCTGCAAAATCACTCATCATAACTATCTTCTTTCAGTTAATTGGTGGCGATAAGAGGCCCAGCTGGACCGGCCTTTATCTTATACTTACCCAGAGTCCTTGGCCACCATCGCTCTAAGGCGCTGTCCTACCTAACTTAGCATAGTAATCTGTAGTGCTGTGCCTGGTTTTATTTGCCGCACGTTGCACTCAGAAACGCCAAGATCTTATAGTCTCTTCTCGATTTCTTCTAGCCAAAATTCTCGGCCATAGACACTAAATCCATGAGTTTGAGTCCACATAATTCCTTCAGGACCAGGACTGTAGAGAATATCATCGTAAAGATCACTGCCAAATAACTGGCCAAAGATACAGTCGTTCAAAGATTCCATGCGAAGGATACTAGCATCAATTAGATGCGCCCATCCATCAGGAATAACAATGTCAAGCCAAGTTGCCCCTTCTTTGACATCTTCTCGGATAGCTTCATCTTCATAGTTCATCGTGGTGGGTCCTGAACTGTAAGAGCATCTGTTGGAAGCTCAAAGAAAGGACCGATGCCATTCTCATCAGAACAAGCAATGCCAACGAAAGAGATACAACCATAGGTTGGACCGTAGAACTCGTACACCACTTCACCTTTCTTAAAATCCTGACTGAGCCAATGGCATTCTTCGACTGTTACGTCACGATTCAGAATGAATTGCTTCATCAGAGTTCGATCTTCCAACAGGAGAATGAAAACCAAGACTTGCTATCATTAGTCATGGACGATTCTGTTGCGTACTTAACACACTCTAGATTCACTCCACTTGGGGAAGTGATGTTAAAGTACTCGATATTCTGTTTGATATCGTTAGTGGTTGGAGGATCAGTCTGTCCACAAGCGGTCAAACCGAGTAGACAAACCACGACTGCAATCTTACGCATCACTCTTCTCCCTTAACGAACCTGATCGTTGCTTCCAGGTTACAGTTATCTCGCAAGTACCGTGCAATCTCCTTGAATGGATATTCAAGCTGATCGTTCAGATGAGTTAGGTAACCTACGGGCTTACGACCCTCGCCATTAGGATCTTCCCAAGTGGCGGAGAATGCTGCGTTGATATCCTCAGCGGTTACTCCACTGACGATCTCTTCAGCCCAATTATCCTCACCTAGAGGATGACCTGTCATAAGATAAACAGTCGGGTAGTCATCTCCATCTTTCTTCGAAGGAGCATTACCAACAACACAGGCGACACCTAGACAACAATGCTGTCCATACTGATTAGTGAGCACGTATTTACTTTGCCCGTACTGACCAGACTCTAGGGCCTCAACCCACTCTAGCATTGTAATTGTATTAAACTCAGTCACTTCTCTACCTTTACTTTCGATTGATAAATCTGACTCTCAGTCTTCTCTGCTGTACAGTGAACTGGACAGGTATGGTTACAGGCACTCATTGTTTCTCCTTAGAGATCGTCCGAATAAGTTACACACTCTGGCTTGTTCCAAATAGCTGCATCCTCAGCTGTAGAGAAACCGAGAACTTCACCATTCTCGATACCCCAAACATGGTTACCATAAGCGATGCTACGCTTCTCGCTGAATCGCTCAAAGATGATACCCTCAGGGTCTTGGTCAGTGTGTGGTACAAGCATGATACAACCTGAACCATTCTGAGCTACACATCCAGAACCAGCTAGAACTAGGATAGCTACTGCAAGAATTTTACGCATCAGTCTTTTCCTTCACATAGGCCAGCATTTCTTCCTCAGTAAGAATACGAGCTGGCACTGTTGCCTTCTCAACCATATTCAGAATTACACCGTAGACAGACATGACACTACCATACATGTCAGCGTGGCAATGGTATGTGGAACCACTGTAACCGCTGAAATGAATCGTGTCATCGTCAACAGTTACACCACTGATACCAGAATTCAACTTCCAGCTATCACCAGTAGTGTAGCCACCCGCCCAAGTACCAAACACTTTCATAAGTGTTTCTTCTTGATACTCGATCTCTACTAGGAGAAACTTGTCAGGATAGTAGTCAGTCATTATATCTCCCTAATAGTTAAAGGCTCGATGTTGAGCCATCTGCTCATCAAGACTCATAGAAAGCTTGTAAACTTCCATGACTCGTTGCATCGGCTTAGCACGATACTCTGCTTCTACTTCACGCACATCCTGTTCTGCTGAGACATAGACTGGGTAGTCGTCCCAATCATACTCGTCACAGACAACAATCATATGAGTAGCATTCTCGATATATGAACCATTGAACCAGTCCATAATCGTTTGGCGTGATGCAGCCATAAGTTTTCCTTTCTTAGTTTGAGCCGGAAGTCAGGAGCGACCTGATAGATCCTATAAGCTATGTACACTTACTTATAGTTTCTAATTCCGCAGAGTTTGTAAACTCTCGGAAACATCCAGCATGAGGGCAGTATTACCTTGCCCAGAGGTTTAACATGGGTTCGTTACTTCACATCAACGTCTGGGATAATCTCCGAAGGACGGAAAATAACCTTATAGCGACTCGAACTCACACTAGCTGAGTCAAGCTGCTCAACGAAATACGAAACGTTGTCGGATAGACCGAGAAAATGCTTCTTGTACTGATCCTTACCTGTCTTACAGGTAACTTCCAGTTGATTGTTAGCATCTTCGATCGAACACCTACCTTCAATCGAAAGAAGATAACTGTCGGTGATACCGTTTACGAATACAACTCGCCGGACGATGTTAAAGTTCTCGGCATCCTTTGACAGATTCTCCGACACAATATCAGCGTCTGTACTACATCCAGACATGATTGTAAGGAAAGCAAGTCCTGCTACAATCATCTTGATTCGTTTGTTCATTTGTTTCTTTCTGTTAGATCGATTATTAAGTGTAGCGCCTAAACCCACTCTTACTAACTGTCCGAAGATAGTTTCATTCGAGCCGTACACTCACGCTATTGAGCATCTTCCCTAGTATTGTGCTCTTTCCCGATTAACTACTACTTGTTTCGCCTCTTCTTCTCAGCTTCACGGACAGCCTTCCAAATAGCCATCTCTCGCTCAGTGTCGACCATGATTTCTCCTGATGTCATAGCGCAATTCCCTGAGAAACTGCGGTTCAATATAGATACGATAGATTTGATAGAGAGTAAGAGTTTCAGGTACTGCCCCGAAATGATTACCTAGACCTAGCCTATGTAGATGAATAAGGAAGTGGTGCCGACGAAACTTCATAACTCTCTGGCTCTCTCAGCATTCTGCCAACTAGGACTGTCATTATGTCCACTGTCACGGGCTACTCCACGTTCACGCATATTCTTTACACGATGAACTGCTGGCAGATTCTCGTTGACTCGCTTGTACTGTTCTAGCGTGATAGCGTGCATGTCAGTCTCCAAAGTATGCTTGTGCCCGACGGATCATTTCGTTGTGTTCTCTCGCACCAGGCTCACCAGTGAACTTCGGTTTAGTGAAAGCTAGGCGACCCATTTCGGCCTCGAACCCTTTAAGCTCGTTTGATCGCTCACTAGAACGAGTATGCATCATGCTGCCTTCTGATCAGAGAGAAGATCATACGGAATCGGAATCCCGTAAAGGATAAATTCTCGCACGTAATAGAGATATAGGTTCTTCACGGCATTCCTTTCTTAGTTGTAGCTTACAAAGTCTATAAGATCTTTAATGTCTGCGCCGTATGCTGTTTCGGTATCGAAGTCAAAACCTAGATCGCCTTCAATAACACCGATCTTTTTATGTTCGATACGAACATTGGCGAACCTGATGGTTACAGCTGATTCATCCTCAGCGGCTGTTCCCCAAGTGATATAACCAGTCTTTGTGCCATGTCCACAACATGCTGCCAGAACACCGGGCAACTTACCTAGGCATGGATCTATAGCCATTGTTCGGCAGTAACTAGCTATTCCACCGGGTGCTTCTTCTGTTGCAGTCAATTCACAAAGATCGCAAACTTCACCGAGTTCCATTTGTTTCCTTTCGATTGTTTGTCACCCATAGTAGTTACAAGCTACTCTAGTCCTATCGAAGGCGATTAAACCTCTTGTCAGACTAGCCATGATAGATGGGTGCCGTCTGTTAACTTATACAAATATCAGACACAGACAATCTGACACGAATTTGCTTTCAAAGTCATACAAGTTTCAAAAGGGTTAGAAATCAGAGCATAATCTTCTCCTTTCTAGTTTGAACCCTGGAGAAGAATCGAACTTCTACTTTGATATTATCAATCAAAGCTACCATACAAGGTCATTAAGTCAGTACTCGTTGCAGATGTTCCTCAAAGCTGCCTTCATCTTGTTACGCAGCTTCTTGTGGTTCTGCTTCTTCTCATCGGAGGAAATGCGGTAATCACCGGGCTTGATACCGTATCGCAAGTAAATGTTTCGGTTGTACTTATCAGCCTGGTTGATACCACACATTGGACAGTGGCACTTACCACCGTAAACAATCGGATCGTTGTTACGGATCGTCCTGCTCATTTAAAGCTCTCATTCCTAGCCTAACCTTTAGGCTTAAATCATGATTGCTCCTTTCGTCTGATACTCGTATGCATAACCATTCCATCGCTGCCAGATCGTCTGGCCAGTTTCAAGAGAACTGTAAAGCGACCATTCTTTCGATCGGCTAGGAGTTTCGGCCCGGCATTCAACAGTTGTCACTAGTGGTCCACCTGCAATAGCGCCAGCCATCACGTTAAGAGCTTCTTCTTGCTTGTTCATCCCACTACCTTTACTGATTCATGCCGACCAATTCTAAGCCAGCCACCAACACTTGTATGAACCATGATGAAACCTGGCTGATCTTTACGATCAATTGCGGTAACTAAACCAGCGTTGATACCGTCCCATACGATATCATCACCTAGTTGCACATTCTGGACAGTCATGACTACTCCTGAGTAACCGTCGTGAGATAATCCTCATAGGTCAACCAACCACAATGGCGGATTGAATCCGATGTTCCATCAGTGTACTCAATGGAATCACCCCAAATATCAACTTCTGCAACTGTCTTCCATTGTTCGTTGGGACAGCAAGCAAGAAGTTCTTCACCAACTACTGGAAGTCTACTCTTTCGACCTTGACCACGAATGGTGAGACCACGTAGAGCATCCAGCCAAATTTTAAAGTGGTGAATCTTAGTACGGATTCGCCAGATCATTTCAGTATCCTCGTTGAATAATTTGAGCGGCCTTCATCAATTCCATGATCGGATTGATACTCAGCCACTTTGTCTTTGTATCAACATCTGGCTCAGAGTTGTTCATCTTGCCATATGTGTAGAACTGATCGAATGAAAGTTGACCGGGCATTACTTCTCCAATGCTGGAAGACTTACTTTCTGACAGATATATCCTGCGTGCTTCAAAGGTTTCACGAGATCTTTACTAACAGGATTTTGTGAGTGAATTTTGATCCAAGCAATGCCTGGAACTTGAACACTTACAAGAAAGTTGATCACTGGCAGAATGGTATCGCTACCACCCAAGTCATGATCCAAGTAAAGCATCAGTTCTTCGCCGTAGTGCAAAGTGTAAGCAACACAATGCTTAGCGATAGCAAGTAGTCCATCATTGGAGTTTCTGGCATAGTTGAGTTCTGTTGGAACTTCATTACTGATCGGTGGAACATGGCTAACGTCAAACGTTCGCTCATCATCTATCACTAGCCAGTTCACGTCACTTGCCTTTCAAAGTCTAGAGATTCTTGTCGATGTCAGCAATTTGACTGAACTTTGGCTCACCAAAGTAAAACGGAAGTGGCTCAGGATCACTCATCTGTCCAAGCATCCAATTACGAAGGATGCTAGCGATTCGACCGTTTCCGTCCTGAAAAGGATGGATTTGCAGAAGTGACTTGATCCAAATGTCAACTTCCAAAGTGAGACGACGCTCATTGTCTGAGCCAACATCTCCAACTTTGCAGACTTGATCCCAGAAGAACATCAGTCTTTCAAACTGACCTGGAACCTCAGAAGCATGAGCGGCTTTACCACCATTCATGAAACCTACATGAGAAACCCGAAGGTTTGTAAAGTCTGTACGCCAACAATTCACGTCAGGCTCAACATACCTTGCGATATTCTGGACAAACAGTCCAATGTCATTACCGGGGAGAGCATCGGCGGTAATAGTGCCAGCGTAGTTAAACGCTGCAGTCATTTCGTCTACTAGCAGAGTATGTTGACGTTCACACTCGCTCACAATGTACTCTTGAACATCCATTGTCAGCCTTTCTAAAGTCTGTTGTTTGCACGCTACTGTATTCCGATGAGAACAGTTACAGAACATTTAATTCTAAAGAGGTTCTAGCGTGTCCCACTGTGTTTACTCTTTCTCCACGTAAGGAAAGAGTTTCAAACCAGACTATTTAAAGTCTGGCAATAGAGTCGTGGAATCTCTATTAGTTCTTGTTAGGCACGGTAGTTACTTGAATAACCCGTCCTGGTGGGATCGTTCCAGAGATAGTCCACCTGAGAAACGTGGAAGTCATCTTCAAACTTCACACCATCAGAATTCTGGTTATCCCTGTAGAAAGCGTGAGCTTCCTTGGAAGTTTCAAAGGGACCATAAACCACCTTGTCTACGTCATGGGGCCATGAACTTCCAGTCTTGATCTTTACCGTGAGAGTGAACATCATTTCCTCTTTCTAAAGCGGTCGAAGAATTGCGAAGTCCCAACCCCAAGACTCGGTACCGTTGTTTGTAAGTGCAAGATATGTCATGCACTCATCTTTGGTCCCCTGAAATTCAAAGGTCCATTCTCCGGCAATCTGGTTGTCAGTCCAGATAGACCAGAACCCCGAAATGCGCTTAGGCATAACCTTCTCCTCGTTTCAGTAGTTCGGCATTCAAAGCAGTGATTGCCAGAAGTCGCAACGTATGCGAACCGTGCTTCTTCTCGATTCGGCGCAGGTATCGAATTTCTGCTTTGATATCTTTCGTCGAAGCAGATGCCGGGTCGGTTTGAACTTCCTGGTTCATTATTGACCTTTCTAAAGCGAATGAGGGTACGCAATACCCAAAGCAGATGATCAATCTACGGGCTAATTTCAATGAGCTATCCCACCGTACCCTATGGTGCCCTCGCATTTTATTTCACTGACCCGCTGGCCGTCGCTATGCGAATATTAGGATATAGGAATTCTTAACCAAGGACCTAAGCTCCAGTCCCAATTTAAGACTTTCCTGACCTTCCAAACCTATATCCCCAATGACATTCCAAGGGATTAACTGTCCTAACGTGTCATTGTTTGCACCTATAGCAAGTTCCGACCTTGCCACTATCTCAAAGCACAGTATTAGTGCCCGATAGCCTCACCAGAGTAGGTGTCACCAAATGGCCGCATTAGGATTTGATGCGGAAATACCTGAATCGCATTTGGTAGGTGGCCTAGGCTTACCGTCCTAGACATCGGGAGTGCATTATAAGCCCACTCTGGCAATAGCGCTCACCTAGCGGCATGAGCAATAACCTGGATCATGTAGGCTAAGTCTACATATACGCTACTGCCTAGCTAGCCATTGGCCCATTCGGCAGTAATCCGTCTTAAAGAACTAGATCGGGTAAATCCCGACAAGCCCCCAACCTAGATGTTCGGATCAAACGACAGAACGGTATATCCGAATCCGACCATCGCATTCAACGTGTTGTAATGCGACCAATCGGGAAGGGGAAGCCCCCAATGCCAATCGGGATCATGGTCCCACATAGCGAAGTCTGTCAAGATCAAGAGAAACTCAATCATTGTCTTTCCTTTCTCGTTGGCACCGAAAGAAACACGATTTAAACTAGGCGTCCCTAGGCTTTGGTCCTGGCATTCACCAGAGTTACCATTGACCGATCACTAGCAATCGGCCGACCCTTAAATCGTTGGCACCTATCGGCAGGATCGAACTGCCACTAGTCCAAAGTCCTATTCTAAAGGACCCACTAGCCTCACCAGAGATAAGTACAAGGGTAGTTATACTGCACCCTTAGCAGTTCGCCGATTAGCCCAGAAGAGCGAAGGGATCGTCGGTTGCATCGGCCTTCACTCGGCCGACACCACCTT
>ERZ650309.930-NODE-930-length-14019-cov-3.409482_pt1 | contig 14019 bp, 8 predicted proteins | sample MGYA00376245_ERZ650309 | MGnify/ENA primary metagenome ERZ650309 (study PRJEB26733, sample SAMN07839294) | wastewater metagenome | biome: urban; feature: wastewater treatment plant; material: waste water | place: USA: North Carolina | collected 2016-04-26 ...
TCGATATGAATACAGCGCTGAAACTCTCGATCGCTTTCTATCAGAACCTGTTCTACTTTCTCTTGTGATTTCAGACTCGAAACCAATGAAACGGTCAAAAACAAATACCCCTGATAACCAATCAAATAACCTGGATCAAGACGAAATACTTTACCAAAATAAGAGATGCCATTTTCCAATAGACTGATAGCATCCTCACGACCTCTTAACATCGAATAGCGACCCCAAATCTGATAGACTGCAGCGAGATCATTCATCCCCCATAAAAAATTCTCATTTCGTTGAACAGCTGGCTCCAATATCTTCATTGCATAATTAAAATCTCCGACTGGATCCAATCCATGATTTATCTTGAATTCACCAGAACTTCTATAACACGAAGCCACCGACTCGGCAGCGTAGAAATTATTTGGATCCCTCATCAATGCCATTCGCCCCTCTTGAATACATAAATCAATTACAGACAGAGCATCATCTTCAACAACATAGTAATTAATTTTTATCATAGAAACAAATGACTTCTTCAGATGACCAATCATTGAACGAGAATCTGAGTCGGTAATCTTGTCGCTTGCTGCAATGGCTTTTTTATAAAAGTCTGTTACGGGCTGACTGCGATGAATGGCCATTTCCATTTGGCGGATCCAGGTTTCGGCCAGGCCTTCGTAGACTTCCGCGTCGCTGGGTCCGATCTGGATGGCGTCTTCGTAGCAACGAACGGCGGATGCAAACGCTGTCTCCGCCAGTGTGTATTTGCCGGTGTCACGGGCTTGCAGCGCCCGCTCATGATGAATGTCCCCCGCGAGCTTGAGCGCTTCATACAGCCACGGCGCTTCGACCAAGACATCCTGAATCTGTTTGAGCGATCGATCGTAATCTTGCTGATAATAGGCAATCAGTGCTTCCAGATATTGCGGCGTATCGGACTGAAGTGCTCTTGCTTTGGCCAGTGACGCCAGTGCAGGATCCAGGTATTTGGGTGCAATCTCGCGAAGCTGCTTCTTGGCCCAGTCTCCACCACCACTGAGACGCGCTTCTTGCATCGCCTGCTCGTAGTGTTTTCCCAGAGAAATTCCTAGTGCATAGTGAAGCTCTGCGCTGTCTTGTCCAGCTTGCTGCGCCAATCGCAGAGAAGCCAGCGCATCGGCATATTCATGAAGGGCCAGATGCCCACGACCGATTGCGTAATATACCAATCCAGAGGCCAAGTCTCCGTACTCACGCAGATCCAACCTGAGCCGACTCATCCGTTTGCGAACAATTGCTTTTTCGCGTTCCAGGTCATGAAGCGGAAGCTGACGGGCACTGCGCAGCAGCCACTCCATCTTGGTAATGTCTTGGCCGAGCCGCTGCGCAAGCTGAGCCTGTAGCGCGGCCCGCTTCTGAAGCTGCGCTTCATGCTCACGCGCCTTTTGTTCCAAGCGAGCCGTCTGAATCCGCGTACGCACGCCGTAGCCAATCAGCGCCACAAGCGAGGCACACAGCGCCACCGCCACGACGGCCAGCTGCGGGTTGTGCTGGGCCTTCCAGCGCAGCTTTGCGACGAAGCTTACGCGGTCCCCAACAATCGGCGCGCGCGAAAGATAGCGCCCAAGGTCGTCAGCCAGCTCCTGCGCTGTGGCATAGCGCTGCTTCGGATCTTTGGCCAAGCACTTGTGAACAACGATGTCGAGCGAGTCCGAGACCTTGGGAAGGAAGCGCCGCAGCGACGGAGCTTCTTCCATCATGACCTTGATGAGGACTTCCGCTGAGCTGGGCGCCACAAACGGAGGCCGTCCCGCCAGCAAGTCAAACAGCGTCGCGCCCAAGCTGTAGACATCGGAGCGCCGGTCCAGCTGCTTGACCTCTCCGCGTGCCTGCTCAGGAGACATGTACGACGCAGTTCCCAGCACCGTTCCAGACTCTGTAATTCCGGTGTCGTTGCTATCGCGCGCGATGCCAAAGTCCATCACAACGGGATGCCAAGCGCCGTCCGCACGACGCTCGACCATGATGTTGGCCGGTTTTATGTCACGGTGAATGATGCCGAGCTGGTGGGCGGCGTGTAGGGCTTCCGCACTCTCTTTGATGACCTGAACTTTTTCGTCTTCAGAGAGCTGATCTTTGGCCTGTGCAAGCGACTGTCCATCGACAAACTGCATCGCGATGTAGGGCTTGCCTTCGACTTCTCCGACCTCCAGAACTTGGCAGATTCCGGGATGCTGAATGCGCGCTTGGGACTTTGCTTCTTGAAGAAAGCGCAGCGTCAATCGCTCGTCATCTCCGCGCACAAACTTGATCGCAACGGTGCGACCCAGTCGTCGATCGGTGGCTTTGTAAACAGATCCCATTCCGCCCCGACCCAGCAGTCCAAGTAGCTCATAACGATCCCAGTTGACGACGGGAACTTGCCCGGTAGCGCCCACGCTGGGAACAGAGATCTTGAGCGATTCCTGATCCTCATAGATCTGTCCCAAGATGCCACTTACAGAGGCGGTGTCGTCTTCATCCACAGAAGCATCTACGCGATCTGCGGATTCCTTGTGCGTGATCGGTTCCTTCTTCGCGGTGGATGCTGCGGAAGAATGCAAAGGAGGAGGCGCGAGGGACTGTGCATTCCCAACCTGACGAGGTGCTGTTTCATCCAGCGCCCAGTTGATTCCTTCTTGGGTATCAGCGGTCGCATCGCCCGGCTGTTCATCCCCGGATTTGGCCATCGTTTCCATCTATCTTCGCACAGCAGCACCGAAGTTGTGCTTGGCCTCGCCTTCACGTACGTTGCGCGCATGACTGGCAGACAACGTCGGCGCGTTGCGGAGTGTTTCGCACTCGGACTTACGTTCTTTTCAGGAGCCCAGCACCAGGGCGCAATTCAGCCGCTGAGGACCGTGACTGCGTCAGCGCGTAGCGAGGCCAAGAAAGCGACGCCGCAGGTCTTGCCGTTTATCGAAAATGACTATGCGACAGCGCGCTCGCTCGCGAAAAAGCAGGGAAAGCTGCTGTTTGTCGATGCGTGGGCGGACTGGTGTCACACCTGCTTGAGCATGAAACACTTCGTGCTCACAGATCCGCTGCTCGCTCCGCTGGGATCAGAGCTTGTGTATCTGGCCATTGATACCGAGCAACCCAGCAATCAAGCGTTCCTTCAGCGCTTTCCGATTACGTCTCTGCCCACGATCTTGGTGCTCGATGCGCAAGAACAAGTGATGGCGCGCTGGACCGGTGCGATGACCGCCAAAGAGCTGAGCGTGCGACTTCATGAGCTGCTGACGCAGCAGCACGCGCAGGTTCCCAAGCTAACGGAGGCGGATCGGCTGGCCGCGCAAGGCAACAGCCAAGCCGCCGCGCAGCGATATGAAGAAGCGCTGATGGAACCGGGCGCACGTCCGCGCGCGCTGTCTGGACTGATTCAAGCGCTGGCAGCGACAGGACAGACCGAGCGCTGCATCGAGGTCTACCAGCAGCACGCGCAGCAGCTCGGAAAGAGCGCGCTCGCGACAGACTGTGCGTCGTATGCCGCGTCGTGCCTGGAATCGCTGGAAGATGCCGACCGCAGGCAGAAGCTTCGGCGCAGGCTCCGCAGTGATGTCGAGCAGCTACTGGCCGATCCCGAAGCCGAGCTGTCGGTCGATGATCGCAGCGATGCCTACGGAACCATGATCGAGCTATCGGATGCGCTGGGGGAAAAAGCCGTCGGTGACGCGCTTTCGGAAAAGCGACTTCACCTGCTCGAGCAAGCGGCGCAAGCGGCCCCGAATCCCGTCCAAGCCGCGACGTTTGATGCGCATCGCTTCGAGTGCTATCGCCGACTGGGACGCTGGAAGCCCGCAGAACAGATGCTGCTGTCGTCGGAACAGAAGATGCCGCAAGACTACAATCCGTCGGCGCGGCTGGCTCGGCTGTATTACGAAACGGGACGAATTGAAGAAGCGCTGGCGCGGATCGATCGGGCGCTGTCGCTGAGCCACGGACCGCGCCGGGTCGGCATGTATGAGCTGCGCGCAAGCATCCTGGGCAGCCAGAGCCGAACGCGCGAAGCGATGGAGTCATTGTCGACGGCAATTACCATCTACAAAGCCAGTCGTCCGGCATCGCAGAATGGCGAAACAGCGCGGCAGCGCTCGCTACAAAAACAGCTGGATGCGCTGACGGAAAAGCTCCTTCAGCAGCCGGAGCCCGTCGAGTCGAGCGAGCCCAAAGCCGTCGAGCAGCCTCGGGGATCTCAGCCGGGCAAGCCCAAGCAGAAAAAGCCGCCGCAGCCGAAGAAGCCAGAGCCAAGCTACGAGCCCGGAATGCCAGTGGCGGACAAAAAGAAGAGCCGTCAGCTTGCCAACCGCGACAGCCAGCTCAAGTAGTCGCCAGCGTCGGAACGCGCGCTCCGTCCGCAGCGCGTGATCGCCCGTCCAGCCACACGCCATTCGGCGCTTCTCTGCTCGTTTTCCTGCCCAAATCGGTCATTTTCGTGAGATAAATTACATACTTTGGGCCACGCAGGCTTCGGCCCACCGGGGGAGAACTCGTCATGGTGCACGCTCATCTTTCGCTTTCGCGTCCGTCGCTGCTGAGCTTTGTCCGGGCTTATCTGTGGCAGCTGGAACGAACGGGCGCACTGCTCGCAGTGACCGAAGCCGAGCAGCGGGCCGCCCAAGAAGCCGCCGAGGCACTGTACGCAGCCGCAAGCGATCGCGATCAGCGCAGCCGCCTGTTTGGAGAGTTTCGCCAGCTGGTCGAGCAGCACGTCGCGACACCGAGTCACGCGCTGCAAGCGGTGATTGCGCGCCTGGAACGTGCCAGCCAGCCCGCGTCTGCCGAAGCATCGAGCGCAGCAAGCTCCGACGAAGTGACACCTGCATCAGAAGCTGTCGTCGCTGAAGCTGTCGTCGCTGAAGCTCCGGTCGCTGAGGCTGTCGTCGCTGAAGTTTCCGTCGCTGAAGCTCCGGTGGTGGCAGCTGTGACGGCTGACGATGATGTTCCGGTGGTCGAGCGAAGCGGCGAAGTTCCGATCGATGACATCAGCGATGCCAGCGACGATGTAGCCGCCACAAGCGATGAGGCAGCGCTGGCCCAAGATGTCACGATGCGCAGCGTGGCTCGCCGTCGTCGTGAGCGTCGCTAGCAAAAAGCCCGTCGTTTTAGGCGAAAATAAAGAGACGATGCGGTCGGTCGCGCAGCGTTCGCACAAGCAGCTTGCGCCAGGGCTTTCCGTGGCGCTGGCGATGCTCGGCGCACTGCTCGCGGGATCGTATGGCTATCGTCTGCGGCTGCTCTGTGCGATCCAAGATCCGATGCAGTGGGCCGACGAGCCCGTGACGCAAGCGGACTTGTTTCGGCAGCTCGGAAGCGATGCGCTGCTATCGGTGAGCGTGGCTGCGGTGGTGTGGCTTGGGGGAATCGGGCTGGGTCTGCTGCTGCGCGCGTCGTGGCAGCGACGGCTGGGACTTGGGCTGCTGAGCGTGCTGCTGCTGCTGTGCGGAATGCTTTCGCAGGCGCAGCACGGAACGATCGTGGCGATGCACTCGGGGCTGACGCTGACGCTGCTGAAGGAATCGCTCGATCCGGCGGCGATCCGTGAGTCGTGGGCGCTGCTGCCGCGCAGTGAATTGCCGTATCTGCTGCTGCCGCTTGGTGGCTTTTGGCTGATCTATCTGGCGCAGACGCTGCATCGGGTGACGCGGCTTGTGGTCGCGGGCGGAATCGGCGTGCTGACGGTGGGACTGCTGACGTGGGCGCTGCGCGTTCCGGCGGCTCCGATGCAAGAAGCGCTGCTGCATCATCCGCTTGGCTTTGTGGCGACAGAGCTATGGAATCACCGACGGACGCAGAGCACGATGCCGCACGTCGGAGTGTCGGTGGCCGCAGCCGCAACCCGACAGAGATCGCCAGACGAAGCGGGCGAAGATCCGCAGCTTGAGCAGGCTCCCGACGCGCAGCAAGCCGAAGAAGACACCAGTGCCAGCCTGGCGCTGCCGGTGGATGCGAAACGACCGACGATGGCGCTTTTGTCGTCGCAGTTTGTCTATTCCGATGCCGAGCGACCGATTCACAAGAAAAAGCCCAGTCCGTCTCAAGAGCCGCTCAATGTGATTGTGCTGCTGCTGGAAAGCACGGGCGCGGACTATGCGCTGTCGCCGCTGCCAAACGGAAAGCTGGCGATGCCGTTTCTGCGCTCGCTGTGTGACAAAGGACTGTGGCTGCAAAACCACTTCTCGGCGGGAAACTCGAGTCCGCGCGGCATCTTTTCGCTGATGTCGGGCCTGTACGTGATGCCCGAAGTGGGCATCTGGGATGTGCGAAAAGACATCTATTTGCCGTCGCTATCGACCTATCTTCCGTCGCAGTATCAGCGCTTTTTGGTGACGCCCGCGTCGCTCGACTGGTACTTCCCGCACGCGTATATGCTGCACAGCGGCTTTTCGGATCTCGTCGGGTATCACAACCTGCCGATTCGCAAGAACGCGCCCGGAGGACGAGCCCACGCGCGCGACGAAGCCGAGACGGTGTCGGTGTTTTTGCAGAAGCTGTCCGTCGCTGCGCAGCGCAAAGAGCCGTTTGTCGCGGTCTATTACAGCTTCCTGGCGCACTGGCCGTATCCCGACTACGGAAAGGAATCGCACGTCACGCCACCGACGAGGCCGATTCACTTGTACTACAACAACTTGCACTATCTCGACGGACAGCTTGAGCGGATCTACAAAAAAGCGGACGAGCTGGGGCTGCTCGACAAGACGGTGATTGTGATTGCGGGCGATCACGGCGAAGCGTTCGGACAGCATCCGCACAACTACACGCACTCTCGACAGAGCTTTAATGAAAACTACCGAACACCGGCGCTCATCCTGCATCCGAAGCTGTTTGCGCCGCGCGTGGTGACTGAGCCGACCAGTCACGTTGACTTTTTGCCGACGCTGCTCGACGCGCTGGGTCAAAAGTACGATCCGCAGCATGTCCAAGGTGAGTCGCTGTTCCAAGATCGCTTCCGTCGCAAATACATCTTTTTGTACGGAAACGAAGATACGTCGTCGTCGATAAGCCAAGACTTGATAAAGCTCCAGATCTCGCTGCGCGACGGGTCGTGCTGGACGTATGACCTCAAGAGCGATCCGGGAGAGCGCAAGCGGCTCGGCTGTGGTCCGCATCGTGCGCAGTACGAAGCGCTCGTGTCGTATCGCCAGCATCAGCAGCAGTCGCTGCGTCAGTACAATGCAGTGTTCCGTCGAGAGCAAAGCCAAGTCAGCGCGCCCACCGCTCAGCTTGCGCTGCCGTCGCGTCCGGCTTCGTCGCTGTAAGTCCCTGCCTCGCTGATTCGCTCGCCGTGAGACTGTGCGCCCGCTGCGAATTCTGCAATTCCTGGGCTTGTCCGCACGCTGTCCGCCGCGCTACATCCGCCAGTCGGAGGTAGGGACGATGATCACGCAGAGTCGCTGGCGCGCTTGGCTCCTTTCGCTTCTGGGACTTGGTCCTTTGTCGGCGTGCTCGCCCAAAGAGGCGGAGCCCGATCCCGGTCGCGTGACGCTACATCGACTGAATCGCGACGAGTACAACAACACCGTGCGCGATCTGCTCGGCACCAGCCAGCGTCCCGCCGATCAGTTTCCGTCGGACGACATTGGTTTTGGCTTCGACAACGTCGCGCAAGTGCTCAGCGTGTCAGCGCCTCACGTCGAGCGCTATCTGCGCGCCGCCGAGTCACTGGTCGATGAAGTGCTTCGTCCCGACGGATATCCGCTGAGCGTGGCGCTCCAAGTTGGCGATGTGGAAGCGCGTTACCGACGAAGAAATCACATCTTCTTTGCCTCGAATGCGCAGATGCCGCTGCGCGTGGAAGTTCCGCAGTCCGGCAGCTATCAGATCGCGGCGAGCGCGTTTGGCGATCAAGCTCCGCCCGATCCAGCGCAGATGGTCTTTGCCGTCGACGGAACCACGGTTCGCACGGTGTCTGTCACAGCGGTGGAAGCCAGTCCGCAGACGGTTTCGTTTGAGCTGAGCCTGACCGCCGGAACGCACATGGTGAGCTTCGGCTTCGGCAATGATCTGTATGTTCCCGACGAGGATCCGAAAAAGACGCTGGATCGAAACCTCGGGGTGTTTTGGTTTCGACTGACCGGACCAACGAGCGCGAGCCCGGAAAACAGCCTGCGTCGTCGCGTCATCACCTGCATGCCGAGCACGCCAGATCCGTCGGAGTGGCGAAGCTGTGCAGATCAGATCGTCGCGAGGCTGGCTCGTCGTGCGTTCCGTCGGAGCGTATCGCCCGAAGAAGTCCGCGAGCTGCGCACGCTGAGCGAGTCAGCCTGGAGCGAAGGCGATGACTTTGTGTCGGGTCTGCGTCCGGCGCTGCTTGCGGTGCTGCTGTCGCCACGCTTTTTGTATCGCGTCGAGCTGGATGAAAATCCTTCGTCGCTGACACCGCATAAGCTCACGGACTTTGAGCTGGCGACGCGGCTTTCGTACTTTCTGTGGAGCAGCATGCCCGACGATGAGCTGCTGCGGCTGGCCGAGCAGTCTCGTCTGAGCGCTGATTCGAGCGTGCTGGTTGATCAAGTCCGTCGGATGCTCGACGATCCAAAGGCAGAGACGCTGCTGTCGCGCTTTGCCAGTCAGTGGCTGTCGCTCGACGGGCTGGACTCGGCGTCGCCGGATGTGAAGCGCTTTCCGCAGTTTACCGACGGACTGCGCGCAGAGATGAAGCAAGAGACGAAGCTGTTTGTGCGGGAGTTTTTGCCGCTGCTCGGCAGTCGCGAGCTGGGTCTGCACAAGCTGCTCACCGAGCCGCTGACGTATCTGACGACGGACTTGGCGCGCTATTACGGCATTCCGGGGCCGCCGCCCGAGGTGAAGTGGGAAGCGACGCAGCTTCAGGGAACACGGCGTCAAGGGCTGCTGACGCAAGGCAGCGTGCTGACCATGACCTCGTATCCGGGACGCACGTCGCCGGTAAAGCGCGGCAAGTGGATCTTGGAACAGCTGCTGTGCTCGCCACCGCCGCCGCCACCACCGGGTGTCACCACAGAGCTGGGCAGCACGATGAGCAGCGGCAGCCTTCGTCAGAAGCTGGAAGAGCACCGTCGCAAGCCCGAGTGCGCAGGCTGTCACAAGCTGATGGACCCGCTCGGCTTCGGTCTGGAGTCGTTCGATGCCGTCGGACAGTTCCGCACGAAGGATGAAGGTCTGCCGATTGACTCGTCGGGAGAGCTACAAAACGGAAAGACCTTCACTGGTTCCGAGGAGCTTTCGTCGCTGATTGCACAAGATCCACGGCTTCTGCGCTGTGCGGTTCGCAAGCTGTTTACCTACGCCATTGGTCGTGCACCGACGGACACCGACGAAGGACGAGTCGAAGCACTGACCTCGTCGCTGACCGAGGCTGGTGGCGCGATGCGTCAGCTGGTGCTCTCGCTGATTCAGTCTGATGCGTTTGTGTCCCGTCGCGGTGAGCCAGAAGAAGGAGCCACGCCATGAGCCATCCCATGCAAGCTTCTCGACGACAGTTTCTGAGAGCAAGCGGTGCCATGCTGGCGCTGCCGCTGTTTGAAAGCCTGCTGCCTCGGTCGGCGCGCGCCGTCACCAAAGCGCCGCAGCGACTGCTGTTTTACTTTGTGCCAAACGGGATTCACATGCCGGCGTGGACTCCGTCGAGCGAAGGTACCGACTACGCGCTGACGCCGATCCTCAAGCCGCTCGACAAGCTCAAGAGCGAGCTGCTCGTGATCTCCGGGCTGAGCAATCTACCGGGGCGTCCCGACGGAGCGGGCGATCATGCCGGGGGAACCAGCGCGTTTTTGACCTGCACCCACGCGTTCAAAAGCGAGACAGAGCTAAAGCTCGGTGTGTCGGCGGATCAGGTGGCGGCGAGCAAGCTGGGACAAGGAACGCGATTTGCGTCGCTGCCGCTCGGGATGGAAGGTGGCGCGTCGGTGGGCGGCTGTGACTCGGGCTATTCGTGCGCCTACAGCCAGAACATTTCGTGGATTGGACCCAAGACGCCGCTTGCCAAGATTGCCGGACCGCAGCTGCTGTTCGATCTGCTGTTTTCCGACGGAACCAAAGGCAAAGATGCGCAAGAAAAGCGAACGCGACATCGGCGAAGCGTGCTCGACTTTGTGATGCGTGATGCGCAGTCGCTGCGCGGACGGCTGGGACGAAGCGATCGCGACAAGCTCGACGAATATTTGCACTCGGTGCGCGATGTCGAGCAGCGGCTGGCGACGATGAATGGCAGCTGCGATGCGCCGATGCCTCCGACGGACGATGTGCGACTTGGCGAGCAGCTCAAGATGATGAGCGACCTGATGGTGCTGGCGCTGCGCTGCGATCTGACGCGGGTGATGACGTTTATGCTCGGAAACGGTGGATCCGGCAGGCCGTATGACTTTCTGCCCGACGTCAAAGGTGCGCACCACGAGCTGTCTCACCATCGCAACCAGCCCGAGATCCAAGCGCAGCTTCAGACCATCGATACCTGGGAAGTGGCGCAGTTTGCGTACTTGCTCCAGCAGCTCCAGACGGTAAAAGAGGAGGATGGCGCGTCGCTGCTCGATCACTCGCTGGTGATGTTTGGCAGCGAAGTGGCCGACGGGAACTCACACGATCACAGCAACCTGCCCATCCTGCTGGCTGGTCGACTGTCGGGCGCAGTCAAACCAGGACGACACATTCGTCGCAGCGAGCCCATCGCCAACCTGTACACCAGCATCTTGAACGCGGTGGGTGTTCCGGTCGGTAAGTTTGGAGATGACGGCACCGGACCGATGCAAGGACTTGCGTAATCAGGTAAGACCGGGCTTTTGGCCTTCGTCCCACTCGATGGTTGTCGCACCAAGGGTCAGCCGGTCGCCTGGAAGGATCGCTTGTGCGCCGCTGATGCTACGACCACCTCGCTGCCACAGCACCGCCTGGGGTCCGTACCACCACAGATCCTGACCGTCGCCATGAACGCGCATCGAACCCCAGCGCACCGCCGAGTCCGCGCTCGGAGGCACCAGGCCAATCACCGGATCGCCCAGCGCAAACTCTTTCCAGGTCAGCAGCGTCGCTGGGAAGTTGCCGTGATAGTCATCGACTCGTCGCAGCAGCGCCCCGCCCCCTTTGAGCAGCCGCACTTCCAGCGTCAGCACCGGCCCGAGCCGAATCAGCTGACCGTCGGACAAAGACACCTGCGTACCCAGCGCCAAGCGTCGATCGTCGACGAAGGTTCCGTTTAGGCTGCGCAGATCCTCGATAAGCAGCTTGCCGTTTACGATCAGCAGTCGCGCATGCTGACGACTCACACCGTGGGTGATGGAGTCATTGTCCGGCGAGGGAAACGCGCGGCAGACAATGTCACAGTCGCGATGCTTGCCGAGCAGGACTTGCTGCGCCGACAAAATATCCAGCGCCTCCCCTGAGTTTCCGACGAACGCCAGCAAGCGACGATGTCCCTGCGCAGAGCTGGGCGCTTCGGCTTGCGGAGACACAGTCGCAGCGACGGGTTGCATCGGCTGAGCCGCTGCCGGAGCGGGCTTGCGAGCGCCCCACCCTTCGATGCTGCGCGCGTTGGCAGGCTCGGTTCGGGCAGCTTGCTCGCCTCGGTTTCCGAGATCAATTGCAGCCATCGCCGGTATCGTCGAACGAAGTGCCTGGGGAGCCGGCTGAATCGGTTCAATCTTGGCAAGCTGCGCAGGCGGCTGCGTCGCGCGAATCGCGCCAGGAACCGGCGGAGGTGGCGCACCGGGTCGACGCTGCGGCGGAGGCGGCGGTGCAGCCGGGGCAGCCGTCGGAGGCGGAGAGGCCGGACGAGGAACATCCGCTTGCCGCAGTCCGCTCGTCGACGAACGTCCCGACTCACCGAAGATGGGCAGCGGCTGGGAATCCATCGCCCGCACAAACTCTTCGACATACGTCCGCGCCGACGGAAACCGATCGCCGGGCTGCTTGGCCATCGCTTTTTGGAAGAACTGATCCAGCGGATGACCGACGGGAATGCTCGGCACAAACGTGTTCAGCGGCGGCACCGGATTTCGCTTGTGCATCAGCACGAGCTGGACACGATCTTCGTGCTTAAACGGCGGCCTCTTGGCGACGGCAATGTACAAAATCACACCGAGCGCGTAGCGGTCTGTCGCGGCATCCACCGTCGGACCAAAGACCTGCTCCGGGCTCATATACGTTGGCGACCCGACGGCAACGCCCACCGCAGTGAGCTTGTCGTTGTCTTCCATCGGACGGGCCAGACCGAAGTCGAGCAAGACCGCTCGTCGTCCGTCACCGTCTGGCGCAACCATGATGTTGTCGGGCTTGACGTCGCGGTGAATGATCCCCATCGACGCAGCGCGATCGAGTACATCCGCAACGGGATTGAGTAGCTCGGCGATCTGCCGAGGCGACTCACGAGCGAGCACGTTGTGCAGGCTCTCTCCCTCAATGTATTCCATCGCGATCCACAGCACCTTGTCGGGCGTTTCACCGAAGGCATAAATCGCTGCGGTATGGTGATGAATAAGACGGGCCGCAAGCCGGGCTTCTCGACGGAAACGCTCCACGTAGGAAGCGTCGCGTGATAGCTCCGGGTGCATCAGCTTGACGACCGTATGCCTGCCGAGCGTCGTCTGCTCCGCCAGGAAAACCTCGCCGCAGCCGCCTTCGCCAATCTTACGGATGAGGTGAAACTGATCCCCGACCTTTGCGCCGGGACCTAACTTGGCCACCTGACTACTCTATCACAGAGTTTGGCGATCTTGTTCGGCTCTTCGGACGGGGAGCAAAGTCGCGGGTTTGGAAGACAGTTCACCGTCGGAAATTGACTTGGCCGAAGCTGGCCCCGCTGTGGTGTCTTGTGCTGCCGATGCAGAGGAATTGCAGCGCGCCAGCAGCTCTTTGCCGGGACGAAAATCAGGAATGCTACGCGCAGGAATGTCTACACGTTCCCCCGTCGCAATCACTCGTCCGATCCGTGCTTTGGCCCGTCGCACGCTAAAGGTTCCAAAGCCACGCAGGTCGATCTTGTCGCCGCGTTCCAGCGCCTGCGACAGCTCTTCAAACAGGTCTTCGATGATCTCTTGGCTCTTGTGTCGAGGCAGCTTGTGCTTCTGCGACAGACTGCTCACCAAGTCGGCTTTCTTCATCCGCGTTTCCTTTGTCGAGCGAGCCGATCGCTACTTTCCAGACAGCGTCGGCAGCTTCTTACCGATGGCGTCTGGAATTTGCAGCGTGACATCCCCCGTGGCGGTGAGCTGACACGCAAGCCGCAGCTTGGTGATGAAGTAGGTGTTTCCCAGATGAAACTTTTCAGCCTTGGATACCGGCGGCAGCTGTTCTTCACCGGACACCACTTTGACGCGGCACAGACCACACGAGCCTCGGCCTACGCACGCGGTGGGAAGCAGGATTCCAGCGCGACGAGCCGCGACGAACACGGTCTCATCCGCTCCACAGTCGATGGTCTTGCCTAACGGCTCAAACGTAATGCGCGGCATGGGCTTTCACTTGGCAAGGTGTTGCAGCAGCGGATCGCTTGCACCTACTTGGGCTCATCGACGGCATCGACGTAGCTTGTTTCCAAGTCTTCGGCGGTGAGGATGAGCTTACGAAGCTGCTTGTCAATCACGGGGCGCGACATGATAACCCACACCCACTCACCTGTGCCCAGTCGTTCGCGACCTTTTAGTCCACTCGGTACGTCGAGCAAAAACGTCAGCTCCGACGCGCGTCCCAGCGAGTGCGGCTCATCGAGCCTGATTTCGTAGCGTCCGCTTCCCAGGTCTCGCTCGATGAACAGGTGACTGAGCACCGTCACGCCGTCGTCGAGCGGCCAGCGACCTTCTCGCGCCACCGAGCGCAGCAGACTTCGTCCGACAAGATGAATCGGGTTCCACTTCGTCTTGAACGCGATGCGCGGCGGACCCTTGATGCGCGACGCAAAGCCCGACCCGAGCACGCGGTCGCGCACGCGGCGGAAGAACAGGCCGAGCTCGAGGCCGGGCGTGCCCAGCTCCGTGATCAGCGCGGCCGCGAACGGGCTGTGGTCGGCCTCGCCGTCCTCGGCCACGGCATTGGCGCGCGTGG